>Ga0126333_1000001_pt1 | contig 202714 bp, 175 predicted proteins | sample InaspJWI54metaG_FD_94488 | JGI IMG/M metagenome (GOLD analysis project Ga0126333, IMG submission 94488) | Marine gutless worms symbiont microbial communities from Oahu, Hawaii - Inanidrilus sp. 2 OAHU.JWI-54 metaG | ecosystem: Host-associated > Annelida > Digestive system > Unclassified...
GTGACTGTAAACGTTGTCATAGTGGCCTCCTTTTTTAAGGTTATGAGGCCTTTATAACCGTGCCTTGTGACAAATACGGTCACAGTTCGGCACTACTGGAGTTTTTTAGAGAACCGTATTACTTTATTCTGGGTAATCTTTTCAATATGGGCAAGCAACAATATTCTATATCACCAATCAAATCGAAAAAAGAAAAAATGGCTGATTCTATTTTTAAGTATTATTATCTTGCCCCTTATTGTTTTTAAGTATTCAGCTTTTTTCGCATCAATAGCAAATGACCTTTTCGCAGCCTTAGACATCTCATATAAAATACCGGTTCCTAATTGGGTTCTTCCGGTGGGTATCTCTTTTTTTACTTTTCAAGCAATGGCCTATTGCATTGATGCTTATAACAAGAAAATATCCCCTGAAAGAAATCTTGGCCGATTGACGTTATTCCTGGCATTTTTTCCGAAACTGATGGCAGGACCGATTGAGAGGGGGAAAAATCTTTTACCCCAATTAAAGAAATCAAACAACATAGACTCTGAGGTTTTTGTTTCTGGTGGTTGGCTTATTTTATGGGGATTCTTTAAAAAGATCGTGATAGCTGACCGTCTTGCCATATACGTAGACATGATTTTCAGCCAACCCGGTGCCTATACCGGCTGGAGCTTGATATTAGGGGCATACTTTTTTACCTTTCAAATATATTGCGATTTTTCAGGATATACGGACATCGCACGTGGAATATCACGACTATTGGGCATTGATTTGATGGAGAACTTTCGGTTTCCATATTTTGCCACTTCTATCCAGTCCTTCTGGCGTCGCTGGCATATCAGCCTGACTTCCTGGTTCAGGGATTACCTGTATTACCCTCTGGGAGGCAACAGAACCACTGCTGGCCGTTGGACAACCAACATAATGATTGTTTTCCTGCTGAGCGGACTCTGGCATGGTGCGGCCTGGACGTTTATCTTTTGGGGCGGACTGCATGGGATTTGTTACCTGGCGGATGTAAAAACTATGCGGTACAGGGATGCTATCTGTGAGGCAATCGGGTTTCGTGGAATTCCGCTTGCCTTATGGCGCGGATTCGTTACCTTCAATATCGTTGCCGTCGGATGGATCTTTTTCCGGGCCGGCAGCCTGGCAGATGCTCTGTATTATATCGGCCATCTAGGTGTCCGGTTGGATGTGCCGCTTGCGTGGGGACCGTCGCAGTTCGGAACAGCCTTGTCAATGCTGTTGCTTATCGTGTTTATTTTCATTGAGGTAGGATTATACCTGGCTCAAAAACATCAATTCGAGTTGCGCACCCGAGTGCCATTTGCAGTCTCCTGCCCGGCTGCCTGCCTGCTGGTTATTACCATCTTTCTAACCGGCGCAAGTCGCAGCGACTTTATATATCTCCATTTCTAGAAGCATCTTCTTGAACAAATCAAATACAAAAAGCAGCTTAAGCTTTCACGCCAGGCGCGTTCTTTTCGCACTGTTTCTATTCTTGCTCATGGACTTTGCCGTTTATGGAACTCTGAAACACGGCATGGTGCAGTATTTCGGAATTGACATGGCAGCGGACATCCTGTGTGTCGGCCATTCCCATACCGTGTTGGGGATAGATGCAAAAAGGTTGGCCGCTGAATCCGAAAGGCCAGTTGTAAAGTATGCTGTGGCAGGGGCAAACGTGATCGATCGTTACTGGATGATCCAGCATTACCTGAGTATGTACACTGACCTGCGTCTGGTCATTTACGATGTTGACACGCGTTTGTTTGATACTGCCGGGATCAGTTCCGCGTCATATACTCTGTTTTTTCCGCTAATGGATAATCCTGTCATGGCTGATTATATCAAGCAGCAGGCTACCTGGCAGGAACGACTGACCTGCCAGTTGATCAAAACGGCACGGTATCGAGACCAGACCTTGAACATGGCGGTTCGCGGACTGACCGGCAGGCAGGAAAATGCCAAGACCACCAGTGTCCGCCCGAGATCATACAAGCGGTATCTTGCTGAGCAGAAAGCAAGGAAAATCAAGATAGACCCCGAGGCATTAGCACTATTTCGCCGCACGGTTGAGGAATTGAGTGGACGGGGAATTCGTGTTGCGCTGGTCTATATCCCGGTCTTGCACATTCTCAACGAGATCGATCCGGTCAACCAGAAACAGGTCTACCAGGTATTTCAGGAATTGGCGGATATGCATGAAAATGTCGACTTTTGGGATTACAACCAGGACTACGAACACGACCTGGCTCTTTTTTATGATTTACGTCACGTAAATGCCAGGGGCAAACAAATTGTCTCAGAACGGTTGGCTGACGATGTAAAGAAAGTGTTCACGTCCAAAGCAATGAGAGCTATACAGGTAGACTTTTACAAAAACGATTCGCTGAAGGAAGGACATGAAAAGTCCGTGTCACTTGATGGAAGGCCATCTGGTGTTTAACGAAAGAATTATTGGCTATGCAGTCAGTAAGATGGAAAGGCCCGTTTGTATCCAACTCATCGCAGGCTGGATTGAAAACGGGGAAAAGCAAAAGGTGTTTGTATGTGCAAACCCTCATTCATTGATGATTGCCGAAAAGGACAAAGTATTTAAAAAAGCCCTAATGGATGCAGACCTGATCACACCGGACGGCAGCGGAATTTTATTGGCATCCAAATTACTGGGGGGGGCATTAATAAGCGGATTACCGGCAGTTTTGTCTTCCGGGAATTGAGCCGTTTGCTTAACGAGAATGGCGGTACTAGATATTTTTTTCTGGGATCTTCTGAGGGTACTCTCGAACGTCTGACGGCAAAAGTCACAACGGATTACCCCAATATTGAAATTGCCGGAACGTATTCTCCGCCATTCAAGTCAGAGTTTAGTGTTAATGACAGCCGCAAGATGATTGACGCTGTGAACCGTGCTCAAGCAAATGTACTCTGGGTAGGAATGACAGCTCCAAAGCAGGAAAATTGGATTTACCGGCACAAGGATCAGCTATATGTCAATTTCATAGGCGCCATTGGTGCTGTTTTTGATTTCTATACTGGCAATATCAAACGATCTCATCCATTGTTTCTGAGGCACGGATTGGAGTGGCTCCCACGCCTGCTCCAGGAACCTCGAAGACTATACGATCGTACCCTTATCTCAGCTCCAAAGTTTATGTTCATGGTCTTAAAACAACGGCTGGGACTGATATGAGCCGAATCTCACCTTGTCCAGTCAAACAATCTGGAGTCATTGGGCCTTAGGAAAAAATGGATTAGATACCTGGCGGGAGCAACGGTGGCCCTGCTAACCGTCTCTGCCGCACAGGCATTTTTCATTTTGAATTCATTACCAGGAAGGCAATTGCCGACCAGGGCTGATCTGATTGCCGTGTTTCCTGGAAAACCGGAGCGGATTATGGCGGGTGTAAAACTGGCCGCTGCAGGACGTGGCCTGCACCTGTCTGTCGCCAGCCACGTACCTACGGCAAAAATCATCGAGCCTTTTTTAAGAGAGAACCAAATTCCAGGCAACACGGTAAAAACCCTTACCGCCGCGCTCAGCCGGGATACTTTTGAAGATGCCCTGGTGACCCAGCAATTGGTTTCTAAACACAACTTCAAGTCAATCATCCTCGTTACCTCGAATTACCAGATGCCCAGAGCATTTACACTTTTGCGATTGATGCTATGGGACTCAAACGTAAAAATTACTCGGTGGGCAGTGACCGGGGGAACTCAACCACGCTGTGTCCAAGTGCTTTCAGAAATGGTCAAATTCTGGGGCAGCCTTTGCGAATTTATTCTTTTTAAGATTTCCGGGAGATTGCCGTTGGATTTTGTTAAGTGATTAGGTTCTAAACTTACCCCTCCATGACAACCATCATTACCATATTTATTCTCTCACTTATCATTTCATTGATAATTACTCCATTGGTAGGTAGATTGGCTATAAATTTCGGCATTGTAGATATTCCGTCTGAGAGAAAAATACACACTAAGCCGATTCCCAGGGCAGGAGGGATTGCCATCTATCTCGCCTTTTTCCTCTCTTTTGTACCAGTTGTTATCCCCCAAGTGCTAAGTCAAAGTAAACTCTTGATAGAGGTAATTGCAGAATATCGATTAGTATATATTGCAATCGGGTCTTGTGTGATTTTCACGCTGGGCATTTTAGATGACATTAAAGGGGTTGGATACCGGGTAAAATTCTTATCTCAGATCTTAGCTGCCATGATCGCCTACCTTGGGGGCATAGAGATTCAGGCATTTGGTCTACCCGGTATGCAATCACTACATTTCGCCTGGTATCTCTCGCTTCCCATAACGGTATTCTGGGTTCTTCTGGTGGTGAATGCCATCAACCTTATTGACGGCTTAGACGGATTGGCTGCCGGCGTAGGCTTCTTTGCTTGTGTGGTCTTGATGGTCCTCTGTGTGGTTGCCGAGAACTACCTTACGGCTTTTCTTTTGGCAGCTCTTGGCGGATCGATACTGGGTTTTCTCAGGTATAATTTCAATCCGGCTTCAATATTTATGGGTGATAGCGGCAGTTACTTTATAGGCTATATGTTGGCTACACTCAGCATTATTGGATCGATAAAGAGCCATGCAGCACTTACGATTGTACTCCCGATGATTGCATTGGGACTCCCCTTGATGGATACGATATGGGCGCCTATCCGGCGGTTTATGCTTGGGCAGCGACTCTTCTCGCCAGATAAGGAACATTTCCACCACAGACTCCTTAATCTCGGGCTTTCCCATCGTACCGCAGTCCTAACGCTATATGGTGTCACGGCCGGCGCCGGCATCATTTCGATCTTAATGGTTCATGCCCGTGATGAAAGAGCCGCCTTCTTGTTTATCTTGATAGGGGCGGTCGTAATTTTCGGGATCAGAAAACTAGGCTACATGAGTTATGCCGGGGCAGGCATGTTCATCCGCTGGGCCGGCGATCTATCAGAGGAACTGGGAATCAGGCGTGATCGCCGGAAATTTTTAGCCCACCAGATAGCCATTTCTGAGACAAACACCATCAATGCATTCTGGACTCAGGTTATTGCTGCCGGTAAATTTCTGGAGAATGATTACATGGAACTCAGAGTTGGGGGGCAGATTGAATCTTTGGGGCAGGAAATCATTTTCTGGCACGGAAACGAGAAAACTAAAAAGCGTGCCAGTTTGCACTCTCCCAACCGACTTTATATGCGGTTTCCTCTGGCAAAGAAGGGGCAGCACCTGGGCGTATTTGTCCTCTCAAAGGATCTTTCCACCTCATCGCAACCCACTACTGCCGCCTTGCGTCGCATAGAACACCTTAGGCGAACAATGGCCAGTACACTCTTTGAAATTGTAAAAAAGCGCCAGCCTGCTATGAAAAAGCAAGAACTTACAACTGGAATTGCTAAAGTGGGGACGAAATTTTAGCTTGAAACATTCGGTTGCAAATCGCGGCCACATCTTAGTCGTTGACGATGATAAAGACTTTTCTGAGATGCTGTTTAGTTACATGGAGAGTCTCGGGTATCAGGCCAGTTTAGCTATAGATGGTGCGACTGCCATGGATTTAATTGATCGGTATGGCTTTCAAACAATCTTATTGGATCTTGGGTTGCCAGATATGGATGGCATGGATGTGCTGCGTCAATTGCAGAAACAAAACTGCCGTGCACCAATAATTGTTATTACCGGTTCAGGAACAATTGAAAACGCAGTTGCGGCCATTAAGGCCGGAGCGTATGATTTTATTGCAAAGCCGCTGGACTTCAAGGTCTTCGAGGTCGTTGTGGAAAGAGCCCTTGCTCACAATCAATTACTCCGCCAGAGTGGGCTTTTCAGGGGACTGGTGCTGGCCTTGTTAGTTTCAGTGCCGGTGTGGCTGCTGATCGGGGTTGTCTTGTCTATGTGGTACTTTAAATAAGTTGGAAAACTTTAACTCAGTCCTTCGCTTTTATCTCAGTCCTTAGCCCTTAATTCATGGATCCCAAACGCAAACAGCTGGAAGCCGCCCAGCGTGACATGTTAGCCACGATGGAAGCCCGGATGGCCGGTCGCACCCGTATGCTTTTTAAACGGGTGCAGGAACTTAACTGCTTGCTGGCCATTTCCAAATTGAACGAACAGACGGACATGCCCCTGGAAAAAATACTGCGGGCAGTGGCGGATCTGGTCGTATCGGCCTGGCAGTATCCGGATATCACCTGCGCCCGGATTACGATCGAAGAGATGACCGTTGAAACCACCAGTTTCATCGAAACCCCCTGGAAACAGTCCTGTGATATTATTTTGGACAATGAGCGAATCGGCTTTGTGGAAGTCTACTATCTCGAGGCACGGCCGGAAATGGATCACGGCCCTTTCCTGAAAGAAGAGGCGGCTCTGCTTGAGGCGGTGGCCCAGAATCTGCAGCGGATCATTGCCCGTCAGCGGATGGCCCTTGAGATGAAGAGCAAGACCCGCAGTCTCGAGGAGTTGAACATGGCCCTGAATGCCATCCTCAGGCAGCGCAGTGAGGACAAGGCCCGGTATGAAAAGAAGTTGGTACAAAATGCCAAATCGTTGATTTCTCCCTTTCTTGACCAGTTGGCTGCGGGGACCCGTGATCCGAACCAACTGACCCTGATCGATACGATTCGCAATAATCTGCGTGACGCGGTTTCATCCTTTTCCCACAGCCTCGGTTCCCGGTATTTCGATCTCAGCCCGGTGGAACTGCGGGTTGCCAACCTGGTCAAACAAGGCCGCAACTCGCGGGAGATTGCCGGCGCCCTCGATATTACCGAGAAGACGGTCAAAAACCATCGCTACAACATCAGGCGGAAAGTTGGCATCAGCAATAAGGGGATGAATTTGAGGACGTTCCTCATGGCGATAGACTAGCTTTCAGCTAATAGCTGTTAGCCTTTGGCTATTAGCTAAGATGTCAGTGTTGTATCCTATAGATTTATAGCTGAATTACCCTACATCAATCGCAGTTTTAAACAGATTAAAAATTCGAAATTCGAATATCGAAGTTCGAAACAATAAAGCAAATCACAATGATCAAAAAATCAAACACACCCCGTCATTACAATAGGTTCACCTCTGTTTTTGTGATTTGGCAATTTTAATTTTGAATTTGTTTGCGGCGTTCGCCTTGAGAACATTCCGGATTTTAGCTCTCCAAGGCGCATTGGGATTACAATTACATCCTCAATATAGTAAGGTCCTATTACCATGAGTGAACCTGAAAAAACTGGGCCTGAAAATCCTATCCGACTGTTGCTGGTGGAAGATGACGAAGTGGACCAGATGGCCTTCACGCGCCTCGTCCGTCGCGAGAAGTTGCCTTACGACTGCCGCGTGGCAGGGTCTCTCGACGCGGCGCACCGCGCGTTGGAAGAAGATGATTTTGATATCGTCATCGCCGATTACACGTTAGAGGACGGGACCCTGTTCGACCTTATGAAAAGCCTGAAGGGGACCCCGCTTATCGTCACCACCGGGGCCGGCAGCCAGGAAACCGCCATAAAAGCCATGCAACTGGGGGCCAGTGATTACCTGATCAAGGATCCTGCGGGGCAATATATCGAGAAACTGCCGGGTATGGTGGACAGTACGGTCAAAGGCCGCCAGATTGAACAGGTGATCGCGCACTACCGGGAAAATCTCGAATCGTTGGTACGACAGCGAACTGCCCGGTTGGAGGTTGAAATAGAGGCCCGGCGGGAGGTGGAGGCGGCCCTCAGGGCCAGCGAACAGCATCTGCGGTCATTACTGGAAAGTGCCGACGGTTTTGCTGTGTACAGGCTGGCAGGCACTGATTCCAATCCCTATCACCTGGAAGTTCAGTTTATCAGCCCTTCCATCGAAGAGATTCTGGGGGTCAAACCGGAGAAGTTCACCCCGAGTCTTTTTTTTGACAATGTACACCCGGATGACCTGGAGCGGGTAATGCTGGCCAACGATCGGGCGTTTCAGACCAGCCGGTTTGACGAGGTTTGCCGGATTTACAATCCAGCCCGGCGGAGCTGGCGCTGGATCCAGACCATTTCCCGCGGGATCCGCGATGAGGACGGTGAGATTACCCAAGTCAACGGCATTTTTATTGATGTGACTGAAAAGACGGCCACCCAGATGGAACTGAAGACCAAAGCGCGGGACTTGGAAAACGCCAATATTGCCCTGAACGTCCTGCTTGAAAACCGGAAAAAGGACCGGACGCTGCATGAGAAGAACATCCGCTCCAATATGAACAACATGGTATTCCCGGCGCTTGACAAACTCGCTCGGACGCAATTGAGTGACTACCAGAAAGCCCACCTGCAAATCGCCATGACCGGCCTGAAGGAGATCGTGTCTTCCTTCTCCCGAAATCTATCGGCCAGTTTACTCAGCCTCAGTCCGGCCGAGATCCAGGTCGCCAATTTTATCAAGCATGGCAAAAGCACCAAGGATATCGCCGTTGCCTTGAGCCTTTCACCGGAAACGGTTAAGAATCACCGCCAGAATATCCGCAAGAAAATGGGATTGAAAAACAAGAAGACGAATTTGCGGACGCACCTGCTTACCCTGGAATAACCTGATTATTGCCATTTTTTACATTAAATTATTGAAATAGTACGCCTTATGGTGTATAAATGTAGGCGTTTTGGGTGCGTTATCGGGTGAGTCGTACCCTTAACAGACATAACCCCGGGGAATGGCCGCCCCGGGGTTCTTTATTTGGAAAAGAGGGTTTGAAGGTTCTGGGTTCAGAGGTTCAAGTATTAAAGGCTCAAAACCGAATAGCGGAGTATCCAGCAGGAAAAGAGCACGGCCGGAAATAATCAACGGCATCGAAGCGTCAATCGATGTCGTCTTGATCAGCCGGTACAACGAAATTGGGGTGCACTGCTACCTGATCTCTGTGCTTTCGCTAGTTTAACCTCAATCCTCCTCTCTGGTCAGGCCAACCACGGTGAAGATAATGATCAAAATGGCAAACATGAAAAACAAGAAGGAGTATTCGGAGGTGCTGGAATCTCCAAACAGCATCTCGAAATTAAGAAAGAACCCCCAGTAAAGGGTAAACCCCAGATTGACCAACATGCCGAGTTTGGGTTTGTTCAGCAAATGGATGCCCGTATTCAGCAGCAGCAGCAGCCCCACCTCAAAAACGGTAATGTTGTTTTGGGTGTTGAAGAGAAAGTCCATCTACGCCTCCTTAATTAACTATGTTGAATTGCCTTTTTAAGCTTGGCGATCTGTTTGTCAGAGAGATCCTCAAATTCGATGTCAATGCCATCCGCCTTCCTGTCCGCCACAACGCCTGAAATCATGAACGCGTCCCCGCTGCTTGGATCGGTGAAGGTCAGATCGAGTTCCTGGCCGATGGCAAAGGCATCGGTGGTGATGATAAATCCACCGGCAGTGCTGATGCCGTGGATCATGGCACTGTGGGAAGCCTCATCCGTATCATAGTCAACCGGCAGCGCAGTCGTCCCGGAATAACCGGCTTGCTCGCCGATGACATTCGGATGGCCGGTGATATGGATGACGATCACGGTGATGTTGTCGCGCCCACCCCTTTTATTGGCATAGGCGACCAGGGCTCTCACCGCTTTATCGGGGCTGTACTTAGTTGCAACCTTCTGTATCTCTTCAGGTTTCAGCAGGTCACTGAGCCCATCCGAGCAGATAATCAGCAAATCTCCCTGCAGTCCCTCTATTTCGCAAAGATCCGGTAGAACGGCATCTTTGAGCCCCACGGCCCGGGTAATCATGTGGGCATATTGCTCGCCCAGCGGCTTGGCGCCTTTGGGTGCCAGTTTGGCATGCTCGGCCATATAGGTGTGGGGGGTGTATATCTCTTCGATCGTCTCGTTGCGAACAAGATATATGGGGCTGTCGCCGACATTGGCTGCTATAATCCGGGTGCCGGCCAGCAGAACCGCCGAGACCGTCGAGCCCATGCCCTTATAGTCTTTATTGCTTTCCGAAAGGGTAAAGACGGCCTGGTTGGCCAGATGAATGCCGGATAATATTCGTGTGGCTTCCGAAGAAAGGTCCTGCTCAAGGGTGATGAGGCTCTCACCGTCCGTGTTGGACGGCTCCTGGTTCATTTTGTCCTGGATGGTCTCGACTACAATGCGGCTGGCAACCTCGCCGGCTTTGTGGCCACCCATGCCATCAGCGACGACATAAATGTGAAGATCCTCATCCATGTAGTAAGAATCTTCATTTGCCTTACGCATCTTGCCGACATCTGTAATGCCTGCCGCATCAACCTCGATCATTGAATTCCCTCACCCGGTCCGATTCAACTACAAGATATCCCAAGAATAGTATGGGATCACCCCAAATGTGTCAAGATGCGATCTTAAAATTCGGGATATTGAACGCTCCCCGCAGAAAGCTGCGCGGAATCGTCCACAGCAAGGAATTCTTCTATGTTAGATTTGCTCGTTAATCCTGCAGAAAGCAACAGGGAATGTGCTTGCTGATCGGTTCAAAAAATGCTCAAACGCGGCGTATCTTGCCAACCCGTCTAATCCGCGCGACCGGGGTAACCACCCTGGAATTATCGTCTTTTTTACCCCGCCCGGCCGGGTTGCCCGGGCCCGTAGCAGGCCTTTTGGGTGCGGCGGTTTTCCGGTGACCGTGTTTCCTTCTGGCCGCGGCCTTTCTGAGGTAGGCGGCATCCGGGCCGGCGACTTCGTTGAAAATTTGATCAAAGTTTTTACGCTGCCCGGACCTTACTCTTCCACGCTTACCGCGAGCGGAGTGCGACGTACCCGGCCGGCCGACGGGTTTTCCGGCCCGAACCGGTCTTGGCGGCTTGGAAACCCAGCTGGATAGCATTTGCCTGAATTTTCTGGTCAATCGGTTTAATACAGTCGGCACCTGTTCAACCGCCGGCGGTTGCGATGGCCAGAACCCCGGCGCTACTCGCCGTGAAGCGGCGGATCGCGGTATTGTTGCGTGATGGGCCCGATAGCGGCGTGGACGGGTGGCCTGGTGCCTTTGTATTTCCGCATAGGCGATGTTGAGCAGTTTCAACTGCTCTTCTGCCAGTTGGTGCAGGGCATCATCCCGGGCGAAACGATCTGGATGCCAGTGATTCACCAGTCTTCGATAGGCATGCTTGGTTTCTTCGCCGGTGGCATCCGGGGGCAACCCCAGGGTTTTATAGCATTTGAGGATGTCCATCGTCGGTGATGTTATCCCAGGTGGGAGCACTTTACAAGGCACATGAACTTAAACCCCTTTGCCGGTTCCCCGTTCCAGGTTCCCGGTTCAGGGTTACGAGAGCTTTTAGCCGTTGGCTTTTAGCTTTTAGCCTGTTAACCGTCTATAGTACTCCGGGTTCAGGGTTGAAGGTCTTAAACCCCTTGCCCCCTTGCCCCCTCGAACCCTTGAACCCACGGACCCTTTAACCCTGAGTTACATGCCCCCTCCCTCGGTCCCTCCCGCCAGGGGAGGGAAGATTTCTGACGTCAGGCTTCTGACTTCTGGCTTCTTGGTTTTCGATCTCGATCCCGAACTCGATGCCGATTTCGATTTTGACGCCTGACACCAGACACCGGACTTCTGATTTTCCTTCGGTCTTCAGCCTTAAACCTTCTACCTTCTCAACCCCAATATCGCTTGACAGATCGCGGAATTGACAGTAATCAGAAAAGTTTAACCGCGGTTCGAAAATCGATTCTTGGAGGAGAAATGGATTACAAAAAGACTCTCAACCTGCCCAAGACCAAATTCCCGATGAAGGCGAGTCTTGCTCAAAAAGAACCTCAGCAGCTCCAGGAATGGGAGCAGAGCGGGCTGTACGGTCAAATATACAAGCAGATGGAAGGCCGGCCCAGTTTTATTTTGCACGATGGCCCTCCCTACGCAAACGGGCACATTCATATCGGTACCGCCCTGAATAAAATCCTCAAGGACATCATCGTCCGGTCAAAACAGATGGCCGGTTTCGATTCGGTGTATGTGCCGGGATGGGACTGCCATGGGCTGCCCATCGAGCACAATGTCGACAAGGAACTGGGCAAAGCCAAGATTGACATGACCCAGTCGCAGGTCCGAAAGAAATGCCGGGCGTATGCCGAAAAGTATATCGACATCCAACGGGATGAGTTTAAGCGTTTAGGGGGGATGGGGGAATGGGAAGATCCTTACCTCACGATGAATTATGAATACGAGGCCATTATCGCCCGTGAATGCGGCAAGTTTGCCCTGAATGGAGGTCTCTACCGGAGCAAGAAACCGATTCACTGGTGCTGCAGCTGTCAGACAGCACTGGCCGAAGCGGAAATCGAATATGCCGACGAATCGTCGCCCTCTATCTTTGTCAAGTTCCCTTGCCGTGACGACTTGGGCTCTGTGGCGGCGGAGCTTGCCGGCCGGTCGGCAGCCATCGTGATCTGGACCACCACGCCCTGGACGCTGCCTGCCAACCTGGCGATTGCCCTCTATCCGGATTTCATTTATGCCGCGGTGGATACCGGGACTGAAATACTCATCCTGGCCCGCGACCTGGTGGAGGACTGCATGCGCAATTTCGGTATCGCGGATTATAAGGTGGTGGCCGAACTGGAGGCCGGCGCACTGGAAAACCTGAAATGCAGCCACCCTTGGATCGACCGGGAATCGCTGGTGATCCTGGGCGACCACGTCACCCTGGATGCCGGCACCGGTTGTGTGCATACCGCTCCGGGCCATGGACGCGAGGACTATGATGTCGGTCTCAAATACGGATTGGAAGCGTATTCCCCGGTAAACGATAGAGGGGTTTTTACCGATGAGGCCGGGTTTGTCAACGGCCAGTTCGTCTTCAAGGCCAACAGTGCCATTATAGATAAGCTGGAGCAGGGCGCCGCCCTGCTGGCGACCGAAGAGATGGCGCATTCCTACCCGCACTGCTGGCGCTGCAAGAAACCCGTAATTTTCAGGGCCACGCCCCAATGGTTCATTTCCATGGAAAAAACCGGTCTGCGTCAGCGGTCCCTGGAGGAGATCGATCGGGTACAGTGGGTGCCGCACTGGGGACGGGATCGTATTTACGGCATGATCGAGAACCGCCCGGACTGGTGCGTTTCCCGGCAGAGATCTTGGGGGGTGCCCATCGCCGTTTTCGTGTGTGAAAAATGCGAGGAGCTTCACATGACCCCCGAGATCCTGGATCATATTTTTAATCTTTTTTCCGAGCACGGTGCCGATATCTGGTTTGAGAAAGAGGTGTCCGAACTGTTGCCTGGTCCGGCGAGTTGCCCCAAATGCGGACATGACGGTTTCCGCAAAGAGACGGATATTCTGGATGTCTGGTTTGATTCCGGTGTCAGCCACACTGCCGTACTCGATCCCCGTGAGCGGCTGGAATGGCCGGCCGATCTCTATCTTGAGGGCAGTGATCAGCATCGCGGCTGGTTCCACTCGGCCCTTTTAACGGCCGTTGGTAACCGGGATGCCGCCCCGTATCGCGCGGTCCTCACCCACGGTTTTGTGGTGGATGCCGATGGTAAGAAAATGTCCAAATCCATCGGAAACGTGATTGCCCCCAAAGCGGTGATTAATAAATTCGGTGCGGAAATTCTCAGGCTGTGGGTGTCGGCATCGGATTACCGGGAAGATATTCGGATTTCCGACGCGATCCTCAAACAGCTCAGCGACGCCTATAGGCGTATCCGCAACACCAGTCGGTTCATGCTGGGCAATCTGTTTGATTTTAACCCGGATACCGATGCGGTGCCGTACAGTGAATTGCCGGAACTGGACCGCTATGCCCTGCACCGGCTGCAGCGTCTGGTGGAGAAAAACCTAAAAGCATACGAGAATTACGAGTTTCACACGATCTACCACTCGCTCTATAACTTCTGCATTGTTGATATGTCTTCCTTCTACCTGGACATCCTGAAGGACCGGCTTTATACCTCGCCGACGGCCTCGCCGGCCCGGCGCAGTGCGCAGACTGTCCTGCACATCCTGGTTGATGCCCTGGCCCGTCTGATGGCACCCATTTTGCCTTTTACCTCGGAAGAGGTTTGGAAATACACACCGGCGCGGGAAGGAAAACCCGAGAGCATCCACCTGGGGCAACTGCCCACGGTGGAACCCGCCTATATCGACGATGAACTGGACGATCGCTGGTCCCAGCTATTAAAGGTGCGGGGTGAGGTCACCAAAGCCCTGGAGGAAGCCCGGGCCGCGAAACGAATCGGACACAGCCTCGACGCCGCGGTGACTATCAAGGCTGCGCCGGAATTGACGGCGGCCCTGGAACCGTTCAGTGACAAACTGGCCAGCCTGTTCATAGTTTCCCAGGCCAGCCTTGCCGGCGGCGACCTCGACGGCGAGATTTTTGCGAGCGAAGAGGTCCCGGAATTACAGGTCCGCGTAGGACCGGCCGCAGGAGACAAATGTTCACGCTGCTGGATCAGTGATCCAGCCGTGGGTGACAGTCAGGAGCATCCGACCATCTGTCCCAAATGCCTGGCAGCTCTGGCTGATATGGCCTAAAGGGCGAGGGGCCAAGGGTTTGTGGTGCCCGCTTCGTGGGGATAAGCCTGAAACCGTTTTTCACGCAATCCCGGAACCCTCGGATCCTTGAACGCTGGTACCCAAGATAAATCTTATATAAGAAAACAGCCTTGTTCTGTTGAGTCATATGCGCGAATTCTGGAGGAATAAATACGGCCGTCTACTGCTCATTGCGGGCACCATCGTCATAGCCGACCAGATTACCAAGGCGGTCGTGCTGGCCAAAATGGCCCTGTATCAATCGATCATTATTATTCCTGGGTTTTTCAGCCTGACCCATATCCAAAACCCGGGCGGCGCTTTTGGCTTTCTGGCCCAACAGGATGCAACCGTGCGGGTAGCCGTATTTCTGGTGGCATCCATCGTGGCGATCGGTCTGATTTTCATGTTCTACAGACAGATACCCAGATCGCACCCATTCCTGGCATCCGGCCTGGCTCTGATATTCGGCGGTGCCATCGGCAACCTGATCGATCGACTGCGCTTCGGCAAGGTCGTCGATTTTATAGACTTTTACATCGGGAGCTGGCACTATCCCGCCTTCAATGTGGCCGACAGTGCCATCACAGTGGGAGTGACCATTTTCCTGGCGCACCTGGTGTTTCGCAAGTTGCCGGAGTGATAAAGTTCATCTGGTTCAAAGGTTAACTTACCAAAACCCCAAACCAAATGGTTTTAACCCTGGACCGGGAACCAGCAAGAAAGGTTCAGAGGTTCATGGGTTAAAAGCCTCCAACCAGGAACTGATTGGTTTTAACCCTGAACGGGGAACCAGCAAAAAGGTTTAAAGGATTGTTGTTTTTTCTATAATGGTTTTCACTTGGACCCTTGACCCCTTGGCCCCTCGGACCCTATTTTTTTGAAGTGCCCTATAAATTCGGAACGTAACAAATGCACCCAGTCCTATTTAAGTTAGGTAACGTAACTATATATTCCTACGGGTTTATGATCGCCCTGGGCTTCTTCATGGGGATCGTCCTGGCCATGCGGGAAGCCCGTCGGGTAGGTGAGAATCCTGAAAAGATCATGGACCTGTGCTTCTATATTCTCGTGGCTGCCATTGTCGGTTCACGTCTTTTCTATGTCGTTACCGCCTGGGAAAAATTTGCCGCCAACCCGATTGACATTATCAAACTTTGGCAGGGGGGGCTGGTCTTTTACGGCGGCTTTATTGGCGCTGTACTGACGGCTGCGGCCTATATCAAATTGGCTGGACTGCCCCTGGGGAAGACCGCTGATATTTTAGCCCCCGCGCTGGCGCTGGGACAGACAATCGGGCGCCTGGGCTGCGCACTGGCCGGCTGCTGTTATGGGCGGACGACGGATGTTTTCTGGTCGGTAACGTTCACCGACCAAAACTGCCTGGCGCCGATTGACAGCCCTCTGCATCCCACCCAGCTATACTCCGCCCTGACAAACTTCACGATCTTTGTGGTGCTGTTTGTTTTCAGTCGTCGCAACCAAATCACCGGCCGGGTGTTTTGGACATATGTATTGCTCTATGGCTTGACGCGTTCTATCATCGAGACCTTGCGGGGTGATTTCAGGGGCGCTGAAGTCTTCGGACTTTTATCCATCTCCCAGACCCTGGGACTGTTGGGTGCAGCTGTGGCCCTGGTCATGCTTGTCCGCATGAGTCGGTCAACCCCCCTGCACGAATAAAAGGCCGTTGTCCCGGCCAATACTCCGGCTGGGCCTGTTTGCATATCCGGTTCCAGAAACGTGAGAAACTCGTCGACACCATGTCCGTTATTAAACACAAGGAAATGAACAAGTGCCTGAAGGCTCTCGCTGATGGTGACGCCCCCGGCATTTTCCTGATCCACGGTGAGGAACTACTGGTGAAAACGGCCTTGGAAGCGCTGTTGGCCGCGTTGCTGCCCGGTGACGCCCGTAAACTCAGTTATGAACCGGTAGATGGCGGTCCCGGATCGGTTGCGGCTGCCTTGGAGAAAGTGAACACCTTTTCCATGCTGGCCGAGCCCAAAGTAGTGGCCCTGTTGGATGCCCAGGTCTTTTATTCTAAGCAGGACACGACCGCGATCCTTGAGCGCGCCCGGTCAGCTTACAAGCGCAGCGAAATGCGCAAAGCTGCCCAGGCCTTTCTGAAAGCTATGGCCCTGCTGAATCTCACCTTCGATGATGTCACCCCTGAACTGCGGGAGGCGGCGCTCAAGCTGACAGACGAACAGCGCCGCGATGATGTCTGGCTGACGGCGTTACTGGACTACTGCCGGGAGCAGAATTTAGCTGTGCCGACCGACAGCAGTGATGCGGATATCCTGCAGGCAGCCATAGCCAAGGGGTTTCCCGACCGGCAACACCTGATGGTGACCACCGATATCGTCGATCGCCGGCGCAACCTCTACAAGACCATTGCCGACAAGGGTCTGGTGATCGATTGTGCAGTACCCAAGGGAGATCGCAAAGCGGATCGCACGGCCCAGAACACCGTGCTGAACGAGCAGCTTGCGCGGGTGCTTAAATCCTGCCGCAAGAAAATGACGCCGGATGCCCGCACCCTGCTGGGCGAATTGGCCGGCTTCAACCTGCGGGCGATCACCAACAGTGTTAAACAGCTGGCCAGTTATATTGGGGAGCGGGACACCATCGAGGCCGCAGACGTCCGCCAGGTGGTCCGCAAGACACGCCAGGATCCGATTTACAATTTTACCAATGCGCTCACCGACCGTGACCGGTCCGCCGCCTTGCATTTTCTGAATTCACTGCTTGCCGAAAACCTGTATCCACTGCAACTGCTGGCCGCGATGATCAACCAGATCAGAAAACTGATCCACATCAAGGGCTTTATGGACAGCCGCCATGGCACGGTCTGGCAGCGGGGCTGCCATTACACCTATTTTCGGGATCAGGTCATGCCCGCTATTGTGGATTATGACCAGCGCCTGAAGTCGCACGTTTCCAACTGGGAGGCCGGTATCTCAGCGAGCGGTTCCCAAAAGAGCGGTCGCAAGCAGAAAGCGGCTAAAACCGCCGGAGATCTGCTTATTGCCAGAAACCCTAAAAACCCTTACCCTGTATATCAATTGTTCAATAAAGCCGAACGCTTTTCCATGACCGAGCTTTTGGGTTTCCTGGAACTGCTTGAAAAAGTGGATCTGCGGCTTAAATCTACATCGCTGGCTCCCCGGCTTGTACTGGAGGAGGCGATCCTGTCGATTTGTCGCTGAGGGCGACAGGTTCTGCCTCTGTTAAGTCTTAAGTTTCAAGGGCTAGGATCATGGCTGAGGGCAAGGCGGGTGTTGGAAGGTCTACGGCATGGTTATAGATTGTAGCTACTGCTATCCGTAAAAAACCACCCCTCCCTTGACGGGAGGGGCCGGGGGAGGGTGAACGACCCGTCAAGATGGCTTTCGTAAACATTGAAGCAAGGCCAACAGCACCCCCACCCGGCCTCCCCCCGTCTAAGGAGCGGAGTGAAACCATAAAACTGATCATCTCCGGGTATCCGAGAAGAAAGACACCCCATTTAAAATTCACACAAGGAATTTTAAATCATGAAAACCAAAACAAAGATCATCGCTACCATCGGCCCGGCCTCCAACAACCGCGAAACCCTGGAAGAGATGATCCGGGCAGGCGTCAACATGGTCCGCCTGAATTTTTCCCACGGCAGCTATGAGCAGCACCGCGATGTCATAAAACTAATCCGGTCCCTTTCACGCAGCATGAACCAGCCGGTGGGGATTCTACTGGACCTCCAGGGACCCAAGGTCAGGACCGGAAAACTGGAAAACGGAACCCCGGTTGAACTGAAGAAAAACGCGACCTTCAAAATCACCACCCAAACGGTGTCAGGGAACAGCGACATGGTGGCGACCACCTATAAAGACCTACCGGGTGATGTAGCGGCGGGCGACAAGATCCTGATCGATGATGGGCTGATAGAATTGAGGGTCGTGGAGAGCGCGGTGGATACCGTTACCTGCACAGTGCGCGTCGGCGGAATCTTAAAAGAAAAAAAGGGGATCAATCTCCCCGGTGTCCAGGTGTCGGCCCCCTCTCTCACAGAAAAAGATAAAAAGGATCTGCGGTTCGGCATCCAGAACGAGGTGGACTATGTCGCGCTGTCTTTTGTAAGGAGGGCCGAAGACCTCCAGGATATCAAAAAGATCATTAGCCGCATGGGGTCGGACATTCCTGTCGTGGCCAAGATAGAGAAACCGGAGGCGGTAGACAACATCGATGCTATCATGGAAGCCACTGATGCCATTATGGTGGCCCGCGGTGACCTGGGGGTCGAGATGCAGTATGAAAAGGTCCCCACCATCCAGAAGATGATTATCCAGAAGGCCATTGCCGCCAACAAACCCGTCATCACAGCGACCCAGATGCTTGAATCCATGCACCAGAACCCCATTCCGACCCGGGCCGAGGCCTCGGATGTGGCCAACGCCATCATGGACGGGACCGATGCGGTCATGCTTTCCGGTGAGACGGCTTCCGGTCGCTATCCGGTAGAAGCCGTCATCATGATGAGCAAAATCGCCGCGCAGGTGGAACACTCGGAATTTTTAAGCACCAACATCATGCACACAAAGGACCACGACAATATCGTGACCCAGGCCGTGGCGCAATCCGCGGTACAGATGCTCAGCGAGGTCGACGCCAAGGCGATTATTGCCTTTTCAGTGTCTGGATCGACTTCAAAGTATATATCCAAACATCGCCCCTCGCGCCTGGTTTACGCCTTTACCCCGCACGTGAAGGTCTATAACCGCCTATCCCTCGTCTGGGGGCTCGCACCCACCCTGATATCCAAAATCGAGAACACTCAGAAACTCATGGATGCCGCTGAGCGCCTGTTGGTGCGCAAAGGGGTGATCAAGCAGAACGACCTGGTGGTGATTATCATTGGCTTGGCGCTGAAGAGTGGATCGACGAATATGATTAAAATTCATCAGGTCGGACACGACGACTAAAATCGGCTTCAAAGCCTCCCCTCGATCCCAATCTCTGCGTTGGGCTGGTGAATTCAATCCTCGAAATACTTCAAGTATTCCTCCGGTTGATTTCACCAGCCCGCCTTGACCTTGGACTCGATTGAAGACTTTTAAGCCGATTTTGGATTAAATTTGAGGCTTTTATGCCTTGTTTGGCGGGCGAAGCTGATTGCGTGCCAGCAATCCGCAGTAGCCTGCTCCGGAGGATGATAAGAGGAAACCTTAAACCCGATCGATAGCCCTTAAACCGTTTCCTGAAGGGAGTTCAAGGGCGACCTTTGGCCCAATCTCTGCGTTGGGCGCGAGGTTCCAATCCTCGAAATACTCGATGTATTCCTCAGGTTAGGCCCTCGCGGCCGCCTTGATCTTGACCCGCTGGATGACCTTGAAGCCGATTCTACGGGTTATCGCGAAACACCAATCAAAAACATTTTAGTTGTGCCCACCTTGGTTGCCCGGCGGATTTTCCGGTGTAGCTTGTTAGCGTAGACGGAAGCTGGGGAGTGATGACGGGACCTTTAATAGAACCAGCTACCTCCCCCTGTCCGGCGCAGCGTTGCGAAGACGGATCTAACCCCTCCCGCCGGGGGAGGGAGGGCGGACCCTTTAACCTTGCCCTTAATGACCTCCAGTATGCATTTGTGCATTGAAAACAGTTGGCTGAAATGTTAAGAGAACGAATTGTTACCGTTTGCCAGTTTTTCCCTAACCCGCTTCGTACCTGAGGCAGAAACAAAGGAGGATACAATGCGAAAAGGTCTGTCATTTGTCGTGATGATACTGGTCCTGGGACTGGTGTTTTCAAGTAATGCCTGGAGTTTCAAGTGGCCCTGGCAGAAAACGAAAGCCATTAAAATCGGGATCAACGCGCCCATTACCGGTGACATTCCCAAAGTAGGGGAGGGCACCAAGTTTGCAGCGCAGATGTGGAAAGCCGACATCGATAAGGCGGGTGGCCTGGAAGTTGGCGGCAAGAAATATCCGGTGGAACTCGTGATCGAGGACAATGAATCCAAAGCTGAATCCGCGGTCAAGGCCAACACCAAAATGATTACCGAAGACGAGGTGCTCGTCATCGTTGGTCCGCAGTCCTCCAAGCAGGCGGTTCCGGCCGGCGATGTGGCCAACAACTACGAGACGCCCATGGTCAGCCCCTGGTCTACCAACCCCAACACCACCAAAGACCGTCCTTACGTTTTCCGCGGCTGCTTCCTGGATCCCTTCCAGGGACCGGTTGTGGCCAACTTCGTCAAAGAAGAATTCGGATTTGGCAAGGCGGCGGTGCTATACGACGTGGCTAGCGATTACCCCAAAGGCCTGGCCGAGTTCTTCAAGAAAGCCTGGGAGGAACTGAACGGTGCCGGCAGTGTGGTAGCGTATGAAAGCTTCACCACCAAGGACGTTGATTTCAGCGCCCAGTTGACCAAAATCAAAGACTCCGGGGCCCAGTTCCTGTTTACCCCTCAGTACTACAACGAAGTGGCTTTGATCGTGAAACAGGCTCGTGAGTTGGGCTTCAACGGACCGGTTGTCGGCAGCGACAGCTGGGGCAGCGCCGAGACCGTGAAGCTTTGCGGCGAAGACTGCTATGGTCAGTTCTTCTCCACGCACTATGCGGCGGCCGGCGCAACAGGTGCCACCAAAGCGTTTATCGACCGTTATAACAAAGAGCACGGCTATATTCCGGATGACGTCGGCGCCCTGACCTGGGATGCCCTGCGGCTGGCCCAGACGGCCATCGAGAATTCCGGCAAGATTACCGGCGATCTCAAGAAAGACCGGAAAGCTGTCCGGGACGCCTTTGCCAAGATTAAAAACTTTGACGGTATCACCGGCGGTATGACCTTTACCGAAGACGGTGATCCGATCAAATGCGCCGTAATCGTCAAGATCAGCGACAAGGGCGAGTACGAATTTTATAAGTCAGTATGCCCGTAATCTACTGATCTGGACGCGCCCGCCGACATGCGGGGCGCTTGCAAGTCTAACTTAGTGTCCATTTATCCAGGGCGGAAGGACGGCCACGGTCTCACAACCGGGGCCCGTTTTTCCGCCCTGATAAATAGATACAAGGCCTTTGAAAAATACCCAATTTTGGTTCAGGCCAAGGCGGGCGATAATTTTAACCGGAGGAATACTTGCAGTATTTCGAAGATTAAAAATTGACCCCAACGCCGGGATGGAGCAACAGGGGGTGTTTTTCAGGGGCCTTGATACGCTGGAGTTAATAAATGGAATTCTTTCTTCAAAACGTCATCAACGCCCTGCAATGGGGCAGTTTCTATGCCCTGATCGCCCTTGGGTATTCCATGGTGTACAGCATTTTGATGCTCTTCAATTTTGCCCACGGCGATATTTTCATGGTGGGGGCCTATATAGGGTTTGGGATTGCCAGCCTGTTGCTGGCTCTGTTCGCCATGGGGGGGCTCATGATCCCCGGCTGGTTAACCCTGATTCTGACCATTATCATCGCCATGTTCCTGACTTCTTTTGTGGGCATGTTGGTCGAAAGAATCGGCTACCGGCCCCTGCGGGATGCCCCACGGGCCTCGGCGGCCATCACTGGACTTATGATCGGCATCATCCTGGAAACCGGCAACCTGGCCATGTTCGGTGCCCAGCGGCTGAGTTTTCCATCCTTGATCGAATCGGTTACCTATGATCTGGGGGGTATTTTTGTTACCAACAAAAAGATCCTGATCGTAGGGGTGTCGCTCGTACTGATGTATGCGCTACACCTTTTCATCCAGAAAACAAAGTGGGGAATGGCCATGCGGGCCATGTCCTACGATTACCTGGCCGTGCCGCTCATGGGGGTATCCATCAATGTGATTGCGCCCCTGACCTTTGCCATCGGCTCGGCCCTGGCGGCTGCCGCAGGCATCCTCTACGGTATGGCGTACCCCGTATTGGATCCTTACATGGGCATCCTGCTGGGCTGGAAAGCCTTTGTCGCGGCCATTCTCGGGGGGCGCGGTTCGATTCTCGGCGCGGCTTTGGCCGGATTTCTACTCGGTTTCATTGAAATCTTTGTGGCCATGGTGTTCCCGTCGACCCTCAGGGATCTGATCGCCTATTCAATTATTCTGCTGATCCTGACCTTCCGGCCGCACGGCTTTTTCGGTCAGGCCCACAGCACCCAACTCAGACTGTAATCAGGCCGATCCTGAAACGGATCTACTGTTAGACATATAAAAGGGATTGATATGGAAGCAAATAACATTCAAACCGGGGCCAAACGCGGTAAACTGGCCGGTATCGTGTGGGACCTGATCGAAACCGTGCCAACGCTTGGTTGGCTGTTTGGGGCCTTGGCCGCGGTATTCGCAGAGTATATCATTGGCGACCTGGTAGCAATGGTCGTGGGACTGCCCAAGATACCGGTGTTGTTCGGCACCTTGATTGTCCTGAAAAAGCCGTTTTTCATACCCAGTGCGTTCATTTACATGCTCCTCATCTATATCTTGCCGATTTATCTGGTCACCCGGTTTTCCCGCGGGTTGGCCAACCGGCTGGCCACGAAGTTGGACAACCTGCCGATCTGGATATCGACCATCGCGCACCTGCTCCTGCTGTATGGGGTATTGTTTCTGTGGGCCGACCTCAGCGACTACCGGATCCTGGTGGTCAAACTGATCATGATCGCCATCATCCTGACACTGAGCATCAACGTCATCAACGGTTATATGGGCGAGTTTTCCTGTTCCCACCCGGGCTTCATGGCGCTGGGTGCCTACGGCAGTTCAACCATGACGCTGCTTTTATTTACCGATGACAAACTCTTCGGGCCGGCCTTGCTTCCCCCGGCGCTGGGCCCCTGGTGTTTTCCGTTGGCGCTCATTGTCGGCGGGCTAGTGGCTTCCCTGGGGGCTCTGGTCGTGGCCATTCCTTCATTCCGCACGCGGGGCGACTACCTGGCCATTATTTCGCTGGCTTTCATGTTCATTGTAAAGAGTATTATCGAAAACACTGAGTTCGTGGGCGGCCCACGGGGAATGAGCAGCCAACCGAACTGGTCGACCCTGCCGGTTGTTTTCTGCTGGACGGTCATCTGTGTCTGGGTCATCAACAATTTTGTCCGCTCTACCATGGGAAAAGCCCTGAATGCCGTACGCGACAACGAGATGGCGGCCAATGCCATGACGGTCAATACCCGGCGCACCAAAATGGCGACCTTCATGTTTGCCGCTTTCTGGGCCGGTATTGCCGGGGGCCTGTTCGCCCACGTGCTGCGGTACGTAAACCCGAGCACGTTTGGCGTCCAGAAATTAGCCGAGATCCTGGCCATGGTCTACTTCGGCGGTCTCAATTCGGTGGTCGGCTCTATCGTGGGGGCAGTTAGCATCAACCTGCTCAGCGAAGCGTTGCGGCCTCTGGAACTTTTCAAGTGGATCATCATTCCCCTGCTGCTGATCTTTGTCATGATTTACCGGCCCACCGGCCTGATCGCCTTCCGGGAGTTCGATGTTAAAAAACTTCTCAAACCCAAAAACAGTTCAAGGAGTAAATGATGCCCCTGCTCCAGGTTGAAAATATGACGCATTTTTTCGGTGGGCTGCGCGCCGTGCACGATTTTAATCTCACAATCGAGCCCGGCGAAATCAAAGGGCTCATCGGTCCCAACGGTGCCGGTAAAACCACGATATTCAATCTGATAACCGGTATCCATACCCCCACGGAAGGGCAGGTGCGCCTGGAAGACCAGAACATCATCGGGCTGATGCCCCATCAGGTTGCATCCCGGGGACTGGGCCGCACCTTTCAGAATTTGCTACTCTGGCGACACATGAATGTGCTCGAGCATGTCAAAATGGCTCACTACTCCCAGCTTACCTACGGCCTGTTCGGGGCCTTTTTCGGAACAGGCAAACGCCATCGCGAAGAGGCCGAGGTGGTAGCGCACTCTCTGGAACTCATGGAGATGTTTGATGTGGCCCAGTTCGCGGACCAACTGGTCACCAGTCTACCTTATGGCGCCCAACGGCGGGTTGAAATGGCCCGGGCCATGGCCACACGGCCGAAGATTCTGTTTCTGGATGAACCCACGGCCGGGATGACCCCGGAAGAGCTCAAACAGATGATCGCCATCATTCGCCAGGTGCATGCTGATTTCGGCGTGGCTATTTTTCTCATCGAGCACCGACTCAAATTCGTCATGGAACTTTGTGAACGCATACAGACCCTGGTTTTCGGGGAGGTTATTGCCGATGGCACCCCGGACGAGATCCAGAACAACCCCCAGGTCATCGAGGCGTATCTGGGCAAGGAGGATGTCACCTGATGCAGCTAACTATCGAGAACCTGAAGGTTTCCTACGACAAGATCAAGGCGCTGCACGGCATCAATTTTAAGATAGATGAAGGCGAAATCGTCACCATTATCGGTGCCAACGGGGCCGGCAAGAGCACCACGCTGCGGGCTATCTCCCGACTGGTGCCGGCCGATCCGGGCAGCAAGATGGAATTCATGGGTAAAAATCTTCTTGACTACACCGCCGACAAGGTCGTCAGCGAGTTGCAGATTTCCCACGTTCCCGAGGGGCGCCGCCTGTTCGGCAACCTAACCGTGCGGGAAAACCTGCAACTGGCAACGTTTGCGCGCAAGGACAAGGCCGCCATCGCGACCGATATGGAGCAGGTGTTTCAAATTTTCCCCCGCCTGCATGAGCGGATCGACCAGCCATCCGGAACCCTCAGCGGCGGGGAGCAGCAGATGCTGGCCGTGGGCCGCGCCTACATGAGCGGCCGCAAGATCATGCTGCTGGACGAACCCTCCATGGGACTGGCGCCTTTGCTCATGTTGAGCATGTTCGACGCCCTGAAAGAAATTAACCAGGCCGGCACCACCATCTTGCTGGTAGAGCAGAATGCCCGCCTGGCACTCAAATTTGCCCAACGCGGCTACGTGCTCGAAAACGGTGAACTGGTCTTGGAGGGTAATTCGGCGGATCTGCTGGAGGATCCGGATGTGCAGAAGGCCTACTTAGGGGGTTAGCAGGCCAGGGTTCGAGGGTTCAAGGAGTCAAGGGTTCAAGGGGGCTGCGTCGCGGCTAACCCCATAAAACCACAATGTCCAATAACCAACAAGGAATACCCAAATTCCAAGTGTGGAAGCGCTTCGCGCTGTTCGTTTATTCAAAATACGAAATGACAAAATGCCTGACTTGGAAGTTGGAATTGAAATCAGATATTCGATTCATAACGGGTCGTCATGCGGCCCCGATCCGGCATCCAGCGGTTTATAGGTTTAAAGGGTTTTCACTCGACCCCTCTGCCTCTCGAATCCTTGAACCCTTTACCTCCGCCTTCCTCTTGTCGCGAATTAACGGTTAAATAAGATGTATAAATTGAAATATAAGAGGATCAAAAATGATTAGAGCAGCCATTGTCGGCGCCACTGGCTACGCCGGGGCCGAACTGGTCAGAATCCTGGCAGGGCACCCTGATGTAGACCTGGCAATGATCACTTCCCGGCAATATGCCGGTGAGCGTCTGGATGCGGTTTATCCAGCCCTGGTCGGGCAGGTTGATCTTGTTTGCGAATCCTATGAGATCGAAAAAGTGGCGGCGGCCGCCGACGTAGTCTTTATGGCCCTGCCGCATAAACTGCCCATGGCCTTTGTGCCCGACCTACTGGCGGCGGGTAAAAAGATCGTGGATCTGTCCGCCGACTTCCGTTTCCAGAACGTCGCCGCCTATGAGGCTGCCTACCAGCCGCACACGGCCGGAGAACTGCTTGCCGAATCCGTTTACGGCTTGTGCGAAGTGTACGCCGAACAGATCAAGGCGGCCAGGCTGATCGGCAATCCCGGCTGCTACCCGACCAGCGTCCTGCTGCTACTGGTCCCTTTGCTGAAAGGCGGCTGGCTTGATGCGACGACACTCATTGCCGATTCAAAATCCGGTGTCAGCGGGGCCGGCCGGTCGCTTTCCCTGACCACCCATTTTTGCGAGGTCCATGAGTCCTTCAAGGCCTATAAGGTGGCCCAGCACAGACACAACCCCGAGATGAATGAAGTGTTGTCCGACGCGTCCGGCGCTATGGTCCACATCACTTTCGTGCCCCATTTGGTACCCATGTCCCGCGGCATGCAGACCACCGTGTACGCCAATCTCAAACACGAGGCATCGCCAGACGATATTCGTACCTGCCTGGAAACCTATTATAGCGACCGCCCGTTCGTCAGGATTCGACCTGAGGACCAGCCACCGGATTCAGCCCACGTCCGGGGGACAAACTTTTGCGATATTGGATTCCGGCTGGACCCTGTCGCCAAACGCCTGGTTCTGCTGTCCGCCATCGACAACCTGGTAAAAGGGGCCGCCGGTCAGGCCGTGCAGAACATGAATCTCATGTTCGGTCTGGATGAAACAGCGGGTCTTTGGCCGGTACCGTATCCAATATAAAACGTCTGGTGGCCGAGTGTCATCGTTATCGGTATCGCTATCGAAATCGTAATCGGCATTCGATTCCGATCCCGAACCCGATTTCGATCCCGGCGTAGTGCGGAAGATTCCCCGTTTTGGTGCGCGAGACTTCTTGACATGCACAGCCGTTTGAAATATTAAATCAGGGTCACTTTTTAAGGTAACGACATCATTCCCACATAACATATATGCCCTGCGAAAGGGCTTTCGGCAAAATTTCGTAACAACTTCTAAACAAGGAGATGAACATGTCTGCAAAGTTGATTAAGGGGACTGAGATTCGCGAGGAAATTCTCGAAGAGATCGAGGCCGAAGTGGCCGAGATCAAGGAAAAACATGGCGTCGTGCCCGGCTTGGTGACCATTCTGGTGGGTGAAAATCCGGCTTCTATTTCGTACGTGACGCTGAAAATCAAAACCGCCCATCGGCTGGGTTTCAATGAAGTTCAGGATACGCAACCGGATGATATCTCCGAGGAAGACCTGCTGGCGCTCATCGACAAATACAACAACGATGAATCCATTAACGGCATCCTGGTGCAACTGCCGCTGCCCAAGCACGTGGATGATAAAAAGGTCCTCAATGCCATCGATCCGGATAAGGACGTGGACGGTTTTCATCCGGTCAATGTCGGTCGGCTCATGATCGGCGGCGATGAAGTGAAGTTCCCGCCCTGCACACCGGCCGGGATTCAGGAAATGATTATCCGGGCCGGCGTTGAAACCAAAGGCGCGGAAGTGGTCGTGGTGGGGCGTTCCAACATTGTGGGCAAACCCATTGCCAACATGATGCTGCAAAAAGGTGTGGGTGCTAACTCCACCGTCACGATTGTGCACACCGGCACCCAGGACCTGGCGGCCCACTGCAAGCGCGCCGACATCTTGATCGTGGCCGCTGGTGTACCCGACCTGGTGAAACCGGAATGGATCAAACCCGGCGCGTGCGTGATCGATGTAGGCGTCAACCGCGTGGGTGAAAAGGTGTCGGAAAAGACCGGCAAGAAAATAGCGATTCTCAAAGGCGACGTGGACTTCGATGCCGCCAAGGAAATTGCCGGCTCCATTACCCCGGTGCCCGGGGGGGTTGGACCGATGACGATTACCATGCTGATGAAAAACACGCTGAAGTCCCTTAAATTCAAACTCGGTATCAACTAAACCGAACGCTCCATATCAACACTCAAACGGGAGGGGCTTGCCCCTCCCGTTTTCTATATCCTATAGAAATAATAGAATAAAATGACTCTTTCGGGTTGACTCGCAAGCGCTGTTACATATCGGAACTTGCTGAATACAGCTTTGTTTTTGGGCTGCGTACAACCAAACTAAAAATGCCAGCTGAGCGGCAACGAAAGGTTCCAGGAGCAGGCGCCAATAACCAAATATTGTGGCGCCAACACCAGAAAGGCACCAAACCAACTAAAATCATTGACAGTTTAAGGATGACTGTGCTATCTGATAAAAAATTTGCAGTTCACATTCAGATTACGGTGGACCCGGGGAGGGCTCGCCCCCGGCGGTGAATCAAGGGCCGGCTGCAAAAAACATTATCCTGCGGGGCTTTAGACGCGAACTGGAGCAGTCGTCTTCTAAAAATGCGCAAATCAATTTCCTTCTTCATACTCAGTAACACTGGCACCCGGGCCAAGCAGTTCACGCTGTCGTCGGCAGCAGTCAAACTGTTGACGCTGCTGATACTTGCAGCCTTGACCTGCACAGGTTACGTCATTTACGATTACCAGCGCTTAAAAGTGACGGTCTCCGACACGAAAAACCTGGAGTTGGCGCTGAATAACCAGACCGAGGAAATCACGTCCCAACGCAAGCAGCTGCAGCAGTTCGCCGGGGAGATCAATGCCCTGAAAGCAAAGTTGCTGGCCCTTAATGAATTCGAAAATAAAATCCGGATCATTGCGAATATCGAAAAGACCGCCGATCAGGATGCGCTCTTCGGCGTCGGTGGCGCCATACCTGAAGACATCGATGCCAGCGTCCCCCTGACGGAAAAGCACAATAGCCTGATAAGGGAAATGCATGAAAAGACCGTTCAGATTCAATCTGCCACCGAGAAGCAGTCGAACAGTTTCGGAGCGTTGATAAATTATCTGGAAGACCAGATCAACCTGCTGGCCTCGACACCTGCTATCCGGCCGGCCACCGGCTGGGAGACATCCGGTTTTGGCTATCGCAAATCGCCCTTCACCGGCTTGCGGGAGTTTCACAAAGGCCTCGATATAGCAAATCGGCAGGGAACCCCGGTTATCGCCACCGCCGACGGCATTGTATCTTACACCGGCTACAAAGGACTGCTGGGCAAAACCCTGGTGATCGACCACGGCCACGGCATGATGACCAGATACGGCCATGCACATGAAATTCTGGTGGAGACCGGCGATGTTGTGAAAAGGGGTGATAAAATCGCCACCATCGGCAGTACCGGTAGAAGCACCGGCCCCCACCTGCACTACGAAGTACTGCTTAACGGGATCCGGGTAAATCCGGATAAGTACATTCTCAACTGATTGCCATTCAAGTCCATCCCCCATATCGCATCCCAACGGTTCAAAACGTACAGGTACCGAAAAACTGCCGTTATACCGGCGAGTTGAAAAACTGCGGGTTATCCTGTGGTGATGGGGTGGGGTTGATTTTTATCGTTCTTAATCTTATTCTTGCGCTTGATCCGGACCTTTAGGGGACAAATTGAGCCTCAGAGAAGGCGTATATTTAAGAACCGATCCTCAGGATTGATTCGATATAGAAATAGACAAGGAATGCCGCGTTTATGATTTCAATGCTGTTGACAAAGATATTCGGTAGCAAGAACGAACGGGAATTGAAAAGAATTCAACCCCTGGTCGAGACCATCGCTGCCTTCGAACCGAAAATGCAGGCCCTGGATGACGACCAGCTTAAAGCGCAGACCGCCATGTTCAAAACGCGCCTTGAAAACGGGGAAACCCCGGATGACATCCTGCCGGAGGCATTTGCCACGGTTCGGGAGGCGTCCGTGCGCACCCTCGCGATGCGCCACTTCGATGTCCAGATGATCGGTGGGATTGTGCTTCATCGGGGAAAAATTTCGGAAATGAAGACCGGTGAGGGCAAGACCCTGGTTGCCACGTTGCCCGCTTATCTGAATGCCCTGACGGGTCGCGGTGTCCATATTGTTACCGTCAATGATTACCTTGCCCGTCGGGATACCGAGTGGATGGGCCAGATCTACTCCTTTTTGGGACTAACCGTGGGCTGCGTCCTACACGGACTGGACGATGAGCAGCGACAGGCTGCCTATGGGGCCGACATCACCTACGGTACCAATAATGAATTCGGTTTCGACTACTTACGGGACAACATGAAGTTCGAAAGAAGGTCTCTGGTCCAGCGAGACCTTCACTATGCCATCGTGGACGAAGTGGACAGCATCCTGGTGGATGAGGCCCGGACCCCGTTGATCATATCCGGGCCGGCGGAAAAATCCACCGAGCTTTACTACCGGGTCAATACCGTCATTCCGCAGCTGCGCAAAGAAACCCATTACAGCATCGACGAAAAGGCCCGTTCCTCTGTCCTGACCGAGGATGGCATCGCCCACGCCGAAAAGGTGATGGGGGTCGAGAATCTCTACGATCCGAAGCACATCGATGTCCTGCACCATCTCAACCAGGCCCTGAAAGCCCATACCCTGTTCAAACGAGATGTCGACTACATCGTCAAAAACGGTGAGGTGATCATTGTCGATGAATTCACGGGGCGATTGATGCCGGGCAGGCGTTACAGTGAGGGACTCCATCAGGCCCTCGAGGCCAAAGAGAATGTGAAGATCGAGAACGAAAACCAGACCCTGGCGACCATTACCTTCCAGAACTATTTCCGCATGTATGACAAGCTGGCGGGCATGACCGGCACAGCCGACACGGAAGCTGCTGAATTTAAAAAGATATATGACCTGGACGTATCGGTGATCCCCACCAATCAAGATATGATCCGGACCGATTTTCCCGATGCCATCTACAAGACCAAACGCGAAAAATTCAATGCCGCCATCGATGAGATCATTGCCCTGCATCGTGATGGACAGCCGGTCCTGGTGGGTACGGTCTCCATCGATGTTTCGGAAAGCTTTTCCAAGAAACTGAAAAAGCGCGGTATCCCGCACACCGTGCTGAATGCCAAAAACCACGAAAAAGAAGCTGAGATCATTTCCCAGGCCGGACAGCCCGGGGCGGTGACCATTTCCACCAACATGGCCGGCCGGGGAACCGATATCGTCCTGGGTGAGGGCGTTACCGACCTGGGGGGGCTGCATATCCTCGGTACCGAGCGGCACGAAAGCCGCCGGATTGATAATCAGCTCCGCGGGCGTTCGGGGCGCCAAGGCGATCCCGGATCCTCCCGCTTTTTCCTGTCCCTAGAAGATGATCTGCTGCGGATATTCGGCGGGCAGCGGATAACCGGCATCATGGAAAAGCTGGGGATGGAGGAGGGCGAACCGATCGAGCACAACCTGATCAGCCGGGCCATAGAGAATGCCCAGTCTAAGGTTGAAGGTCACAATTTTGAAATCCGGAAACAGCTCATCGAATACGATGATGTCATGAACCAGCAACGGGAGGTGATTTACCGCCACCGCCGCGACATTCTGCGGGGAGCGGATATCAAGGATACGATCGTGGATATGATCCAGGAGATCTGCGAACAGATCGCGCGGATGTTTGCGGACGAACGCATCCTGGCTGAGGAGTGGGACTGGAAGAGTATCGGTGATATGGTTTTTGAGCAGTTCAACATCCGGATGGTAACCCCGGATGAGGATACGCTGGATGGCCTGACCGCGGAAGGACTTGCCGAGCATATCTATGAGGCCACCCTGGCTCAATACGCAGCCAAAGAGACCCTGATAACCCCCGAAGAATTCCGACACCTCGAACGGGTCGTCATGCTACAGACGGTGGATAACCTCTGGAAAGACCATCTGTTGAGCATGGACCACCTGAAAGAAGGCATCGGCTTGCGTGGATATGCCCAACAAAACCCTCTGCTCGTATACAAAAAGGAGGGGTTTGAGCTTTTTCAGGATATGATCGACCGGATCAAGCGTGAAACCATTGCCATCCTCTTCAGAATCCAGATTGCTGAACCGGAGAAACTCGAAGACCTGCGACAGCCTGAGGAGCAGCCCATGTTTTTCTCCGGCGGGGAAGCACCGACTCAAAAGCCGGTTCAGCGCACTACCAAAAAGGTAGGGCGCAACGCACCTTGTCCCTGCGGGAGCGGTAAAAAATATAAGAAGTGCTGTGGGCGGTAATCCAAGGGACCAAGGGGTCAAGGGGCCAGGGTTCGAGAATTAGCCCGGTAGCCAAATGCCGCGGTCAGAAGCCGGCTGTCAGGCATCCGGCGGGGTGGAATCAGGGACTCGATTTATAATAACTTCAATCCGATTCTCAAACCGAGATTGCAAGTAAGCGTAGGCGTAATAGCAGAATGCCGGGAACCTTTGGTTTTCCCCATGAATCCCAGTATCGACGATCCCACTGGTTCTGCCGTCTTGAGTTCTCCGCCCTCCGACTTCTGACCCTCTGATTTTTTCCAGGCCCTCCCTTTACAATACGAACATGAGATGGTTATATTGGTTGCAGTGGATGGAACGATTCGACCGTTGCTTCCCATATCCAACCCCGCAATCAGAGCCCTTGACAAGCGGCGGGCAGCCGGACAGCCTGCCGCCACTTTCTGGTTGCGAGGGCGGTTCTCGCATTCAAGCGGTCCCCATTCGTTTCAGGCCCCAGTGATTGTTTTCAGCCGATAGTACAGGCAGCTCTGCATGTATAGGAAACCAGACGGTCTCCCGAGGTGAATACAATGACAGCGAAAAAAATACTGGTGGTGGATAACGAAGAAGATCAACTGGATATGATGGGAAGCCTGCTCGATAGAATGGGTTATCAGGTGGTCCTGGTGCAGGATCCAGATAAGGCCTTGAATTTAATTCGGAAAGATCGTTTCTCCCTGGTAATCACGGACCTCATTATGCCGGGTACGGACGGCATGGAATTGTGCGAACAGATCAAATCCACCATGCCGGAGACGACTGTGTACATGTTTTCCGGCTATGTGGATTTATACGAGCCGGAAAAAATAAAACGGGCCGGCTTTGACGGTTATCTGCAAAAGCCGATCGATGTGGCCCAGCTCAGGCAGGAAATTGAAAAAGCGTTCGTATTGGCCGGTTAGTGGGCGGAATAGAACTTTATCAGTATTTACAGTTAAATGAGTCAATTTGTCTCTGATACGGAAGGTGAGGTCAAAGCTGAAAAAAAAGTGAAGGAGCCCCCTATGTACAGGGTGCTGCTTCACAATGATGATTATACGACCATGGAGTTCGTGGTCGAGATTCTGGTACATATTTTTCACAAAACCATTGAAGATGCCACGCGGATTATGCTGAATGTCCATGAAAAGGGCATCGGCGTGTGCGGTGTGTACACCTTTGAAGTGGCTGAAACAAAGGTGGACACCGTTCACAGCATTGCCCGTGACCACGGATTTCCGCTTAAGTGTTCAATGGAAAAGGACGACTGATGATCAGCAAGGAACTAAGCGCAACCCTGGGGTTTGCCGTACGAGAAGCAAAAAAGCGGCGGCATGAATATGTCAGCATCGAACACGTGCTGTATGCCATTTTACATGACAGCACGGGCATTGATATCATTCAAAAATGCGGCGGAGATGTGGATAATCTGCTGCAGACGCTGGAAACCTTCTTCAAGGAGCAGGTTGAGAGTATCGATGCTGAACAACAATATGTTCTCCAACAGACGATCGGATTTCAGCGGGTGATTCAAAGGGCGGTCAACCATACCCGCAGTGCGGAGAAGCAGGAAGTGTCCATCAGCGACATCCTGGCTTCCATACTGCAGGAGGAGGATTCGCATGCGGTCTATTTTCTCGGCGAGGAAGGGATCACCCGCCTGGATGTCCTGAACTACATTTCACACGATATATCCAAGCTATCGTTTGAAGTTCCGGATGAAGACGAGCGTGTGGCCGAGAAAGAGAAGAAAAAGAAAAAGAAAAACCCGTTGGAGGTGTTTACGACCGATCTGGTCGCGAGGGCAGCCCAGGGGAAGCTGGATCCGCTGATCGGACGGGAGCTCGAACTCGAAAGGATCATGCAGGTCCTCTGCCGACGGCGCAAGAACAACCCCGTATTTGTCGGTGAACCGGGCGTCGGCAAGACGGCCCTGGCCGAAGGCCTGGCCCAGATGATACATGACCAGCGCGTGCCGGATATCCTGGCGGAGGTCAAGATTTATTCCCTGGACATGGGGGCCTTGATTGCCGGTACTAAATTCCGGGGCGATTTCGAACGGCGCATGAAAGCTGTTCTAAAGGCCCTTGAGAAAGAGCCGCAAGCGATCCTTTTTATCGATGAGATTCATACGATTGTTGGCGCCGGCGCTACCAGTGGCGGCTCCATGGATGCCTCCAATATTCTCAAGCCGGCCTTGTCCAGCGGAGACATGCGGTTTATGGGATCGACTACCTACGAGGAGTATAAGAACCATTTTGAAAAGGACCGGGCCCTGTCCCGGCGGTTTGAAAAAATCGAGGTGGCTGAGCCGCCCGAGAAGGAGGCCGTGCAGATCCTGAAAGGGTTGCGTTCACGGTATGAGGACCACCACGATATCGCCTATACCGATGCAGCCCTGAAAGCGGCCGTGGACCTTTCCACCAAATACCTGCGGGATCGTTTCCTGCCGGATAAGGCCATTGACGTCATCGATGAAGCCGGGGCCTTTATCCGCCTTTCTGGACCCCAGAACCGCAAGAAGATCCACCCGACCGATATCGAAAAAATCGTGGCGAAGATGGCCCGCATTCCGGCCATCAGTGTCACCACTTCAGACAAGACCCGCCTGGAGAACCTGGAAGCCCAATTGAAGAAAGTGGTTTTCGGGCAGGACGCCGCGATCACCTCCCTGGTCACATCTATCAAGCGGTCGCGCGCGGGACTGGAGACACCGGAACATCCAATTGGGTCTTTCCTGTTTACCGGTCCGACCGGCGTCGGCAAGACCGAGGTGGCGCGGCAGGTGGCCGCGATACTGGGCATCGAATTCATGCGGTTTGATATGAGTGAGTACATGGAGAAGCATGCCGTAGCCCGCCTGATCGGGGCGCCCCCGGGTTATGTGGGGTTCGATCAGGGCGGCTTGTTGACCGACGGAATCCGCAAGCACCCCCATGCCGTCCTGCTGCTGGACGAAATCGAAAAGGCCCACATCGACCTGTTCAATATCCTGCTGCAGGTCATGGACCATGCCACCCTCACGGATAACAATGGCAAGAAGGCGGACTTCAGGAACGTCATCCTGATGATGACCTCCAATGCCGGCACCCGTGAGATGGGGACCCAGACCATCGGCTTCGGCGACCGCCGGGAGGACACTGAAGCCAAGGGCATCAAGGCAGTGGAAAAACTGTTTTCCCCGGAATTCAGAAACCGCCTGGACGATATCATTACCTTCAATCCCCTCACCGTGGCGATCATGGAGAAGATTGTCGACAAATTCCTGGCAGAGCTCAACGCCCAATTGGCTGCCCGGAAGGTCAACTTCTCCTTGGCGGATGACACCCGTAGCTGGCTGGCCCAAAAGGGGTATGATCCCCAATTCGGTGCCCGGCCGCTGAGCAGGGTGTTCCAGACCCACATCAAGGACCGCCTGGCGGATGAAATCCTGTTTGGCCGCCTTGAAAAAGGGGGGCAGGTGCGGATAGACTGCAATGATGAGGATTTGACTTTCGACATCAAAACCAAAGAAACAAAAAAGTAAGTGTCACCAATAAGGCTTCCATTTGCACCCGGGGACCGCATCCGATATAAAGGATGGGGTCCCTTTTTTACGTTGTAAACAGCTACCCTGGAAACGACGGGTTTTGATCTGTCCCCTGGGCAGCGAACCACAGGGGCGTGGTATTAACAGTCTTGTTGGTTTGCCACACCCCGGTAAAGAAGGGGTGAACACCTATTCAAGCGTGTGTATGCCGATCTTCGAGCTGACAAATAATTCCTCTTTTCCGCCACCTCATTTTTCGGAACGCGATGGTTTGCTGGCCGTTGGTGGCGATCTCAGTGAGAAGCGTCTGATCAAGGCCTATTACCTGGGGATATTCCCGTGGTACTCAGATCTTGATCCTATTTTGTGGTGGTCGCCGGATCCGCGCTTGGTCCTGCTTCCCGAAGAATTGAAAGTAACCCGGAGGCTGCGCCGCACCATACGTAGCGGCAGCTTTCGCATTACCATGGACGCGGCTTTTGATCGGGTGATAAAGGCCTGCGCTGAAATTCCCAGGCGCCATGAAAAAGGAACCTGGATAACGCCCGATATGGTTGCGGCTTACGAGCACCTGCATGCTGCCGGATTTGCACATTCGGTGGAAGCATGGTCCGGTGACCGACTGGCCGGGGGACTCTACGGCGTGGCCATCGGACGGTGCCTTTTTGGAGAATCCATGTTCAGTCGTGCCAGCAACGCTTCCAAGGTTGCCTTTGTCGCCCTGGTGGAGTATCTGCGCACAAAGAAATTCGGATTGATCGATTGCCAGGTCGCAACCCAGCACTTGAAACGTTTCGGTGCCAGGGAGATACCCAGATCTGATTTTTTAAAGATCCTGGAAAAATTCCGGGAAAAACCGAGCCTGCGCGGGAGGTGGCCGCAATGAAAAACAAGGGTTCGAGGGGGAACCCAGGGATCAGGAGCCTGGAGTCGGAATCGAAATCGTAAGCAATAGATCAGAAGTCTGAAGCCGGAAGTCAGAAAGCTTCCCTCCCCAGGCGGGAGGGATTTGAGGGAGGGGGCTGGTGGACCGAAAATCAAGGGTCCAAGGGGCCAAGGGGCCGGGGGTTCAAGGGTTCCCGCTTTGCGAGAATCAGTCACCCCGAAGAGAAATCCCGATCCCCGAGAAAATGATTCTTTAATGGGGATTTTTCATATCATGGGTTTAATCACTCGAACTCTCGAATCCTCGGCCCCTTGAACCCTTTATCACGCATCCGCGCAGGTAAGGTTGCGTGCCGGATAAATGATGATAACGCCATATGGTGCAAAGGTTGGCAAGGCATGACCGCCAAACAAACATTTCTAAATCTGCCGGAAGACAAGCGTAGCCGGATTACCGAGGTAGCCATTCGTGAATTCGCCGCGCGGGGATATGAAGGCGCAAGTATCAACCGCATGATTGAGCGGCTGCAGATTGCCAAGGGATCTATTTTTCAATATTTCGGAGATAAACGCGGGCTGTTTACCTATGTCTTTGATCTTGCCATGGACATGGTCAAGGACTACCTGCGGGATGTACGCGATTCTACCAGGGACGCGGATCTTTTCGCCCGCCTGAACCAGACCCTGGCTGCGGGCATTGCCCTTGTCAATGATCATCCCCGGATTTACGCGCTCTACCTGCGCCTCCAGTCTGACCAGTCGATTCCCTTGCGTGACGACATCCTCTCATCTTTACGCCGGTATAGCCATTCCTACTTACGTTCACTTTTAAAGGATGCCCGCGATAGGGGCGAGCTGCAGGCCGATCTCGACCTGGACCAGGCCGCCTTCCTCCTGGATGCCTTGATGGACCGTTTTCTGCAGTCTCTAAGCATGGAACACTTTGATGCCGGAATTGGGCTCTACGGGCTGGATCGCCACCAGGCAACCGGGTGGGCGCGCCAACTGTTGGCCATAGCGAAAAACGGCATGGCCGGCGGCGAGAAAGGATCTTGATATGGCCAGCGGTGACATCCTTATAGTAGCGGCTGTAGCCGGCGAAATGGAGGCCTTGATCAATAAGCTGGCCGGGGCGACCCCCGTGAGGGTGGGCGGCCGGGAATTACTGCATGGGCGAATCGGCCGCCAGGCTGTCCGACTGCTGATCAGCGGCCCGGGGATGGCCAATACTGTTCAGGGCCTGACGGCGGCCATTGAAAAGGATAGGCCGGGTTTAATCCTGCAAACCGGCTGCGGAGGAGGTTTCAACCAGACCGGAATACAGATCGGCGATGTGGCGATTGCATCAACGGAAATTGATGTCCATCTGGGGTTGGAGCCCGCGGACTACGATGCCGCCGTGGAAGCCTTGCCGTTTCCGGTCATCAACACCAACGGCCAACCGGTATTTAATCGTTACCCTGTGGATATGGCTGAAAGTGAAAAAGCCTTGCAGAGGCTCAAGGTCGCCTTGGCCGATTCAAGGGTGAATATCCATCACGGGCCGTTCGTGACGGTCGCCACGATCACTGCCACCGCCAGGCGATCGGAACTGTTGTACCGGCAGTACGCGGGCCTAGTCGAAAACATGGAGGGCGCCGGTGCTGCCCACGTGGCAGCCCTTTACGGCATTCCCTTTTTGGAAATTCGATCGGTGAGCAACCAGGTGGGAGAACGCAATAAGGAGCGCTGGGATCTGCCGCTGGCCTTTCGGAGATGTTCACAGGCTGTGAAAGCCTATCTTTTGAATGGGTGAGTATTTGAAGGTATGCGCTTGAGCGTGTGCATTGCGGAATGTAGGTTTTTAAGTTTTCTTAACACTTGAAACCTAACCCTTACACGGCCAAAGAATTGCATTCACGTTAATACGGAATACCACCTAGCTTTGATCCTAACAAACTGATATGCAAGACAAACACCTTACTTTAGCGTATTCAACCTGCCCTAACGACACATTTATCTTCCACGCCCTGGCCAAGCGGCTGGTCGATATGCGGGGTCTTGCCTTCCAGATAGAACTGGCGGATGTAGAAGCACTCAATCAGGCTGCGGTGGAGGGTGTCTACGCGGTTTCGAAACTTTCGTTTGCCGCCATCGGTCATCTGCAGGGCCGTTATCGTATCCTGGAAAGCGGCGCTGCCCTGGGCCGGGGCTGCGGTCCGCTAATCGTGGCCCGTAGTGATTTCGACCCCCGTCGTCTGTCAGACGCCCGGATTGCCGTACCCGGGCTCTGGACGACTGCCAACCTGTTGCTGGGGCTTTATGCCGGCCGGCAGTTGCCTGTGAAAGCTATGATCTTTGACCAAATTATGCCGGCAGTCGCAGATGGAACAGTCGATGCCGGTGTTATTATCCATGAAGGCCGTTTTACGTATCCCGAATATGATCTGGTGTGTTTGCAGGATTTAGGTCAGTGGTGGGAGACGGAAACCGGTCTCCCGATTCCTTTGGGGGCGATAGCCGTGCGTGACGACATGGATTTGGAAACGGCCGGGAAGGTCACCACCATCATTCGGAGCAGTATTGAGTATGCTTTTGCAAACCCAAACGCGGCTAATGACTACATACGCCGGCATGCCGAGGAGATGGAACCTGAGGTGATCCAGCAGCACATCGAATTGTACGTCAACCCGTTTTCCATTGAACTGGGAGAAGAGGGTGAACGGGCGGTTGCAGCCCTGTTTACCCGCGCAACCAAAATGGGAATACTACCTGGGAGCCATGGGCCGCTTTTCCGTATTTCATAGTGGTTGGATGATACCAAAACAGAACTTCATTGATACCGCCTGAGTAGCGAAAAGCTATATCCTAGTGTTCTTTGCCTGACACGTTCCTCAAAGAATGGCGACTTTGGATGTGATATCTGGTAGTTAGGTTTAGATAGACTTTAGCGGAGTATATATGGATTCAGCAGCGTATGTCGGAACAGAACTGGAACTGTTTGCGGTCGCGGAACACTGGAAAAGGTATTTTGGGAATAAAATTGCCCAAAGGTTAGGTGAACGGGTTTTGGAGGTGGGGGCTGGCTTGGCCGAGACAACCCCTTGGTTGTGTCAAGGGGCGCATCAGACATGGATTTGCCTTGAACCTGATACCGACATGTGCGAGCGGATAGCATCCAAAATTTTAACCAACCACCTGCCAACATTTTGCAAAGCCTACAATGGTACCACGGATTCAATATGCGACCAGGGTTTTGAGTTTGATTCGATTCTGTATATAGATGTGTTGGAGCATATAAGCGATGATCGCGCCGAATTGAGGCGAGCGGCAAGTTTACTCAGCATGAATGGAGAGATTATCATTCTTGCGCCGGCGCATGATTTTCTGTTTAGCGATTTCGACGCGGAGATTGGGCATTTTAGGCGTTACAACAAAAAGAATTTGGAACAGGCATGCTCTGGGGTGCTCAATATTCAGTCCCTGAACTACCTTGACAGTGTTGGCATGCTGGCCTCGCTGGCAAATCGCTGGTTGTTAGGGCAACCGGTCCCCACCAAAAGGCAGATTTTATTTTGGGATAATTTCATGGTGCGGGCTTCTAAGTTTTTTGATCCCCTCTTTGGCCATGCTGTTGGAAAAAGTCTGTTGGCAGTTTTACGGCCGATGCGTTAGCGCCCTTCTCGGATAAAGAAAAAGTGAAGGGTCTTGGTTTTGCATGACTAAGCGGCTTTGGCTTCTCAGCGGAAAACCGGCATTATTGGGCGTAATGGCAAACAGAAAAGATCGATTGCCGAGCTCCGGTGCTATTTTACCTTCCTTGATGATTTCTTTAGCCTGGCGCAGCCGTAAGTGTTGGTAGGGCGTTGTCGGCCAATGGCCCACAAGCGGCAGCACGGGCAAGTAGGTGGCGCTCAAAAAAGACAGATATAGATCATTGGAAATAAAAATGAGGCTAGTCGGAGGATTGAGGTTGCCAGCAATAAATTCGAGAGCAGCTTTGTGGGATTTTTGAATAGAGAGCCCAGTGCGGTTTGTATAACAATGATAGTAAAAGCTTATATTATCAGATAATAGCAACAAGCAGGCAACAATTATTAATCCTGTTCCTACTGGTTTACCCATTTTTTTTCTTAAGTTGAATAAAGCCCTGGAAATCGCAGGCAAGGCCAGGAGACACAAGGGCAACCAGATATGGCCACGCGTAAAATGCACTGGCTGTTTGGGGGGTATGAAAAGTTCATGGTTCGCCAACCCAAAAGATACGATAAAACAGACCAATAGGAAACGGTTGAATGGTACGCCCAGAATGAGCTTAAAGCCATTGGCTTGCATGCATCGCGACAATGCGAACAGCGCCACTATGCCATACGCACCCAGAATTGTGGCAATTTCCAGATGCCAGTCCAGTGACCATTGTTGCATGAGAGATCTATGGGCGTCGAAACTAGGTAAAAACCACAAATAATATATCAGTGTACCTGTTACGATGAAAAGGCCCGTCAAGTGATTCCACAAGGAAATTCCTTTTTGTTTAAAAATATACCGTTCTGTCAGCAACCAGGCAAAAACTATCAAAGCATATTGAACCCCGGTAAACGGGTGGCTTATTGCCATGAGGAACACGAGCATCAATAGAGCGCGGCGTCTGTTTGTGAGCGCGCAAAAATAGATCAAAATAGTGATCAGATGGTAAAATGCTTCGGTTGGATAACTAAAATTTCTTCCTAAATTAAGAAACCACCAGCCCTTTTCAGAATCAAAGTGAAAGAAGTCAAGCGGCAAACCAGAAAAAAGACTGTATCCTGCACCCAGCAGCGCAAGCGCACCGCCTCCCCAGGCCAGAAAAATCAGACAAAAAAAATGAAAATTGTGCTGTAGGCGCAATGCATACGTAAAATAGAGGTGTCCCAGCAGCATAAAGGCCAAAACTGTCGTAATAATGGTTGAAAAGGTGAGTAAAAGCCCGGGATCAATGGGGGAAATGGATAGAATCAGCCCCCAGAGGTAGAAAAGGGGTTGGAAATAAACACGCGGGCTGTCCAGCGCAATATCGTAAGGATTGGGATAGAAGATACCATTGGCCACACCATCGCTGTACTGCCTGGCAATCGCTATGTAATAGGGTATATCGGAGTGAATGAAGCCGGTTGGCGCCATTTGCGGTTCCAGGGGCATATTGTAGTGGGTCCAATACAAGATGACAATGGGCAGGGATAGCCCGATTCCAATCAAAAGCAGTATCCAGGGGTACTTATCACCCCACCTGCTGTAGAACGCAGGTTCAGGCTGATCGCAGTTAGGCGCGGTCATGTTCATATTCGTCATGGTCTATATCTGCTGCCTTATTCTGTCATTTTATAGTCGCATCCTTCTATTGAAAAGGCATTGCGCTCATTTTATCAAGATGGCGTTTACATGTGGCACTAAATTCTGAGCCATTAATTTGGCACCCGCGTCCGAAAAGTGGACGCGGTCTAAAAAATATTGATCCGCATGGGGCACCAATTTACTGTTATCGACCCATCCCGTATTCTCTCCAACCGCAACCTTGTATAGAACCTCATTGTAACGGCGTATGCCCTCAAAAATAGCCGGGATCGTTAATCCCGGCGTAAATTGAAGCAATCCTCCGAGATTGTCTTTTTGGAACTCGCTCAACGCACGCATGGTTTTTTCGGGAGAACGCCAATCTAAATAGGGATCGTGCAAAGTGGCAAATGAAGATAGAATGACGGATGCACCTGCTGACCGGGCAATTGCCACCAGCGCGCGGATATGTTCCTCAAACGCCCGTTCAGCTAAACGCGGTATGGTTGCTAAGCGATTTTGATTGTTCAGTTTCTCATAATCTGCTTGCTTTCTTGTTTTATAGTCGCGCACCAGGTTGCGGGTGCGCACATATAGCATGCTGTTGCCTGCGAACCTTATGAACCAATTCGGTTCTTTATGAAACCCATACGGTTTGGGATGGATGTGGGTATAATCGGATTTGAATGGGAGGTCACCCCGAATCGTTTTTAGGTCATTATAGGCATGGTAAATGATAACCACGTCCGGTCTGAACGGCAGGACTCTCAAAGCCAAATTCCCAATGCTCTGGGCCGTATCAAACCCCGGGACCCCGGCATTTATGATACGGACCTTCTTATCTGGAAATTCCTGTTGAATAAGGTTCCCCAGATACCCTGGCCAGTTTTGTTCATAGGATAGATTTATAGAGGCTGTCGTTGACCCGCCAATGGTTGCAATTCGAATTTCATTTGCTTTCTTCTCCAGTTCAAGATCTTTGTCTGTGGCGAGAAAGCCATGTTGGTCAATGAAAATTTGGGCTCTTTTTTCCTGGTTAGGGTGTGACCCGGAAAGGGCCGAATTGGGTTGAAAAGTGAAGCCCACAAAAGGGTGCCATTGATAAATATCCTTGATCTTGCGGTCAAAGGGATCAACTTCATGGAGCGCAAGTGTAAAGCCATGACCCGAAATCCACGATATAACGCGAGTTGTGAGCTCCATCGAGCCAAAGAGGACCACGATGATGATGATGTTATATACAATTATCCTGCGCATTCAGTCTCCTGGTTCGATATCCTGAAAGAGATTCAAGCGATTTGATTTTAGGAACTGCAATTTATCTTCGAGGTTGGTCCGGTCTGCATTGGGATAAATCTTGAACTGGGTGACCCGATTGCTTTGCTCTATATTGCCGGATTGCAGATAATGGTGTTTCCATTGTTTTTTCGACTGGCTCAGCCATTCGGCGGTAATTCGGTCAACCGCGCGTAAAGGTGTTGTCGCGGCAACCAATCCAATGATTACGGCAACCATCAGCCAGGATTTCAACCGGTCCTCCGACCGGGTGGCCAGGTGCAGGTAAAGACCAAAAAACCCAGGAATAAGGTAGGGAACATATCGGGATGCCTTGGCCGAGTTCAATCCCAGCCCGACCCGACCGATAGCGGTCAGTATACAAAAAAGAAGGGTAAAGGCAATGAGTATGAATACCAGGCGGCCTGCTTCGATTCCAGGCTGCACAGCGCTCTCCTCTTTTAGGGGCAAGATCAGGCGTCGGCAATGGTGACTGCCTGCCGCCAGCATGAATATCAAAACGAGGGTGCCGGCTAAGAAGCCAGGAACGCCGACCCCTTTGATACCGCAGAAATTGGCCAGCATGATAGTGACAAAAACCGGGTACTGCCAGAGGGCCGCGATGGGAAACTGGAAATCTGGCGAGGCCGGCATGAATTCATACCCCAGGAAAAAGGAGGCCCCGGACAGAAGCGCGATGGCGATTGCTACCAGCAGCGGACCCCGGGCCTGGCGACGGCCGTTCCTGAATGTCTGCAGAAAATCCAGGGCCAGCAAGACAGGTGTCAGCAGGCCGACCAGCAAGCCGAACCCCGTATAGATCAACATGAGGTTGAGCAGCAGGACCAGTGCATAGCGCACGGCTGCTGACCGGAGTGTCCAGGCCAGGCAGTACAGCATCAGCAGCAAAAGCGGCACGGACCCGTGGGATGGATTGGGTACACTCGCGAAGATGCCGTATTGCAGGGGGGTCAAGAACATCAGGCCGACGGCTGCATCCCACCAACTCAATGAACCGGCCAGCCGCAATTTCACGAGCAGGGCACTTACCATAGCCAGACAAACAACTCCGCCGATGACAAACGACTCCGCGCGTGTGTTCCAGCCGGACAGGTTGGCGACCAGTTCGGTAAGGAAAAAGCCGATGCCCTGCCGGTGAGGACCGTGCTGCCAGCGAAACAGTTCCAGCCAACCGTGAGGCTCGAAAAAAGCGTCGTAAAGATCCCACTGATCCCAAACGAGCAGATTCACGCTATAAGCATCGACATAATACCACCATCTGAATAGGGCCGTAGCAATTCCGATGCGCAGGTATTTAGAAACAAGGCTGGATTGATGTGATTGTATTGGCCTATTCCTTGATAGGTATTGGCTTCGCTGGCGTCCCCGGATTGATATTCGCGGCCGCCTTGCCTGTCGGGCGAAGCTCGCAGAGCGAAGACTGGATTTTGTCGAAGATCCCGTTCTTTCCAGCAGGGAACCAAAATCTCTTTTTTGAGGCACGTCCTATTACCCGGGCAATCTGGTGGTTCTACGTATCCGGAACAGGTTTGCTTTGTCAAGCGAGGTTTCCGGCCGACGAACGGGTGGTACGGCCGTTTTACCTTGGGTATGCGGGTGGGGCGTTGGGCTTCGGCGATCTGCACGGGAAAAGGCGACTGCGATGTCTACATCTTAAATTTTTAATGAATTTCAGGTAATTGCCGCATTGACAAGGGATGCACAATTTATTATCAAATGTACATTCAACCGCAGTGCCCGGAGAAGGGTGGCTCAGCACCGGATGCTGTCTGAATTGTCATGAATGGCCACTTGTTGGCAGCACCCATATCCGACTTATGCCCGCAACCGCAAACCGCCTTCGTTCTTATGCCATCGCCCTTTTGCTTTTTCTGGGGGTTGCCTTGCTATACACGTTTCCAGGGCCACTGCAGATCACAACGCATTTTATCGGCAGCCCCGGGGGAGACAAATTCCAGTTTATCTGGAATTTCTGGTGGGTTCGCCATGCCCTGTTCGATCTGGGCCAGTTACCTTTTTTCTGTCCCGTGCAGTATTACCCCACCGGGGTATCGCTGGCGCTCCATGATACCACCTATTTCTGGTCATTACTGTCCGTTCCCCTGCAGAGCGTCTTTGATCCCCGCACGATTCTGAACCTTTTTCTCCTGGGGTGTTTCCCACTGAACGCCATGGCGTTTTACCATCTGGCCCGCGAAGTGAGCGGGTCTCACCGGGGTGCCCTCATCGGGAGCTTACTGTTTGCCTTTTGCCCGTATCTGGTGGGGCGCTATTATGTGGGGCACATCCAGTATCTGGGAGTGTTTACTATCCCATTGTTTTTACTTGAAATATATCGATATTTTCAAATGCCGCGCCTGCGGCATGCGGTCTATGCCGGAATCTATTTTTGCCTGACCGCCCTGATTTCCTACTATTCAGCCGCCGAGTTGATGCTGATTCTGGCCGCATGTATTGTATATCGATGCATTGCCGTAAGAGGGGATTCAGTTCAATTGAAGACCCTGCTTTTCCATGGACTGGTGTTCGGCATGTTTTGCGTCGGCGTGCTTGCGATCTTTATCGTCCCGGCCCTGCTGCAGATACTGCAAGGTGATTATCGCCTGGCACCGGCTACCGCAAGGCACGTGGTTGCCAGCAGTGCCGATCTGATAACATATTTTATCCCCGACACAACCCTGGCTTCCTGGAAAGGGTGGCAGTGGTCGCAGACAGCCGCGCACTGGGCGCAAGGTGTGTATGATAGCCTGAACGGTAATATCCTCGAAAAATCAGTCTATGCCGGTTGGACCAGTATCATCGCCTTTGCGATCGCACTGGTCTGGAAACCGCTGCGGCGCAGCTATTGGCCCTGGGTAGTTCTGGCGGGTTCTTTTTTTATCTTGTCGCTCGGTCCGACCCTGCATGTCAAGGGCACTGCGTATCTTGAAAATCTCATGCCGTACCGTCTGGTCAGCGCCCTGCCTTTGTTCGACATTATGCGCAGTCCCTCGCGTTTTGCCATTTTCATCACCTTGGGGGGCGGTCTCGTCGTTGCTGGCATCTGCCGGCAGTTGAAACAGGCCCTCAATTATCGGGCCTACAACCTGGTAGCGCTCGGTTTAGCCTTGTTTGTCCTGTTCGAGTTTCTACCGGCACCGGCCTATTTTACCCCGCACCATTATTATCGCTCACCGTATTATCATAGACTCCAAATAGATCCGGGCAGGTATTCGATTTTGAACATACCCGTCGATTTTTCCGAAACAACCGGGCGGAGCGACATTTACATCTATGCCCAGACCATCCACGCAAAGCCGATTATCGGAGGGTACGTATCCCGGGAGCCGCACTATGCTCTCGAAACACTGGATACTTACCCGATTTTAAAACAGATGGTGCGCGAACCCGGAAAACCGCTAAAGTTCCTGACAGCCGGGCAGGGCAGGGAAGCGACCCTGCAGAAAATGCTGACCGAGTTAAAGGTGGGACGCATTATCCTGCACCGTGCGCTGCTCACGCCGCAGGAGCAGACGGGCCTCGCGGAGCAGTTCCAATCTATCCTGGGCGCCCCTGTTTTCCAGGATCAATGGATTATTGCTTTCAAAGCCGAAGATCATTCTCAATAACGCGCGCCTGAAGGAGTCGCGATTGACGAATTGGAAAAAAACATTCGGAATCAATCTCATCATAACGTTGGTCGGTGTGTTTGGCATCGGTGCTATTTTCGAAGTATATCTGCGCATCCGGTCACCACACATTGCCTCCGTGTTTCGTATTGATCAGCACACCGTTAACAACCCGGAGTCCTTCGCGCGATATACGCCCCAGGGAAAGCGGCTGATCCCGAATGTCCAGGCCGTCATAAAAAATCATCCGACGTCCGGCGAAGACGTTTCAATCCGGATAAATGAATATGGGTTCAGGGGTGAAAACTTCCCCCAAGATAAGCCGAAGAATGAAATCAGGATTCTTCTGCTCGGAGATTCGATCACCATGTCGGCCTATCTCAATGAGGAGGATACCTGGCCTTACTTATTGGAAAAGCAAATAGGCAGCCTAAATCCGCAGGCGAGGATTCGGGTCATAAACACCGGCGTGAATGGTATTGGTTTGCGCGACGAAGTAAACCTGTACAGCGAAAAGGGCCGGTACCTGAATCCGGACCTGGTCCTGCTCGGCTTCTATCTCAACGACAGTCGCCCGCCTTGGGGCTTTCCAGCAGAGTTAAATTATCCTAACTGGTGGCGACGCAATAGTCGCCTGGTGGACACGATTTATCGCAATCTGGTTTTTAAGCAGTGGATACAGGAAAAGGGGTCGGATATTTTTTTATGGGCTTATTCCCGCCACAAGTTGGATTGGCGACATGATAGGCGTGATTTTCTGAGATTAGCTGCCTATGCGCGGCATGATTGGGGGGCGGCGTGGCATAAGGAAACCTGGCCGGGAATTGCCGAACAGGTTGAAAGGCTACTGTTTCTGGTCCGGGAAAACAATGCAAGTTTGGCGTTGGTGATTTTTCCGGTCGTATTTCAAGTCGATGCGGTTTTTTTCGAAAATACGCCCCAACGGATGATGCGATCTATTTGTCAAGGGCAGGGCATACCCATACTGGACCTGCTGCCCGTCATGCGGCAACAAGGTGCCGGCAATTTGCTTTTTGACCAATGCCATCCGAACAGGGCGGGCAACCGGTTGATTGCGAAACGCCTAACCCCTTTTCTTCAGGACCTGCTGAAAACCAGAACAGATGATGCCTCTGGTCTTCAAGCAAGTGCGGTTATCGCCAGCTCCACAACAATAACGGCGGCTAAAAGAGACAACGACACTATGAGCAAGCGGTGACTTACCTTGCCACCCGGTTCCCCTATCCCGAAATGTTTACCCATTCCACTTAAAAGCCAGAGTCCCAAACCCAGCATGGCTACTCCAAATATGACCAACTGCCAGCGGTGACACCCCAGTGAGAGCATAATATGGCTGTCTGCACCAGGCGTGTTGGGGCCAAACCCAATATAAAGTCCGTTGGCAATACAACAAAAGCCGGCAAACACCCTGAACAGAGGTGCTGTCGACATTCGACGCAGTCGAGCCAGGCCCCAGAGACCTACGGGCAGCGCGATACCGAATAAAGGGCCGCCCCACACCTGCAACAGCGGGTGGGGATTGATCAAGAGGTCCGTGCGGGAGATGGCCAGCGGATGCAGGACGACTTTTTCAACCACACCGCCTGTCAACCAGGCGAAGACAACGTGCCCCATTTCATGTACCACCTGCATCATCAACCAGCAGAATGCCCCGAAACTGAAGGTCAACGCAATTTGTGGTATCCTGTCCTTCATTTTAGCTTGAACCTCTAAACATAAACAGGTTTTGGATAGCCGGACATTCAGCTCATCGGAAATACTCAATGCTTTTGGGACGTTAACCGGGCAGGCTTTGGCTTCGGTAGAAAAAAATGGCGGAAGTGCATGGGAATCGAACCCACCCGGGACGGTTTTAGCACCCCACACCGGATTTGAAGTCCGGGAGCCTCACCAGTAAGCTGCACACTTCCGCGTAAGAATAGTGAGCACATAATAGCCGTATCTGTACTATTGTCAATACCAACCCGCACTAAATACTGGGATCGGGACGGTTTTAAAACCCGCATTATGTGTTTCAATGGGCCAAAATGATGGACCCCGGCTGTCCGCGCATTTCGACCTTTCGTCAGGCAACAGGGGGGACACGGCGACGGTTGTCAGGGCTTTGTTTCAGGCTGCCTCATGAAAGGGTTTATTCAGCCGTTTCCTTCCGTTTTAACACCTCTATACCGAATTGATGGGAGGTAAAAGGCTTGGATCCGATAATGGAGACTGTTTCAAAATGGGTTTCAATCCAGTTCCTTAGTTTTTTTCCATACGCCGGCGCCTGGCCGAAATGCGCGTAGTTGAATTCGCGTACGTCCCGGTTCACGAAAACAGCATAGGTAAAGTCGGCGTTCTTAATTGCAGAGAGCATCCGCTGCTCACCGTAGAGAATGAACTCGGTTGGCGTGAATTGAATATAACGGGTGGGACTAGGCCGCTGCAGAAGAAAATTCAGCATGACCCCTTCGGGCAACACCAGGAAAGGTTCACCGGGTGGAACAAGATCATCGAGCACAAGCAGGGACTGCTGCACCACGGGACCGAGGACGGCCTGTGGGGGCGCATAGGTCTGGAGCGTATTGCCTTTCATGCTTACCGGGTATGTATTGAGGGCGTAGAACTGAACACTGCGGGAGACATGAACCACTGCCATTGCGCCAATGGCTAGGCTAAAGACAATGGTAAACAACATCCCGCCATTGGCCTTATTCCGCAGGGTGCGGGGATGGGTGCCCAGAAAATAGGCGATTGTGGTGATTGTGGCCGGCAGCGCCAGGTAGAAGCCGATATGATATAGGCCGACGCGGAACAGGATTTTGATCATTAGAAAGAGCGCAAAGACCGACAAGAGGATGGCAGATAAGGATGGTACGGAGCGGCTGTCGGGGTCTGCGTCCTTACCCCAGCGAATCAACTGGTGGCTCACTATAAAAACCAGCAGCAGCGGCAGCGCTCGAGGCAGGTCCCACCAGGGCATGGCGCGGTGCCACCAGGCCAGCCCGGCAAAGGCGAGGAGACTGATGAATCCGGTCGCCCAGCGGTAATTGGTTTTCGATGACTGCAACTTCCAGTCAGCTGCCGACAAGAGTAATAAAGACGAGACGGTGAACAGAAAATAACGGACCATCAGGCTCAGGTTGTGAACCAGTTGATCGGTCCCGATGATTTCGGCGAACCAGGGATCCCGGGTGATGTCAGAACTCAGCGGGAGCAGCCAGGCTGTGGCGGCTGCTTCGGCGGCGGCGGCAACGGGCAGGTGGCAAGCAAAGTAGGCTGTAAAGAGCAGCGTGGGCAGGAAGGCTCCGGTTATAAATTTTATAAATAATCCTAATATGTTATATGTATTGCGGCTGTACACCCATAGCAGAATCAGGCCGGTGGCTAGGCTGGCCGTGGCTGCCAGTATAATGTCCGACCGGGTCAGCAACAAGGCTCCGTAACAACATCCGCTCAGAACTGCGGCGGCCGTTTTCCGTTTTTTTAGGTAGTGTCCGAGAAATGCGACCGACGCCAGGAAAAAGAGCAAACCATGCGTGGCTTCATGCGAATAGGGGGCGATAAAGTTGTAATTGTTGATGCGAATATACTGGGCAAAGGAAAACATGAGGATTACGACGGCACAGCCGACGAGAGCGACAAAGCGGTTGTAAACCAGTCCCAGAATTCGTTTGAGCAGCAGTAAAAATATCGATAAAAAGATCAGATTGCCGGCCACGAGGGCATGGATGCTGGCTCCGAACAGGCGCATCCAGAAGGCATTGATATACTGGGACAGGGGGCCCTGGATGTAGGCGCAGTCACGGTATAGAACGCTTCCCTGGGTAATCTGCCAAGGATAATATAGCTGGTGGCCATAGTCTATGATGACGTCTGCCCAGCGGTTCCAGCTCCAATAGCACATGACAATGACAAGCAGGGCCAGTGCGCCGTAATCAAACAGGGGGTGTAAGCCCTTTTTCATCAATCTGTTGGCATTCATCGAGGGCGTTTTTCGTTGGATTAAGCACCGCGTATTTGTGATTGAGCCGGCGCAGGCGATTTGGGACACAGCCTGGAAACTTGGCCCGTGATAGCACATGATGGTTTGAATTGCCAAACTTATGATTTGCGCAGAGAGACAGACCTTTGAATTGCACCATAAAGGGTATCTGCCTTTCATTTCTTTTTGAATCCGGCCGTTACGGTTTTTTCCCCGTATCGGCCGGCCGGCCGACCGTAACCTCGCTTTCCACTTGTCAATTAAATGGTAAATTGGTAGGCTTGCTTGAAATGTGGTGGGGTTTAACTGGCCGGAATTAGATAAAAAATAGCAAAAGTGCCTGGGAGTCGATTCAACCTGGGAAAATGTTTACATCCCATATCGGATTTGAAGCTCGGGAACCACGCAAATAAGCAGCGCCCTTAAAAGATAATTGAGTTCGCAATGGCACCATCTGCGCTGTTCACAAAACCATTGTGAGTGACTTCAGGAATTAAAATCGGTCTCTGGCAGCCGGATACGTTTGTTGCGATCGATTGAAAGGGAAGAAACACATGCTGACTGCGTATTTCGACTGTTTTTCCGGGATCAGCGGCGATATGACCCTGGGGGCACTGGTGGATCTGGGAGTGCCGGTAGAGTGGCTTGCCGAGAACCTAGCCGCACTACCCCTGGACGGATTCGAACTCACGGCCGAGCCGGTTCACCGGGGCGGCATTCGGGCTGTCGATATCAAGGTGGCAATCAATGACACCACCAAGGCCCGCAACTATGCGGCTATCAAAGACTTGATCGAGAACAGTCAATTGCCGGAAAAAGTCCGGGACCTGAGCAGCGCCATTTTCCGCCGCATCGGCGAGGCGGAAGCCTGGGTGCACGGCTGCGTACTGGATCAGGTGCATTTCCACGAGGTGGGCGGCATCGACGCCATCGTGGATATCGTCGGTACTGCGTTGGGGGTTGATTACCTGGGGATCGAGAAAGTGGCCTGCGGGCTCATCCCGTTGGGCGGAGGGACAGCTGTCTGTTCCCACGGTGAACTGCCGGTTCCGGCACCGGCCACAGCCGAGATTCTGAAAGATGTTCCGGTTTACGGCGGCGGGGAGGCGGAGTTGACGACTCCCACCGGGGCTGCCATCATCAAAACCCTGGCGACGACTTTCGGACCGTTGCCGGCCATGAGGATAGGCAAAATCGGATACGGATCCGGTAAACGCCACACCGGCGGACGGCCGAACCTGCTGCGGATTTTTCTGGGCGAAACGGCTGCACAGGACGACTTTACCCATGACCGCATCCTGGTGCTTGAAGCCAATGTTGACGATATGAGCCCGGAGGTTTCCGGTTATGTCATGGAAATGCTTTTGGCTGACGGTGCCCGGGATGTGATATTTTTACCCGCGTTTATGAAGAAGAACAGGCCCGGAACCTTGCTTCAGGTGCTATGTACGTTTGAGGATAAAGATATACTTATCAATAGGATACTATCAGAAACATCATCCATCGGATTACGCTACTATCCGGCGGAGCGTTGCCTGCTCCCCAGAAAGGCGGTTGCGGTGGACAGCCCCTGGGGTAAGCTGGCGGCCAAACAGGTTCGGCGGCCGGGCGGAAAAACCGAACTGGTGCCGGAATATGAGGCCTGCGCCCGCGTTGCGGCCGAAAACGGCATCCCCATTCGAGAAGTATACGACACCTTGACAAAAAACAAGGCAGCGGTTAGACACGAGCCATGAGTTTCAAGGACAAGGCGGTTGTCTGCCTGGCCACCGGCATCTACACAGGCAACATCCCCTGGGCACCCGGCACTTTCGGAACGCTTCCGGGACTGTTCCTGTGTTTTATTCTGTCCCGGATCTCACTGGTGTCCGGCCTTATGGCGATAGCCCTGCTGATAGGAGCATCAATCTGGATCGCCGGTGCAGCTGAAAAAATTTTGGGGCAAAAGGACCCCGGCTGTATTGTGATCGATGAGATTGCCGGCATGGCGGTCACCCTGGCGGCGATACCGTTTACCCTGTACACGGCGATAGCCGGTTTTTTGTTGTTCCGGTTCTTCGATATCGTCAAGCCGCCGCCGATCAAAAGCATTGATCGGCGGGTGCATGGCGGGATCGGCATTGTTCTGGATGATGTGATTGCGGGGATATTCGCAAATATCGTTCTGCGGATCGGTATGGTGATAATGATCCGGTAGACGAAAACCTTGTTATGTTTAGATTATTTGTGTTAAGTCTGAATGCCGACAACTTAACTTTGCTACCTAATTCCTGAATTCGATTTTTACGCTTATTTGAAAGGTTTATTTAATTTGAACGAAGTGGAAGATGGCGTGGCCGCACAAGATGAGCAGGCGCCGAAGAAAAAAAGTGCCCTTAGAGAAAATATCGAAGTTTTCATTGTGGCTGCGCTGCTGGCTCTGTTTATCCGGACCTTTATCGTACAGGCCTTCAAGATTCCGTCCGGTTCCATGAAGGAGACCCTGCAGATCGGTGACCATATTCTGGTCAACAAGTTCATTTACGGTGTCAAACTGCCGTTTGTCATGACCACGATCATCCCGATAAAAGATCCGCAAAAGGGCGATATCGTCGTATTCAAATTTCCCGAGGACCCCAATAAGGATTTTATTAAACGTGCCGTGGCGGTTGCTGGTGATACTATCCAGATCATCAATAAGCAGGTTTACGTCAATGGTATCCGCCAGAATCACCCCTATGCGGAGTTCAAGGAGAAAGCCATTATCCCCGCTTGTACCGATATGCAGAAATCCATGGGTTTTGACCGCTGCAACAAGGACAACTACGGCCCGGTCACCGTACCGGAAGGTAAGTTCTTTGTTATGGGGGACAACCGGGACCACAGCTACGACAGCCGCTTCTGGGGATTTGTGGACCTAAAGGTGGTAAAAGGCAAGGCCTTCATGATTTACTGGTCCTGGGACAGTGATGACACCTCTGTAAGGTGGCGGCGGATCGGAAATATTATCAGGTAGCCTAGTTTATCGGTTCTAAATGTATTGTGCTAAGTGTCCGATATTGAAATGGTTTTATCTTAACACTTGAAACCTAACACCTAAAACGGATCTTCAGATGCAAATTCTTATCCACGGCGGCCAACTCATCAATCCCGGACTGGTGGATGGCATCCGGGACATCTTTATCATTGACGGCGTCATTACCCAGATCGCCCCTAGCGGGAAGCTGGCTGATATACCTGCCGAAGCCGGCGACCGGACGACCCGGATCATCAACGCCACCGGGAAGATTGTCACCCCGGGTCTGATTGATATGCATGTTCACCTGCGGGAACCTGGTTTCGAGCACAAGGAAACCATTGCCAGCGGGTGCCGGGCTGCCGTAGCGGGCGGATTCACGGCGGTGTGCGCCATGCCGAATACCAATCCGGTTAATGACAACCCCGAAACCACTGCCTTGATGATTGAAAAGGCCCGCAAGGCCGGGCTGGCGCGCGTCTACCCGGCCGGAGCGATCACGCAGGGGTTGTCCGGACGCACCCTCTGCGACTATACTGCCCTGCAGGCTGCCGGCGCGGTGGCATTTACAGATGATGGGTGCCCGGTCGAAAATGACAACCTGATGGAGTCTGCCCTGGAAGCGGCTGGACAGCTGGGGTTGACCATCATTTCGCATAGTGAAATGATGGACCTGGCCGGTAGCGGCGCGATGAACCAGGGGCCCGTTGCCCAGCGGCTGGGCTTGAAAGGGATACCCAATACGGCCGAAAGCCTGATGGTGGAACGGGAAATAGCCTTGAGCGCGAAAACCGGGGCCCGCATGCACATAGCCCATGTGAGCACAGCCGAATCGGTGGATGCCATTCGCCGCGCCAAGCAGCGCGGGATTCCGGTTACCGCCGAAACAGCACCGCATTATTTTACCCTGACCGACGCGGCCGTTGAAAAATATGGAACGCGTGCCAAAATGAATCCGCCGCTGCGATCGCAAAAAGATCGTGAAGCGATCCGGCAGGGGCTGGCCGACGGCACGTTGGATGTAATTGCCACCGACCACGCCCCCCATTCAGACGAAGAGAAAGCGGTTGATTTCCCCCTGGCGCCCAATGGCATTACCGGCCTTGAAACGTCGTTACCGCTCAGCCTCCGGCTGGTAGCGGATGGGGTCATATCAATGGAAACGCTCATCGCTAAAATGACCAGGCGGCCGGCCGAGGTGTTGGGTGTCACATCTGGACTTGGGATCGGGAAACCGGCCGATATCACGATTATCGACCCGGACGTGGAATACGAGGCTTCGCCGGAGAGCTTTCACTCAAAAAGCGGGAATTCACCGTTTATCGGGTGGCACCTCAAAGGCCGGGCGGTGGCGACTATCGTGGAGGGACGCATTGTCCACGAAGTTGGCAGCCACGCCTGATGACGGCTGGTTGCCGGGGGATGCTGATGACGCTAATTCCAATACGTTCGTTTCGCGGCGGCCGAGCAACAAAATAGGGATACATGTGAGATGAACCTTCCACAGCACCATATCCTGGTTGTTGATGACGAACTTAGTATGCGTGAGGTTTTAGAAGCGATGCTAGTTCGTGAGGGTTACCAGGTTTCCTTCGCTGAATGCGGTAAAAAAGCGCTCGAGATGATCTCCCGGGAACGTTACGACCTGCTGCTGTGCGATATCCGCCTGGGGGACCTGACGGGTCTGGAAGTGCTGCGGGCCGCAAAAAAGAAAGAGCCTGAGACCGTCGTTATCATGATATCGGCCTATGCCACCACCAAGACAGCTGTGGAGGCAATGAACAGTGGCGCCTATGACTACGTCCCTAAACCATTCGACAACAACGAACTGCGGCACACGATTGCCAAGGCCTTGGAACTGAGAACGGTAGAGCATGAGAAGAAAGCGCTGAACGAAGAGGTCAGAACCAAAATTCACTTTGGCAAAATTGTCGGTAACAGCCCAAACATGTTACAGATATATCGCATGATCGAGCAGGTAGCCGGTGCACGAACCAACATTCTCATAACCGGAGAAAGTGGTACCGGCAAAGAGTTGATTGCCAGGGCTATTCATGAAAAAAGCAACCGGAGCAGCCATCCCTTTGTCACGATCAACTGCGGCGGGATTCCTGAAAATCTCATGGAAAGTGAGCTCTTTGGACACAAGAAAGGTGCGTTTACCGGGGCCACAGCCGACAAGATCGGCCTTTTTCATGAAGCGGACAAAGGAACCATTTTTCTCGATGAAATCGGTGAATTGAGCCTTCCCCTGCAGGTCAAACTTCTCCGGGCCGTTCAGGAAAAAGTGTTCAAGGCCGTGGGCGACACCAAGGATATCTCCGTTGACATCCGCTTCATTTCAGCATCGAATAAAACCCTTGAAGACGAGGTCATCGCCAGGCGCTTCCGGGAAGACCTGTTCTCCCGGTTGAATGTTATTGAACTCAAGGTGCCACCCCTCAGGGATCGCAAAGAAGATCTCCCTCTGCTGGCCCAGCACTTTCTGGATAAGTATTCAAAAGAGATGGGCAAAGAGATAGCCAAAGTCTCCTCCTATGCGATCGATTTGTTGAATAGATACGATTTCCCAGGCAATGTCAGAGAGTTGGAAAACCTGATGGAACGCAGTGTGGCCCTTTCCAACACCAATATCATTTTGCCGGACAGCCTGGCCATGTCGACCCACAAACGCAGGTGGATTGAAGGGACGGGTGAGGAACGCTTTGATCTTGATGCGGTCGAAAGCGGTGTCAATCTTACGGAAATTTTAAGCAAAATAGAAAGGTCCTACCTCAAGAAAGCCATGGAGTACGCCAACGGCAATAAGAAGAAAGCCGCCAAACTGCTCGGTCTGGGCTATCGCTCCATGTGGCACCGGATAGATAAATTTGAAAACCTGGAGAACAACGGATAGCGCATTACAAATTTTGTAAACTTATATTACAATTATTGTAAATATACACACCTTGACCGGTAACCAGGCCATTGCCCAATTATGTCTGGTAAAATTTTCATTTACAATAACAGAGCGTTATTATAAATTCTAATAAAACGTTTTCGTGGCATACATATTGCTGCATAATTGCTCATTACAGTCAAGAGGTCCATTGCACCTCTAGCTAAGGAGCGGATCTCAAAATAAGTACAAGAAATCGTAACGGTGCCATTACAAAACTATTAGGATAAGGAGGTCACAATGATTCAAAAACTTAGAGGCAGCAACAAAAAGGTTTCACCCTAATCGAGCTGATGATCGTTATCGCGATCATTGGTATTCTGGCGGCTATTGCTATCCCGAACTTTGTTAGCTATCGTCAGCGTTCCTACAACTCGTCCGCCCAGTCTGACGTGAAAAACGCCATGACCACTCAGGAAGCTTATTTTGTGGACAATGCCATCTACGGCAACTCCCTTACCAAACTGACCGGAGCCGGTTTCAAACAAAGTTCCAACGTTACTTTTTATGTGAATACCACCGCAAGCGCAACCGGATACACAATGACCGCTCTACACACGTCCGGTAGTGTTACCTGGACCGTTCACGGCCCGGACTTGAACATGGCCAAGCATAGTTCGTAACGAGCAAACTGTTTACCGTAGTTAGCTTTAATGGAATCCCAGCGTGAGCAATATACGGTGACGTGACCAAGATTCAAAATGTGAGCAGACCGGAAAACCGGCCTGCTCACTTTTTTTTATGGTTGTCTATCAAACGCTTGATCGAGACAACCGGGATTGTACCCATGCTGATTCCCTGATACTGACCTGTTTAATGGCGGCCAACAAAAAAAAACTCTCGGTTGGACTAATTTCGCTGATAGTCCTCATAGCGGTGGCAATTCTTGCGTACCTGCCAAATTCAAGCAGTGATTTCCTACTGGATGACCACATCCTCATCGAGAACAACCCGTTTATCAGGCAACTTGCCAGTCCGGCGGATTATCTCGCCAGGAGGATGGGATTCTTGATCGTGATGACTGGGACATTGATTTTCATACCCGCTATTACCGGCCACTCATCAATCTAACCTACCACATCGATTACCGGCTTTGGGGACTAAACCCAACCGGCTTTCATTTTACAAACTGGCTGTTGCACCTGGTCACAACGCTTTTACTTTTCCAAATTATGGTTCGATTAACCGGTAACGGATGGGGCGCGCTGGTGGCTGCCTTGTTGTTTGTCCTGCACCCTGTGCAGACCGAATCTGTGTCCTGGATTGCATCGCGCAACAATATCTTGACCACCCTGTTTTCACTGGCAGCTTTCCTTTGCTATATTTCAGCGCAAAAGGGCAGATATTGGGTATATCTGTCCCTGTCGGCCTGCTTTTATGGTCTGGCTGTCTTTTCCAAAGAATTCGGCGTCATGCTGCTGCCGATCTTCTTTCTGTATGACCATATATTCAAAACACGGGCACGCTTACCGAACAAAAGCTGGTTGATCTATATCCCGTTCGTGTTGGTTCTGTTTGTGTATCTGCTTTTCAGAAGCCAGGTGACAGGTACACTCCTGGACATACCGGATCAAACCCCGTTTTGGCTGAGACTATTGATGGCGCCTTATCTGGTCATGTACAACCTCCGTCTGGTTTTTGTACCCACCGGGCTGCACAACTTTCTGGTGACCTATCCCTTGGTGCAAATGACCTTAGCCATTACCGTCGGTGGGCTCGGGATGGTGCTGCTGGGTGGCCTGCTATGGCGCTTTCGACATGAAAAATATATTGTTTTCGGAATGTTGTCTTTTCTGTTCGGATTGTTTCCCGTACTTAATCTGATCCCCACTTCAGCAGTGACCCTGGTGGCGATGCGCTGGCTCTATTTTCCCCTGGCGTTTCTATCATTTGCTTTTTGCCGGATGGTCGGCGACCGGCCGGGCCGTTACCGGATTGGACTGCTACTGGTCGTTGCCGTATGTCTGGGGGCCTATTCCTTTCACCTGAACCAGCAGCACTGGCATGACGATAAGCGTTTTTTTACCCGGGAAGTCCTCAAATTCAATAATCACCTGTATGCGGGTGCGTATGCACGTATTTTGCACGAAAGTGGACAGTCTGAATCTGCCGAGTACTACTATCGATTGGGAATCGACTCTTTTCCCTCCCAGGTGGAAAACTACCTTGATTATTCCGCCATGCTCATTGATGTGAACCGTCTGCATCAGGCTCTGGCACTACTTGATCTTTGCCTGGGGCTTGAGATGAGCAAAGCAAACCGGGGCATTGCGCACAACAATCAGGGTATGGCTTTATTCCACCTGGGCAGATACCACGAAGCGGTTACCGCTTTTGAGATAGCAATGACACTTGCGCCGGGCAAAGCAGATATAAAAAGCCATCTTGGAAGCGCATATGGTATGATATCTGAATATGGAAAATCAGTGGAAGTTTTAAAGGCCGGGCTGTTGCTCGAGCCCGAATCCATCGGTATCAGGAGTAATCTTGCGAATAGTTACCTGAAAATGGGAGAATACCATCAGGTGGTCCAACTATTGGAAGAGATACCCATGACAGAACTTAAGAAGAATCCGGCAGTAGAAAAACTACTGCGGCAGGCCCGGTCACGCATCAGCGAGTAAAGCAGCCCGGTCCGGGGGGCAGGCTTAGGATTAACTTACAATGATTAAAGAACAAAATGTACCGGTAATGAAAAATCAACCTGTTCTCTCCATTGTTATCCCCCTGTACAATGAGGAAAGCTGCCTTGCGGAGAATGTGGCCGCTGTCGAAGACTACCTCCAAACACTTTCTATCAAGACGGAAATCATTCTGGTAAATGATGGCAGCCGGGATCGCACGGCCGCCATCGGTGAGCGTTTAGCTACCGGAAGTGCTGCCATCCGGATGATCAACCTTCCCGGAAACCACGGGAAGGGCTTTGCGGTCAAGACCGGGATATTGGCCGCAAGCGGCCAGTTCCGGATTTTCATGGATGCCGACCTCGCGGTACCCGTTGAATTTATCCAGAATTGTCTGGATAATCTGCGCAAAGGTGCTCCGGTGGCCATTGGATCCAGACACCTGCCTGGCTCCTGTTTCAAAGTCCCTGAAGGTTTTTTCAGAACCTTGCTGGGCAAAATCTACAGAAAACTCACCCTGTTTAGTTTCGGCCTGAAGGTCACCGATATCACCTGCGGCCTGAAAGGCTTCAGTGACAAAGCGGCCACAGAGGTTTTTTCACGGTCTTGTATAAACCGTTGGGGATACGATGCCGAGATTATTTTTATAGCCAGTAAACTGGGGTTCGACATTGCCGAGTTTTCGGTCGATTGGTATCATTCCTTCAATTCGGCCGTCAACGTGGGGCGGGATTCCGTCGGTACGTTTTTTGAGATGGTGCAGATCGCCATTAACTATAGAGTGAATCGATACAAAATTCCCTGAAAATGCCTGACCCTTCTCCAACGATCGCGGTCAATCAGTTGCAGCTCCGGCGTCGCTACGGATTGGAAATCCTGTTAGTCACCGCCTTGCTGCTGATCCATTTCACTCTGGCGGTCAGCAGCGTCCGCCACAAATCCAATACGTTCGACGAATACATCCACCTGACGGCCGGTTACAGTTACTGGACGGAGAATGACTACCGCCTCCAGCCCGAGAACGGGAATCTCCCCCAACGCTGGGCGGCGCTTCCGCTCCTGTTCGGCAGTCTATCGTTTCCCGGGTCGGACTCGACCCTGTGGAAGACGCCCAATGTCTGGGAGATTGGCTACCAGTTTTTCTATTCCCTGGGAAACAATCCGGACACCATGCTGTTACAGGGCAGGGCGATGATCTGCCTGCTGAGTGTCGCCCTCGCGCTGGTCGTCTTTTTCTGGTCACGAATGGTATTCGGAAAAATCGGCGGGTATCTTTCCCTGGGATTATACGTTTTCAGCCCCAACATCATCGCCCATGCCCGGCTGACCACCTCGGACATGGCCTCGGCGCTATTTTTTATTCTGAGTCTGAAACTGCTGTGGGACTTATTGCACAAGGTCTCCTGGCAGCGGATCGTTATTTCTGGCATGGCGGTGGCCGGCTTGCTGCTGTCCAAGATGTCGGGGGTACTGATTGTCCCCATGTTGCTATTACTAATAGCCTTCCGCTTATTGGGCAAGAAGCCGTTGGTGGTAATCAAGCGGGGCGAAAAAGTTTATCACGGTCGATTGCAGATTCTTGCGGTGATAACCGCCACCCTGGTTGTAGTCGCCGTTATCAGCACCATCATTGTCTGGGGGGCCTATGGTTTTCGGTTTAAGGCCAGTGCTCAGCCAACAGATGACCCGGTCCTTTCGTTTCCCAAGTGGTCGACCGAAATCGAAAAGGCCGGTCCCCCAGGGCAGGTGATTGAAATTTTCAGAGACCACAAAATATTGCCGGAAGCCTATCTTTACGGTTTGGCCTTCGTCGTCTCCCATGCCAAAAAGCGAGCGGCATTTCTGGCCGGAGACTACAGCCTGACCGGCTGGTGGTATTTTTTTATTTACAGTTATTTCATTAAAACACCGCTTGCCTCGATATTGCTCTTATGCCTCGGATTGGTGGCGCTCGTATGGCGTAAGGATGGGGACATCTGGTACCGGCTTGTTCCACTTGTCGTGTTTGTCACTGTCTATGGAACGGTTGCCTTGAATTCATCCATCAACATTGGCCACCGTCATATCCTGGTGATCTATCCCGCATTGTTTATTGTGACCGGAGGCCTGTCACTTTGGCTTCTCCGCTACCGGACGCTATTCAAACCCATTCTCCTGGCGGCATTCAGCGTTTACGTTTTCGAGGGGTCGGTTATCTGGCCGGACTACCTCGCCTATTTCAACGCGGCGGTTGGCGGTCCCCAGCATGGTTACCGGTATCTCGTGGACAGCTCCCTCGATTGGGGGCAGGATTTGCCGGCCTTGAGCCGGTGGTTGCAAGAGAATCAACCCAAAGATGACCAGCGCCATGTACCGGTATACCTCAACTATTTTGGCTCGGCTAGCCCGAAGCACTACAACATCGATGCCCGGATGGTCGTCTTTCGGCGTTTTCCCTGGCACCTGAGGGCGCATACCGAGGCCACCGAATTCTCGACCGGCATCTACTGCATCAGCGCAACATCCCTGCAGCAGGTATATGGCCGCTATGGCGGAGACTGGACGACGGAGAATGAAGACCTCTACTGGCGCCTGCTGGAAGTGAACGCTGAATATGAGGCCGGCCGGGAAACACCGGCCACCTGGGATGCTTTAAATGAGAAATATGGCGGCTTCGCGGCCATTAGCCGTCTGATCCTGGCATTTAGAGAGCTTCAGTTTACCCGCTTGTGCCACCACCTGAAACAGCGGCAGCCCGACGATCATGTCGGCCATTCGATATTAATTTACGTGGTAGGGCCCCGGGAGCTTAAAACAGCTCTCCATAAGCCCATGGACGGATAACCCATGCCGGAGCACATTGCCAAGAAAGAGGGGCTTCTACTCAAGGCAAGCGTCGTTATTTTGATCGTGTCGGCCGCCTTGTATAACTTCTCATATGTGACGGCGGATCCGGACCTCTGGGGATACATCAAATTCGGCCAGGCTCACTGGGAGAGCGGACATCTGGCCCGGGCGGACATTTATTCTTATACTGCGTACGGTCGCGCGTGGATCAACCACGAATGGCTGACCGAAATGCTTTTCCATCTTGTCTTCAGCCTTTTCACCGACACCGGCTTGCTGGTGCTCAAACTGGTTTGCGGTCTCCTGGTTGTGTTGGTCACGCTGGCAATCTGCAGAGACCGCTCTGTTCATCCGGTTGTAGTCGCCTGTGTGCTGATGGCAGCTGTGTGGGCAATGAAACCAGGCTTCATGATCCGGCCCCAGCTTTTCTCTTTTATCGGCTTCAGTCTCTATCTGCTGGTTTTTCATCTTTTTTTCAGGAGGCGCCTCTACTCCGCCCTCATCTGGCTACCCATCATAATGGTGCTATGGGTCAATTTACATGGCGGTTTTTTGATCGGCGGCGCCCTGATTGCCGTTATCGTTGCCTGGGAGACAACCGCTCATTTTGTATGGAATGACCGGACGCGACGCCTAAAGTTGTTGTGGATATGGGCAGTTATAACGGCAGCGGTCGTTTTGGTGAACCCCTATGGGTACAAGCTGCTGGTCTTTTTATACCAGTCTCTGAGCCAGCCGCGTGATATTACCGAGTGGATGCCCATCAGTCTTTTTGACGGTAGCCACCTGGCTTTCAAGTTGATGCTTGCCGTGGCTCTGGTGACCATGATCCTGAGATTCAGGCGAAACCAGGGATGGGAGGTCGCCGTGCTGCTTTTCACGGGTTTCTTTGCCCTGCGGCATCAACGCAACCTTGTCTTTTTTACGATAGCCGCGGCACCCTATCTGGCTGAGGGGATGTCTGACATCGTGACCAAAGCCTCGACATCAGTCGGGCGGTCCAAATTATTCACTGCCGCATGGCCAGTGGTCAGCTTCGTGTTTATCATGGCGGCGGTGGGACAACTGTACTTAGGCGGCCGCATTTATACCCAAAGCGGATTTCGTATCCTGGTGAACCCCAACGAATATCCGGTATCAGCCGTGGCGTTTATGCGGCACAACCGTTTCAAGGGGAACCTGATGGTGCATTTCGATTGGGGGGAATATGCTCTCTGGAAACTTTATCCGGATTGTCTTGTTTCCATCGATGGCCGTTATCGTACCGTTTATCCCGAAAGCGTTATCCAGGATCATTTCATCCCCGGTGACGATCTCGAAAGATTGTATCCGGTACTTGCAAAGTACCCGTCGGACATTCTGCTTTACCCGAGATCACCGTTTACGGCTTCATTGATGAAAGTAGGCCACGAATGGACATATGTTTATTCGGATAATCAGGCCTTTGTCTTCTTGCGCCAAAATGACAAGAACAGGGCATTGCTGCAGCAATTTGCAACCACCGGTTTCCAGTATCCGGTGATTGCCGATCCGTATGCCTTTCCCTGAAATTGCCTGAGCGCTGTCCGATTACCGAAAGAGTCCGTATTTGATGATACAGTAGATGGCCTTGAACCCGTCGCGCCAGCCTATTTTCTTGCCTTCGGCATAGGATCTTCCGTAATAGGATATCCCGACTTCATAGACCCGGCAGCCCAGCCGGGCAACCTTTGCAGTCAGTTCCGGCTCAATGCCGAACCGGTTTTGTTCCAGCTTGATTTGTTTGAGGACATCGGTTCGGAACACTTTGTAGCAGGTTTCCATATCGGAGAGATTGAGGTTGGTGAACACGTTGCTCAATAAAGTCAATGCCCGGTTGCCCACATAGTGCCAGAACAGGTGCACCCGGTGGGGGCCTTCACCGGTAAACCGGGACCCGTAAACGACATCCGCCTTTTCATCCACAATCGGTGCGATCAGCTTGGGGTATTCATCTGGGTCGTACTCCAGATCCGCGTCCTGTATGATGACAATATCTCCGGTGACGTGTTCGAGGCCGGATCGGATGGCGGCCCCCTTTCCCAGGTTGCGATGATGATAGATGACTTTATCTACCTGTGCGGCAATTTCGGTTTGGATGATAGCAGTCGTTCCATCGTTCGAGCAATCGTCTATCAAGATAATCTCTTTGTTTTTCACGGGCGAGCTCTTCACATGGGCGATGAGCTCTCCAAGAAAATTCTTTTCGTTGTAGCAGGGTACGATGATGGAAAGGTGCGGGTTTGTATTCATTTGAAGGCCTAATTCGAAATCAGCTTTGTTGGTTTCAGGTTAAACAGAGAAAGCCAAACGCCCAAACATAAAACCAATGTTATCACAGAAAGTGTTGTGAAAAGAACGATTTTTTCGGGAAAAAAGACGAATTCGACTGTATGATACCCCACATCGACGGCAACGCCCTGAAAAAAAATATTCAGCCGCTGGATCTCCTTTTCAGTGCCATCTACATAGACTTTCCAACCGGGATAGGCAGACTCCGCGAGAATCAGTACGGCCGGCTGCCTTGCATTCACTTCTATCCGGACGTGATTGCCGTTGGCCGCGATTGCGTCAACCAGGCCGAAATATGGAACCTGGTGGCTTGCTGCCAGATCGGTGTTCCCTATGGCTGTATTGGTCGGGTTAAGGTCGTGGTTGAGAATATGCTTCATAGAAGATTCAGATGCCGCCTCAATACGACCTACCAACCATGCGCGCGGTAAAGAGGACTTAATTCGGTATACCCGGTCATTGACCGGCTCTATCCATTCGTTCAACGCTGGTTCTTCTGCCAGGGGATGGCGTGAAAGTATATATTTTACGTTGGCCATCTTGAGAAACAACATTTTCTGAGACCATGGTTTGGATAGTAGTTCGGTTATGAAATACTGGTACTTCAATTCCAGACCGGTTTTGCCTCCGACTTGGTGCAGGTCGTGAATGACACCCAGATTGGGCATCATCAACAATTGCCACCGCGCGTGATGTTCCATGATGGTCTGCGGCTGGTCCTGGCTGGGTAGTTGACGCGCATCGACGAAGACCCGAAACAGGGACGGATCATCCAGGATCGGCTGCACCGCCGGGTCGTGATAGGTGTAATCTTGGGAATCGACTAGCGGGTTCAGATACCGGTGACTGACATGTAAATCAGCGACCAGGATTGACGCCAGCAAGCCACCGACCAAAGCTGGACGCAGCCCTCTATTCTGCATCCGCTGCAAGAAGGCATCGACACCAGGCGCAGCCATCACCAACAGGCAGAAGTTACTGATAAAGAGAAGTTTTTCAGGATAGCGAAAGAATGGGAAGAGCGTGTAAAAAGGCCGGTATAATGGCGTGTTGTCGCCCAGTGCCAACAGCAAGGCCACGATCGTGACCACCAGGTAGACACGCATGCTTTTGAACTGACCGTTGAAAAGGCCGTAAATGGCCAGCGGAACGATCAGAAAGCCCGGATAGATGGACAATAACCAGGGCAGTTGTCCGGTACCTGGAAAGAAATCTACCAGGCTATTGGGCGTGGTTGTAAAATCCGCCGGGAAGACCAGCGGCACAATGAGATGCTTGAGCGCGGCGATCGGCAGGGAGTTGGCGACAACTTCCTCAAACGGTAGTCCGGCCTCCCGTACCGAGTTTTGATAGTCAATATACTGGGGTCCTACCTGAAACAGGGTTGCCCCGACAGCCGCAATGATCACCAGAAGAGCAGCACCCCCCAAGGCCAGTCTGGTTCTAATGGGCCCGCCATCCGGGGAGGCGAAAGCAAAGAGGAGCAACATTCCGGCGATGAAGAGAAATAGTTGGGGCTCACCTCCCAGGATTGCACAAGTAAGGCAGAAGACCGGCAGGGGAAAGGCTTTTTTAAGTCCCTTGTCCCGGGCCCATTGAAATGACCACAACACCGCCGGCAGCCATACCAGGGTAGACAGATTGTTCAGGACATTGATGGCCGACAGGGTACACCCCCCGAACGCGAAAGACACAGACGTGACCAGAGCAGCGGACCGGCTGAAACCGATCCGACGGATAAACAGGTAGAAAAACTGTCCGCCCAGGAAAACGTGCCCGACGGTAAACAGATTATACACAAATGGAAACGGCAGCAGGCCGAATAGAAGCGAAAAAGGATAGAAGACACCGGACTGAATGTCGCTCATAAAGGGTGATCCGCAGAAGTAATACGGGTTCCAGAGCGGCAAGCGGCCATCTGTGAAGGCAGTCCCCAAAAAGTGTTTCATGGGATAGAACCAGCGATGGATATCCCTGAAAAAGAAGCTTTGGGCTGTAAAAAAAATAGGATGGAAAAAAAGCAGGATCAGTGCTAAGCTTGCAATAACGTGGTGATATTTCGATATTAACACACGTAACATGCAGGCGAAGATAGCATATCTTCAGGGTGGCTGCAATCTGGAAAAAAGGCGGAGATTTGCCTTTGTATGAATAGTATTCAGTGTTCGGAACATGACAGGATATCCGCTGTTTTTCCTGTAAGGGAATCGGTCGCTCTATTGCTGCTGGCTCTGCTTGTCCTGGGGTGCTACGCGAACACGTTCACCAACCCGTTCATATTTGATGATAGTCCCAACATCCCTGAAAACCCCCACATCCGTATAGACCGCATCGATGCTGATAGCCTGGCAAAAGCGGCTTTTCAAAGTCCTTCTTCCCGGCGTCCGTTGGCAAACCTGAGTTTTGTGTTAAATTACTATCTGGACGGTTACAACCCGCGAGGATATCACCTGGTCAATGTCTGCATTCATATCGCCTCCGGGCTCCTGCTCTATGCAGCCGTCAAAGCTGCGCTGGTCGCGACCCTGAAAAGATCGTCCCCCGGGGATATTCTACCGGGATCTGAGAGTGGTATCGCGCAAACCAACGGTTTATCAAAACAGACCCTGGCCCTGCCTTTTATGGCGGCCATGCTATGGGCTGTCCACCCTCTGCAAACCCAATCCGTTACCTATTTGGTCCAGAGAATGAACGCCATGGCAGCCATGTTCTTTCTCCTGGCTTTTCTGCTGTTTATCAAGGCGGAAATGGCCGCAAAGATATATCTCCGCCTGACACTTTATACCGCTTGTGCAATCGCCGGATTGATGGCGCTGGCATCCAAAGAAAACGCCGCCACGCTGCCATTTTTTCTACTCCTCTACCGGTGGTACTTCACGCTCGATCTTCAATGGCGGCGCATTAGAAGAGAGCTGGTAGCCGCTGCGCTGGTACTGATTTTCTTTGCAGCGCTTGTATATTTTATGATTGGTGCTCATCCGATCGATACAATTTTGAGCAATTACGCTTTGCGGCCGTTTTCTGTCCAGGAACGCGTCTTAACGCAATTTAGGGTAGTCGTCATCTATATTTCACTCCTGCTGTTCCCGCACCCCCAAAGATTAAATCTGGACCACCATGTTACCATTTCCAGGTCCATCCTGGATCCGCCGACAACGATCTTGTCCGTGGGAATACTGGTTGGCCTTGTCGCAATCGCGCTGTGCCTTTCAAAAAGAAATCGGGTCCTTTCCTTTTGCATCTTGTGGTACCTGGGAAACCTCGTGATTGAATCTTCGGTGATCGGGCTTGAATTGATATTTGAACACCGCAACTACCTGCCTTCCATGGCGTTTGGTCTGGGGCTGGCCTGGTTGTTGTGTACGAAATTGAAATCCGGGAACATGATGGCAATTGTCTTTGTGGGATTGACCATCAGCCTGGCCATGGGCACCTACCAGCGCAACAAGGTATGGTGGGATGATTTGACGCTCTGGCAAGACAGTGCAGAAAAATCGCCGCAGAAGGCCAGACCCGCCAACAAACTGGGGGCGGCTCTGGAACGCCGCGGGCGTCTGGAAGAGGCGTCCCGGTATTATCGCCAGGCCATACAGGCGGACGTGCACTATTACCTGGCCTATTTCAATCTGGGCAATGTGTTGAAACAACAGGGGCGCACTGCCGAAGCAATTGTTAATTACAACCGGGCCCTGCACCTGAGGCCGGATTTTGTCAAAGCCCGCAATAATCTGGCGCTGGCCCTGGCGTCCCAGGGGCGGATGACAGAGGGGATCCGGCAGCTTGAAACAGCCGTTGCCAATGCCTCTGCCAACACCCTTACGTTTATGCGGCTAGGCACATTCCAAATGCAAACCGGGAACTACGCAGGGGCTGTTGCGGTATTCACGCTAGCGCTCGAAAAGGATCCAACGAATGCCGACCTGCGGTACAATGCCGACAATGCTCTGATTGCCCTGGGTAGAGCGGATGATGCTATTGTTCAATACCAAAAGGCTTTGAAAATCGACCCGACCAATGGGTTGGTGTACAATAATCTGGCCATCGCTCTGGCGAATAATGGGGAGCTATCGGCGGCGCTCCGCTTGTTTCAAGCGGCACTGCGCCTCAGGCCGGATGATGAAAACATCAGGCACAACCTTAAAATGGCCCGGGAAAAAATCGATGCCACCCAGCGTGGACAGGATAAATTGCAGTAGATTCGAGACGTGACAGCCGGCGTGTCCTGGGGCCGGCGTGCAGTGAACAAGGAAATTGGCATCATGACAACAAATGAAATAAAAACGGCCTTAGCACTGCTAAAACAGAGGGGCCGACCGGACGGAAGCTTTACGGCGGACTTGTCGGTAGACGCCCAGCTCCGGCCGGATTGTACTGCCTGGGCCGCAATGGCTCTCCAGGCATGTGCTTGTGAGGAACAAATGCGGCAGGCGGCGCTGGTCACACTGGCCGGGTACCAGCTTGCCGACGGCCGGGTGCCACTGCTGAAAAATTTCCCGGAAGCCTATTGGCCTACGGCTCTGGCCCTGCTGGCCTGGCACCGTGACAGCAAACACCAGAAGGCCGCCCGCAAGGCGTTGGACTTTCTTTTATCGATAGAGAGCATGACCTTTCCATATGATGGGAATCCCTCCATGGGAACTGACAGTTCGCTTTCCGGCTGGCCCTGGGTGGCGGGAACCTATGCCTGGATTATACCGACTTCTCTGGCCATGATTGCTCTAAAAGCTTACGGCCTGCGCAACCATACCCGCGTAAAGGAGGGCGCCAAGCTGCTGCTGAACCGGCAATTGCCCAGCGGAGGGTGGAACTACGGCGACACCTTCGTCTTCGATACCCAACTGCTGCCGTTTCCGGACACTACCGGTTTTGCGTTGGAAGCACTGAGTGGCCTCTGCCGCCGGAACCAGGTGGCGCCTAGTATCGATTATCTGCGCGCGACCATCGATACCATAGGCGCGCCCCAATCCCTGGCTTGGGCAATTTTCGGACTGGGGGCCTGGTCCACCAGGCCGGCTCTTAGCGTCGACTGGATAACGCGGTGCCTGCGCTTGCAAAGCAGGTATGGAGATTACGACACGGACCTGCTGGCCCAGGTGCTCGTGGCGCATTACAGCCGGAACGGACTCGCGAGTCTCTATATGCCGACGGAGGAATAAATTGAAAACCAACCGCCAGACAGACGGAAAGGCGTTTATTTCCCGCCGTCACTTTTTGAAAGCGGCCGTTGCCGGCGGGGCGGTATCCGCGGCAGCCATTACCGGCACCGTACTCATGACGCAAGATACCTATGCGGCCGCGACATTTATCGCCGCCGTTGACAGATATGCAGATTCCCTGCAGGCGTATATGCAAACCGGTTTCAAAGAACTCGGCCTGACAAGGAAAAATATCTCCGGGAAACGGGTTCTGCTCAAACCGAATCTGGTGGAACCGCACATGGGCGTGGGGCATATCAACACCCACCCCCTGGTGGTGAGAGCGGCGATCGATACGTTCCTGCATCTTGGCGCTGCCAGTATCGTCGTTGCTGAGGGTTCCGGACATCGCACCGATGCGCTTTACATACTGCAGGAGACAGGGCTTGCCGACGTACTGTCCGAAGATAAGATTCCGTTTGTTGATTTGAACAAGGCCGACATCTTCATCGTAAAAAACCAGGGCGGACGAACCGGGCTGAGCCACCTCCTGCTGCCGCTGGAAATCATCAAGGCGGATATTATTGTCTCTATGGCAAAAATGAAAACACACCACTGGACCGGGGCCACTTTGTCCATGAAAAACCTCTTTGGACTCATGCCTGGGGCCTACTACGGATGGCCGAAAAACGTTCTGCACCTCGCCGGTATTCAAGAGTGCATCTTTGACATCAACAGCACCGTACAACCTCAGGTGGCGATTGTTGACGGCATTGTCGGGATGGAGGGGGACGGGCCCATCATGGGCACGCCGATAGAGTCAGGTGTATTGGTCATGGGCAGAAACCTGCCGGCTGTGGATGCCACCTGCGCCCGAATTATGGGCTTGAATCCAGGCAAGATCGACTATCTGAAGTATGCCGCCGATACCATCGGCCCCATAGAAGCAGACCTGATAGAGCAACGGGGCGAGACGATTGAGCGGGTCAGAAAACCGTATGCCCTGCTGGATAAGATCCCGGCCCACCGGGGGTTGCGTTTGATTTAGCAGCCTGTTGAAAAGCGTTTGGAGCGCAGGCCAGGCAAAGCCAAATCCGAGCCAGTGGTTGTATCAAAATCGAAAGAGATATCGGACGAAGTGAAAAAAGACCCGTCCTTAGGTACCCAAAGTGGGAAAGGATAAAATGCCGTGTTCAATGGAAAGAATATCGTAGTTGTCATGCCGGCCTACAATGCAGCCATGACACTGGAAAAAACCCACCGTGAAGTTTTGGGACAAGGTATCGTCGACCTGGTTATCGTTGTGGATGACGGCAGCAGCGATGCAACCGTTGAGATTGCGCAAGACCTGCCGCAGACGATCGTAAAAGCCCATGATAAAAACAGAGGTTACGGCGGCAACCAGAAAACCTGCTACGCATTGGCACTTGAAAATGGGGCCGACATTGTGATCATGGTTCATCCCGATTATCAGTATACGCCCAAACTGATTCCGGCCATGGCCAGCATGATCGGAAACGGACTATACCACTGTGTCCTGGGCTCCCGCATCCTGGGGGGCTACGCAATCCGGGACGGCATGCCGATGTACAAATACGTGGCCAATCGCTTTTTGACTTTTGTTGAGAATCTTCTGCTGCGGGCCAAGCTGTCGGAATACCATACCGGCTACCGGGCCTTTTCCCGGGAACTATTGGAAAGGCTGGACCTGGACATTAATTCCGATGATTTCATATTTGATAATCAGATGCTGGCCCAGATCATCTGGCATGGCTACACGGTCGCCGAAATCAGCTGCCCGACCAAGTACTTTGCGGAAGCTTCCTCGATTAACTTTCAACGCAGCATGACCTATGGTATCGGGTGCCTGGTAACCGCACTCCAATTCAGAGCATCCCGGTGGGGTTTCCATAAAACGCCGCTATTTAAATGATCGACTGGGAAAACAAAGTTTAAATATTCCCGGCAAGAGAGCCAGGCTCCGGGTTGCTCATGAGTGGGGCTTCATTGGCAGAAAAAAGATCGATCTTTTCTGACACCACCGGTAGTTAAATCGATAAATACGAACCATGCCCAATTTTTCCACGCCTAAATTTCGCGCATCTATATCCCTGGGAATTGTCCTGTCTATTGCAGCCCTGATTGTCGCTGTACTGTTATTAAGCAGTGTGCCCCCTGTCAGCAGGGACGCCCTGACCCACCACCTGGCGGTCCCCAAGCTGTATTTGCAGCATGGTAACCTTCTGGAATTGCCCCAAATTGTCTTTTCCTATTACCCGATGAACCTGGATTTGCTGTATATGCTCCCGCTCTATTGGGGCAATGACATCCTGCCAAAGTATATTCATTTTCTCTTCGCACTGCTTACAGCCGCGCTGATATATAGATATCTAAAGAAGTATCTTCCCCTTCAGTATAGCTGGCTGGGTGTTTTACTTTTTCTTTCTATACCGGTCATCATTAAACTATCTATTACTGTCTATGTTGATCTGGGGCTGATTTTTTTTTTCAACGGCCGCGCTCCTGGCACTTCTGCAATGGAAGGCGGAAAATTACAAATTGGGCTATCTTCTGGTGGCGGCAATTCTCACCGGGTTAGCCCTGGGAACCAAATATAACGGTCTAATCTCGTTTTTCTTACTCGCCAACTTAGTGCCTTTTCTTTATATAAAAGGAGCGGGCGGCTCCGGCTCACAGTGGCGGGCAGTTGGCCACGGCCTCATTTTTTTAAGTGTAGCCCTTTTGATATTCTCGCCGTGGATGATTCGAAACTACCTTTGGAAAGGCAACCCGATTTACCCTTTGTATCAAAGCATTATAGCGCCCGCTGAAGTGCCGGTTGCGGCAAGATCGGTTAAAAAATTCGCCAAATCCGGGGACCGGGCGAGCGGAGAAGATCGGGGTGGTGGTTCCGGAGGCCATTTTGCATACAGACAGCTTGCCTTTGGGGAGTCGGGTTTGGAGATTGCGCTTATTCCCTTAAGGGTGTTTTTACACGGACAGGATGACAGCCCGCAATATTTTGATGGCGTCTTGAACCCTTATCTGCTCTTTTTTCCGGTCCTGGCTTTTGGGTTTATCAGAAGAGATGCTGATGCGATACGATTGGAAAAGGCCGTTTTGGGTGCCTTCGCGGTACTCTTCCTGTTGTTGGTCTTTTTTCAGCAGGATATGCGGATCAGATGGATTGCCCCCATTATCCCCCCGTTGGTAATTTTAACTGTTTTCGGGCTTAAGGCCCTGGTGGCGACGTTTTACCAGCAACGGCAGTCAACCTGGCGGAGAGGTGGCGCAGCCCTAGCATTGATCGCATTCGGGGCTATGTTTTCCTTGAATCTCTTTTACATAGCAGGTCTCTTTCGAGTGGTTGCCCCTTGGGATTATATCTCGGGCAAAGTGACCCGGGAGGCGTATATCAGCAACTTTCGCCCCGCTTATAAGCTCCATGAGTATGCCGGCCGGACGCTTCCAGATAACGCGCTTATCCTTGGTCTGTTTCTCGGCCACCGGCGTTACTATAGCCAGCGCGAAATCATTTTCGAGGAAACCCTATTTGCCGATCTTATCCGCCAGCATGATTCACCTCATCAAATCGCCGCAGCGCTCACCGCCAAAGGAATTACCCATCTTATGATCCGCCGGGACCTTTTCGAAAAATGGGGTGCCCATAACTTTAATGCCAAGGAGGGTATGCTTGTGTCGGCATTCTTCAACGACCGTCTGAAGCTGCTTATTTCACACCGGGGGTATTACCTCTACAAATTACTTTAACATGTGGCTATCCGTGGCGCGGTAAATGATTCAGCGCTTGAAACCTACCGATATCAATGCTAATATCTCAGCAAGAATCTCGAGTCTAAAAACAACTCGGTGCCGACAAATGACAAGATGGGTATAGCGGGTGAGTCGACAAACAATGGATTCAGTATCAATAATAATTCCAGCTTTTAACGAAGCGGGGACAATTGGCGGTATCGTACGTGATATTAAAACCCGGCACCCGCATTTTGAAGTGCTGGTTATCGACGACGGGTCCGCGGATGAGACCGCGGCCTCTGCCCAAGCGGCCGGTGCGAACGTATACCGGCATCCCTATAACATCGGCAATGGTGCCTCGGTAAAGACCGGTATCAGACTGGCCCGGGGCGACTACCTCGTGTTTATGGACGGCGACGGCCAGCATGACCCGAAGCAGATAGAAGGGCTGCTTTCTTTTTTACCTGATTTTGACATGGTGGTTGGCCAACGTCGGATGTCGGAACAGTCGTCATTTTTACGGGGGATCGGTAATTACATCTATAATTACTTTGCGTCTTACGTGGCCAAGTTCCCGGTCAAGGATCTCACCAGCGGCTTTCGGGCGGTTAAAGCCGATATTGCGCGCAGTTTTATTTCCTTGCTGCCCAATACCTATTCTTACCCCACCACGTTAACACTTGGTATTTTGCGCTCCGGGCGCAGCCTCAAATATGTCCCCGTCAAGGTCCGCAAGCGTCAAAAGGGGAAGAGCCAGGTGAGGCTGTTTAATGACGGCGTTCGGTTTTTAATGATTATCATCAGAATTTGTACGCTCTATTCACCCATGCGGGTTTTTCTACCGGTCAGCTTTCTAATGCTTTTACTAGGGATGGCCCGGTATGCCTATACCTATTTCTCCGAAGGACGGTTTACCAACATGAGCGCCATATTGCTGGTAACCTCTATCCTCATATTCATGATGAGCCTCATATCCGAACAGCTCTGTCAGATGCGCGCGGAGCACACCAAAGAAACGATCGTGAATCGTGAAAACTGCCAGAACTCAAATAGCGACTAAAGGATCAATCTGTTGTGCGACTTTCCATTATCGTGCCCGCCTATAATGCTGAAAAGAGCCTGCCCAATTTGATCACCTCACTCGCTGCGCAGACATACCGGGATTTTGAGGTCATCATCATCGATGACGGATCAACCGATGCAACGGCGCGATTGATTGAAGATTCAGGTTTTGCGATGCAGAAAACCGGTGGCAACCGCGGCCCGGCACATGCCCGCAATATGGGCGCCGCCGCCGCCCGGGGAGATGTGTTGGTGTTTACGGATGCCGATTGCGCGCCATCGGTCGACTGGACCGCGATTGTGGCCCGCGTGATGTCCGCCGGAGGCTGTGAAGCAATCATGGGACGGCTGGTGTTGGAAAATTCCAACCATTTAGGCAACGCCATTTCAGCGCTGGGATTTCCAGCCGGGGGTAGTGTTGGTTTTGAGAACATATGGAGAGTAGATTCAGCCGGCTTCACCGATAGCTTCAGCACCTGCAACTGCGCCATAAAAGCGGAAGCTTTTACCCAAGCCGGCGGTTTTGATGAATCCTTTCCCTATCCGGGTGGCGAAGATACACTGCTTGCGAAAAAGCTGGTCAGTCAGGGGTACCGTATACGGTTCTGCCCGGCTGCCGTCGTTTATCACGCCGCCCGCAGTGACCTGCGCGATTTCTTCAAATGGCAATTTAAGCGTGGGATCAGCAGCTATATTTTTTCAAAAAAGGTAGAAACAAAAGGCCCCTTTCTGGCGATGCGTCTCTGGTCTTCAATGAATGTCATCAAGGCGGCTGGGCGCAACAATCACCTGGGAAGCGTTGCGTTTTTGTTAGTGATGAGTTACGGAACCCAATTCGCTGGATATTTGCTGGCCCGTTTTAACAGGAAAATTTATGAAAGTCTTAATCATTAATCCGCCCTGGCCGGGTAAGGGCTATGGGACCCGTTCACAGAACCGGATCATCAAGCACCGCAGCGACAAGTATTTACAATACCCCATTTTTCTTGCCTATAGTGCCGCCCAACTGCAGGCCGCCGGACACACGGTCGCCTATATAGATTCGGTCATTCAGGACCTGGATACGTCCGCGACGCTTGAAAATGCCCGCCGGATCAACCCCGATGTCATATTTATGGAGACCACGACGCCCTCCATTATTTCGGACTACGACAGCCTCGAGCAGTTGAAAACCGCTACCGGGGCCCGTATCCTGGTGGGCGGCCCGCATGCCACCTATTTTCACACCCAAGTCCTGGAAGAGTGTCGGGCCATCGACGTGGTGATTCGACACGAATTCGATACCAAAATCGCCACCGTGGTGTCGCACCTGGATGATCTGTCCGGTGTAGCCGGCATTACCTACCGGGATGACGCCGGCATTGTGGACAATGGCGATGGGGAGTATACGCGCGACCTGGATGCCGTCCCTTTTCCCGATCGGGAGACCATTCCCTGGCATTGGTACCTCGAAGCCTGGTATTCGCGGCGGCCTTTCATGAATATGATGACCGCCCGCGGCTGCCCGTATCATTGTGCCTTTTGCCTCTGGCCCCAGAGCATGTATGGGCACAAGCAGCGCTTTCGGAGTGTCGCAAACGTCATCGCTGAACTAAAACAGCTGGTTGCACGCTACGGCTTGCGTGAAGTAAATATCGATGACGGGACGTTCACAACCAATAAAAAACGAGTGGTAGAATTTTGTGAACGCCTGTCATTGGAAAGGTTGGATTTGATCTGGACATGTAATGGCCGCGTGGACAACCTTGACGATGAAATGCTCAGCGCAATGAAAGCCAGTGGATGTAAGATGATCAGGCTCGGGGTGGAAAGCGGGTCCCAGACCGTTCTTGACAAGATCCACAAAGGTCTCACCTTGAAACAGATTGAGGACGGAGTTAAACGCGTTAAAAAGCACGGTATTCAGGCCCTGGGCGGATTCATGTTCGGTTTTCCTTACGATTCCCGCGAGAGTGTGGAGCAGACGATTGCCTTTGCCAAACGATTGAGCCCCGATCAGGTTCAGTTTTCCATCAATATGTGTTACCCCGGCACCTCGCTTTACGAGTATGCCGTCAAGGAAGATCTTTTGCTGGCCCGCGACTTTTCTGAATTTGATATGACCCATGGGCCGGTCGTTAAAACGATGGATATGGAGCGCGAAGAGCTGGAGCACATCTTGGCCCGGGCTTACCGGGAGTTCTATTTCCGGCCTCAATTTATACTCCAGACCTTGAAGCATTTGAAAGATATGGATGAGTTGCGACGGACCTTCCGTTCCCTGTCGAGTCTGCTGAAAACGATAAAACTGCACCGGTAATCCTGCTTTTTACCGGCGGGTTAACCCGTTCCTGCAAAAGGACCCGGGCAAAAGGAGCACGCCCATAAAAATCTGGTCTAAAAAGAGATTGCTCATCTTTTTTATTGCAGGGCTCCTGCTGATTTTAATGCTGCATGGCTACCTGTTGCGTGCCGTCGGCAATTTTCTGATAGTGAACCCGCTGTCTGAGAAGGCTGAGGCGGTGGTGGTACTCAGTACCGGCATGGCTTACTACCCACGGTTGATGCAGGCGGCCGCGTTGTATCGCCAAGGCCTGGTTCGTAAGGTGGTTATCAACGGCAATCGAAAATCAGATGCCCTGCGGGATCTGGAAACGCGCGGGTTTGTTCCCTGTTGCCCCTGGTTTGAAAGGGCATACCGGATTCTAGAGCTGGAACAAGTTCCACGCACGGATTTGATCGCCGTTAGCGCCGAAGATGCCTATGATACGGTGAGTGAAGCGCGCCTGGTCGGGGCCGCTTTAGAGCAAAAAGGAATCGGAAGTATCATTGTGACCACCAGTAAATTTCACAGCCGGCGCGCTTTGTACATCTGGCAGCGCCTGTATGCCGACACCTTTACCTACATCGGTATGTCCGCTGCCGCTCAAGACCCTTTTAACCCGCACAATTGGTGGCGCAGCGGTCGCCAGATAAAGTGGGTGCTGTCAGAATACGGTGCCTGGCTCTATTTACTCTACAAGGGGTTCGATCAACCAATCTCCGGGACCTGACGTGGATACAAGACTCAAAATACTCCATTTCGTGTATGACCATCCTGCCAATCCATGGTGCGGCGGCGGCGGGGCCCAACGGTCTTGGGCGGTCAATCGGCTTTTGGCCCGGCAGCACGACATTACCGTTTGCTGCGGTGCCTTCCCCGAGCAAAAACTGCCGCCGGAACCCTTTCGGCTGAAATCTCTGGGACAGGCTCGGCATTATAAGGAAAGCCGTCTCAAATACATCTGGCGCAGTCTGTATGTCGACACCAGACCCTATGATCTCATCGTAGAAGATTTTTCTCCTTTTTCACCGGCGCTATTCCGGGCCCGGCATAAGCCGGTGATCACGGTGGCGCATTACTACCTTGGAAAAGAAGCGATGGCTTTTCGTCGATTTTGGGGCTGGGGCGCCTTCGTCAACGAACAATTCATATTGCGACGACGCAAAAACATCATCCTGGTATCGCCCCATCTGCAGGACGCACTGCCCCCCGGGGCACGGGTAGCGGCCATTCCGCCCGGTGTCGATCTGCCTGGAAACATCACGACCGCCGAGACCCCCTATGCCCTGTACGTGGGACGTCTGGATATAAAAATCAAAGGCTTGGACGTGTTGATCAACGCCTGGTCAAAGGTGCCGGCTTCCAAACGCTGGCTGCCGCTCAGGATAATCGGAGACGGCGATCGGGAGGGGGTAAAGCAGCTGATCCAACAAACGGGGGCGCGGGACGTACAGCTGATGGGTCGCTGTAGTCATGAAGAGGCACTGCAGCATATGGCCCGGGCCGCCTTTGTGTGTATTCCTTCCCGCATGGAAGGGTGCGGCCTGGTCCTTTACGAAGCTTTGGCGCTGGGCAAACCGGTGATTGCGTCCGCCATTCCAGCTTTCCGTAAGCTGGCGGCGCCACTTGACGCAGCAATGCTGGTCAGGGCGGGCGACACAAAAGCTCTGCAAGCGAGTCTGGAAACAATGATGGCTGATTCGGAATTGAGACTACGTTTGGCCGACAGGGCCGAAAGGGTGGGGCGGCAGTTTACCTGGGAACGGGCCGCTTACGAGCAGGATGCATTTTACAGGCAGGTACTGGCCGGTCGTTGATTGCCGGCTAGAGGTAATTATCGCAGTTTTTACAAAAATCGGGAATATCGCCCAGACGCCCCTTTTCAAGGGCGCGGCGAAGATCGGCCAGGGCATCACTGCCCCAAGCTTCCTGAAGGGTCTGTTGTCCAATATGACCAATCACCAGATGGCGATCGTAATCATCACAGCACGCTTTGATCGAACCATCCGCGCCGACTGACAATTTGTTGTACAGCTCCGTACACCGCTTGCCTTTATGTATATCGTTACGCCGTAGCGGACGGCCCTGATGCAGGTCCTCCGCTGAGATCCGATCGCTGCTCTGTACACGCCTGAAGGATGTCAACAAGGGGTTGCCACCATAGATGCCAACCTTGCCCAGGCCCCAGATTGTGTCCACCCGCGGTTGCCAGAAGTCGTAAAACGCTTGCAACTTGGGGGTGTCCTGCTGTTCCTCCTGCAGCATGGATACGGAAACCTGGATATGGCAGGCCGCGTTGCGTGTATTGCGAATCTCGACAAAACGCTCGACGTTGGTTGTTACCCGGTCATAAAGATTTTCGGACACAGGCTTGCCTTTGGCCCCCTTGGCCGACCGCATGCGCTGGTACTCTTCCGGGGTCAAGCCCTGGAAAGAGAACTTGATTTTATTCAGCCCGGCAGACAGCAAGTCTTGGGACAAAGCTGCGGTCATGCGGGTCGCATTGGTTGTCAGGTGGGTCAAAATATTTTTGCTATGGGCATACGCCACGAATTCCACAATATGCGGATTCAAGGTGGGTTCGCCCCATCCGCTGAACCGGATGGAGGTCCGGGCGGCATTGGCCATCTCGTCGACGATGGTTTTCAATGTGGACAGCGGCATGATCTGTTCCGGGCGGCGCATCATTTGCCGGGCGCAGAAAAGGCAATCAAGGTTGCACGCATTCGTTGGCTCCACGTCGACAATGATCGGAAAAGCCATCAACCGGTGGTGCATGTTCCGGTATTCGGGTGATCCATAAATTTCCGTTTGAAAAATGTCGGGGATTTTCATCTAACCGGCGCCTTTTGGATAATTTCGACCTCGGATAGGTCCGCCACAAGGTCGTAGACGGCCTTGGCCTGTTGCAATACGGGCTCCAGGTATTCGAGGGGCAACTGGGTGGTGGCGTCGCACAGGGCCTTGGCAGGATTGTCGTGTGTTTCTATGAACAGGGCGTTGGCACCGGCTGCCATGGCGGCCCGGACCAGATCGGGAATGAACTCCCGCTGCCCGCCGCTGGAAGTGCCGAGACTACCCGGCATCTGGATGCTATGGGTGGCGTCGTAGCAGACCGGAAAACCCGTTTCCTTCATGATTCGGAAACAGCGCATGTCCGATACCAGGGCATTGTATCCCAGAAAAGTGCCCCGATCCGTCAGCAGGATATTGCGATTGCCGGTCGATGCTACCTTTATAGCGGCATTTTTCATGTTCCAGGGGCTGAGAAACTGACCCTTTTTGATGTGCACCGGCAAGCCGGTTTCACCGGCGGCCAGCAACAGGTGCGTCTGGCGGCAAAGATAGGCGGGTATCTGGACCATGTCCACAACTGCAGCTGTGGCATCGATCCACTCGATATTGCTCACATCACTGGTGACCGGTATCTTAAACGTATCGCGTACCTTTTGCAGAATTCCCAGCCCTTCTTCAACACCGATGCCATGAAAGCTTTCGATGGAACTGCGGCAATCCTTATTGTAACAGGATTTGAACACCAGTTGGATGCCCAACTTGTTGGTAATATTTAGAATCGCTTCTGCCATTTTCAGGCTATGGCTCTCCGATTCGATGGCACAGGGTCCGGCGATAAGTGCCAGGGGGTGATCGGCACCAATGCGGACCTGAGCGACGCCGGTTCTCTCCAAGGTAATTGCTTGTGGTTTCATTTTAGCCTGTCTTTCATATGGGATGACGGTTGATAAAGGTTTCTGCCGGGGCCACATCCGCGGGGATATCCACATCCGCAGTGGGAAAGGTGGTTTTGATCCCCCGCAGCGGAATCCCGCATTCGATCGCCCGGAGCAGTTCGATACCCTCAATCTCTTCGAGTCTGCCTTTGGGTAGGGCCGCAAACTCCAGCAGAGCTTCTCTTAAAAACACATATATGCCGATTTGACGGTTGTAGGTATGGGGCTGCGGTTCCCGTAGATAGGGGATCGGCAGACGGGACATATAAATGATGTCGCTTTTCTGGTTCACGATAACCTTGACCACATTGATGTCCCGGGGGTCTTCGGAAGTGTCGATCTCCGCATAGAGGGTCGCCATAACGAGCTTTTCATCAACTGCACCCAGAATTGAGTCCACCATTTCCGGGCCCGGAACGAGTTGGTCTCCCTGCACGTTGAGAATATAATCGGCGTCCAGGTCGCGGGCTACTTCGGCAATGCGGTCCGTGCCGCAGGCATGGTTCTCCCGGGTCATCGTAACCCGGGCCAGGCCGGATGATGCAACGGTGTCATAAATATCGGGGTGATCTGTGGCGACCCAGATGTCCGCCAGGGCGGATTTTGACACCCTTTCGATCACATGCAGAATCAGGGGGCGACCCAGGATCGGTGTCAGCATCTTGCCCGGAAATCGCGAAGAACCATAGCGGGCCGGGATGACGGCAACGATTTTTTTCATGTCGATTCTTGCAACGCTCCCAAGAGGTTGTGCAACTGGATCATGCCCTGTAGGCGGTCGTCATCATCCACAACCGGAATGACCCAGAACCGATGCTTTTTCAGAAGGCGCAGACAATCCGTCAATGATTCCCCCTGGTTGATATGTTTGGGGTTGCGGTTCATGAAGGCATCGACCGGTTTCATGAATAGCTCCGGCAGGGAATCTTGTGTAATGAGTAACAGGCGGCGGATATCGCCGTCGGTGATGATGCCGATCAACTTCTCATTGGCGACTATGCAGGCCGCGCCCAGTTTCTTGGCATCAATCTCCGCAAGTGCGTCCCGGAGACAGGTGCCGGTTGAGACCACCGCGTTTTCCGTATCGCGGCACATAATGTCCGTGAGTGTTTTCATAATTCCTCCCGACCCGATTGGCGTTCCTCTAATATGCAGTGTGAATGAATTTATGGTAGAAACAGGCGCAACGCATCCGTGTCGACCGGGTGGAAGTAATTCCGGACGTACTCGGCTGCCTTTTCCTGGGATGCGTAATAATCTTCATCCGCCAGCGCCCTGATCGCTTCCAGGCACACTTGTAGGTTTGTTGAGGCATCAACGGTCCACTTGAAGGCTTCTAAATTAAACAGTGGGTCGAAGCTAAATATATCATTCTGGCGAAAGTGAATAACGGGCTTGCCCGCCAAAATAGCCTGTAGCGCGACGGTTGTGCCCCAGTACAACACAACGTCACAGGCCTCGAGATCCTCTGTTAAGGATTTGCCGGTGGAAACCTGGACACCGCGCAGACGGGGTGGACGGTAAGCCAGTCGGGACGCAATGCGCTCAAAAGGTAGCACCGGATGGGCGCGAAAGGTGAACCGCGCAAGCGGGCAGGTGGATGCATTGGCCAGTACGTACCGGACCAGCGGTAATACCTCTTTGACGCCTTCCAGAACAACAAGTACCTGCATGGGGATTTTGGCCCCCCGGCGTGCTAAACGACTGGTTTCCAAGCTGCTTTCAATGCGCAGTGCCCCACCTACGCGGATTTGTTCCGGCGGATAACGGCTATAGCGCTTGATAATGTCAGCCGGCACGTCTCCGGCTGTAATTATATTATCGGGGAGGGGCGCGTGTTTAAGCTCCAGGGCGGACAAAAACGTGCTGGTGGCGGCTTGTGGCACTACCGCGTGCTGGTAGCCGAAAATCTTAATATCGGCCCGAAACCGCCGTAAACCGGCAATGAACATTCGCTCCCAGGGGTTCCCTTCGTACGTCAACGCGCAGGACACCACGTTGCAATACCGGGCAATGCGCATGGCTGCCGTGTAGTGCAGATACTGGATGATGGAAACCTGCCAGCCACCCGCGCGAAGGCTGCTTTTAAACAGGGGGGCAATTTTGTATCCCCGGAACGTGATCCGGTCGGGAACCTTGAAGGACCGCGCCATCCTATTGTATGCAATTGACAGCAGGGCTTTGATGACATCCGCAACCCTCAAAAACGATGGTAGCGGGAAGATTCTTTTCTCCTTTAAACCGGCCAGCAAACGATAACAGCGAAATCTGCGTTTAAAGGCCAGGACGATGGTAATTATGTCTTGATCGCCGCCCTTTTGCGCTTCCAGCCAATCCGGCAGCGGGCCGAAAAAAGGGTCTCGGTAGACGCCTGGATGGGTGAATGCAGACTCATAAATGAAGCTTTTGATCAGGTATGCGGGACGCTGGTTGTCCTTGCGGGGAGGCACTTTACCGAATGCCAAGCGCGCTTCAAAAATATGGATGATGAATTTGGCGGTTTCTTCCAACAATTGGAACCACGTTTTGAGTTCGGCGCGCACCGGGGTCAGGATGCCGTGCCAAAATCCATTGGGCACCTGCAACTGCCAATTTGATTCATGTGCGATTTTTTCCAGGGCCTTTACAACCGGCCAGGAAGGAAACAATATGACCAGTGGGCTCTTCAGATGACGGGTTCTTTCTATAGCCAAGAGGCAAAGGGCGATCTCATTGATATATGTGGACATACGGGAACGAAACCGTGTCTTTGCGGCCAGATCTGTAGCCCACCAGTAAAGTTGTCGACCGTTGGTCTTACCCATCAGACCGATGGCATCTAGATAGTCTTGCAGCATTCGATCCTGGTTGCTGCCATCTATATCCGCCAGACTTACCGGTGAAATAGCGCTGCGCGACAGCAACCGTTCCAGATCCGCGTCAGCGGGTTGCAGGGCTAGGTAGCCGGCTTCTCCTCGAGAAAGCAGAGGTGTCTGCTGAAGAAATGATGTAGCCGTTTTACGGTTATGCAGAAGGATGATCAATGACATCTTTTCCACGGAGGGAGTAAAAGAGTGCAAGCAGGTTCTCTCGGGAAACGACCTTCAGGTGCAACCCCAGAATTCCATACGCGACAAGGGCCAGCGCTTTGACCAGCAGTCGATAGGCATAAGCAGATTCCATTTCGTAAAGGGCGGCAAGGGTAAATGCGGTGCCCAACAAGATAGACAGCATGCCGACAATTTTAGAATACTCCCAGTTGATGCGGTAGTAATGCTGAGCAGTAATAAATGAGATGAAGCCGGAAATAATACCGGACAGGCTGGTAGCCCAGGCGGCACCGATAGCACCCCACAGGTAGATAAAAGGAATATTCAGGGCGATATTGATGATGATGCTCAGCGCCGTCAGAATCGAGGTCATATGGGTTTTCTTCATGTAGATCAGCTGATTGCCATTGACCTTGCCAAAAAACAGAATGCCATAATAGACCGATAAGACTGAAATAATACTTGTCGCACCATGAAAAGCAGATGGGGTCAGAACAATGACGATTTCTTCGGCCAGGACAGCTGCCAGCAGGGCCACTGCTAGCGAAAGATAGGCAAAAGGCGTTAAATACCGGCCGATTTTTATTCCGCCGTCATCCGGGTTTTCAAACATCTGGCGATAGACCTGCGGCGAGTAGGTGTTTTGAATGGCAGTTAAGAAGGTAAAGACAGCTTTGGAAATTCTCTGGCCGATATCATATATACCGACATTGCCCAGGGTTGCCAGCAGTCCCAGCATGTACTTGTCCATCTGGGTGCCGATAACGCCGAAAAATATCCGGGGGGTCAACGGCCAGGCAATCTGCAAGGAAGATCTGAGTAGCGCCGCATTTACCGCAAAACGGCTGGTTGACAGAAATCGATAACTGAGGAGAAGAAATACCAGCGCCCCGGAAAACAGCTGGGCATAGAAAATCCCGATGACCCCGATCTTGACGTATACAACCAGGACAATGGCCAGGCCAAGGTTTAAAACTGAGTTCGCAATGGTGTACTTGGCAAATAGGTCGGCCTCATTGGAGTTTCTAAAGTAATTCAGGTAGTAAACGAGCAAGCTGGTGAACATCTGGGCACACAGGGCGGTAAAAACGATAGCACCTGATTCCGCGGAACCGGTAAGGAAGCGGGCGATGTGCCCCTTGAACAGATATGTCAACCCGATCAGCCAGGTGAAGTTCAGGAAGACGAACGCCAGGCAGGAATAGAGCAGCAGGGCGGGCGGGATATTGTCATTGCGGCACTGAAAAAAGTTGCGATCAAATGCCGTCACCATGCCAAAGTTGGCGATCCCGCTGGCAAAGGCGGCATAAACAATTGCCAGCGCCGCAATACCGAAGTCAGAAGGGGGCAGGACCAGGGTGAAAACTTTCAGTGCGACGAGCTGGGCGATGAGACCCGCGGTAAGCGGTGTGAAGTACCAAAGGGTATTGCGGATCTGTTTCTCTTTATTTGCAGATGTGGGTACGGGCATATGGAAATGAGTTGAAAAGCTTGTGGTTATCCGCGGGGAGTGTTTACCAAAAGTTCCCGAAACCGCGCGATTGCCCGGCCATCTCGGTAAGGATCCATCGCGGGGGCGGCCGGCGGCAGCTGACCGTTATCGTCTGCATGCCCGTTGGCCAGCGCACCTATGCGCTCCAAGAGGGCCGGGTATCCGCTGGTGACCACCGTGCCGTATTGGGCATAGGGGGTTTTGCCGTAATAACCGCAGGGATCATGCCAGATCGCCGTCAGGTTTGCACTCAGGGCCTCGGTAGTGGTAGAGGTGAATGGAAACGAGATGCACATATCTACGTGCTGCATCAAATATGCTGTGTCGGCCTGGTTACTTAGTAGCCTGATGTGCGGATGGCGTTCCATCTCGGCATACAGGTCGATGAGCGCCTTTCCCAGTGACGGTTCACGCTGCAGGTGGGTTGCCAGGCTTTTCTTCTCCTTAATGACAACGCGTATATTTGGCAGGTCATGTACCAGACGGTAAATGTGCCGGATAAATTCAAGCCCCTCGTCGTAGGATGTAATGCTCTTCACCGTATAGGTGGAGGGGTAGACCGCAATTAAAAATGTTCCGGGTGGATTTTTGTCGGCAAACAGCTGTTCCCGGTAGGCCGACCTAGCGGGTAGGTTTGGCGGCATGCGAGTCCAGAGACAGCCCACGACATGGGAATGGTTGAATGTCTCGGGGTGGGCGGCAAAAAAAGTTGATAGATCCGAGTACCAGGTGACGAAATGGTCGTAATAAAGATAGGTCCAGAAGGGATGCCGGTTCCAGTTTTCGTCTGATTCTCGGAAGCTATGACCGAAGTTGACGGCATCCGTGAAATACCAGGTTGTTGCCCTTTTTTGCTTCAGCACGATGTTGCGGCCAATGTGCAGGGGCGAGAAATCGCAATGGGTGATAAAATTCTGAACGCGGATATGCTTCAAGAGGTGCCGCCATCTAAAATAGACGCGCAGGAGCGCGGCAGCCAATTCCACGATTTTAGCATTGGCGGTCCAACCGCCCCTGAATGAAAGCCGCAGCAGGGTGAACCATTCCTGCGGGTTTGAGAAAAACAATCCTAAGGAAGGCGCCATTTCAACATCACTGCCGAGTGATTTTAGCTGGGCCTGTTGCGTTTTCGTCAGGGGCACCGTGGCAATGTAGACAACCTGGTCGGGTTTGATACGTGTACCGTCAACCAGAAACGCCGGACCCCGGCGATCATTTTTAAACTGTCGTTTGGGGGCGACCACGCTGATTGCGTAGGCATATGAACGGAGATGTTTAGCCGGTAGTACTCCAGAAATAAAGCGGCGGGCCAGGCTGACCAGTGCCTGGGCCAGCAGCTTTACTTTAATCGTCAAACCCTTCACCAGCAGTTCGCGTTTGCCGGCACGCGTTCGGCTGGCTGGAAACTGAACACGGTTGTGGGTCTGAATAGGATATCCGCTTTGGCCGATCAGACGCTTGAAGTAACCATACGTTTGCAGGTTGGCGTTCGGGAAAACCAGGAGGGGCACATTGGGAAGCAGCGCCTCTAGCCGAGACAGCAAAAGGTTCAGCGAAAACACATTCCCCAGGTTGTCACACAGGTATTGCTTATAGGCTCTTAACGCTTCAGAGGACCCCGTTACCCTGACTGTGTAGTCGATGAGGTGGCTGATATCGCGAGCAAAAAACGGGAACACCTGTTCAACCGCGGCCACGGCGTTATCTGCGGCCGTGAAGCTCAGATTGCGGGCACCGAGTTGCTCAGCGCTGATCCGCCGCACCGTGCCTGCGGATAGCATGGCGTGAATATAGTCGGGCCAATGGGTTGAAAACGCGTTCAGGTGCCAGTGGTGATAGGTGCTGAAAGGTTCGATGACATAGACGATCTTTCCGTGGCCGACAGCCGTTTCTATGTAACCCTGGTCTTTGATACCGGGGCATTCAAATACGATATGCTGAAGAGCCGGCATGCTATTCCTGTCCGCTCCCTGTTCGGGCGGCGCGGTATTTCCCCGACTTCAAGAGTTGGGCATCAGAAATTTCAAGGTTGAGTTTGTTGCGGATCTTCTTCAGGTGGCTGCTTACGCACGCCTCCAGGCGGGCCCGTGAAAGGCCGGTCAGGTTGATGCGCAGGTCCTGGCGATCGCCCATATCCAGAAGGTACTTTTCTTCATCTGCAATGTACCCGTGTTTCCGAGCATAGCGATAGACAGGTGTCCCGGGTTGGGGCAAGAGATATCCGGCGCTTGGGTAAATGTTGTTTTCATAGCAGAGCGTAAAGGTTTCATTCAGGGTTTCCTCGGTTTCTTCCGGGTAGCCGATGACAAGGCTCGTCCAGGTAACAATGCCGGCTGCGTCTAGAGCCTGCTTTTGTTTGATGAAATCGCGCGGTACCATTTTTTTGTTCATCTGCTTCAAAATGCCCGGATCGGCCGATTCCAGAGAATAGCCAAGCCCGACACAGCCTGCCGATTTCACGCGTTTGAGCAATGCAGCATCTTTGCGACCAAACAGATTTCCCCGACAGGACGCGGTCCAGAAGAATTCAAGGCCGGACTTTTCAATGCCTGCGATTAAATTCTCGGTCTGGCGGGTAGAAAAGAGCGTCAGTTCATCCCAGAAATTGATATAGTTAACGCCGTAGGTCTCCTGCAATTCACGTATCTCCGCAAGGATGTTCTCCGTTGAACGAACCCGGTAAGCCTGCCCTTTAAAAACATGGTAGCAGAACGTGCAGTCAAATGCACAACCGCGGGCCGTATTCACGGCAAAAGCCCTTATTTCTTCACGAGCCAGCGGATATGGCTCGGAGACATATTCCTTGGACTTGTCCAGGTACCTGTCCATGTCGAATAAGTTCCAGTTGAGGCGGGGAATGTCATCGATGTTCTTGATCGGCGGTCGGAGGGCGGTTGTCTGTAGCGTACCTCCCTGATGGTAACAAATCCCGGCCACCCTGGATAGGTCGCCCTTGTTATCCAGTGTGTCGAGCAGCGCAATGATGGTTCGATCCCCTTCGCCCAGCACGGCGATGTCAACATCCGTTCTGGTTAGGAGGATTTCCGGAATCGATGAGGCTACCGAATTGCCCGCGATCACCCAGGCCGCGGGATTAATGCTTTTGGAAATCTTCGCTATAGTTTTAACGATCTTATAGCCGGTAACGATACAGCCCAGTCCAACGGCATCAAATTCTTTCCGGCGCATTTCCGCTTCGAGTTCGGCATACGACATGCGCCTGGCATCCATGTCGATAATGTCCAGTTCATGCCGTGTTCGGGATATGGCGCTGGCGATGTACCCCAGTCCGACCGGGAACAGAATTTTGTCAACATCCGTTCTGAGGCATACGTTGATCAAGAGGATTTTCATGATTGCATTTGTTGGGGTTAGGCAATTAAGTCCCAGGTCAGCGGCGTACCTTTTTGAACGGCCCGGGTCACCTTTTTACCCAGAATATCCGGGAGAAAACGGGTGTGCAGGCCGTCTGCCGGCCGAACCGAACGGACGTTGCGGGGGGTGAAGACGTCCCCGGGATTCATATCGGCCGCGATAAATAGAGAACGCCGATATTTTAAACATTCTTTTTGTTTGGCGGTCATTTCATACGTGACCTTACCCAGGGCTGTCTCCACACATCTGACTCGGTCTACCATGGCGGCGAATTCATGCGGTTCCATGGAAAAAGAGCTGTCCGGCCCGGGAGTCTGCCGCGAAAGCGTCAGGTGCTTTTCGATGACGCAGGCCCCCAGGGCAACCGCTGCAATGGCTACTTCATCGCCCAGGGTATGATCGGAAAGCCCTACTGGTAATTGAAAGGTGTTTGCCAGGTGGGGAATTGTCTGCAGATTCATTTCCTCCGCAGGGGCCGGGTAGGCACTGGTACACTTCAGCAGCGCAACCTGATCATTTCCGGTCGCGCGCAGGACCGCGACAGCTTCCTCTATTTCCGCCAGTGTGGCCATGCCGGTGGAGACAATAACGCTTTTGCCCGTTGCGGCGATTTTTTTCAGCAAAGGGACGTCGACCAGTTCAAATGAGGCCACCTTGTAGGCGGCCACAGCCATTTCCTCCAGAAAGTCCACGGCCGTCTCGTCAAATGGCGATGAAAAGAGTTCTATGCCGATCTCATCCGCGTAAGCCTTCAGTTTCGGTTGCCAGTCCCAGGGCGTATGGGCCTCCTGGTATAAATCATACAGGTTTTTCCCCTCCCAGATGGTACCGGTCACGTTGAAGTACTCATTGCGTGCATTGAGGGTGATCGTGGAGGCCGTATAAGTTTGTATTTTTATCGCGTTGGCGCCGGCCTGTTTGGCGGCCGCAATGATCGCAAGCGCCTGTTTGAAATCCTGATTGTGATTGGCAGACATCTCGGCCACAATATACACCGGATGGCCGGGACCGATTGCGTTCTCTCCGATTGAAAATGCTGGTGGTTTCATTTCGTCACCCGGGCGGTTAGTGTTGCCATGGGAAAGTGATGGTTGTAGATCCCATAAATATACACATCGGTGAAAGCGTCCTCGTTGCGATATTTGTTTCTCAGGGTGTGCAGCCGTTCAAAACCGGCCTTGCTGAAAAGCCTGGCGCTGCCGGTATTATCACAGTAGACACCTGCTTCCAGGTAGTGCAGCCCCAGATCCTGAAATGCGAAACGCACTGCTGCCTTCAACGCCTCCAGTGCGTAACCCTGCCGCCAGTAGTCTTTATTGAACAGACAGATGCCGACATCGGCGCAAAAGTGGTAGGCGGATATGTTCGCAAGACGAACGCTGCCGATATGCAGGTCGGCATCTTTTTTCAAGAAGATGCCGAGCAGAACCGCCGTCGGTGAGGTCCGGTTTGTTTCAATGAAGCCGGCCACCGTTTCCCGGGTTTGATGCTGCCGCTTTACATCCACCAAGAATCGGTTGACGTCGGGATCATTGAGACCGGCAATATAGGCCCCGGTTACATGGGTCACCTCCAGCGGCAGCAAGCGCAGTGAAGGCGTATCAAGGCGAATGGTTGATTTGAAACGCACGAAGTCGGTAAGCGGCATGGGCGGCAATGATCCTCAAGATTTACGACAGTACAAAATCAGGCTGCGACCGATCCCGGCGGTGTAGAGCGCGGCATACATGTCGCCGAGCACCTCAGGATTGTGCTCCAACAATGCTTCTTCCATCTTTACAACCTTTTGAAAGCAACCCGGTCCGATGCTGCGGTCTTTCACGTAATCATCCCCCATGAGCAGAAAGAGTTCCAAGGGAAAAGAGACCTCTTTGAAAAGGATTTCAAAGCCGCTGTCAACGGCCAAGGATTCCAGGCTTTGGGCATCGAAGTAATTCAGGTGATCGGGCAGGGTGACCCAGTAAGGATCGGTGCCTTGTTGCCGGGTATAGGCTATCTGGAGCGGATTGAACTCGTTGGGGACCTCAATGACGAGGATACCGCCGGCTGCCAGAGTACCGTGAATCCCGGATAGAAATTCGCGCGGCGCCGGGATATGTTCCAGGATATAGGCCACGTTGATAACGTCCCAGCGTTCGTCGGCAAAACGGTCGAAAAACGCGCGGATCGAGATCTGATGGACTTGGATACCTTTTGTTTCGGCCTCACGGGCAGCCTTTTTATTGAGCTCCGTACCGGTGCAATCCCAGCCGGCGTCTTTAAAATAAGCCAGCTGTGTGCCGGTCCAGCAGCCGATGTCGAGTACCCGGCCGCCTGACTTGAACTTGCTGATGCGACGAACTTTTTGCGCGAACAGATGACTGGGAGTACTTTCCGCGTAATGGTCTTCGTAAAAGGTTTCCAGTTCCGTTTCCGTATACATCGGCAGCACGTGATGATAACCGCATTTTTCACAGGCGATTATCTCGCGTCGGCCTTGGCGGTGGACGACTTTTCCATGGCATGTCATGAGTGCTTTTTCTCTCCTGGGCGTATACGCCGGTCCGGTGTCCGGCGGCCGGAGCGGTCCGGTTTTCAGGAATCCGTCTTTTCCAAGTTATGATAAACGCTCGCGATAACGCGGCGAGCGAAGCCGCGTTTGTATTTTGGTCGGTAGGTGTGTGGTGTGCCTGCCAGGGCGTCCAGCCACCAGCTGGCATCTCGGAACCCGAAATTTTCGCGAAACGCCAGCGTGCTGGAAAAGCGAGGGTTGATTTCAAACGGGATAAACCTGTTGGCGACCCGGCGCGTCTGCAGATTGATGCTGCCAACCAGATCGGTGGCCGCGGCAATCCTGTGCGCCATGGCCGTCAGCGCCGGGTTGTCGGCCAACTCGGCTTCGATGCTGAGACCGCCCAGTCCCAGGCGCCGCTTGAAAGATATCACGGAGATCGTTTTGCCATCCGAAAAAATGCCGGTGGTATACTCCTGGTCAGGTGTGCCAATATACTCCTGGACGATCAGATCACCGCTGTCTTTGGCCCGCAGGTAATCGATGTCGATCGGTTCCGTCGCCAGGAGATTTCCCTTGCTCCCGCAGCCACGACGAGGCTTGACCATGACTGGCAGTTCAAGCTGGTCGGCGAAGTCCCTCAGCAAAAAGGTTTGGGGGGTCTCAATCCCAATCGTATTGAGAAAATTGGCCGTATGGAATTTGTCCAGAAACTGCTCGATGATCAAAGGATTGTTGATGACCAATTTGGCACCACACGACTCAAACGCCTCGCGGTTGATATTGACCAGCTCTATTTCCGGTTCTGATACGGGAATGAAGAAGTCGATCTTTTGGGTTTTCAGGATTTCCTGCAGCGCCGTGATGTACGTAGACGTTTCGGCCGCGAAAGGCACGGTAAAGACCTTATCGAGACAGTCGTCGGGAAAGCGAACCCGGCAGCCGTCACAGCCCAGGACGATTGCCCCGGAACGCTTGAGAGAGCGGGCTACGGAGATGCCGATATCACCTCCGATGGCGGATACCAGTGTGCTGGGAGAATTCATTTACCTTAGGAGCACATCCTTGAGATAAGCGGGACTGTCATCCCGGGCTTCGATTTCAGCGAGCAGTATTTGTTTATCGTAACGTACTTCCCGGAAGGCGACCGTTTTTGCAAGACAATCCACGACCGCATAGGTTGGCCATTGGCCGTTGCGTGGTTGTCCCAGGGAACCGGGGTTTATGATGAGTTGCCCGCCGACCTCCCAGAGCATGGGATGATGGGTATGGCCTATAAAAAAGAAATCAACAGCATAGTTCTGAAAGCGGTGAGTGTCCGTATCCGGATACACATAACCGTCAAGAAGGTCCCAGGGGGCGCCGTGGCAGGCCAGGGCCTTGATTTCCGGAATGCCGGTTTTATCCGGTAGCGACTGCAACCAGGTTCTAAACTCCGCATGGGCGCTGTCCAGCAGAAGCTCGGTGGAAGGCCCGTACGCGTGTAGATACAAGCGGCGCAGTTTCTCATCGCCGGCCGCGATTTCCAGAAAGGCGCGGTCATGGTTGCCTAGGACACTAATCAGGCCGGGTATGTGTTTTAGCCGGGCATAGACGGCCAACTGGTCGAAATAGTAGCCGCAGCTATCGCCCAGGTACAGATAGCGATCAACGTCCTCGCGAAGCATCAGCTCAAGGGCTGCTTCCCAGGCAACCCTGTTGCCGTGAATATCGGCAAAGGCACAGATTTTCATCGGCGCTTTTCCCCGGTCGACACCTTACCCGCATAATTTCCGGAATCGTCGGCTGCCAGGGCCCTTAAAAAGAGAACGTCGCTTTTAAAATCCGCCAGGCCCGTGGCGGCCCGCCGGGGCGTTTCCAGGGTAACCAGGGCGTCATCCGGTATCGTCCGGCAATAGTGCCCCAGGTCAAAATTGCCTTCGCCGAAATTCAAATGCATGTCCTTTTCAGAAGCCCGATCGCCGTCCGAAAGGTGGAACACCACCGGTGCAAAGGCCATAAACCCGTGAATAAGTTCCATGGCATCGACCTGCAGGGAACAGGCCGCGTAGGTGGCATGCCCGAAATCAAGCGCCGTGCCGGCCAGGTTGACGGCCCGGACAACCTGCCGGAGTTCGTCCGGCGTAAAGCCGATGCACAGTTCGCCCTGCAGGCCCATTTTGGGTTTGTTTTCAAGGACAAGACGGGGATCGTCCAATTCCCGCAGCTGCCGGACCAGTTCGCTGAGGTCTCCGTTGTGGCCCCCATGCACAATCATCTTGTCGGCTCTCGTAAGATCTGCGAACTTCTGGGCCTCATGCAGTTTTTGCCTGTTTTCAGCCTTTTTGCGCTTATCGGCCAGGTTGACACCTTGGCCCGAATGGGGCGCGTGAATGACAACCGGAATAGACATGTGTTTCCATACTGAACGTGTATCCGCAAAGGTGCCTGGAATGACCATCAGTTCTATAAAATCGAACCAGTCTTCGGCATACAGCCGCAGCACCTCATCAATGAGATCTCCGTTGACTGAAAATAGTTTGAGCCCGATTTGAAATCGCATCCGCTTCATTTTTGGCTGCCCTGTGCGGCCAGTTTGTCTTTTTCGAGGGATTTGGCATACCCCTCGTTCCTGTCAATCCCTTGATTAATTGCCAGCAACTCGGGGTGTCGGTCTAGTACTGCCAGTACATCGTCCATCGAAAAGAGAGGCCGGTCTGCTTTCAATTTTGCATAGACCCGGCGAACAAATTCGAAATCGCGATCGGTATCCACGGTCCACCGCAAATGGGATAGATCGGGGCCTTCCTTTTCCACGTTGTGCAGGCGGAAAAGGTGGGGGTGGTTCACCATATACGCGGTGACATGTTCGCGTTCCGAGGGAAGCCGGGCTTCGGACCAGGCTTTGCGGAGGGCGGCATACGTAAATATTTCCGCATCCAATCCATCCGGGTAGGTGGGCCTGATAGCATTGCTCACATAGTCATAATCGTCTTCGAGAAAAGTAGTTATGACCCGATCCAGGACTTGGGGGTCGTGCAGGGGACAGTCCGGGGTTACCCTGACAAGCGGGTCGGCCTTAAACCGGGTAGCTGCCTGATAGAACCGATCCAGAACATCCTCCTCGCTTCCGCGAAAGACGGGCAGGTTCCGCTTGCGGGCATAGGCGGCGATGTTGTTATCCGATTTGCGGGTCGTCGTAGCGACAACGATGCTCTTTACATGGGTCGCCACCTGGACCCGGTCAATCAAGTGACCCAACAGCGGTTTTCCAGCCAGATTCATCAGCGTTTTACCGGGAAGTCGGGAGGAACCCATTCTGGCCTGAATGATTACGGTAAGCATGCGTTTTCTAAACGCTCCATTTCGCTGGATTCAGCAAGTGTGCATCAATCCCCCGGGAGAAGCCGTCAAGCAGGGGCCAGATGTCATCCGGCAGCTCTGCCGGCCAGGCCCCGCAAATTTCGGTCACCTGGGCGGGTGTTTCCGCTCCAACAACGATTTTGCATTGGGGCGCGAGTTTTTTAACACCGGCCAGCGCCAGCGTGAGTCGGGAGATCTGAAATTTCCTGGCGCACCTGGCCAGTTCACCGATGAGCGGCCTGGCTGAGGCCAACGCCGCCGGAATGTGGTCGACCGGCATCAGCAGCAACCCTTGTAAAAAAACACTCCGGATGAAGATTTCCTTGTGTTGTGCCCGGGCCAGATCTAAGGCCCCGTTTTGTTCAAAACGCCGGTCCAGAATACTCATGGGGAGCTGGACCGCTTCAATGCCATCCGTCTTCAGGGCCTGGCGTGCGGCTGCCGGGGTATAAACGGACACACCGATTTTCTCTACAGCGCCCGATTCGACCAGTTCCTGGAGCGTATCTGCCAGGCCCTGTTTCCAGAGAGCCAATAAACGCTCATCGTGCAGCATCATGACCCGGATCCGGCGAACATTCAGGCTTGTTAGTGAACGCTGTACCGCCGCCTTCAAAGCGCCCCTGTGCACATGGTCCAAGCCCGGGTCGAACTTGCTGATGACCTGCGCTTGATGTAAAAGCCCGGCCTCTGATAATGCCTTGCCCAGCACGGTTTCACTTTGACCGTAAGCCTGCGCCGTGTCAAATTCGCGTATCCCCCGCGCCCAGGCCTCCTTTACGATGGCGGCGGCCCTGCGTGCATCCGGCTGTCCGGCACGATTGGCAACGCCATAGTCAAGGCCGAGTTGCGCGGTCCCCAGGACAAGTCTGTTTTCTACACCCAGCGGCGCCATCCATTTTGAAAGGGTAATCAGGCTAAGCTATCCGTTTAAACCCGGCCAGGGCTGGCAGGCCGTCCAGGCAACCGGTGACATCCTGTCGTTTCCGGGCATTCGTGATCGTCTGAAAGGCAACCGCGACTGCTTTGAGATAGCTGTCTACGTGCTGATCAGTATGGGCCAGCATGGCGTAGAAAAGTGTGGAAGCCAGGTAGCCCTGCTTCAACATCTCCTGCACAAAGAGCGCCTTCAGCGCCAGCCCGTTGTCGTTGTTGAAAGAAAAATGCCCCAGTGGGGGCAAGCCGCCGATCTGTATGTCGAGACCGTGGGCCGCGGCCTGCCGCTGCCAGCCGTCCTGCACACGCTGCCCGATGCGCGTCAGGTGTTCTCCCGCTTTGGTGCGAACATGTTTTTTGATCGTCTCCAGCGCGGCTGTGGGACCGATTCGTTCCGTCCACATGGTACTGCTGATGAAGGTATCCTGAGCGGCCTCCATGACACCGGATACGCCGATGACGGCCCCTATGGGAAAGCCGTTGCCCATTGCCTTTGAAAAGACGGCAATGTCTGGATTCAGGTTAAACGTCAGATGGGCACCCCCGCTGTTCATCCGGAATGCCGCGGAAATTTCATCTATGATCAACACCGCCCCATGTTCATCGGCCAGACGACGCACGGCTTCCAGAAATCCAGCTTGCGGCTCTTCGCTGCGGATCGGCTCCATGACAATGGCCGCCACTTTATTTTGATTGGCAGCCAGAATGGCCTCCAACTCCGCGATGTGGTTGTATCTGAAGGGTAGCGCGGTACCGGCCAGTTGCCGGGGGACGCCGGTGGGGCTGAGTCCGGGAAGAAGGTGACCGTCCAGGGCCGTTTCGGCACCGAGGTTGGCAGCCAGATACCAATCGTGCCAGCCGTGGTAGCCGCAAAAGGCGACCTTGTCCCTGCCCGTGGCGGCCCTGGCAATGCGCACAGCGACGGTCATGGCCTCCCCACCCGAGCGGGTGAACCGGACCATATCCGCCCAGGGGTGCAATTCGACAAGCAATTCGGCGAGTTCGACTTCTTCGGGGCAGTTCAAAGATGAACTCGATCCCAGGGTTACCGCCTGGATCACGGCGGCGTTCACATCGGGATCCGCATAGCCGAGAACATTGGCACCGATTCCGGCAATGCTCATGTCGATATACCGGTTGCCGTCCAGATCCCATACACAGACCCCCGCGGCTTTCTGGTAATACCCGGGCCAGACGCCCCGGGAGAACATGTCGGGCCGTTTTGACAGAAGCTGGGTCATACCCGGTATGCGGGCGGCTGCCCGCGATTGCATTGCCAGCGAGTTGTCCAGGTTCATGCTATTCTCCGGTGATGGCAAGGATCGTATTGATGATGTGCCGGATATCGGCACTGGTTAAAGATGGATGCAGTGGAATCGATAGGCAGCGAGCGTAGTATTTCTCAGTTTCGGGGCACAATCCCCAGCCGGTATTAAAGGTAGCCTTATAGTACTGATGTGTGTATACCGGGATATAATGTACCTGGGCCTGGATGCCCTGCAGCATCAGCCGGTGCATGACTTCCGGGCGCGAAAAACCGATTTTTTGAAAATCCAGTAACAATACATATAGGTGAAAGTTGCTGTCGCAATAATCTGCTTGGTATGGTATCCGGATTGCGCGCTGGTTGCCAAAGGCCTCGTTGTAACGGGATATGATTGTTTTTCGTTTTTGGATGAAATGTTCCAGCCGGTCGAGTTGGCTGCTACCTAAGGCGCACTGGATGTCGGTAATGCGATAGTTATGTCCCAGTTCCTGCTGTTCGTAGTACCAGGTACGCCGCATGGGCTGACCGTCGCGCAAAGTCGTCTCGAAGGCATTCTCCTTGTTGAGCAGGGACTGTGGGGAACTGGTGATACCATGTGAACGCAGACGACGTAGGCGGTGGTAGAGAACATCATCATTGGTCAGAACCGCCCCGCCTTCACCGGTGGTGATATGTTTGACGGGATGAAAACTCATAACCGTCATGTCGGAGTAGGTGCAGGATCCAACAGGCTCTCCCCGGTATTTTGATCCCAGAGCGTGGCAGCCATCTTCGATGATCCGAAATTTTCTTCCGAACGCATTTTGCAGTTCAAAGATGGTTTCCATATCACAGCTCTGTCCTGCAAAATGAACCGGGATGATTGCGCGGGTGCGATCAGTAATTTTCTCGGCGATGGTGTCTGCAGATATGTTATAGGTCCGGGCATCTATATCGGCAAAGACCGGACTCCCACCGCAGTAAACGACACAGTTGGCTGAGGCCACAAATGTGTTGGGCGAGGTGATGACTTCGTCTCCCGGTTTGACCCCGGTTGCCAGACAGGCAATGTGCAAACCGGCCGTTCCTGAGCTAACGGCAACCGCATAGCCGACGCCGCAGCGGCGGGCCAGCTTTTCTTCGAAAGCGGCGATGGTCGGCCCCTGGGTGATCCAGGGAGACGTTAAAACAGTCGTGACGGCGGCAACATCCCGGGAGTCAATGGATTGACAACCATAGGGGATGATATCTCTTGCGGGGCCAGCCCCTGATTGATCCGAAGGCTGCGGCCGTCTGGATCTGGAATATGAATCTCGGAAAAAAGATTCGATGCTGAAATCGATATCCGGCATGGGATAGTTCAGCGTCTTCTCGAGCCGGCCGACGTCCAGCCCTAGATTTTTAGCGCGCTTTGCTTTGAGGGAATGGTCATCAATGCTCCCTGGCAGAATAAGTTTTTCCGGGTAGCCAAAGCGGCGGGCTAATTTTTGGGCGAACTCAAATTTGGAACAGGGCGTCGGACTGCCGCAGTTGAAAATACCGGATAACTTACGCTGGAGGGCTATTTCAATGACCCGCGCCAGTTCCATCGTATAGATGGTAGAAAAGAAAGCATCGGTAAAACCGTTAATGTTCTCCTTGCCGCTTAGCCGGGCGATGATCCATTCTGCCAGGCTATGCTTATTGCGGATATTATAGCCGAAGAAATTGGTGCGCAGTACCAAACAGTCGGTATTTATCAAGGCCTGTTGCTCGCCGTCATACTTGGTTTGCCCGTATACGTTTTGCGGATTTAGCCGCTTGTTTTCACGATGAGAATTGGGAGAATCCGCATAGACTGAATCGGTGGAAATATACACCAACCGAGCGCCTTGCTCACGGGTCACCGTTGCCACCCGGCCGGTGGCCGCAGTGTTGATTTCGATAGCCGCCTGGGGCCTCGATTCGCATTCGTCGACATTGGCCAGGGAGGCGCAATGGATCACAATGTCCGGTTGCAAGTCCTCCATTAAGGTTGCTGCCTGATCCGCGTCCGTTAAATCAGCTGGTAGAGTGGCCACACCATCGATTTGAACCGGGTGGCGGTTGTACTGACCGTACACAGTGTAAATATCTCTAAAGTGCAGGGCCAGGCTGTTGCCGAGTAACCCGCTTACGCCGGTTATCAATAGACGTTGTTTGGATTGGGTCGGCATCATCGTATGGCTAAACCTGTTTCCGTTTTATTGGGGGACGTCATCCAATGACCAGCGGGTTTCTTCGATAGCATAGTCAGCCGATATTTCCTGGAGCGTCTGGCGCAGGGCCGCAATGGAAAGCCGGTCGGGATTCTTGTCGGATGTGTAGGCGAAACCGTCCGGGCAGGGACGTCCGTCATCCTGGTCATCGGACAATGCCGTCTGGTCGGCTGGATCGCGACGGATAATATAGCAATCACGATACTCCGTGGTATTGCGGCCTTCATCTCTGCCGATCAGGGTTTCGTGTAATTTCTCGCCCGGTCGAATGCCTACGGTTTGCTGCTTGCAGTCTGGAGCCAGGGCGGTCGCCAGATCTGATATCTGCATGGAAGGGATTTTGGGAACGAAAATCTCTGCGCCTTTCGTCAGTTCCAGAACGCGCAGGACAAAATGGACACCCTGGTCGAGAGTAATCCAGAAGCGGGTCATTCTAGGATCGGTGATGGGCAGGACACCGGTTTTAGAACGCTCCTGGAAAAAGGGAACGACGGAACCACGGCTTCCCAGCACGTTGCCATAACGCACCACCGAAAAGAGCGATCCCTCTTTACCACCGCGGTAGACATTTGCCGCGATAAACAATTTATCCGAACACAGTTTCGTGGCGCCGTAAAGATTAACCGGGTTGCAGGCCTTGTCAGTGGAAAGAGCAATAACCCGTTTCACCTTGTTGTGCAGGGCGGCATCGATAAGGTTCATCGCGCCGACGATGTTTGTTTTGATACATTCCGCCGGATTGTTTTCGGCCGCTGGGACCTGCTTCATGGCAGCGGCATGCACCACATAATCGACATCGTTCAGTACCCGAAATACCCGCATGCGATCACGAACATCCCCAAGCATATAGGTCATGCAGGGATATTTTTTAGGGCTCCATTTCTGGGACATTTCAAATTGCTTTAATTCGTCCCGGCTGAATACGATCAATTGTGCCGGCTGGTAACGTTGCAGCACGATCTCCACAAACTTTTTGCCAAATGAGCCGGTTCCGCCGGTTACCAATATGGTTTTTCCGTTCAGCATCATCGTTCTCCGTCATAAAGTTATCAGGACGGGTCGGTCAACACCGCCACTATTCGGTCAAGGTCCGACCCTGCCCGCAGTATTTTTCGAGCGCCGTCAAGCTGGCCCCAGGCATACCTAATATAATGCCTTTCCCCTTTGCAGAGCCCCCCTACCAAATTACTTAGCGCCATCATGATGAGCAGGCCCAGAAACCGGTTCAGGGAGAGCTCAGGGTTGCGGCGTATGAAATAGATGCGCCACATGGTTTCATACATTCCTTTAAAGTGAAACTGATCGCTGGCAGCATAGTCATACTCGTGTTCATGCCGGACCTGCGCGGCCGCACAAACATACAATGGGAACTGTTTGCCAATGGGATAGCTGAAAATCAGATCTTCATTGATGGCCCAGCGGGCAGGGATTTCACGGTGTGAGTAGCGCCTGAGAATTTCCTGACGCCAGACGGTGGCGCCGCCGCAAAGCCATTGGGTTCTTAAATCATGGGGAACTTGACAGTTGGATGTTGTCAGGCCGGATTTGAAAACCCGGCCGCCTTTTATACGGCCGCCGGATACAAATTCAAGCAGGCGGGTGAACCGATCCGGAGTGTTGTTCGTAACATTGAAGGATACCCCGGCCGTTGCTTGACTGTGGCAATTCCAAAAATCCAGCATGGTTTCCAGGGCGAGGTCACCCAAAACAATATCGTCATCGAACAGACAAACGAGCGGTGTCTCCGGGGTCAATAATCCGATGGCCATATTTCGCTGGCGAATTTGGCCCGGGGGCCTGCAGCGATAGTATTCGACCGGCAGGACGGATTCAAACGCCCGGGCAACGCTTTGGGCGCTTTTGCTGCCATCAATAATGATGATCCGCCCGCATGGAATGGACTGCGCCTGGATGGAGGTTAAAAGGTTGCCGACCTTGGCTGGTCTATCTTTGGTTGGAATGACGACCGCAAGATCTTTGCCTTCATAGTGGCTGTCGTTGTTGAACATGGTTTCCGAGCATTAAATTGATTGAAAAAAACGGCCGGTCAACATTCTCCGCCGGGTTGCAATTTGGGAGAGGTGGAGATAGCTCCGCCCCTTGGATTACTCGCCAGGACAAGATGTAACTTCTTAAAATAAAAGAAAAAATGTTAAGAACGGCCCTTGGCTTCCCAGATAAGAACCTTCGGTCTGGCTTCAAACCGCTTGGCTGTTTCAGTATACTCATTCGAGGTGAGGACCAGCGAACGGATTTTGCGTTTGATATAGCGTTCTGTTTTCCGACTTAGATCATTCAAGTGATAATGGTCGATGTCGCCCACCAGCAGAAGGTCGATAATGCCCGTATCCTTACCTTCGGCATAATCGTCAATCAGATACGCTTCTTCCAGATCGCCCAAACGGGTGATGATTGAATCGATGACCTGGTCAATGCCCATGACTTTTGCAACCATGGATTTCAATTCCGGGAAAAGGGGATGCCCAGTATTGGCGCCATAGAGAACTTGGCGGCCTTTTCTTTCCGAAACGAGTATCTGGGTCTTGGTCAGTTGGTTCAATTCTTCCCGGACTGAGTTGGTTGAAAGGCTGAACTCTTTCGCGAGCTCACGCAGGTATGATTTGGTCAGGGGATTGAAAAAAAAGCGGGTAAGCAGCTTTATCCTGGTTTTGGATGCGATCAGACCTTGAAATAGATTATCCATGGGTTCCCAACATATTATTATTGAGTAGTAAAACTACTCAATAATATATTAGCAAACTTGTCAAGGTTTTATTTTGTTACTATAAGGTCCTCAATACACAGGTATCTGAAAACCCTTATAATATCGACAAATCCGGCTCTATTTATAAGATCCAGTTTGCCCTGGATTGAGAAGGGTTCCAGGACTCTCTTGAGACTTCTGTCTGATTGATGATTTCCGACGGAGAATAGTCCTGATCGAGTTGGTAATCGGTATAAAGGCTCTGTCAAGATCCAGGCCTGAACGTGTCGACGGCCTCGCAGACGGCAAGAACCGCGGCATCCGTCAATTCCGGAAACATAGGCAGACTCAGGACCTCACCGGTTACAGCCTCGGTATGGGTCAGTGGGAGCGGTCGATAGTCCGGCTTGGCGTAGGCCGGCTGCTGGTGTCCGGCCAGTGGGTAGTGTACCAGCGTGGCAACCCCCCGTACGCGCAGGTGCTGTTGTAATCGGCTGCGAGCGCTGCTTCTGACGACGAACTGATGGTAGACATGCTTGCGCCCCGGGATGGATGCGGGCAAAGTCAACGGGCTCTCAGATAAGGCCGCAAGGTAAGCGGTGGCAATCTCGCGGCGCCGTTGATTGGCGGCCTCCAGGTGGGTTAATTTGACACGCAAAATAGCGGCTTGCAGCTCGTCCAGGCGGCTGTTGATACCGGGCACCATGCTGATGCGCTGCTCATTCCAGCCATATTCCCGCATCTGTCGCACCCGATCGGCCAGGCCCCCATTCGAGCTGACAACGGCACCGCCGTCTCCAAGGGCTCCGAGGTTCTTGGTTGGATAGAAACTGAAGGCCGCCAGATCCCCCCAGCAGCCTGTTTTGAGGCCATCAATGGCCGCTCCATGCGATTGGGCACAATCTTCTACGACCAGCAAGTCGTGTTGGTGTGCAATATCCATGATGCCGGGCATGTCGGCCGGGCAGCCATATAGATGTACGGGAACGATGGCTTTCAGGCGGGGGTAGTTTGTTCCCCCGGCCGAGTCTTTCAGCGCATTGATTGTTTCTTCCAGAGCTTGGGGTGCCAACGTATAGGAGGCTGGATCGATATCTGCGAAAAGGGGTGCGGCGCCTGTTTGCTCGATGGCGGCCAGCGTGGCAACGGCCGTCAGGGAGGCCGTGAGCACCAGATCACCGGGGCCGACACCACCGGCTTTGAGCGCCAACACAAGGGCATCTGTTCCGCTGCCGACCCCAATAGCATGCGGGTGTGCCAGGTAGTCGGCGAATTCCTCTTCAAAAAGCGCAACTTCCGGACCCAGGATGTAACGGCCATTTTCCAGGACCCGCTTGATGGCCGCGTCGATCTCTGCGCGCCGGGCAAGATAGCCGGCATGCGGGTCAGCCGGGTTTATGAGCGGTAGGGATGATCTGGGCATTGGGTTATTCGTCTCAGATATAGTGGGTTAAATGCCGGCGGTAGTAATCCAGCGTCTTTTCTATACCTTCCGTAAATCCGATTTGAGGTTGCCAGCCGAGCGTGTCCCTGATCAGGGCAAAGTCGGCATAGTAGTCGCCGATATCAATTTTTTGGCGGTCCTGGGGAAAGCTGCGCACCACGCAATCACCCGAGCCGTTTACGTGGATGATCAGTCTTGCCAGCTCTCCAAGATTGAACCGTTCAAGCCCTCCAAGGTTGAATACCTGCCCCCGGGCCTTTTCATTTGTAGCCGCCATCATGATAGCCGTCACCACGTCATCCACATAGGTAAAATCCCGCAACTGTTCGCCCCCCCAAACCTCGATAGCCTCGCCTTCCAGTAATTTGCGGATCCAGATGCCCAGGAATGTCTGCCGGGTATCCTTGATGCGCATGCAGGGTCCGTATGTGTTGGTAAGCCGCAGCGCACAGGACCAGAGATCGTATACATTGTTGTAAAGGAGGTGGTATTGTTCGCCGGACACTTTATTGATTCCGTTGACATCCACCGGTCGCAGGGCGTGTTTTTCATCCACCGGGAGGTACTGAGGTGTGCCGTATACCTGGCGGGTGCTGGCAAAAACGATACGAATACCGGGATTGTTGTAGCGGCAGGCTTCTAGGATGTAAAGCTGGGCCCGGCTGTTAATTTCCAGGTCGGTGTAGGGATCGTGCATGGAATCCAAGTGGCTGGTCTGGCCGGCGAGGTTGAAAAGATAATCCTGCTTTTGAACCAGGTACCGCATGGCGTGTTCATCCCGGACATCCGAGATATTGATCGCCACCCGGTTTTCGATGCCGGAGATGTTGAAAAGGTTGCCGCCATACTCCGGAATCAGACTGTCCACCAGCATGACCCGAGCGCCTGCAGACACCAGGCGGTGTGCTAAGTTAGCGCCGATGAAACCCAGTCCGCCGGTGACTAAAACTCGACTATTTTCGAATGCTTGCATGGTTTCACTTCCTGTTTTAGAAAAGTAGTTTCCGCAGGCCGGCGGCCTTGGTTTTGAATTCATACAGGGTCCGGGTATTCAGCACGCTGCGGAAGACATAAGCCGGCCGCAGGTAGTACTGGCGATACGCTTTTTTTTGGAATTCGGCCAACTGGCCCGCAGTGAAGAACTCTTCCCAGTGATCCACCGCAAACCCGGGCTGCGGATTTCGGGCAAAAGCCTCCCATTTTCCCTCGGCAACCAGTCCCCGGTCAACCGCCTCCTGAAACAGGGCGGTACTGGGGTATAAGGATAGGATCGACACCTGCGCATAGTCAGGATCCAAGGCGACTAGAAAATCGATGTTCCTTTGAATATCAACCGCTGTTTTCTCGAAGGGCAGGCCAATCATGTAGTCGGCCAACGTCTTGATGCCGAATCGGCGGCACCAGCGGAACACTTTTTGGACCTGGGCAACCGTGGTATTCTTTTTAAGCAGCCGCAGGCCTCTGTCCGTACCGGTTTCGACACCGAAAGAAATCAACCGGCAGCCCGCTTGTTTCAGCAGTCGGAGGGATTGTTCGGTTACCGCATTGACGCGCCCCCTGAAACTCCAGGGAAATCGCAGCCCCCTGTTATCGACTTCCCGGCAAAAATCATTGACCCGGCGGGCGGTGATGTTGAACAGGTCATCGTAGAAGTGAATCTCCCGGTACCCCATGTCCAGGCAGGCTTCGACTTCGGTCACGACCTGGGCGACCGAACGGTGCCGGTACTTTTTATAGGGTACATCGCAAAAGGTGCACTTATAGGGACAGCCTCGCGAAGAGATGATGGTGGCGAGGTCGCCGCTGACCCCGACAACGCTCCGGTAAGAGATATGTCGAATGTAGGCGCGGTTGGGCGGCGGCAGGGAGTCGACCTCTTCGATATAGGCCGCCGGTACGGGCAGATTGCCAAGAAAGCGGTTGTCTTTATGGACGCGGTGCTTCCAGGCCTGAATCGAAGCGGCGGTATACACCCCCGGGATGCGGGTAATGTCCTCGCCCTGCGCCAGGGTGGACACCAGATCTGTGAACGCTTTTTCACCTTCCCCGACGACGATGGAGTCGAAGTCCGGCAGGGAAGCAGCTTCGAAAGGAAACGCGATAGGATGGTGCCCGCCCAAGCACAGGTGGGCCCGGGGAGCGGCCGCACGTACTGTCCGGGCGGCCTGGCAGACATCAATCAGGGAAATCGTAAAACTGGTGATGCCGACGACATCCGGTCGGATCGCTGCTATGACCTGCGACAGGTCGGCCTGAGAAATTTTCTCGGCAACGCAGTCTTTGAAAAACAGGTCGTGGCCGGCACTGTTTTTTTCCAGGTAGGACAGTACATATAAAGCCCCCAGCGGTGGAAAATAGCCGAAGTCCTCCGTTTCAATGAAGGATTCTCCGCCACTGTCCGGATATTCGGAAATGGTATGTTCCGCCGGAGGGTTTAGGATGAGGACGCGCATTTTTGGAAAAAGTGGATCAAAGGTAATCCGGATGATGGTCGCCGTCCTTGTCGGCAATTGCAAATCGCAGGACTTCCAGCGTTGACTGGAAGGCCCGCCGGGGGTCTTTAAGCAGCGTACGGATACCGGTCCGGATGCCGGCCGGGCTGCTGTAAAACGCACGATAAAAACGGCGCTCCCATTCCATGAATTCCCGTTCGCGGCAGTTGTCCGCAAAGGTGTGCTCTGCCGCCCAGGGATTGACCCGGGCTAGATGGCCGATTTCGCTTTCCAGGTCCGTACCCGGATAGACCACCAGTTTGGTGGCGATGACGAAATCCAGGTTGCAGCGTTTGGCCAGGGCGATGCTCTGGCGAACATCCGCCCATGTTTCTATGGGGGCTCCCAGGATAAAGAATCCCACGGCTTCTATCCCGGCCCGCCGGACTTGGCGAACCTGCGGGGCGATTGCCTCCACCCGATATCCCTTCCTATAGTAGTCCAGTATCCGCTGGGAACCGGACTCGATGCCGATGAAGAGGCGTTTGCAACCGGCTTTCTTCATGAGCTGCAACAGATCGGTATCGATATTATCCGCCCGACACAGTGCGCCCCAGGTCAGACCCAGATTTGCCCGTATGAGGCCCGCGCATATATCCGTGGCCCACTGGCGATCGGTCAAGAAGGTGTCGTCTAAAATGCGCACATGTGCAATGCCCTGCTGCTTGATGAACGTGAACTCATCCAGCACATTGCGGGGCGAGCGCCTGACCGTCCGGCGACCGTAGGTTCGGATGCAATAGCGGCAGGGATAGGGACAGCCGCGGGTGAATTGCGCCACTGTCAGGGAGGCGCCCAGGCCTAGTTCGGAATAGCGGGTCGGGTCGACCAAATCATGGGCCGGGCCGGGCAGTTTGTTAAACTGACGATCCGTCAGGCGGGGCGCGGCTGGATTAATTTGCCCCGGTGTCGACAGACCGGGTGTGGACAAACGTCCTGTTGCCAGGGCCTGCAGGCCGGGCTCTCCTTCACCCATTAAAACAAAATCAAGGCCTTCATCCAGGCATCTTTGGGGATAGAGGGTTGGGTAATAGCCGAACAACCCTACCAATATTTCCGGCAGCGCCGTTTTGACAACCTTCATCTCTTCAACGTCATCGCGGAAACATTCGAGACCGCAGATCCCGACCAGAATTTCGGCTCCAAAGCTGCGCACGCGGGCGATGCCTTGCGGGGCAGTCAGTTTTTCGGCGATGCAGTCGATATAGACCACCGTGTGTCCGTTCACACGCGCAGCGGCGGCCAGGGCCAGCAGCTCAATATTGGGATAGAGATTGGACCCGGCATTGTAGCTGCACATGTAACGCCGTATGATCGGTGTGGGGGCCGGGGGATTGTAGAAGGCTATTCTCAAAACAATTAAATTGCGGCTGTTGGTTTTTTGCCCACCAGCTGAACCGAGAGACCAAAAGGGCAGGGACCGAGTCGGGTGAGGCGGGCTTCGAAGGCCAACCACCTGATCAGGGCCCGGTTAATCCAGGGATGAACAGCCGTCAAGTCAGCGGTTGGTTCATCCGACGGTTTTATGAGGGGCTGCAGTTTCCTGAACAGAAATACGACCGGCAGCACGGCTGCATAGGCATAAGTGGCCGTTTCTATTTCCAGACCGGCCGCTTCCAGGTGACGCTTCAATTCACGCCGGGAGAACCGACGGGCGGCATGGGAAACCCGGTCGTGTTCGGAGGCCAGAGCGTTGTAAGCAGAATCGGCCACAATCAGGTAGCCTCCGGGCACCAGCACCCGGCAAAGTTCCCGGAGTGCCCGGGTGACGTCCTGCACACCACGGTGGTAAAGGACTTCAAAGGCAGTCACCAGGTGGAACTGATGCCCGCGGAAGGGCAACTGTTCGATACCGCCCTGGACCAGGGGACCGTTGAACAGCCGGCCGGCCATCTTCAAGGCCGGCCGGTAGGGGTCGAGGCCCGTGACGCGGCCATAGCGCGTCAGAAACGAGAGCATGGATCCCGGACCGCAGCCGACATCCAACACAGGTCCTGCGATCGCGTAGCGGTGCAGCAGGGCGGTGACATACTGCCGCCGGGCCATGAACCACCAATGGGACTGCTGTAGTTGATAGACCTGTTCGTAAAGGGCGTGTTCCACGTGTCAGCCGGATCTCATGAATTTGAAGAAGGCCCGTGCCAGCGCCATCATCTTAAAAGGGCTGGCAAAACGGCGGATATAGGACCAAATAATCCGGGGGCGTAGATAAAACTTTTTGATGATGCGTTTGTATGCGGTCTTGAGGGTCTGAGGATCAAGACCCTGCGGTACATAGGATAACTCAAAGGTATTCAGATGCGACCAGTCCGGCAGATCTTCCTCCTGCGCCAGAAGGTGGTCATAAAGCTCAGAACCGGGAAACGGGGTAAAATACTCGAGCAGGATGTCATCAAGGGGCAGACTTAGCAGGTGCTTTTCGGTCTTTTGCAGGGATGCGTACGTTTCACCTGGTATCCCGATCATGTAGTAGCCTTTTACCGTCAGTCCGGCCGCCCGACTCCAGGTAACGGCTTTTTCCACCTGGGCGAGTGAAATCCGTTTTTTCAAGACATCCAGCAGGTACTGGTCACCACTTTCGATGCCGTATGAAATCTGCCAGCACCCGGCCCGGCGCATCAGATTCAGCCGGTCGGGGTCGACCATGTCAACCCGGGCATTGCACGACCAGGTAATGTCCATCTTCTCAGCGATCAAGCGTTGACACAGGGCTTCAAAACGCCTGCGATGGGCAACCAGGGTATCATCATAAAAACAGATCTCCCGGATCGCGTATCTACTTTTCAATTCACGAATGATGTCCAGGATCCGTTCTGCGGACAGCATGCGCAGGCGGTTGCCGAACACCGAGCGGTCGCAGAACGAGCACTTCCCGGGGCAGCCGCGGGAGGTCACCAGTCCGGCGGCCGGCAATCGTTGATAGTTGTAAATTGCCGGACGGTAGTGGCGATCCAGAGGCGGTAACAGGTCAAAAGCCGGGAGCGGCAGATCATCCAGGTCCCCAATCGGCGGCCTTGCCGGTGTCAGATAGACCGCATCGGGCCGGTTGCAGCCCGATTGATGATTCGCCGCCGGTCGTCTTAATGCGAGACCGGTGATGGGCGTAAACGATCGGCCCTTACGGTAGGCCTCGAGAAACTCAGGCAAGGTCGCTTCAGATTCGCCGATAAAGGCCAAGTCGAACTGTGGATATCTTTCCAAGGTTTCCCGGGGCAGGCTGGTGACATGGACTCCGCCCACAATGATAAGGCTATCCGGGCGCAGCTTTTTTAGAGTAGCGGCCAGACGGGCGGCCGCATCGATTTCCTCGGTTGTGGAAGTGATGCCGACGATATCCGGCGCAAATGCGGATATTTTCTTGCCGGCTGCCAGGGTGGATAACTTTTCGGCGTAGCAGTCTATGATAATGGTATCCCAACCCTGGTTCCGGGCAACAGCAGCCAGATAACACAAGCCCAGCGGGGGCAGGATGCTGCCGACATCGGCCAGTTCGCCCCACATGGTGTCCGGTGGCGCCGGTGTGGTCCAACAGATTTTCACCGAGTCGCGACCTCATCCGGAGGATTAGACGGATTCTGCCCAGTGATGACCTCCCGGACGATGGATTGCGGGGTACCGTTTTGACCAAGAAAAAGGCGGCCCAGGTATTCACCGATTACGCCGAGCACCAGCAGTTGGGTTCCGGAAAATATCACCATGGCACAGACCAGGGTCGGCCAGCCGTGGGGAGCCAGGGGGTCGGTAAAGGCCCAATACACTGCTAGGGAGGCGATGACAATTCCGAACAGTACCGTAATACATCCCAGGATAGTGGCAATGCGCAACGGCAGAATGGAGAAATTGGTAAACATATTGAGCCAGAGGCGCACCAGTCTGACCAGCGAATAATTACTTTTCCCGCTGGCGCGCGGGGAGTGTTTTACGGTCACCCGGCCCACCTTCCGGGTCACTCTGAAAATAAGACCGTCAATATAAGGGTAGGGGTGGGTGTACAGGATAATCTGGTCAATCATGAAACGATTCAGGGCCTTGAAACTGCTGAGATACAGATTTCCGGGCTTTTTGAGCAAGATGGTGGCCATTATGCCGTTGAACCAGCTCCCCAGATTTCTGAAGATGCTGTGGTGTTTACGTTCATACTGGCTATAGACCACGTCAAAGCCCTCATCCAGTTTAGCCACGAGCAGGCGAACTTCCGACGGCGGATTCTGGAAATCATCATCCATAATAACGGCCGCATCGCCGCGAGCGTAGCGTAGGCCGGCCATAACGGCGTTGTGTTCGCCGAAATTCTTGGAAAGGTCGACAAAGATGACCCGGCGAGTATGGCGCTGCTGAATTGCCCGGCAAACAGCTGCGCTGTTGTCACTGGAACCATCGTTTACCAATACAATTTCGATATCATTTTCCGGAAGCTCGCGAAAAAGCTTTTCCACCAGCGCATCAATCGTATTCGCGCCGTTATAGACTGGTATGATGATTGACGTTTTCAAGGGGTGTCTCCATGGGGCTTTACCCAGCTCCGCCCTTTAAGTTACAGCAGAAAAAGTCTGTAACTATTTGAAATAATATTTTAAAAACAGTAAATATTACATTGGGCCGGAAAGGCCCGGTCTGCTCTTTCAATCCCCCTGGCGTTTCCAGATTAATACCCGGGGCCGATGTTCGATGCGGCTTTCCAATTCGCGGTATTCTTCCCGGCTCATGACCAGCGATCTGATTTTGCGCTTGATATAGCGCTCGGTTTTTCTGCTCAGATCATTAAGGTGGTATTCATCAATATTGCCCACCAGAAGCAGGTCGATGATGCCCGTATCCTTTCCTTCGGCGTAGTCATCGATCAGGTAGGCCTCTTCCAGATCACCCAGCCTGGTAACGATGGAGTCGATAACCTGATCGACACCCATCACCTTTGCAACCATTGATTTTAGTTCCGGAAAAAGGGGATGCTCCGTATTGGCACCGTAAAGGACCTGTCGACCCTTTCTCTCCGACACGAGCAGCTGGGTTTTGGTCAATTGGTTGAGTTCTTCCCGAACCGAGTTGGTTGATAGGCTGAACTCTTTGGCCAACTCCCGCAGGTATGACTTGGTTAAAGGATTGAAAAAGAAACGCGTGAGGAGCTTGATCCGTGTTTTTGAAGCAATCAATCCTTGAAATAAATTTTCCATGATTCATCCGCCAAATGTTTTTTTTGAGTAGTAAATCTACTCAATAATATGGCGAAAAAATTGTCAAGGAATTATTTTCAGGGCGAGCTGTTGAGGCCTGCAACTGCCTGCGTGTTTCTCTCTATAGTGGTTTGCATTACTTGATAGCTAAAAAACCTTCAAAACACAAGTATTTGAAGACAGAGAGGATGTCGATAAAGCCGGCTCTTTTCAGCAAATCCAGGTTTCCCTGGGTAGAGAAGGGTTCCAGGATACCTTTGAGGCTTTTGGCCTTGTTGATAATCTCCGAAGGGGTATAGCCCTGGTCCAGTTTGTAATCGGTATAGAGGGTCTGGATGATATCTTGAAAACGGGCGTCGCCGGACCGGACTTTTTCAAACAGCAGGAAGGCACCGCCCCAGTTCAAGGTGTTGAAGACTCGGTTGAACAAATCTTGACGCACCGCCGGTGGGACGAATTGGATGGTGTAATACGATGTGATCAGATCAGATGGCTGGTAGGGATACAGGAGGATGTCATCCACTACGAATTCGAGATTGGCGCATTCGTCGTTCTCCTTGCGGGCCTGTTGAATCATAGCGGGTTCGCGATCGATGCCGATCCATTGTGTGCCCGGGCGCTGCGCGTGCCGCCGGGCCAATTTACCGGCCAGGGTGCCTGTTGACGTCCCCAGATCGTAGCAGACCGACTGATCTTTCACAAAATAATCACTCAGCTTGCAGACCAGATCATGTCCGGCATCGTAAAAGGGTACTGATTTACGGACGTGCTCTGAAAAAGAAGCCGGGGTTTGGCCGCCGAACGTCCAGGCCGCTTCCTGGGCCGGGATATTTTCACCTGCGGTGTTGGTTTTTTTCATCTGGGCCTCTCGCGTTTTTAGACTATGTTGATACCTGCCCGATCCTCAGGGATACATATCGAAATCGGAATCGGGATCGAAATCGAGATCGCAATTGAAAAATCGGGTAATCGGGCCTTGGTGGAAGTCGATTCCGATTTCAATTTCGTAAAATCTACGCATCACCATCTTCAAACTGAGCTTCCTGGTGCAGAATCGATTCTGCATGGATGCAGCGGTAAAGCTCCCGCATGAAACGCTCCGACAGGTTACGCTTGAGGCCGGCTTCAATTCTGCTTGTGAGGATCTCTTTCCAGCGTTCCGGCTGCAGGATGGCAACATGGTTTTTTTGCTTGTAACGCCCAATTTCATCCACGATGCGCATCCGTTTCGCCAGGGCCGCGATTATCATTTCATCGGCCAGGTCGATTTGTTCACGCAACTGTTCCAGGGTGGTGGTGAACTCGATATCGTCTGAATGGGCGCGTTTGAAGTCCAGCCGTTTCAACATCTCCGCCAGTTGGTCCGGGGCTAGCTGTTGGCGCGCATCGCTCAGGGCGGTCTCCGGGGCGATATGGGCTTCGATCATGAGCCCGTCAAATAAGAGATCCAGGGCTTTTTGCGCCACCGCGAACACCAATTGGCTGTCACCGCTAATGTGGCTGGGGTCACAGATGATAGGGATCTCCAGACGACGGAGTTTCATTTCGATGGGAATCGTCCAGTATGGCCGGTTGCGATACACGTTCTCATTGGCTGCTGAAAACCCGCGGTGAACCACCGCAATTTTCTGCAGTCCGGCCCGGGATAAGCGCTCCACAGCGCCAAGCCACAAGTCGATATCGGGGTTGATCGGGTTTTTTACGAGTACCGGAATGTCCACACCTCGCAAAGCATCGGCCAAGGCCTGCATGGAAAATGGGTTCACAGTGGTACGCGCACCGATCCAAAGCAGGTCGATGCCTTGCCCCAGGCAAGCGTCCACATGACCGGGGGTGGCTACTTCAACGATGACCGGCAGGGCGGTCTCTTGTTTTGCCCGGACCAGCCAGGCCAAACCTTCTTCGCCTACGCCGGCAAAAGTGCCTGGCTTGGTGCGCGGTTTCCAGATGCCGACACGCAGGACATCGATGTTGCAGGAGACCAGTTCGCGGGCAGTGTCGAGAAGCTGGTCTTCCGATTCCGCGCTACAAGGCCCGGCGATGATCAATTTTGGCCCGGAACCTATATTCCAGGATTCAAAGGGATTTGTTTTTTGGGGTGTCATACGCGGATACCGCAACGGTTGCTTTGATGAAATGGTGGTGACGTGCCGGTTCCTGCTAAAATTTAGATAAGGTTTGCCGCCGCTTCCAAGGCCAGTAAGTATCCATGGGCTCCCAACCCGCATATCTGTCCTGTGGCAATATCGGTAATCAGTGATTTGTGCCGGAAAGGCTCCCGTTTGTAGATGTTGGAGAGATGAATTTCGATTATCGGTACCTCGAGCAGGAGCAGGGCATCGCGAATGGCCACGGAGGTATGGGTGAAGGCGGCCGGGTTGATGATAACCGCACTGCACTGGGAGACCGCAGCCTGAATTTTATCCACAATATGCCCTTCGTGGTTGGATTGAAACAAATCCAGCGCCACGTTTAACGCCTGGGCCCGTTCAGCGAGGCGGGTATTGATCTCCTCCAGCCCCTCACTTCCATAAAGCTCCGGTTCACGTTTGCCCAGCATGTTCAGATTCGGTCCGTGAATCACCAGGATTTTCGGCATGGTCGCTATACTCCTTCCATCAGGTGTCTGAATTCGGAAATGGTGGCGGCATAATCGGGGCTGCCGAAGATGGCCGAGCCGGCCACAAATACGTCGGTTCCGGCGGCGGCAATTTCGGCGATCGTCCCGCTGTTCACGCCGCCGTCAACTTCAATATCAATCTCCAACCCCCGATCATCAATCATTTTACGCATCTGGGCTATTTTCGGCAGGGTGGCCGGAATGAATGTTTGTCCGCCGAAACCAGGATTGACACTCATCAAAACGACCAGATCCAGATCCTCTATAATCCATTCCAGACCGTCAATGGGCGTGGCGGGATTGAGGACCACCCCGGCCTTGCAGTTATGCTGCCGAATGAGTTGCAAGGTGCGGTGCAGATGAACGCAGGCTTCGGTCTGCACGGCAATAATATCCGCCCCGGCAGCGGCAAATTCAGGTATGTAACGATCCGCATTCTCTATCATCAAATGCACGTCCAGGGGCAGATCCGTCACCGGACGAATCGCCTCCACGACCAACGGACCGATGGTGATGTTGGGAACAAAATGTCCATCCATGACATCCACGTGAATCCAATCCGCCCCGGCGTCAGCCACCGTGCGGATTTCGTCACCAAGTTTGGCGAAATCGGCCGAGAGAATGGAGGGCGCAATCTTCTTCATGTCGTTACTCCTGTTACCAGTGGGTATCTGTCACACGACTTTCCGGGAATATGGTTTTTATCAACTCACCGTCTTCATACAGCATTACGGTGATATTTTCAAAGCGCGGGATTAAAAATAGGAGTTCATCAGCAGGCGGCAGGAAATCGTCAAAGAGATCATATGAGAATATTTTACTGTTAATACGAACTTTTATGTGTCGGTTTAGGAACCCCGTTCCAGTACGATAGTGAAACAGCCACGCAGCTGGGCGAGCGACATAGCCGTGGCGGCTGTCGGCGGTGGTTCGAACCCGATTGACACCCAGGTGGACAACCTGACCCGTCACAACCCGGTAACCGGGGTGGGGGGACTGGTGGGCCTCCGTGTCCATGGGCACCGCCTGCGTCATAGCGCTCGCTATATCGCCCAAGGCCAGGTGGTCGGTTTCAATTTTCAAGATGGCGTCATCCACGGGCAAAGTGGTCAGATCGGCCATGATGAAGGCATCTCGATGCGGCCCCAGGCTGATCAGCAGATCCACACAATTGTTTCGGTTAATCTCGATGCCGGGCTGCGGTGATTGCGCGATAACCCGATCTGCACGCAGTTCAGGATGCCGGGCATGGGCCCGGGTCCCCGGGCAGAGGCCCTGCTCCTCTAATAGAATCAAGACCTGGCCGAGCGGCAGCCCGGCCAGTTGGGGGATCGTAACGGATTGCCGACCGCGCGAGATCACCAATTTGACGCTGCGTCCTTTTTTTATCTCCGCGCCGGGAGCCGGGTCCTGGTCAATGACATGGTTGGCCGGTATGGTCGCACTGAAATGCGACGCTTTTATCCGGGTGTTCAAGCCGAGGTTGCTGAGCATCTGCAAGGCGTAAACGACCTCTTTATCCTTGAGGGCCGGAACGACGACCGTCTCTTCAGCCTTGATAATCAGGGTCACCGCCAGGTAGGCACTGGCCCCGGCCGCGATGACAAAAGCCGCCAGTAGAATAACTATTTTAAACAGTTTGGATATCATATTCGGCGCTGCAGGCTCGCGGCGAAAAATCCATCCATGGCGTGGCGGTGCGGAAACGTCCGCAAGCAATGATCCGCTCCGGTCAACGCAGCCGGCTCATGCACGGCCTCCATGGATATCGCGACCTGGCTAAAGTTTTTGTTCTGATTGAGAAAGTGTTGCACAACCTGTTCATTTTCCTCGGGTTCCATACTGCAGACTGCATATACCAGAAGTCCGCCCGGCTTTACAAGCGGCGCTACGTGATTGAGAAAGACCTGCTGCCGCCCGGCATACCGTTTGAGATCCAGGGCGGTACGCTGCCAGCGGGTGTCCGGGTTGCGCCGCAGGACACCGAGTCCGGAGCAGGGCGCGTCCAGCAATACCCGGTCAAAGATGCCCAGCACGGCCGGATCGGGGGGCGTCATCCAATCGTACCGGGTGGTTTTAACGATGGTGACGCCTAGCCGCTGCATCTCTTTTTGCAGCGCCGCCAATTTGCGGTCGGCCGTGTCCACAGCCATAATATGACCTCTATTTTCTAATAGTTGTGCTATATGTCCGGTCTTTCCGCCCAGCCCGGCGCAGGCATCCAACACCCGCTGGCCAGGCTTGAGTGCCAGGCAGTGGGTGATCAATTGGGCCGCTTCATCCTGCACTTGAAAGGCACCAGCCGTAAATCCGGGCATGGCCGCCAGATCCGTGTGTATTCCCTGCAGCGCTATTCCCTCCGGAGAATGCACAGTGGGAATGACTTCCGCTGCGACGGAATTCAGGGACTCGATGAGATCCATCCGGTTCGTCATCAGGGTATTGGTACGCAGGCTTAGGGGGGGAATTGTATTCAGCGTTGCACCCAAGCGGACACATTCTGCTTGGCCCCAGCGGGCGAACCAGCGGGAAACCATCCATTTCGGCAGGGATTTGCGCACGGAAAGGGCCTGTACCGGATCAGACGCCATATCCGGAAAACGAACGGCTTCGGGCTCGCGCGCCACATTGCGCAGGAGGCCGTTGACGAATTTAACCGTCCAGGGAGCGGCCGCGTCTTTGGCCAGTTCAACGGCGGTGTTGACCGCCGCGGAGGCGGGGATGCGGTCCATGTAAAGCAGTTGGTAGATCCCCAACCGTAAGATATTCTTTATGATCGGATCAATCTTCCGGAAAGGCGTTTTAGAGAAATGACGAATGATCCAATCGAGCCGATTGCGGGTTCGCAGCACTCCAAAAACGAGCGCCTGGCGCAAGGCCCGGTCCCGGCGAGGGGCATCTTGATCGGATTTTTTCCGGGTATCCAGCAATTGATCCAGGTTGGTTTGCCGGTTTTGTTCCAGCTCGGATAGTAGCGTCAGGGCCGCTTTTCTACCATCGGCGCCCATCAACGCAGCTCGGTGCCGGCAGCCACCTGTTTGCCGATCAGGTAATCGCGGACAGGCAAACGCTTGCCGGAGGCTTCCTGGAGTTCGAGGATGGAAAGGGCCTGGTCCCCCGTGGCAACCCGCAACTCTCCCGTAAAGCTTGACACCACAGTGCCCGGGGGCGCTGCAACCGTTAGTGGAGCAGGTTTGGCGGCAAAGATTTTCAGCCGCCGGTCTCCCATAAAGGTGAATGCGCCGGGCCAGGGAGTCATGCCCCGGATGAAGCAATCCAGGGCTGCGGCCGGTTGGTGCCAATCGATGCGGCCGTCAGCTTTTTTCAGCATGGGGGCTTTGGTGGCTTGGCTGTCATCCTGAGGTATTGGAGATATTTTATTTAAAATCAAACCTTTGAGCGTCTTTATGAGGAGCTCGGCCCCCATGATGCTCAGGCGGTCATGCAGTGACTGCGCCGTGTCCTCGCCGGTGATGTCTGTACGGGCGGTAAGGAGGATATCGCCGGTGTCCATGCCGGCATTCATCAGCATGGTGGTGATCCCAGTCTCCTGTTTCCCATTAATCAGAGCCCATTGGATTGGGGCGGCGCCGCGATACTTGGGCAGCAGGGAGGCGTGGACGTTGATCGGGCCAATTTTGGGGATATCCAGCAATTCCTGGCTCAAGATCTGCCCCATGGCCGCCACGACGAAAAAGTCCGGTTCAAGGGCTTGCAGCCGGGAGACAAAGTCCGCTGTGCGTACCGATAGTGGTTGCGCAACGCTCAATCCCAGCTTCTGGGCGGTCGCTTTCACCGACGTCGGCACCGTTTTCCGGCCCCGGCCTTTGGGCCTGTCCGGCTGGGTGACCACAAGGGGCAGTGAATAACCGGCCTGGTGCAGGGCCTGCAGGGTGGGGACCGCAAAATCGGGGGTTCCCATGAATATGACTTTATAGTCTGAATTTGTTATCATTTTTCTTTCGCTTGGTCTATCCACCGATCTTGATCTGGCTCCCCGGCTTCCCACCTGTGCGGCACCAAGTAGATAGTAAGGCAATTATGGGCGAGATTTATATTAAGAGCAAGAACCTAAGATAAGGTCCAGAATTATAGCGGCAGGTATTACGAGTTTTTCTTGAGCGCTTTTTTAACCTTGCGCTTGTACATTTCCCGTTTCAACGCACTGATTTTGTCAATGAAAAGCACACCGTCCAGGTGATCGATTTCATGCTGCAGGACGATGGCGTGCAGGCCGTCGGTGTCGATCTCGATTGGCCGGCCGTCTCTATCAAGCGCCTCCACCTTAACGCGTTCGAACCTTTTAACGTCGCTGCGAAAGTCCGGAACGCTGAGACACCCCTCGCTTTCCGAAAGCTGGGCACCTTCGGATTCCACGATTTCCGGGTTGACCAGAACTTCAAGTTTAGGATTATCTTCTGGTCCTGAAATATCGTAAATTATTATTCTTTTATCTATTCCAACTTGGACGGACGCCAACCCCAAACCAGGCGCGGCATACATGGTTTCGGCCATGTCGGCGATGATCTGGCGGACTTCATCGTCAACCGTCTCAACCGGGGCGGCTTTGCGGCGCAATCGCTTGTCGGGATAGGTGATGATATCAAGTAGCGTCATTGGAGATCTCCAACCGGGTGCCGGTGAATTGTCTAATTTTTACACCCGTCAGGACCGCCGAATACAGACCGGCGATAATGATGGGGAACATCTGGACGGCATGGTTGGCCAGGGTAAATCCGGCTGCTTCCCGGGCCGGCACTCCGAACAGGGCCATGGCAAAGACACCGCCCGCTTCCCAGATACCCCAGAAGCCGGGTACCGAAGGAAGTGCTATGAAAAAACATATAATAATCATCACGGCCGACAGTTCAATGAATGAGAGGTCAAACCCCGGACAGCCAAGCGCCATCACGTAGTAGGACACGGCGGAAAGAATCCAGATAACCACGGATAATCCCGTGCAGGCGGCCAGTTTGGCCGGAGACTTCACCATGGCAAACCCATCAGCGAAGTTATGGATAATGTTGATGAAAAGTACGCCTATTTTATTCTTAACCCAGTCGCGCTGATGTTTTTTCAGAAAAACGAGCCAGCCGGGCAGGCGTTCAATCAGGGCAATCAAGAGGTTCCGGGTGGTGCCGATGCTGATCACGAGGATGCCGGCAATGCCGACCAGGCAGAGCCGGAACATGCCGGTGCCGATGGTCATCAGGGTATCGCGGTTGAGTGTATACTGGCCGAAGGGGATGCTGACCTGGGGGTCGATATCCACAAAGGCCAGGACAACGGCAAAAAAGACAATCAGCAGGCCGGCATCAAAAACCCGTTCCGTGGCTACCGTGGCCAGACCCGCGGTAAAAGGGACCCCCTCTTTCTTCTTTAGAATGGCCGGCCGGGCCACTTCGCCGATCCGGCCGGGCAGAATGCAGTTGATCATGAAGCCGATCATCATGGGATGATACGTTGGCCAGAAGGCGAGCTTTTTGGTCGAGGCGAGGATGATTTTCCAGCGCAGGGCGCGCAGTGCAAAACTGATCAGTACCACGGCCACGGACGGCAGGATCCACAGCGTATTTATGGAGGCCAGGTAAGTGGCCAGGTCTTTCAGGGGCACGTTGCGAAATGCCAGGTAGAGCGCCAGGACGGAGATGACGATGCTCAGCAGCAGGGAAGCAGTTGTTTTTCTATTCATAACGAATTGTTAGATGTTTGCTAAGATTTCGCGGGCCTGCACGACATCTTTGTTTATCTGATCGGAAAGTTCATCGGTTCCGTCGAATTTCTTTTCCGCTCGCAGGCGGTGGATGAAATTCACGCGGATATCCTCTCCATAGATGTCCTGATCGAAATCGAGTATGTGGACTTCGACGGTGAAGATGTGGTCGTCAAAGGTGGGGCTGTAGCCAATGTTGGCTACCCCTTTCAGTTGTTTTCCCTGGCACTCAACGGTAACCGCATACACGCCGGTTTTGGGACTGAGTTCGTCCTGGAGATTGATGTTGGCCGTGGGAAAGCCCAGCAGGCGGCCGCCGCGATTGCGCCCGGTCGCGACCTTGCCCCGGATCTGGTAATAGCGGCCCAGATGCTTTCGGGTGCGGGCCATGTCTCCGGCCATCACCAGTTCGCGCACCCGGGTGCTGCTGACCCGGTCCGTCTCGTTGTCGGGACCCTGGATCCAGTCGCGGACGACCACTTCGAACCCGATTTCACCGGCCATTTCCTGGAGCAGGGCGAGGTTGCCTTCGCGATTGCGTCCGAAAGAGTAATCGGATCCGACCACCATGGCCCGCATGCCGACTTTTTTCACCAGGATGTCCACCACGAACTCCCGGGCCGTGAAAGCCGCAAATTCCATTGAAAAAGGGATGACGATCAGTACATCTACCCCGGTGCTTTCGATGAGTTCGGTTTTTTGGTCCAGCAGGGTGATCAAGGGCGGGTGGCCGTTTTTCTTGAGGACCCGAATCGGATGCGGTTCGAACGTGATGGCCACCGAGGTCCCGTCGAGGGCGTCGGCGCGCTCAATGACTTCGTGAAAGAGGGCTTGGTGGCCGAGATGAACCCCATCAAAATTGCCGGTGGTTACAACGGCTTTTTTAAAGGGACGGGTGATGGCATTCAGGTCGTGAATAAGCTGCATGTTTTCTCGATTTCGTTCAATATTGCCTTGACACTACAAACAAAAGAATATATCTAAAGCATCTTCTGAACTAAATCAAGGCTTTTAGTCAGAGCAGGATCTTTAACACTTCGAAAGTTAAGTTGCCTGCCGAAGTGGCGGAACTGGTAGACGCGCTAGGTTCAGGGTCTAGTGGATGTATATCCGTGGAGGTTCGAGTCCTCTCTTCGGCACCATAAATATAAAGCCCGGGCTTTTCGAGCCCGGGCTTTATACTTTCTGCGGCAGTCCCCGCACGCCGGCTGTCCCCGGACGTGCTGCTGAAACTTATTTGATTTGGAAAGACTCCCTGCGTTCGGAATCATCATCCCGGTAGGAGTATTTGTCGCGGCGGTCTTGCCCGCTACGACGTTCCTTTCCGCTTCGGCGTTCCTCTTGCTCCTCTTCCGTCATATCTTCACGGTCTACCTGGCGCCGGTCGATGCCGCTGCGCCGCCCGCCTTTATCAACCACTTCCTTTTCTAATGTGCCCACTCGAACCTCCCTTTTCAAAACATCAGAAGTATTTGATATGTATCAATACTATTGTTCGTGCAAGAAGCTGTCAAGGGCAATGTGGTTCCCGGAATGGGGGGAGCTCAAGGCCTTTGTTTCAGGACTCGGAATCCTGTAACAGCATGGTGGCCGGATCGAGTTGAACCGGCAGTTTATGCCCGGCCCCGCTTTCACCCTTCAAGGCCCGGACATTGATCTCCTTGCCGGTGGGCTCCAGCTGCAAAATAACGCTGAACAGGTCCTGCAAGGGTGCAAAGTTTTTCGGCAGGCCGTCTTGCCCCGGTGTCTCATGACGGTGGGTCCGGACCGTAAACCAGGCTTGCATGTCCCGCGCACCGGCAAACGCTTTCAATTCATCGAGTGCGGCCGGCCGGGACTCGTCGAACGGCAGGCCGTCGATGATCACCATATCCGGCGTAAAGATGTCCTGCTCGGACAGGTCGGTGAGACGCTCTTCCAGCTTGGGTACGCTGAAACCTTCCACCTTGAAGGTCATGATCAGGCGGTGTGGCAACAGAGACTCCCAGAGCTGTTCAATCTGCCGGGCATCATATTTTTTGGATAGATTGCCGAACACTTCCCGGTACCAGAGGGTCACCTTGTCCATCGGGTCGTTGAGGCTGACATGTAGTACGTTTTTACCGCTGAGCAGGGTGTTGAGGGCTATCTGAACGAGCAGGGCGGTTTTTCCCACACCCGCCCGGGCCAGAATGGCCCCGAAATCGCCGGGCGAAAGTATATCCTCCGCATCCCGCCCCATGAGCCTGAGCGGGTTGCGTTGAATCAGGTCGTTGGTCAGCATTTGCAGGTTCCTTTCCCTTAGATAGATTATGCTTGCGTGTCCCGCGGAGCGGAGCGTTTCGCGAAACCTGTTTTTTAATTTCAGTGTATGAATCAATTAGGCTACTTTCTTTTTATCCTCGGCCGCTTTTTTGACTAGCTCTTCCGCAATGGACTGGGGCACCTGTTTATAGGTCATGAACTCCATGGTGAACTGGGCTTTGCCCTGGGTGGAAGAACGTAATACTGTGGAATAGCCGAACATTTCTGCCAAGGGTACCTGGGCCTCCACCACGCACATGGGCCCTTCGTCCTGGGACCCGACGATGATGCCCCGCCGCTGGTTCAGCGATCCCATGACCGCACCCTGGAACTCGGTGGGCGTTTCCACCACGACCTTCATAATCGGCTCGTGGATAACCGGCTTGGCTTTGGCATACCCCTCGAGAAAGGCGCCTCGTGCGGCGGCCTGAAAGGCCATCTCGGAGCTGTCCACGGCGTGGGCGGCACCATCGTTGATCTCGACCTTGATCCCGGTTACCGGGAATTCCATCTTGGGCCCTTTAGCCAGGCAGTTTTTAAAGCCCTTTTCACAGGCCGAAATGAACTGGGTCGGAATGGCTCCGCCCGTGATCTTGTTTTCGAAGACAAATTCGGCATCCGCAACCGGTTCCAGGCAGCCGGCCACCCGGCCGTACTGGCCCGAGCCGCCGGTCTGCTTTTTGTGGGTGTAGTTGAATTCGGCCCGCTGGGTAATAGTCTCCCGGTAGGCCACCCGGGGTTGGCCGGTTTCCACCTGAGCCTTGTATTCGCGCAGCATCCGCTCCACGTAGACCTCCAGGTGCAATTCGCCCATGCCCTCGATGATGGTTTCCCCGGTCTCTTCACTGACATAGGTCCGGAAAGTGGGATCTTCTTTGGTGAAACGGTTCAAGGCTTTGGACATATTGACCTGCGCCTTGTTGTCGGCCGGAACGATGGACAGAGAGATGACCGGTTCTGGAACAAACATGGAGGTCATGGACAGACTCTGGCCGGCCGCCGCGAAGGTGTCTCCGGAAGAGCAATCCACGCCAAACAAAGCGCCAATATAACCAGCCGGAATCATTTCAATATCTTCCATTTGGTCGGAGTGCATGCGCACCAGGCGGCCGATTTTGACCTTTTTGCCGGTGCGTACGTTGTATACCGTGTCCCCTTTCTTGAGCGTTCCCTGGTAAACCCGGATGTAGGTAAGCTGTCCATATTGACCGTCTTCGAGTTTGAAGGCCAGGGCCACGACCGGCTCTTCCAGATCACTGGACAGAAGGACCGGTTTTTCATCCTTTTCGGTATCCAGGGCTTCGTTTTGAATGTCGGCCGGGCAGGGCAGCAGCCGGGTGACCGCGTCCAAAAGCGGCTGTACACCTTTGTTTTTGTAAGCGGAACCCATGAATACCGGGGTAATCTCGCGGGTGAGAACCCCTTCGCGAACAGCACTGTAGATCAACTCCTCCGGTACTTCCTGCTCCTCCAGGATGGCTTCCGTCAGTTCATCGGAAAAAAGAGAGGCGGCATCGATCAGGGCTTCACGATGGTGTTCGGCCTGTTCCACCAGATTGGCGGGAATGCGTTCAATGCGGACCGTTTCACCATTGTCACCATTGAAATAGAAAGCTTGCATGGAAACCAGGTCCACCACGCCTTCGAGATCGGCCTCGAGTCCGATGGGAATCTGCATCGGCACGGCATTGTGCCCCAGCTTCTCCTTAAGCTGGCGGGCCACCCGGAAGGGATCGGCACCGCTCCGATCACACTTGTTGATAAAGGCGATGCAGGGCACCTTGTAGCGTTTCATCTGCTGGTCCACCGTGATCGACTGCGACTGCACGCCGCCGACCGAGCAGAGCACCAGAATCGCACCATCCAGCACACGCAGGGAACGTTCAACCTCGATCGTGAAGTCCACGTGCCCGGGGGTGTCGATGATGTTGATTTCGTGATTGTCCCACTCACAGAAAGTGGCGGCCGAAGCAATGGTGATGCCCCGTTCTTTTTCAAGTTCCATGGAGTCCATGGTGGCGCCGACGCCGTCTTTGCCTTTCACATCGTGAATGGCGTGGATTCTTTGCGTGTAAAAAAGAATTCTTTCGGTAAGCGTGGTTTTGCCGGAATCAATATGTGCGCTGATGCCGATGTTCCTGACGTTTTCAATATCCTGTTTCATGATCTTTTCCTGCGTTTCTGCAAATTACTGGTAATGAGTGATGCTATTATGCTGCACTGTTTTAACGGTTTGTAGCCGTAACGGGATCAGCAAAATAAAAAATCCCGCATTTGGGGAAATACCGCATGAGGGATCAGCTGTATAGGCCAGACGTTAGAAACCAGCTAATATATAGATAAAAATTTATATGTCAACAGAAAAATGAATATGGCTCCTTTTTTCTGCGGCGGCCTCCGATTCAGGTGCTTGAGACCCCCGTGGCGCTTGATCCAACCCACTTGCCGCCCGGATACCACCCTGCCGAAGTCGGGGCCAAGATTGTGAGCCGGCCATGCAGATTGTAAAGCTTTCGCTACACCCGTGTGTACCGCTTACCGGGCCCATAGAAATCTTGACTAATACACCGGATTGGTGTGAAATGTCTCACAATTACTGGAGGCTATCTCAAAAATATACGTGAGGAGTGTCTGCATGGACTTGAAGTCGACGTATCCCCAAAAAGTAGTGACTGCCGAGGAGGCGGTGACCAAAATCGCCCGGGGCAGCCGTGTATTTATCGGAACCGGTTGCGGTGAGCCCCAGCACCTGATTCATGCCATGGTGAAAGATGTCGCTATTCAGGACATCATGGTCTACCAGATGCTGTCGAGTACCCTGTCGCAATATGTGGATAAGCCCGACTTCATGGAACGGTTTTCCCTGAAGCTTTTTTTCATCAGCGCCGCCCTGCGCAAGGCCGCTTTTGAAGGCAAGATCGATTACCTGCCGACCTATCTTTCCCAGATTCCACAACTGTTCAAGACCCATCGCATCGGGCTCGATGCCGCTCTGGTACAGGTCAGCCCTCCCGACCGGTTCGGGTACTGCAGTCTGGGGGTCAGCGTAGACATCACCCGCAGCGGTATCGAAAACGCCAGCCTGGTCATCGCCCAGGTCAACAACCACAGGCCCCGGTCACTGGGGGACAGCTTTGTCCACGTCGACGATATCGATTACCTGGTTGAATATGATGAACCTCTGGTGGAGTCACTGCCGGTTAAAAAAGACCCGGAAGTCGTCCAGCGGATCAGTTTCTACGTCAGTCAGTTGGTGGAAGACGGGGCGACCCTGCAAATCGGGTTCGGGCACCTGCCGTATACGATTTTAGAGCATCTGGATGATAAAAACGATCTGGGGATTCATACCCAGGTGATATCCGACAGCATCATTCCGCTCTTTGAAAAAGGCGTCATTACCAACCGTAAAAAAACATTGCTGCCGGGCCGGGCCGTTGCCTCTTTGTGCATGGGGTCGGCCCGGATCTATGATTTTGTCGACAACAACCCGATGTTCTATTTCCGTTCCTCCGAGTTTGTGAGCGATCCGGTGGTCGTGGCCCGCAATGATAATTTTATTTCCCTCAGCAGCGCCCTCGAGGTTGACCTGACCGGCCAGATCTGCACCGATTCCATGGGATATCTTTTTTACAGCGGTATCGGGGACCAGGTTGATTTTTTAAGGGGCAGCGCCATGAGCAAGGGGGGGTTTTCAATCGTGGCCTTGCCGTCAACCGCGCAAAACGGTCAAATTTCCAGAATCGTGCCCCACCTCAGTGAGGGCGCCGGCGTGGCCACCACCCGGGGGGACGTGAATTTTGTCATTACGGAGTACGGTATTGCGGAGCTCCAGGGCAAGGGGATCTACCAGCGGGTAATGGAACTGGCCCAGATTGCCCATCCCAAATTTCGCGAGGAATTGATCGATGTCGCCCGTGAGAAGCACTACATATTCTCAGATCAGCTGCCGCCTTCCCAGGATGACTTGCTCTTTATCGAAGGCTACAAAAGCACCCTGGCCCTGCCGACCGGGAAGACCATTGAATTCAGACCCCTGCTGCCGTCTGATGAACTCTCATACCGCAACTTCTTTTATTCCCTACAGGAACGCACGATCTATTATCGCTTTTTCTATAAGATGCGGAATTTTACCCATTCCGTTGTTCAGGAACAGTGGGCCAGCGTCGATTACCGCAAAAACATGTCCATTATCGGCCTGACGCAGAAAGGGGGGCACAAGGAGATTGTGGCTATCGGGACGTATGCCGAGGAAGAGAAGCACCGGGCGGAGGTTGCCTTTGTGGTCCGGGAAGATTTTCAGGGCATGCGGATCGGGTCCTACCTGCTGGAAGAACTGGAAAAGATTGCCAAGGAAAACGAATATAAAGGTTTTACGGCAACAGTCTTGAGCGAGAATGTCGCCATGATCCGGGTCTTCAAAAAACGTTATCCGCATGCCAAAACGGTTGCCGGCGGCGGCGGCGACACGGCCATTCATATGGATTTCAACGATGCGGTCAAATTGAACGAACAACATTCACAAGGACGAGGCGACGTTTGCATTGAAAGCACCTGATGGTCCGGGATCACAGCGGTGGCGAGAGCTGATAGCCGCGGGAGCAGCCGAACTGGGGACGCACGTAACCACTGCCCAGATGGACGCTCTGGCCTGTCATGCGGCCGAGTTGGTAAAATGGAATAAAAAGATCAACCTTACCCGGATCAGCGATCCGGCCGATATGGCCCTCAAACATTATGTGGATTCTCTGGCCTGCATCCCCTACATACCGACCGGCGCTGATGTCCTGGATATCGGTTCCGGAGGTGGCTTTCCGGGCATTCCCCTGGCAGTCGTGGCACGACCGCGCTCAGTGTTATTGATCGACAGCGTCGGTAAAAAGATCAGTTTTTTGCAACACGTGATTCGTTTGATGGGTCTGACCAACGCGCAGGCCCGGCACACTCGGGCCCAGGATTTACAGGCCCAGACGGCTTACCAAGGTTTCTTTGATCGGGTTGTCTGCCGGGCGCTGACCGACATCGAGCAGATCATTGATCTGGCTTTTCCCTTGCTTAAACCCGGCGGTATTGTGGTGGCCCTCAAGGGGCGCGTTGATCGGGTTGCACAGGAAAGCAGCCGACTGGAGGTTGCCGGCCACGCGATGTTCGGGCCGGCCGACATGCGCATCACTACCTATCGCCTGCCGGTATTGAATTTGGAAAGAAATCTGGTGCTGCTCACCAAGTAATACCGAGCCTAAATGTGCGCTGAATACATTTCGCCTTTCGGTGCTTGCAGTAAGCCTCGGGATGCAGTAGATTAAAGCTGACTGCCCCTACGTTGAACCATGCTTGTGGGGTAGTGGCTTATTTATCGATGATTTAGCCCAATGCCATAATCAGTCAAAATTCGGAGGTTAACATGATGGAATTGCGGCCTGGTCGGCAGAAATTGAAAAAAGCTAACTGGTCCATCGTTGCGGTGGCGCTGTTTCTGACTCTGGCGCTAAACGCTCACGCCCAGCAGTTTCGCGGTGTCTCGGTTGTACCGGACGAGGAAAAACGTTCGAGCATTCATGAAGTTGACGGATATGCTTATCTTTCGGAGACCATGACTCTGGAGCAGGTTCGCAACGCGGCGATCGCCACGGCCAAACGCCAGGCGGTCGAAAGGGCGAAAACCTATATCGAGTCCAATACGACCGTCGAAAATTTCGAGGTGACTCAGGACCGCATCAAAGGCCAGAGCCACGGATCCGTCACCGTCCTCGAAATGAAGGATCACGGGGTTGTCGAGAATACCCGCTATCACGTGTGGATCAAGGCCGAAGTCGAATACGGCATCAAGCCGGTGGGGATGGCGCCGGTCGGTAACCAATCCGACGGCAACCTATCCTCCACGCATCTCGACCCGCAAGCGCCTTTGACCGTGCGGGTATGGACCAGCAAAAAAGAGTACCGTGAGGGTGAACACATTATCGTATACATGCAGGGCAATCGTGATTTTTACGCCCGCATTGTCGATATTACCTCCAATGGCGACATTATCCAACTGCTGCCCAATGACTACCGGCAGCAGGATCGGTTTGCAGCCGGCCAGATATACCAGATCCCGGGGGAAGGGGATCGCTTCGACCTGAAAGTCACCCCGCCTTTTGGCGAAGACCGCATTGTGGTGTATGCCAGCGAAGTCCCGCTGGGCAATATATCCATGAATTCAGCGGGAGCCGGCCTGGGGGCCTTCGGTGGTACCCAGGAATCTTTGGGTATTCGTACTCGCGGTATAACCGTGACGGCGGCCGGTAATCAGCCCGCCGCCCAAACAGGGGCCGCGTTCTACGAAAGCACCTGGAAACTGCGTACCGGACCGTAAAGAATCCCGGCCGGATTCAGGGGATCAGGTTGGAGACTGAAGGTTGAAGAAAAAACTGATACCCATCTGACCGCATCGATAGTGGGCTTTGTCGTCGCAGGGCCGCTACACAAGACATAAGATTGGCAGCTCGCGGATCTTCCGGGCTGCCATTTTTTTGGGGTGGCTGGTTATTTCAGGGGCCGTGACGAGGGCACTTTTTGGTCATAACGCCCCAAAACCTGAATTATTTGAAACCGGCGACATATTCGGCAAAGGACGGGTCCTGGAGAAGCTTTTTTGCAAATTTCAGGTATTTAGATGTGATGGACCGGACAGCCAGCTGCAGGGCATAGGGCCGGACTGGCTTTTCCAGCAGGTGATTGACGTCCGAGGCGACACACATATTGACCACATCGTCATTGGCATTTCCGGTAATGATGATGGTATCTTCATGCGCTGTCGGAAATTTTTCACTGATCATATCCAGAAAGAAGAAGCCGCTTTTCCCGCCCAGGAAGATATCCACGATAAAAATTGCCACTCCGGTTTCTCGGCCGAGGCAGTATTCGATTGCCTTGTCGGCGTTTGAAAAGGAAATGACATCCCCCCAGGTATAAAACCGCTTGACGATTTCGGTTAAGACTTCACACACATCCGGGTCATCATCAATAATGATTACATCTAATCCTTCGGGCATTTCCGGCGCCTCCTTCTATAAAATAATGTTCAACGGGCAGGGGAGCGCCCTTTCAAGGGTTCTCTGTAGATAGTTTAGCAAATTCGGGAATAAGGTCCATAAAAATGTCATAAAAATACGGATCAAATTGGGTCCCCCTTCTTTCAAACATATAGTCGGTCACCTCGTCGGGGGGCAGGGCTTGTGCGTAAACCCGGTCATTGCTCAAGGCGTCGTAGACATCCGCCAGAGCCACAATGCGGGCCGCTTCCGGAATGTCTTCGCCGGACAGGCCGGCCGGGTAGCCTTCCCCGTTCCACCACTCATGGTGACTTAGGGCGATATCATGGGCCATCTGCAGCATCGGATATTCCGAACCTTCCAGGATCTGTCCTCCGGCAATTGTATGGCTTCTGATCACCTCGAATTCTGCGGCACTCAGTTCGCCCTTTTTTTTCAATATTGCGTCGGGGATCCCGATTTTGCCAATATCGTGCATCGGGGCCGCCAGGCGGATATCGTCGACTCTTTCCGGCGTCCACCCAGCCGCTGCGGCGGTCATGCTGCTGAAAAGTGCAATCCGGCTGACATGTCCGCCGGTCTCCTGGTCGCGTTTTTCCAAGGCCGTCAAAAGGCGGAAGATTGTCTCTTCCTTGGTCTTTTTGATGACGGATGTCTGGTGCTGCACCAGCTTTTCCAATCCCGTATTGTACTTGCGGAGCCTTCTTTCAAGGGTTACGGTCCGGGCCCCGACACTGATGCGGGCCCGCAGTAGGTCCGGGTCAAAGGGCTTGGTGATATAGTCATCCACTTCACCGCCCAGAAGACCTTCCAGCATGTCCTGCTTCTCTGTCTTGGCCGTAACCAGGATGATGTAGATGTAAGCAGCATTGGGCGTGTTTCTGATGTTACGGACCAGTTCGATGCCGTCCATCTCGGGCATCATCCAGTCGGTCACCAGAATGTCCGTATTGTTGGAAAGCGAGAGTTCAAGGGCCTCAAGGCCATTTTTAGCCGTGATGACCCGGTAGCCCCATTTCTCGATGAAATGTTGCAGGCGTTTACGGGTGATGGTTTCGTCTTCGGCAACCAGGATATTCATGCCGTGTCTATTCCTCTATGAGTCGTTTGAGTGCCGTTTCCAGGTTGGTGACTTCGCTGACCAGTTTGTCAAATACATCCCGGCCGCCGTGACAGGCTCTGTTCTTGCCCATGGCTTCCAGGGCAAACGCGTGCCCGACAGCTTCATCCGCCTGGAAATTGCCCAGCATCCCCTTGAGTCCATGGGCTGTGCGTCCCAGTTCCTCGTGGTCCTGGTCCGTGAGAGCATTCTCTATGGTGGCGATCATGGGGGGGTAATCTTCAAGAAACATGCCGACCGCCTCACGCAAAAATTCCATATCTTCATCAAACGCACGCAGGAGTCTCTCTGTTTCGAAGGATGTGTTTTCAGCAGCGGGTTCTGCCGGTGCGGAATGATCTGGGTTTGTTGTGGATACGGGTGCAAATTTAATGATCTCCGCTTTCAACACCTCCGCTGCTATGGGCTTGGAGACATAGCCGTCCATTCCGGAATCAAGGCAGCGTTCCCGATCGCCTTTCATCGCGTAAGCGGTCATGGCGACGATCGGCAAATGGGGCAGATCCTGCGCCGTTTCTTTTTCCCGGATCAGGCGGGTGGCCTCAAACCCGTCCATTTCCGGCATCTGTAAGTCCATCAGGACAAGGTCGAAGGTTTGTTCTTCAAGCTTTTCAAGGGCTTCACGGCCGTTTTCAACCATCACTGATTTCAACCGCCAGCGTTCAAACAACCGGGTGATAAATTTCTGATTGAAAGGGGTGTCTTCGGCGACGAGAATATTCAGATGGGATGGCAACTGCATCGCGTCGTCTTCAACTGGGATGTTGCGAGAATCTACCTGATCAGCATCGATAACGGGCTCGCCGGCAGCGATCATCGTGTCCAGCAGATCCAGGGGCAGTACCGGCTTGGTAATGGTTTTCAAACCGGGCAGTACCGCCGGGTCCGGTATGATCCGTTTGCCGGCCAGGGGCAGCATGGCAATGACGCCGAGGCGCGGGTCCTGTCGGCCGAGAAAACCGTAGAAGTCGCGCAGGGGCTTCTCGGGAAAGTCATTGTCTACCAGGACCAGGGTGTAGGCGGCACCGTTGCCGCTGGGCGACATGAATTCTTGGCGCGCCGCCTCCAGGTCGTCGGCAACGACATGCGAAATCTTGATCAGACTATTCAGGGTGTCCTCAAGGACCTGCCGGGTGGCCGGGTTGACCGCAGTCACCAACAGGCTCTCATCGGCTGAAAGGGCATCCGGCAGGGTCTCTTGGAAGCGGATCTCCTTTTCAATGTGAAACCGGGCGGTGAAGGCGAAGGTGCTGCCCTGGCCAAGCTGGCTCTCGACCGAGACGGTGCCGCCCATCATTTCCACCAGTTGCCGGGAAACCGCCAGCCCAAGACCGGTGCCGCCATATTTACGGGTCGTGCTGCCGTCGGCCTGTTCAAAGGCATCGAAGATGCCCGCGACATTATCCGGGGCGATACCGATGCCGCTGTCTTCAACCGCGATGTGCAGTTCGACGGTTTCGACTTCCCGCGTCAGGCGGGTTACGCGCACGGTGACCGCCCCGGCGTCGGTAAATTTGATCGCGTTGCCGACCAGGTTGAGAATGATTTGGCGCAGCCGGAAAGGGTCGCCGACGACCTTTACCGGTACCGCCGACTCTATCCAGGATTCGAGGGCCAACCCCTTTTCATGGGCTTTGGTAGCCATGATTTTGACCGAATCTTCGACCAGGCTGCGAATGTTGAAATTGGTGTTTTCCAACTCCAGTTTGCCGGCCTCTATCTTGGAAAAATCAAGGATGTCGTTGATGACCGTCAGCAGGGAATGGGCGGCAGCCAGGACCACGTTGAGATCTTCTCTTTGCCGGTCCGTGAGTTTGGTTTTCACCAGCAATTCGGTCAACCCTATGATGGCGTTCAGCGGGGTGCGAATTTCGTGGCTCATGTTTGCCAGAAATTCGCTCTTGGCCTTGTTGGCATATTCAGCCGCGCTTTTTTCTTGTTCCAGAGCTTAGGCCTTCTTGCGCTCGGTGACATCCCGCAGCACACCGCGGAAACCGACCGGTTCGCTGGCGCTGTTGCGAATCAGCGAAATAGACACTTCCGTGTGCACCGGCGTTCCGTCTTTGCGGGTAATCAGAAGGTCGAATATGCTGGCTGGTTGTCCGGTCGTCCAAACATCATTGATGGCATCGTAAGCCCGGGGGGATTGCTCTTCGTCGAAGATCTGTCTCTGGTCAATCCCCTTGATTTCATGGGAAAGATAGCCCAGGATGTTGCACAACGCACTGTTGAAAAAGGTGATCTGGCCATCCTTGTTTAACTCAAAATAGCCGTCTTCAATGTTTTCCAGAATCGTTCTGTATTTTTCCTCGCTTTTCTGTAGTTGGCGTTCAACGATCTTGCGTTTGTTGATGGTATACTGCGAATGCGATCCAAATATAATGAAGAGGCAACATACGATGATGCGGGTCCACACTTCATCTAAATTCAAGCCGGTGACATGATATAAGAAATCGACGTCGTAACTCAAAAATACGTACAATACCGAGTCCAGTATCCAATAGACGATCGCCAGGGCAAAACCGAACAGAACCATGTGGTCGGTCAGATAAACCCGGACTTTTTTTTCTTCACCCATCAGGAGCCCCTCCCGTGAAATTCAACCCCTGTTGTCAGATTCCCTTTTATGCTGAAGGACAAGCAGCAGAACGCAGCCCAACGCGAGTGTGATATACACGACCCGTGAGTCAATAACCCAATTTAATACCTTGTAACCATTTCTTATGCAAGAATAATTAGGTAACGTGTCGATATCGGTCGATATTTCTTGACAAAAGTTTATTACTGTGGTGAATATAGTAAATTATATAAAATTATATCAAATTATAGGGGCATGGCAGACAGTGCTGCAGGCTGGCAAACGTGCGCTTGGAGAGCAGATTTGGCGAAAAAAGACGAGATCACTTCCACTGAAAAGCTCCTATAATTGATCAGAAAAAAAGGTGCTCGGACAGATGCATCCGAGACACCCGCGTCGGTCAAGAAAAAGCTATTTCCGCGCAAGGGCAAAGCCACTGCTCGCCGTCGTTCCAAGAAGATCATCAAAATCGGTATCGACATCAATGATACGGACCTCACCATTGCGGTGGTGAACCAAATTCCCGAGGACAGGCATAAACTGCTGGAGATACGGCGTGTTGCCCTTGAGGCCGAGATGAAAAAAGGCAGTCCCGAATTTACCCAGCTGCTGAAAGGCGCATTGCGGGAGCTGGCTGGTAAATACAAGGACCCGGCGCTGTGGGCCACTATTTCGTCCGCGGACGTGGAAACCAGATTCCTGCAGATACCGAAGGTGCCTGCCCGGCAAACGGCCAATGCCGTTCGATGGGCCTATCAGAAAGAAGCGGCCATCACAGATGCACAGATTTTCGATTTCCACGTGGTCGAATCCACCTATGCGGACGGCGAGCAAAAAAAGAATATCATTGCCTATACCGCCCCCAAAAATGAAATTAATAACACCCGCGAACTTTTCAACAAAGCCGGTTGGCCTCTGAAAGGCATTTCTATTGTTCCGTTTGCCATTCAAAATCTACTCAAAGCCGGTTGGATACGTAGTTCCGGAAAAAATGTCTGTACGGTTTTTATCGGTCGGGACTGGTCGCGGATCGCCATCTTTTCCAAGAACATCTTGATTCTTTCGCGGGACATAAAAGCCGGGGCCCGCAGCATGGTCCAGGCGATATTAGAAACCCTGGACAAAAAAAGCCCACCGGTCGAGGAGAACATGGCCGTGGCCTTGCCGGATGAAGCGCTCCCGCTGGAAACGGTTGAGGCTAGCCGCAACCAGACGAAAGCGGAAAAGCTCTTTGCGGGGTTTATCGAACCCCGGCCGGCGGCAGACGGCCCACCCCCGGATCTAAAAAGAGAAAGACTGGTATTCGGAATGGTCAAGCCAGCCCTGGACCGGGTGATCCGGCAGGTGGAGATGACCCTCGAACATTTCGGGCTGAACTTTGACAACAGCCCCATCGACAATGTTTACATCTCCGGGGAATTGAGCACCAAGAAAAGCGTGGCAGCCTATATCGGTAAGCAGTTGGGGATGCAGGTCGAGCCGATGGACCCTTTTAGCAGCCTGCCCGAATCGCAGGCCACAGACCCCTCCGGACAGACGGCCCCGGCCGGAGATCTTTTCGTACCGGCGGCCGGCATGGCCCTCTCGGACAACGACACCACACCCAACTTTATATTTACTTACATACATAAAAGCAAAAAGGCCTTTACCAAACGATTTAATCAGGTGGCGAACGTCGTATTCGTAGGGCTGATTCTGGTGGCCATGGGGGTTTTTTACCTTCAAACCCAACAGGTGAGCGCCATCAAAGCGCAGATCAGGCCCATGGAAATGGAGCTTGCCGCCTACAGTCCGAAACTGGATAGGAATTTGATGGCGGCGGTCACAGGCGAAACGGTCAAGAAAATGCAAATCCATTCTGCCGCGGCTGGGTACTACCTGCCTGCGGCCGTTCTGTCCGAGATCCTGGAGATGACGCCCGACAACGTGAAGCTAAACAGCGTTCAGGCCATCCTGGGATCGGTCGATAATCAGAAGATCGGAAAATCCGGCAGGGTGCTGAACATCGAGGGCTTCATCATCGGCAATAGCCGTTTTTTTGAAAGAAACATAACCGAATACCTGGTGCGGCTTAAAAAGTCACCGCTTTTCAAACAACCCCAGGTAAAGGAAAAACAGATTCTGGAGAAAGATGGCGGTGACGTTATGCGCTTTGTGTTGAGTATGGCCATCATTTAACGAGGAAACAGGATCCCATGTGGGCCAACATACCCAAAAAGTCGTTGCGCAATCTGATCATTTTCACGGGCGCCCTCGCCGTGGTCATCGGATTGATGGTTGTGCCCAGTTATTTTGCCATTGGCAAAGCCGAGGCCAAACGGGCCAAAATTTCCAAGGAAGTCAACGAACAGCGCCAATTGGCCCCGGTATTCGGTCAGTTGGTGAAGAAGCGCCGCGAGCTCAATGCGTCCACTGCGGACCTGACCGAGCGTACCGCCTTGCCGCGGGATGCTGCCGGCGGCGTCGCCGACACCCTGACGGGACTGGCTGCCGGTGCTGAGCTGAACATGGTTGGGGTAACGGTTGACTTGAATGCAATGGTGAGCGACGTTCGCCTGATGCGGGTCGATTTGGTGCTGCGCGGGAAACTCATGGACTATCGCGTATTTTTAGATCAATTGATCGCCATGCCGCATGTCGAGCTCATCGAACGGTTGCGCATCATGGCGATCCCGGAAGGGCGGGAATACCGTATGCGGGTTTGGATCGCGCTCAAATAGGGTAGCGCCAGCGTCCCCGTGCGCAGAAAAAGCACCGCGATAGGCGGGCAACATATGACCGTAAATGTCTAGACGTGAGAAAATAATCGTAGGATTTATGGTGGTCGCTATTCTTTACGGCGGTTACAGCTTCCTCTTTCCTGATTCAAAGAGTGGCCGCCCGAAGTTCTCCAGTCAAAAGGCCGTCGCGGTAACGGATTTTGTGACCGATCTGGTTAGGCGCATCAGAGCAGCCGACACCACGGTAACCGATACATTGATCATAGAAAAAGCTACGGCCCCATGGCGGAAGGATCCGTTTCAAGTTGTCAGCACAGACGTCGTTGAAGACGCCCGGCCTGAGGAAGAGGCTGAAATCCTCGACCGGGAAGGACTGGCCGGGTCGTTTAGCTATACAGGTTACATGGAAATGGGCGACCGCATACTGGCGATTATCAATGGGCTGGAATACCAGGTCGGGGACCAGCTCGCCCGTGAGGGCGCCGTTTTGAGAAAGGTAACGCCTCAAGAGGTGTCGATCTATGTGGATGCTGAGCAGGGGTTGCTTGTGGTTCCCATTGTTGATACGGCCCAGCCTTAAAAGTGGCAAAACGAATGGGTATCTCTAATATTCGGGATTTTTGCGGGAGTCTTAGGCACACTGAAATTTTAACCGGAAGCATAATCTGAATATTGCGAGGATGGAAATTTCAGGGTAATGCGGAAATCGAGCAAAAAGACAATTATTGGAGGTGGCCTAAAGATTGGCTTTATGGAGACAATTGGCCAGAGAGATCCTTAATATGAAGAAGCGCATATTATTTCACAATCGTTCGGTGCTTGTCGTGGGCCTGATTATCGCGCTTGTCGTCACGGGATGCGTCCGGGACAACAAAAACAGCGTCGATCAGTCTTACCAGAAATGGAAGGCCAAGGCCGAGGATTCCAAAGGCTATTCTCCCAGTGCAAAACGGAGAATAAGCTCCCTGGGTGATCCGCAGGAGGCTGCCAGGGTTACGACTGTTGCTCCGGAAACCGCGGCTCCTTCAAAAACAGAAACGATCAAACCACTCCCGACGGCCTCGGTTTCGTTGAACATGAGCGACGTGGATGTGGCTGTCCTGCTGCGGTCGTTGGCCCGGGCGGCCGGTTTGAACATCATGATCAACGAAACCGTCGCTGGGCGCGCCAATATCAATATCCAAAAAGCCCCCTGGGACCAGGTATTCCTGGGGATTTTAAAGACACACGGACTTTCCTACCAGTGGGAAGGCGACATTATCCGGATTATGACCACGGCAGATTTCGAGAAGGCCCTGCAGAAGGCCTCCCAGAAGATGGACCTGCGGGAGTTGGAACCGCTGACAACCCGTATTATCCGCATAGATTATACGGATGCCGCCAGCCTCAAGACCACCCTCGAGGCGTTTCTGACGAAAGGCAAAGCCGGCAGCCCGATCGGGTCCATCATGGTAGACACCCATACCAACACCCTCATAGTGCAGGCCCTCGAAGACGACATCAACAACATGCTGCCCCTGGTAGAACAGCTCGATCTGCCGACACCGCAGATTCTGATTGAAGCGCATATTGTTGAAGCCGACAGCTCGACGGCCAGGGAACTGGGTGTTGAGTGGGGTGGCAAGTACGAGTTTCAGGACAGCAAAAACACTTACACCATCGGAGATGGTGGCAATGCATTCAAATTTCCAACCACCACTGCAGGTGTTGCTGGGATGACCCTCGGTTTTGTACTGGACAGCGGGGGCACCAATACGCTGACAGCAACGCTCTCCGCTCTGCAGGTCGAACAAAAACTCAAAATTCTCTCCAGTCCCTCGATAACCACCATCGACAATAAAGCGGCCAAATTCAAGAGCGGACAGGAAGTCCCCTACCAGAGCGTGGACGACGGCAATGTCAAAACAGAATTCAAAGAGGCCGTTTTGCAGTTGGATGTGACGCCCCACGTGATTGACGGGGAAGCGATTAAACTGGACATCAAGGTAAAAAAAGATGAAGTCGGTACGGCCACCACGGCAACCGGCGGCGTCCCGCCAATCATCACCAAACAGGCCGAAACCAACGTCATCCTCTACGATGGGCAAACCACGGTTATCGGCGGTTTGAATCGCAGTCGGGATTCGCGCATCGATAGTGGGGTACCCGGTCTGAAAGACATTCCTTTGCTGGGGGTGTTTTTCCGAGGTGAGGAGACGGACCGGGAAAAGGGTGATCTGCTGATTTTTATCACGCCGCACATTTTGAAGCAGAGAATCGGTGGCGGGGCGGCGACCAGCAAAAAGTAATTGTGAAGAATGGAATATTTCAAGCTTCTCAATCTGGACAAGGAACCGTTTTCCAACTCGCCGGATCCGGACTATTTCTTTAAATCCCGGCAGCACAACGAGTGTTTGCAGAAACTGGAGCTGTCCCTGCGCTTGCGCCGGGGGCTGAACATCGTTATAGGCGAAGTCGGTACCGGTAAAACTACACTTTGCCGGCAAATGATAAAAAAATTCAGTCGGGACGAAGAGTTCGAAACCCACCTGATCCTTGATCCGCACATGGCCGATCCGGCGGTTTTCTTGAAGTATGTGGCCCGGATGTTTGAGCGTGAACCGGACGTATCCGCCGGTGACGGGGCGGATTATAAAGAGTTCATCAAGCAGTACCTCTACAAACGGGGGGTCGAAGAAAACCGGGCAGTGGTCCTGATTATCGATGAGGGCCAGAAGATACCGGTACCCATCCTCGAGATCCTCCGGGAACTGCTGAACTACGAAACCAACGAATACAAGCTGCTGCAGATCGTCATCTTCGCCCAGCGCGAGTTTGAACTGATCCTCGATCAGCACGCGAATTTCGCCGATCGCATCAACCTGCAGCATGTCCTGGGACCGCTGAGTTTCAAAGATACCCGGCTGATGATAGATTACCGCCTGCAAAAAGCCGGTGCGGAAGGCAATTTGGCCAGCATGCTGAGTTTCCCGGCGCTTGTGGCCATCTACCGCGCGACCGGGGGGTACCCCCGCAAGATCGTAAACCTGTGCCATCGGATCATGCTGGCCATGATCGTCAAAAACCGCAAGCGGGCCGGATGGCGACTGGTGCGGTCGTGCATCCCCCCGACGGCTGCCAAGAAGGTTTCCGGTGGATGGCAAAAAGCGGTCGGCGCCCTGCTGGTCGTTATTGGCGTTGTCGGCATCGCCTACACCGGATTCACACCGGAAACAGCGGTCCCGGAAAAGGAAACCGCTGCCCGTCAATCGTTTCCGATCGAGCAACCCGCGATGCCGGCCGCCACCCCTGGGGCCGGCGCCCAGCCAGGCACGGATGCCGCTCCAACGGAAGAGCGGGTCGCGGTCAAAGTGGAAACGGCCGGCGCTGAAATGGCTGCAAACAAAACGAACGACATCCCGGACATAGCGCAGAATACAACGGAGCCGGCCGCACCCGCCAATGCGGAGCCGGCCACGGCAGCCCCGACGGCGGAGCCGGCCAAAGCACCCCCGACGGCGGAGGCGGCCAAGGCACCCCCGACAGGTACCCCGGATGAAAAAGCCGATGCCGGTGATCCGCCAAAGGCAGCGGCAGCGCTGGCTGCTGCTGCCCGCACCCGGCCGCAGTCCCTCGGTATGATCCGGATGCGGGACAACGAAACATTATCCTGGGTGATAATCAAAGTTTACGGCGAGTATAACAACACGCGCCGTCGTAAAGTGGCGGCCGGCAACCCCGATTTGCACGATCTGGACGATATCCTTGCGGGTCAGGCGATCGGATTTCCGGCCACGCCGGCCGAAGGGTTGTATATTCCGGACTATCTGAACTGGATCCGGGTTGGGCGCCTGGAAACAGTGTCCGCGGCACTGGATGTCATCCGCCAGCACTCTACCCGGGCGGCACCACTGCGCATCATCCCTTACTGGCACAAGGATCAGGGACTGCAATTCGACGTCATATTCTGGAAGTATTTTTCTTCGCCCAATGAGGCCGCGCGCTACCTGACCACCTTGCCGGCCGATTTGCAGACACGGAGCGAGATTTTAACCGGGTGACCCGAGGGGATTGTTTTCTACGCGAATCCCTGTCCGGGTATTGGCTGAACGGATATCACGGTTCCACTTGAGAACCGGCCTGGTGAAGCGCCGATAATGCGGCCCTTTGCTTGCACGCCGGCAGTCAAGCCTTAACATAATGAAAAGCAGGGCCGACACGGGCCCTAAAAACGTATTTGACCATAGATTTTTATTTGTCGGTGACGGCACACGGCTGCCCCGCGGCTGTATGCGACCGGCACGCGCCACGGGGGCAGACAGGAAGTAAATGGCGATAAGAGATAAAAAAAGACTTGGCGAGATGCTGGTGGAAGGCGGCCTGCTGACCGAAACGCAGCTGGAAGAAGCCATCACCGGGCATAAAAAAACCAAGCTTAAACTCGGACAGTATCTCGTCAGAGAAGGCTACGTCAGCGGCAACCAGATTGCGGATCTGGTATCCGTTCAGCTGCATATCGAAAAATACCGTCCGGATAAATATCCGATCGACATGGAATTGGCCAAAATAATTCCGGTCGACGTAGCGACCAAATACCAGGTTGCTCCGTTGGTGCGCAGTCGCTTCTTGCTCACGGTGGCGATGGTGGACCCCATGGACATTGCGGCCCTCGATGCCCTTGAAGTGTACACGAATACTGAAATCGAAGCGGTTATTTGTACCGATCAACAACTCAATCACCTGGTCGGCAGCCTCTACGGCACATATTCCGGTATTGGCGGCGTGATCGAGGAAATGGAAATCGAGAAAGAGGACGAACCCGAAAAAACCGAGTTCTCCGATGAGGTGGAGGTTGGTTCCCTCCAGGACATGGTCCAGGAAGCGCCGGTCGTCAGGCTGGTGAATTCGATCCTATCCCAGGCGGTCAGGGAAGGCGCCAGCGATGTGCACATCAGCCCCGAGAAGGATTACGTCCAGGTCCGCTTTAGAGTAGACGGCCGCCTGCACGAGGTTCCGGCGCCACCAAAATCGATGATCCTGCTCATTATCTCCCGTTTGAAAATTTTGTCCAACATGGATATTGCCCTGTCAAAAATACCACAAGATGGTCGTTTCACTATCAAGATGGACAACCGCGAAATCAATATCCGGACCTCGACCATGCCGACCATTTATGGGGAAAACATGGTCATCCGGTTGCTGGATACCAGCAGTGGGGTCTATTCCCTGGAACAGCTGGGAATGGCTGAATATGACCGCCAGAAAATTGAGGACGTCATCATCAAACCCTACGGAATGGTCCTGAGTACCGGCCCGACCGGTAGCGGCAAGAGCACTACCATCTATTCCCTTTTAAAGATAATCAATAAACCGGATATCAACATCATCACCTTTGAAGATCCGGTCGAATACCGGATGGAAAAAATTCGGCAGATTCAGTTTAATCGCAAGGCGGGCATGACCTTCGCCAGCGGCCTGCGAGCTGTCCTGCGGCAGGACCCGGATGTGATCATGGTAGGGGAGATCCGCGATGGTGAAACCGCGACCATCGGCGTTCAGGCCGCCTTGACCGGTCACCGGGTTCTCAGCACGGTGCATACGAATGATGCGGCGGGGGCCATCACCCGGTTTTTGGATATGGGGATCGAACCGTTTCTGGTGTCATCGGTGATGCTGGCTTCAATTGCCCAGCGCCTGGTCCGTAAGGTTTGTCCGTATTGTAAAAAACCGAGTTCCCCGAACCAGGCCGCCCTCGATTTCTGGCAGCTGCAGAATGATGCCGACGCTGAATTCTCCATGGGCACGGGCTGCTTTTACTGCATGGACAAGGGCTACAAGGGGCGCACCGGTATCTACGAGATCCTGATGATCGACGAAGACGTCCAGAATATGATCCTGGAAAAGAGTACGGCCCAGGAAATCACCCGCGCCATGGTAACCAGTGGAAAATTGACCACCTTGCGGGAAGACGCAGCCCAAAAGATCTACCGGGGCGAGACCTCATTCGACGAGGCAGCCTCGGCGATCATGATTTAAAATCAGGGTTCAAGGGTCCCAGGGTCCGAGGGGCCAAGTAAAAACCAGAGTTCAAGGGTCCCAGGGTCCGAGGGGCCAAGTGAAAAACCAGGGTTCAAAGGGCCCACGGGCCGTGGGGCTAAGTGAAAATTCCTAAGTGTCTTGAACCCTTGAACCCTTGAACCCTTGAACCCTTGAACCCTTGAACCCTTGAACCCTTGAACCCTTGAACCCTTGAACCCTTGAACCCTTGAACCCTTTTTATGGTCACTTACGCTTACAAATCGATCAACGAGTCCGGTGCTACCGTTTCAGGTGAAATCGAGGCCGAGTCACGGGAAATGGCCACCTCCATCCTTGAAGCCAGGGGGTTCATTCCCACGCAGGTGGATGAAAAGAGCGGCGGCGACGCTGCCGGTTTCAGCTTAGACCGTTTAAAAGAGATCCTCACGCCGGTCAAAGCGCCCGAACTGATCATCTTTACCAAACAGTTCAAAACCATGCTCAGAGCCGGCGTACCCATGGTCAGGCTGCTGCAAATTCTGGAAAAACAGGCCGAAAACCTGAAGATTAAACGTATCACCCGGGTAATGGTGGACGATATCAGCGGCGGCAGTTCGCTGTATGATGCGTTTTTAAAGCATCCGTCGGTTTTTTCACCCCTCTATTGTGGAATGGTCCAAGCCGGCGAGGCCAGTGGTGCCCTGCCCACTGTGCTCGACCGGTTGACCTATATCATTGACCACGAGCACAAGATCAGGGCCGACATTCGGGCGGCCCTGCAATACCCGATTATCGTGGTCGTCTTCCTGACGATAGCGTTTTTCGTGCTGCTGACGTTTGTCATACCCAAATTTGTCGGCATATTCCTGGCCGCCAAACTGACCCTCCCGCTACCGACCAAAATATGCATTTTTCTCTACCAGTTTCTGCAAAGCTACTGGCATCTGTTGCTGGGCGGGGTATTGGCGGCAGCGGCGGGGGTTTACTTATATTTCCGGACGGAGCAAGGCCGCTATATCCGGGATCTGACCCTGCTGCGACTGCCCATATTGGGGGACCTTTTTGTAAAAGCGGCCATGTCGCGTTTTGCAAGCATCTTCGCCATCCTCCAATCGAGCGGTGTATCGGTACTGGAAGCCATGCGGATTTTGGCTACTACCGTCGGTAACACGGCCATATCCAGAGAATTCAAGCAGATCGGGGAAAAATTGGAAGAGGGGCGCGGCATTGCGGCGCCGCTTGAAAAAGCCGCCTTTTTTACACCCATCGTCATCAACATGGTCGCCATAGGTGAAGAATCGGGTAAATTGGATGAGATGCTGATGGAGATATCGCAGCACTACGACCTTGAGGTCGAATATGCAACCAAGAAACTATCGGATGCCATCGGGCCAATCCTTACCGTCGGTTTGGCCGCCGTGGTTGGTTTTTTTGCGCTGGCAATCTTTTTACCCATGTGGGATTTGATTGGCATCGTCAAATAGCTTCGAGGCGGCGATGCGCTTGGAATGCACGTTTTCAGGAGTTGCTCACAATGGCACTTAGCAGATCAAGATTCTATATCAGTCTCTACATCATTATTCCCGTGATCGTAGCCGGTCTAAGCATCATCTCGTCTCTGGTGTCCTTTCGGATCACCGAGTACCTCTTGAAACACGATCTGGGAGTGAATACGCCGGTCAATGCCTGGATTTTTTCCATAGCGATACTCTCCTATCTGTGCGGCATCGTGATTGTTTACATGCTGTTGAACCCGATGAAGAAGTTCTTGAAAGAGGCCGAAAAACTACCGGCCCTCTCAGCACATGTCAAGGAGGAGGATTCCGCCAGTACCCGTCAGGGCGATGAGTTGGCCCATTATGCCAATGTTTTCAAAAGAATTACCGACGTGCTGACCAAGGTCGACGCCCGTCAGCTGTTCCCCAAGATTGTGGGTGAGAGTGTCGCCATGCGGGGCGTTTTGAAGCAGATCATGAAGGTGGCGCCCACAGATGCAACTGTATTGATCCTCGGTGAAAGCGGTACCGGTAAGGAATTGATTGCCACCAGCATCTTTGAGCACAGCAAACGGGCCCACAAACCATTTGTGAAGATCAATTGCGCAGCAATGCCCGAGGAACTGCTGGAAAGCGAGCTCTTTGGGCATGAAAAGGGGGCTTTTACGGGGGCCGTGTCACGCAAATCCGGTAAATTCGAGGTGGCCAATCGTGGGACCATCTTTCTAGACGAAATTGGAGATATGCCTCTGAATTTACAAGCGAAAATACTTAGGGTCCTGCAGGAAAGGGAATTTGACCGGGTAGGCGGGACCAAACCGATAAAGGTGGATGTACGCTTTATCGCGGCGACGAACAAGAACCTGGAGTTGATGGTAAAGGAAGGCCGGTTCCGGGAGGATTTATATTTTCGTCTGAACGTGTTCACCATTTTCCTGCCCGCGCTCAAGGAAAGAAAGGAAGATATTCCGCTCATTGTCGAACGCTTTTTGATGGATTCACCCGGCGCCACCAAGCTGGGCGTAAATTCGGCCGCCTTGCAATTATTGATCGGGTATGCCTGGCCGGGCAATATCCGGGAATTGCAAAACACGATTGAAAGGGCGGCGGTCATGACGGAAAGCGGTGAAATCGAATCCCATCATTTGCCTGACAACATCACCCGGGGGTATAGCGGCGGCCTGATTACCCGGCCATCGGAGGAAGAGGGGCAGGGCACCTCAATCGATGACCAGATCAAAGAAATTGAAAGAGGGATTATCATTGAAGCCCTGAAAAAAACAAATGGTGTTCAAATCAAGGCTGCCGAGCTTCTGGGCATTAACCAAAGAAGTCTGTGGCATCGTGTTAAGAAGTATGCGATTGATGTAAAAGAGATAAAAAACAGCAATTAATGGAGAAAAGGCTACAAAAATTGTTGTAGTGCCCCTTGTCTGGTAAAAAAGCAAAGTGTAATAATTACAGATAGTAAAGCAAAATGTGGGTTAATTAGGGCAATTTCTTGTAGATTAAGAGAAAAAACAGCGTTTCTGGCCTTATAGTGGATATTTTCTATGCAATATAATAATGATTGGCACGACTATTGCTCTATTTGCTGTTAATTGGCGGGTATTCGGCTAAAATACCAGACATTCTACTGAAATTGCCAAAGAATTCGTTGGAAGGTGTTATTGTAGTACGAAATTAATCGAAGTTCAACATTACCCTGAACATACTTGCCCGGGATGGAGGAAGGAAAAATGAGGAAAAAGAAATTACTTTCAAAAGAAGGCGGTTTCACCCTGATCGAAATTATTGCCGTTCTGGTAATAATGGGAATCCTCGCGGCTGTGGCAGTGCCTAAGTTTTTTGATTTGCAGTCAAAAGCCAGGGAAAAAGCGATCTATACGGCCATGTCAGAGTTGAAAGTCCGCGTAAACCAGTATTTTGCTCAAAAATTACTGGAAGGATACACATGGGGAGACACCTCGAATATGTCTTGGGCTGCCAACGACGTTGGCACTAATCTGGGCGATGATTTTCAAATTACGGGATGGACTTTATCAGGCACACCCCCAAGTAAAACGGCAGGCTACATTGACGTTACCGGTAGTTATATCATCGATGCCGGTGCCGGAACCAGCCAGGCGATCAGTGAGCGAATCGAATTGCCGCGTTACCAGTAGCTGATAGATCCTATACTGAGATGGAAAAAGGTGCCTTGCGAACGTAAGCACCTTTTTCATTTTTAAAGAACCAGCGAGTTGTCACGCCGGCGCTTTGCTTATCGGGGCACTCACGGCTTGCTTGATGTTTCGCATCCTTTCTGGTCCCACGAAATTCCAATACCGATCATATCCGGTCAACAAGGCCGCAATCTTTTCAGAGGTAACAGTCTGCCTCCAATCCCCCAGAACCTGGTTGAGCTTCACAGTGTCGCCGGTAAGGTAGTAGAGCTCGGAAAGGGCGAACAAAGCAGGTTGATGTTTGCTGTTCAAATTCAACACTTGCTCGAAATATGCAATGGCCTGGCTGTAATCGCGCTTGAGACGATGCCCCTCGGCGCGTATATACGTTGCTCCCAGATTGTCGGTTGCCGGTGGTATGGCGGCCCGATCCGCAGTGTCAAACGCCGCCTGAATTTTTCCCAGAGACAGTAAAATAAATCCTTTGGTGATGTATAAATCTGGTTTTTGTGGTGAATGGGAAAGTGCTTTTTCAATGAAATCAAGTGCCTTTGCCCCCTCGCCGGTTTCCAGATGGAGTTCGGCCATCTTTTGAAGTGTCTTTACATGCAAAGGGGAAGCCTTCAGGACCGTTGAAAACTGATTCAATGCTTGTGGGTAGGCGCCTTGATAGAGATAATAAACCCCCAGGTTATAATGCGTGATGAACTTATGGGTTGTCCGGCCACTGCTTTTGCCGGCCAAAGACCGGTGCATCTGGGCTTCACCTTCGTCGACTTTACCATAAATCAGTAGCGATTTTCCAAGGTTATGCCGTGGACGATGCAGGTTCGGATATAGTTCGACATTGTTGGTCCAGAACGCCACCGGATGCTGAAAGAGCCGATTCAGGGAATAGGTTGTGTGGGACTGGCCGACCAGCCAGACGCCGATCCCGATGACCAGGAAACCACGCAGAAGCGGCGCATATGAGAAATGAGAAACTGCTTTTAAGCATCCAATAGCCGGTGGTAAAAAAAAGAACAGCGTCGGGAGATAATTGCGATGTTCGAATACGAGCTCGAGCGGAAGAATGGAGCCCTCAATAGCATGGTTGAGCAGGAAAAAAAGGTAACAGAAGCTGATCAACGGCCATTTAGGCGCGAACCAGAGGCTGAAACCGATAGCCAATAAAAGCAGCAGTACGGCCGGTAGGGTTGTCCAAGGGCTAAGCAACGAAGTCGACACGGTGATGTCGTGCAGCAGGGTAAACGGCGCACCGGACGGATAGAGCAACTGGCTGAAATAAAAGCAGATCACCCGCGGCTGGGTCAACACCCGCTCAACAAGGGTAAAGGGGCGGGTCTGGTATCCGCCGGAAACAGCTTCAAAGCCGCCGAGGAAAAAAACCAGCAGAATGAAAACGAGCGTTGTTGGGAGCAAGATTTTCAGCAAGCGACGAATCTGGCCGGCCTCGGGAGCCGTCTGAATAAGCAAGGTTTCCATTAAAAGCAAACTAAAAGGGAGCATGGCCGCGTTTTGCTTGCTGGCCAGCGCACACCCTCCGAACAGGATACCGGCGGTATACCAGCCGTACGGGGCACGTTTGGCCCCAGTTTCACGGATCTGGCTCATCCGCCCTTTTAAATAGCAGTAGAGCGTTAAAATCGTAAAGAGTCCGGCCAGGGCTGACATCCGTTGGACGATATAAGTAACCGCGTTGACCTGGATAGGGTGAGTGGCCCACAAAAAGGCGGACAGCAGGGCAATGGCCCAGGCATGCTCTGCATAGGTTTTCTTTTGAGAGGGCAGACTCAGAATATTCAGCGTGAGGAGAAAAAGAAAAGCCGCACTGCCAAAGTGGATCAGAAAATTAACGACATGGTAGCCGAAAGGGTCGACCCCGCCGAAGTAATAGTTTACGGCCAGGGTTAAGTAGGGCAGCGGTCGGTTGAAACTGCTGTGGGCCGACGACATGCCGTAAAAACTCTTGGAGATTTCAGGTAAGGTCAGTTCCCGCAGGTGGACATTCGGGTTTTCGTGGATATTGCCGAAATCGTCCAGGTACCAATCGCCGCTAAACCCGGGCCAATAGATAATCAAGAGGCAGACAAACAGGGCGGTCAGAGCGAGAACGTAGCGGACCCCCGGTCGCGCACCCGGTTTGTAGGCCTTCATGAAATTCAGCATGCCGGTTTATTGCCAATTCGGATCATCGGTAATGACGAAGTCGCCATCGCGTATGAAACCGAGGCCCACATTCGTGATGATGGCAGTCTGGGTGGCGCCTCCGGTGGCTTGGGTGAATCCGTAAAGAAAAGTATCGAATTTATTGTGTTCGGTGGAGCAAAGTTCCGCTATCTGGGTGAGATGCGGATCCTTGGACCCATATTCGATGCGCGTGTCCGCAAAAAAGGTGGCGGTGATGTCGGTGCAGCCGGCCTGCTGGCACTGGCGGATCCAGGATTTCAGGGTGTATTCGTAGCGTCCCCGGGAATTGGCGGTTTCGCTGCGCTCGACTTCCACCCGCACGGCCCAGGGACCGCTGTTGAGCCAGTTGTCGGAATCGGAGATATCACCGAGATCCTGCACGGCTTCGCCGGCCAGCAAATCGTCATAGGAAAAAACCCGGGTTTCGATATTTTGCGGGTTGCAGGTCGGTTTATACGCATAAAGCTTGTTATCATTGGAGCCCACATACACAGCGCCGTCAGAACCCTGGATGGGGGCCGACTTGACGTCGCCGGACAGATCGAATTTGTCGATCTGCTGACCGTCGCTGTCGACGACATACAGGTGGTTGTCATCTGATCCGAACCAGATGGTGCCATCCTCATGGACCAGGGGCTGGGAGTCAATGTCGCCTCCGGTTTGGAAACGCCATTTGAGCGTCCCGGTCGTTTCGTCGTCGGTGATGGCGTAGAGATAATGGTCATCGTTGCCGATGTAGATGGTACCGTCCGGACCGATGGTGGGGGTGCAGTGGGGGTTGGTGGGCGTAAAAGTGTAACGCCATTTCTCACTGCCGTCCGGATTGAGCGCATACAGGTAACCAACCCCGGAGCCGCCGTCGCTGCCGATGTAAATGGTGCCGTCAGCGGCTACCGTGGGGGAAGAATAGATGGGGCCCAACAGGTATTTGCTCCATTCGACGGAGCCGTCGGAGGTGTCGAGCGCATAAATACGCTGCGAGCTGGTGGATGCGAAATAGACGGTGGCTTCATCCGGACTCAGGGCCGGGGTGCCGAACACCGTGGAAGTGACCCCATAGGTATTCCATTTGCGCAAACAGCCGCTGGGAGGGGAAGCGCAAATGCTGTCGAAAGCATAAAAATCGCCTTCGTTATCTCCGAAATAGACAACATCGTTGCTGTCAATCACCGGGGAAGATCTGACTTCCGCAGCCACCCAATTATACCATTGCCAAGCGCCGGTTGGGGTGAAGACATTGAGATATTTATTGTCACCGGGATTAAAGATGTAACCACGTGAATCCAGGGCCGGGGATGAATACGCATCATCTTCCAGGTATTGCGGGAAGCTGGTGCCGGTATTGGGTATCCTGGTATCCGGGTCGACCTCGTGAATATAACCGTTTTCGCTGGTAAAATAGAGGGAGGTTTCGGCGCTGTTCAGAACCGGCTTCGTATCTATATCGCCGTCGTGGGACGCAGGGGCATAGGGTGTCCATTTTTGACCGGAACCGCCGGAGTCATGCGTGTTGTCGTCATCCAGATTGGCCTGGCCGTCGCCCCAATAGACATATTGCAAGACGTCCCGGTGGGAGGTTCCCAGGTCCGGATCGTTCAGGCTGCTGTTGACGTAAGTGTCGAACTCCAAAGCCATTTTGGGCGGCACCAGGCCGGGGCCGACAGCACCACCGTCACCGGCATAGCCCATCTGCCCCCCGAGACCGCCGGTCGCCCCGACTGAGTTGTCGGTGCCGTTCATCAGGGCAAAGGTAAAGCCGTCGCCACCTCCGGCGGAACCGGTTCCGGTGTAGTCCAGCACGAAGAAGGCGCGCACTCCTTTTTTGAACACGCACTCGCCACCCGAGCAGATTGAAGCCCCCCCGATGGAGACATCGCCCCCGAAGAACACCGACCCAAACGCGGAGCTTACCCCGCCGCCCAGGTTTATTTCACCGGTCCCGGTATTCACATCCACGGCCCCGGAATCGGACTCAGCGGGTGTGCCCATATCGCCGATGATGGTGTCGGTCTCTACGTCATCGATTGTATCCACGACCGGAGAGCCGGTCGTCTCCGGGTTTTCGATATTCTGACGGTAATTGGCCGCATAAAAATTTTGACCTCCGGACACACTGCTGCTGGTCGTCCCCCTGGCAGCAAGCATATGATTGTGGGGCGATAAGACAACCAGGTCGCCGGTGTTGACGGTTAGGGTCGTTGCAACTCCGTCACTGCGAATACCGGTAAGTTCAATTTGCCCATCCATGTCGTCCAGATCGGTCAATTGCAGGTAATTGTAAAGCTTTTGCTGGCCTATCGTATTGGTAACGTAAAAAGACCCAAAATGTTCCGGAAAAAAAACTTTGGCGAGATCAGGGATTATAAGCGTACTCACATCGGTTTGATCGCCTTCTGTGGCCGTGGTTTTTACTGCCAGGCAGATGGTATCGGTGGTTTTGGCCTTAAACCACTGGGTCAAGCCGATGTCAATGGAGGAATAGGCCACGCTCTGGATTGTTTCTATATAGTCCTCCTCGCTACCGCTGCCGTAGAACAGCGCATCGCGGTACCCTTCATAATTGACGACCCAGGCGCCGACGGGGATATCGAAATCGTCCCTCGTAATGGTGCTGTTGGGAAATGTCCCCATGCTGGTATTCCACTGGGGAATATTCAATGAAAGGGTTCCGCTGCTGGCATTGTAATCGGTGGTCGTCTCAAACCATTTGCCAAACACATTCACCGCGAACGTCCCGGCATCGTCGACGGTATATGTGGTGCTGTTCAGGGTGCTGATGATTTCCTTGGTGTAGCCTTTGTTTCTAAGCTCGCTGACAGCGTAGCGCAGGCCCGCTTCGGCCAGGTACTCGGCGTTGCGGGCATAATTGGACACCCCGGCACTCATCATGGTCGAGGAAGTGAACATCGAGATCATGCCGGCCCCGAGAAAACCAAAGATCAAGATAACCACGATGACATAGATCATGACGCTGCCGGAATGGTCCGATCCCTCTAAGCGGGCTTTCAGCTTGGCAACACGATTCATGCAAGATTTCATTAAGGTATACATCAGTATAAATATCTTACAATTACCAGGTTTTGTCAATCATGGCCCGTGGGTAAACCCGGACCTGGAAGGCCGGCAGATTGCTGATGGTAAATCCGGCTGTTATGTACGACACTTCGAATGTCCCATCAACATCAAGATCCACATCGGCTTTTACGGTAAGCACCGGGGAAGATACGTCCTCGATCAGTTTGTAATCCACTCCATCGACATTGATATAGAGGTTGCCCGCTGAAAATTTCAAGGTTCGGTTCCCCTCCAGGTCGTCCTCCGAACTGGTGTAGGCCAGTGACGTATCGTCCACCGGTGCGGACGTGATGCTGGCGATGCTGCGCAACTCCAGGCTGATCCGGCTCAAAGCCACCTCGGCATTCATGGCGGCCTCGGTCGCTTTGCGGGTCGTTTCGTAGCCCTCCAGGCCGACCACCAGGAACAGGCTGGCAAACGTGGCCAGAATGCCAACGATTACCAGCGAGGCCACAACCTCTATCAAAGTGAATCCGGCTTCCCTGTGCATGGGCTTCAGTATTTGCTTACCGGGTCATCTGAATTCACCCGGCTGTTGGTCAATAGGGTCGTTAGGCTGTGTCCCGCTGACGTCACCGTGACTTTTAGGGTGTCTGTTGGGGTCCCCGGCAGCGGTAATGGCGGCGAGAACTGTTCAGCACCAGCTGCATTAAACGTGATATATTCTAAAGTTACGTCGCTGTTAGCGCCATAGTTGGTAACGATCGTACCAAGCGCGTTGGCAGGATCTGTATTTATCTTTTCTACATATTCTGAGATTCTTTCTTCCATGAGCTGTTCCGTGGCCGCACCTTCCCTGACAATATCGACCGGCCCGGAACTGCCGGTTAAGGCGGTGCCCATAAATTGAAACATCAAGGCGGCCAGAATGGAACCAAGTAAAATAGTGACGGTAATCTCTATGAGCGTGAAACCGTGCTGTGTCGTTTTTACGGTCAAATCAGATACCTCATTCCACAAAACCCGTTTCCGGGGTGACAGCCAGCGACTGGGTGCCGATTTGAATGGATTCTGCGGCCGTGATCGGCTCAATAGCGGCTACCTGATATTCATGGGGAATGCCAAAACGGTCGAAATAGAGTGTGAAGGCGTCCATATCCGGCAGGGCGATTTTTTTGTTGTCATTGCCGGGCAGGTACACCATGTTATTGGTATCGTCCGGTTCCGTCGCGACCTCGGGTGAGGCGGTCTTGAAGACCCAGTAATCGGTTCCGTCGCACTTTATCCCCCAGGTCATATCGTTGCTCTTCATGGCCATAATCTGGGCATAGCGGATGTGGTTGCGGACGGAATTGGCCTTGGCAGCCAGTTCCATCTCATCGGTCCTGGCGATCCGACTGATAACCACCGCGGAGACGATTCCCATGATCATCAGGACCACCATCATCTCGACCAGTGAAACCCCTTGATCCTGTATGTGTAATGCTGAGTGCATTTTTAGCGATTCGCCCGATTCCTGATAGTTTCCAGTAATATAACAGTAAAATCCGGCGTTATCAACGCATAGGGCATATTAATCCGGCAGAGGCAGGGAAAAGGCATCGGTTGCGGCCAGGTTTACGCTGGGTGTCAAATTTTGCTTGTAATTGACCAGGCAGAGTGGCGGCCAAAGGCCTATCGACTGCAGCTTGGTTGGGCGGCCTGGCAATGGTGGGAGTAGGGCGGGGGGCGGGTGTCAATCATCATCGATGATAACCGCGCCGCTGGCATCTCTTTTGACCTCGAACAGTTCGGGATGTTTTTGTTTGAGAGACGCTTCGGAGGCGGATTTTTCTTGTACTAATTGCAGCAGCCGCTGGTTCTCCCGTTCCAGTTCCTTCTGATTGAGGCCCTGTTTGATGGATACCATCAGATCGACCACGTTGCAGGGCTTGGTGAAAAACCGGTACACCTCGCCTTCGTTGATTGCTTTGATGGCGGAATCGATGCGCGCGTGCCCGGTAAGAATCATCCGGATGGTGTCCGGATATTTCTGACGAACGATGGCCAGAAAATCGGAGCCGACCATGCCGGGCATCACTTCGTCCGATACGACCACGTCGACCGGGTAACTCTCCAAAATCGCCAGGGCGTTTTCGGCCGACGCGGCACTTAGGACCGTAAAGTTCTCCCGCTGCAACGTATCTTCCAAAAGATCGCGAATCAATTCCTGATCGTCAACTATGAGGATGGTATAGTTCATGATAGCCGCGTTCCCAGTTTTCAGTTTTGGTTTGCGGGATTAATTCATAGCAACCCAAGAAACATAAAACCTGACTGCGGGCTATTCTACGCAAACCCGCTGAATTTCCTTGATATCGGTAAGTCCCAAAAATACCTTGGAAACGCCGTCTTGCTTGATGGTGGTCATACCTTCTTCGAACGACTTTATGAAGAGCTCCTCCGAGGTGGCCTCGTTTTTGATCATCCGCTTGATGTCCGGGGTACCTTCCATTAACTCGTGTACGCCGGCGCGTCCCCTATAGCCGGTATCATTGCACTCCTCGCAGCCGACGGTCTGGAACAGTTCCAAGTCTTCGCTGTACTCGATACCGGCCCGGGGAAAGGCGTCTTCACCGTAATATTTTACAATGTCTTGAAACTGCTCCTCGTTGGGGTTGAATTTTTTCTTGCAGTTTTTACATAACCGGCGGATCAAGCGCTGGGCCAGCACCCCCAGAAAGGCGTCCGAAAAGTTGAGGGGGTTGAGCCCCATGTCCAGCAGGCGGGTAACGGTTTCCGGGGCACTATTGGTGTGCAGGGTGGAAAATACCAGGTGACCGGTGAGGGAGGCCTCAATACCGATGGAAGCGGTTTCGTGGTCCCGCATTTCACCAATCATGATCACATCCGGATCTGCCCTCAGAAAGGCCCGCATCACCCGGGCAAAATCAAGCCCGATTTTCGGTTTGCACTCTACCTGGCGTAAACCAGCCTGTGAAATTTCCACGGGATCTTCAGCGGTCCAGATTTTGATCCCGGGTTTATTGATATGCCCCAGGGCCGCGTGCAGGGTGGTGGTTTTTCCGGAACCGGTGGGGCCGACAACCAGTACCAGGCCGTAAGGCTGTACGATAATTCTCTCCATGATTCCATGATTGCGCTCGTTCATGCCCATATCGGCCAGCGCCATTGCGCCGGACTCAGCCAAGATACGCAGGACCGAATCTTCGAATCCACCGGCGGTCGGCAGAGTGGCCAGCCGTAATTCAAAAGGTCTGATGCCCTTGCGCTTAAACTTGATCTTACCGTCCTGGGGCAGCCGCCTTTCGGCAATATCCAAACCGCTCATGATTTTAAGCCGCGACATGATGGCCCGGGCATTGGTATTGGGCACTTGGAGGACTTCCTGACAGACACCGTCAATTCGAAAACGGATATTCGTTTTCTTGGTAATGGCAGATGGCTCAATGTGAATATCGGAGCTGCCTTTGCGGTAAGCGGAAATAAGGATCTGGTCAACCATGCGGACGATCTGACCTGAGGATTCGTCTACTTCTTCATAGGCATCATCTTCGCTTTCTTCCTCTTCTTCGAAGTCAATATCCGGCATCATGTCGAAATCGCTGCTATCTTCCGATTCCATTTCGATATCGTCACTAGATTTTTCTTCATAGAAATGTTTGATGACCTTTTCGATCTCTTCCTTGATACTGACGATGAAATTCACCTTCTTGGCGTTCAGCAGACCCGGGATAGGGTCTGTCTTGAGCAGATCCGTGGGGTCATCAATCATCACGTCCACCCCGCCCAGTTCCCACGACAGCGGCACCCAGGTGTTTTGCATGAGGAAAGCCTGCTTGAGGTTGGGCGTCAGTTCATAAGGGATTTGCATCTTGGAATCGAACACCTTGAAGGGGGCCTGGAAGAACAGGCTGAGCGATTTGCCGACTTCGGCAATGTCGATGCGGAAATTATCGGTAAGCACGAATTCAACGCTGCGACCGGATTTTTTGGAGATGGTCAGTGCATTTTGCAGCTGGGTCGTTGTAACGATTTTATAGCGCAGCAGGTAATCATATTTCGACTCGTAGGTCGCCGAGGAGAGCGTCTCGGTGATGTAGTTCTCGATATCTTCATAATCGGGATCAATCTCCTTGACCGATTCAAAATACTCCAGGGCCAGATCATCGTGACCCTTGGCATGCATTTGTTTTCCGAAAATGAATTTGATTTCGGCAGTCACCTTTTTATCTAGATTGTGATCGGAAATGATCTTTTCGATCTGATCGATCACGCGGGAGGGGGAGTGCGCCTGGAACATACATTCGGCCATATCGGGGAGGATGTCCGCCGAAAAATCTTCGTGCGCGAACAGCTTGGAATACTCTATCACGGCCTCTTTGTGCAGTCCGAGTTCCCGGCAAGCATTGGCGCTGCTGCTGATTTCGTGAATATTTTCACCACCGTCATCCCAGGTTTCCCGCAGTAGGGAAGCATCTTCAGCGGTGATAGTGGTGTCGTCCTGATCAAGGCTATCGAGTTCGCCTTTGATATCGGTGACTTTTTTTTTGAGTTTGTTCTGCAGGGCTGCGTTCAGGCTTGATTTGCTTTTTAGTAATTCTTCAAAGAGGCCCAGGGCCTCAGCATAGAGGCCGTGTTTTTGATACGCTTCCGCTTCGGCGATTTTTTGCTTGATATCCATTATCGATTCCTGAATTCAGTCAGTCGCATTCGGGGGCGTCCGGGGAAATCGCCGGCAGCAGTTCGTTGCATTTAAGCCGGATCATGGCAATGGTGGCAAACCAGCCCATGATGATGATGATCTGGCCCAGTTCGGCCCGTCGGTAGAATATCCGATTGTTGCCAAAAACCAGTTCAGCTTCGCGTACACATTGGAAGGCATCGGTAAAGGCGGCCCAGTCAAAGCGGTTCAAGTCGCCCTCGGTTTGGCCGTCGTAATCACAGAACAATTGTTTACCGCGATGGGAAAGAAAAATAATACCCTGGACATCTTCTAAGAGCAATAGATCTTTAAAGATCATTTTCATCTGATCGTGCATCATAATTTCGGTGCCTTACGCTTTCTTATCGCTATCCATTCACAACGAAGGGTCAGTGGTGTAAACTGGTCTTTATTTGATTCACAACAGCGACGCCGATGTATACCCAAGTTTGGTTTACGTATGGAGTTTTTATCGTTTAACGTAACTGCAATCACTCATAAAGGAGCCGCCGAATAACATCCCCGGGACAGTTTTTTTCAAGGGCCACCACCATGGTCTCTTCATCCGGCAACAGTATCAGGCCATTCTCGCGACCCTGATCGATATAACAGGCTTTTATATTTCCGGCAGTGAGGGTAGCGCCCAGTTTGGCTGACAGCGTCATCAGGTTGTCCCAGGCGGGATCTGCACCGGTGCTGGCGATACCTTTTTTCTGGACCGGTGCAATTGCGGCCTGCGGCTCGGGTTGGGAAACCGCCGCTTGCGCCGCGGGCGGCGGTTCTTCCGGCTGTGCTTCCTGAAAATCAGATTCATCCAGACCGGCTTCGTCTTTACGGCGCATGGCGTCGAACAGGACGGCCTGGAGGTCTTCCATGATAACCTTCTTGTTCAACACACAGGTGTCCTGAATGGACAGCGACGGGCTGTCCCAGGAAAAAATTTCATAGGCCGCCTGCCTGCCGTGCATATCACGTATCCTGGCGTCCAGTAGTTCGCCGTCCCTGAAAAAAAGGACGCCCTGTTTTTCAGTCTCCTTGCTGACCACGCGAATGGTGCAGGTTTTCTGTTCCATTTCAACAAGTTGCAGAAACATATCAATGGAAACGGTTTGCAGCGTACCGCCTTCGGATTCCTTCTCGAGACTGGCGATGACGCGATCGGCAAGATCCTCAACAACAAACGGCTTTTCTATGAAGGCCTCCGCACCGGTATCCAGCACCCGTTGTTTGGATTGCGGGGTGCTGTAGGCCGTTAGGACAATCACCGGTATATCCGGGTACTTTGCGGACATATGGGCCAAAAGTTCAAAGCCGTCCATGTTCGGCATGTGCAGGTCGGTGACCACGATGGATACGGCGTTGTCTTTCAGGCTCTGAACCGCCTCGACACCATCTGCTGCCAAAAGGGTGCTGAAAACACCGGCATGGGCTTGGAACTTCTTCTTGATCAAATGCCTCAAAATCCTGTCGTCATCGACTATGAGGGCGTTCTTTTGCATACCGATCCTTTGCATTTTGGTTTAGCGCATTATATAGGGATTTGTATAATAATTCAAATGTTATATTTCACAAAGCGACTGTTGGCACCGATCTCAGGGGGCGTTATATGAACCACTGAAAGGGCGTCCCGGCCGGCAAGGATAGCACACTCGAATTGCTTCAGGTTGGGATGGAACATGGTGTGCGGAAGTTATTTTTTAAAGAAACGGCCTAAGCCGGTAGGTTTTTCGAATTGTGCCTTGATTAAGGGCGCCAAAACATCACAATTCAGACGCACCATGGCCATCTGGGCCTCGAAACCGGTCATAATGAGCAGATGGCCGTTTTCTATTTTGCGGATATACAGGCGCAGATTGTCAAAATGGATTTCGGTTTCCTCATTGACGGCAATGGCGTTGATGAAGGCGGACAGATCCATTGGATTTAAGCTCGGGGGGGGGGGGTACGGTATTGTACCCTTCGATCTTAATTTCACGGTTATCGTCAATAAAAATAGCACCTTCTACATCATCGATGCCCAGTATGTCATTAAAGAGTTCTCTCATTACTTTCTCAGCGCCTCCAGGACCTGATCACGGGGGCAGCTGTCGGTTACGGACACCACCGTGGGTTCATCACCGGGAAGAATGATCAAATTCAGTCTTTCACCGCGGTTGACGTAACATACTTTCAAAGGCCCGGCCGAAAAGAGCGGGGCAATCATCTTAACATGCTCCAACAATTCAAACCATGAGTCGTCAACGTAAATATCTTCCAGGGAATCATTAGAGCCTGCCGCCGCTTCGTATTTCTGTCGGAGCAGGTCCGGATAGGAGCGTTCCGCCGCCTTTTTAGGGACCGCCTTTTTAGGAGCCGCTTTCTTGGCTGCGGCTTTGGGGGAAGGCGGCTCTTCTTCAAAGTCTTCCGGGGCACCCTCGGCTTCATCCTTCATGCGCATGGCATCAAACAAGATCGCTTGAAGTTCGCCCTTTATCTTCTTTTCCTTGATCGCACACTCATCCTGGATGGCAAGGGTGACACTGTCCCAGGCAAATATTTCATACGCCGCTTCATTGCCCTGGCGATTATTGATGCGTGCATCCATCAGGTCGCCTTTGTAAAAGAACAGGATACCTTTGTTTTCGGAGATTTTGTTAAACACCCGGATAGTACAGGTTTTCTGTTCCATCTCGATAAGCTGAATGAACATGTCGAGGGGAACCGTCTGCAACGTGCCGCCTTCCGTCTCCTTCTGCAGGGTCTTGATGATCTTCGTGGCCAGGTCTTCAACCACGAACGGCTTTTCGATATAGCCGGCCGCACCGCCATCGAGTACGGTCTTTTTTGAACTGGGCGTGCTGTAGGCCGTCATGATGATGACCGGAATGTCCGGGTAATTTTCAGAGAGGTGGGCCAAAAGCGCCAGACCGTCCATCTCCGGCATCTGCATGTCCGTGACCACAAGGGAGATCATATTTTGTTTCAGACTGTCAACCGCCTCTTTTCCGTCCAACGCCGTGAGCGTGGTGAATGTTTCGGCGTAGTTTTCGAATTTCTTCTTGATCAGGCGCAGCCAGATATGGTCATCATCGACGATAAGAACTTTTTGCGTCATCGCTTAAAATCCCGCTTCCGCTTTTTCTATCTCTGCGGCGTATTTCTCGGTCCAGGGCACGATCGCCTTGAGCAGGGGATAGTAGATATCGATTTCTTCAGCGATTTCTTTAATACATTCAACTATTCCCCGGGCCAGGATATCGGTACTCGCTTCACCGCTGTAGTCTATTTGCCCGTCTGCGTAGTGGAACTCTGCCGCAAACGGATCCAAGAAATCGTAGCTATCGGCTTTTTCGACAAACTTGCGTCTCAGTAAGGTTCTAAAGTCGGCCTTGCCTTTATTGTTGGCATGGAACGTCTCTTCAAAAGTACTGAGCAATTCTTCGACAATTGCAATGTCTATTCCGCCGTCCGCCGCTGACGGGACAGTTGTTTCCTGAGATGTGTCCAGGGTATCATTTAGATTGTTATGGATCAGTTTGACCTGGTAGACGTTGAACTCACCACCGGATTTTTTACTGGTCTCGATCAGCTTTTCCATATCCTGTCGGGAGGTGATCAATTGTTTCCGGTTCCAGGGGAAGAGAGAACCGGTAATAGTGCCCATATTGAGAAATACCGTACCCTTTTGATCCACACCATTGATGGTGACTTCCACGTAACCAGTCAACTTTTCCGATTGCATCTTGATGATCAGCTTCTTGAGATCAGTAAATTCCGTGGACAGGTTATTGTGGAGGACTTCGGCATTGGGCAAGTTAGACCAGAAATGAACGTACTCGGGCTCTATTTCGTACACGGCGACCGCAAAGCTTTTTTCGCCGCTATTGTTGATGATGTAGTCAACCGCTTCAGCACCTTCCAGCGCTGTGGATTTGTCCTCATAGACGCCGTTCAAAATACTGTGGTCATCTACGAAAACGACACCTTCCGCCTTGCTCGCCAAAAAGTGGATGGCCCCGGTGGGGACTTCGCCACTAAAATGTTCGATGAATCGTCCAACGTTAAGATAAAAACTGTTGAGGCCCTCGATAAAGGGCGTTTTCTTGGGAATGACAATCATTTCTACTCCTAGCCAAATAAACGCGTTTCAACAACTGACGGCAGATCGACGGTCAACCGCCTTTTTCGCAATCTTTCAATGGATAGGCGGAGACTGTCTTGCATTCTCGTAATGGCATCCGCCAAGCTGCCGATTTCGTCTTTGGCTTTGATTTTGATTTCGGCATCCAGTTCGCCGACGCTGATCCGGTCGGCCACGTTGGTTAAATGTCTGATTTTGGTGACAAGATTGTGGCCGTAAAGGGTGACTACAAGACTAATAATTATCAGGGTTCCGGCGATAGTAATAAGGTTAAGATTGCGAGTGGTTTTACTGACCTCCGCAGACTGGGCCTCCAAGGCCCTGATCGGACGAGTAAATTCATGGATATAGGTGGTGGCGGCGATGCAGTACTCGGTACCGTCAATGGGCGTAAGGGTCATAAGTTTCTCGCGCATTTGACCGTCTGTATCCTTCCACAGGTAATATCCTCTGCTGTTGATATTCTTGCCCTTGTCGGCCGCCGAAATAATCCTGGCGAAACGCGGATAATCCGGTCCCAGTAGCTTTTTGATGACCTTGTTTAAAACGACTCCGTTAAGTTTTGGGTTGGGATGAACCCAGGCGGTGAAAGGACCCACTGCACTCAAAACTGTGTAACCGGTTGTACCACCTTTTGGATTGCCAGTTTTGCGAATGTGGGGTCCGCGGCCATGTCTTCCCGTTTAAGTGCGGGGTTCTGTTCTAAGTATAGTTTGCATTGCGCCGCGACGGCCTTGCCGATATCTGCGATGCTGCGTTCACCCAATGTTTTAACGATTGGGGCACTCTCAATGGTGATGTCTTTTGTAAGGAGGTTCAATTGCCGCTGGGTTAGAAAAGCTGAGACTGTCATGAGCAGGAGCGGAATGACCATGAATAAGAAGATCATTTTAGTCCGCAACCCCATGCCGGCCTTTGGCTTTCCAGCCGCATCTTTGACGGGAGCGGCGGCCGCCGGTTCTTCAGTTGCGGCGGCAGCTTCTTGGGCGGCTTCCTGGGCGGATTCCTGGAAGGCCCGCTCTAAATTGTCGAAATCCTCGTCATCGAAATCGTCTGCATTGAACTCTTCGTCTTCAATGCCTTCGAGGCTGTCGTATTCCTGGGTTTCCTCGTAGACTTTCTCCTCTTTCTGGATGTGGATGATGTGGCCGCAGTCTTTGCATTTGGTTTTGACAACGTCGCTTTTTATCTGGTCCAGTTTTGCAATCAGAACATGGTAGACTTTGCCGCATTCTTCACAGATAACTGAAACAGTCATGAGGGTCTCCTTAAATTCGGTTGATCTTGTTTACGCAGTGCTCCGGGCGGAAATAAGATCGGCAATTTCTTCTGGCATTCGTTTACGATTATTACTCCGGATAAAACTACCGGGGTTAGGGGATTAAATGGTTTTCAACCTGGCGACCATGGCCTGTTGAAATTCCAACCGTTTTTCTTCGCGCGGGATTTCGTTCGCGAGACGGGTAATCAGTTCGGCAGCCCGATTTTTGGGAATCCGGGTGGGATCGCCTCCGAATTCCTGAATTTCGTCTTCAAAGACCACCTCGGCGATCGGCCCCATGGAGTTGGCCAGTTGGGCGACCATAAAATCAATGAACTCTTTGCTGATCCCCTGGACAGCAGGGGTCGGCTTTTCAACCAGGCCAAGCTCGACGAGCTTAGCGATAACCATCTTCATGGTGGCAAGTTCAATGTTCAAGGCGCTGGCGACGGTTCCAAGGTTTTTTTTGCCGTCCAACTGCATGAGCACCTGCAGCATGTGACTGTCTAAAGAGAATTCGCCGAGATCACCTTTGATGGCTCCCTTTAAAACCAGAGCTGATATGTCGCCAGATAAATCAACCATCTATTCTCCTCCACGGGGTGTTCGATAGTTTGTCGCGGTCCTCTAGCCTGTGAACCATGCAGATACGGTTCTAGTCATCTTTCGCCCGATGCTTGCTTTTTATTGCCCCTCCTTCCAGGACATGATCTCTTTTTTCAGCTCTTTAAATTCCGCCTGAATGATCTTTCTGATCTCTTCGATAAAAGCCTGGTAGTTGATGTCACCAGCAGTGGCCGAAACCCCGGGGGTGGCCGGCGGTGCTGTACTCGGCGTTGCCGGTGCCAGTGTTTTCTTGGCCGCTTCGGCTTCGGCCTCTTCCGGTTCCGTGCTTTTGGTCAACATGATCTGGTGCTTGAGACCCTTAAACTTTTTCACTTCTTCGGATAGAATTTTTTTCTTATCCGTTTCGTCCATACCCGGGTTCATTAATATCGTTTCGAGACCTGCGTGAACGGAATGTAGCAGTTTGATTGAATCAGGATGGGCATCCACTTTCTTGCTGGCAATGTACTTGCCAACCGAACCATGCAATTGTAAAAACATGTACGGCAGGCGGGAATCTTTATATAGAGCTTTCAAGCGCTCGATTTCGTTCAATAATTTTTCAAGGTTTTCATCGGTTATCTCCCAATCGAGGGAGAGGACAATTGCATCGAGCTCCATTAGCGGGGATGCCTTTTGCGGAGCCGGGGGGCTTTCTCCAGGAGTGGCGGCGGTATCATTTGTTTCTGCGGGAACCGCGGGCGGTGTCTCCGGATCCATGGCCTGGCCGTCATCCGTTTCACTGAAAAGATCATCAAGCCGGTCGTTGAGCTCTGAAGTCAATTTGCCCTTGTCTGCGTTCAAATTATTACCCCCCTAGTTCAAGGCGCTTCTCAAGTGAAGCAACGGTAAGCGAGATGGCCTTTTTCATTGTTTCCACAACGTTTTCACCAGTGATTGCACTGGCGGCTATGCTGGGGACCTTCAGTTTTTTATTCAGATCGTTTTCAAGCGTTTCAACCGGCAAGATCGGAATGCCTTCATCAGCCAGATCCCGTTTGTTGTACTGGATGACCAGCGGAATCTTGAAGATGCTTTTATCAAAGGTAGCCAGATTGTCTTGCAAGTCTTTCAAGGAAATAATGTTCATTTTTTGTCGCAGGGCCATGGAATCCGCTACGAAGACGATCCCATCGACACCCCGCAGCACCAGTCGCCGGGTTGCACTGTATTTCACCTGGCCCGGCACGGTGTAAAATTGCATTTTTATGTTGTAGCCCTTGATGACCCCGATCTCCATGGGCATAAAGTCGAAAAAGAGGGTGCGGTCACCATAGGTTTTTACGGTCGTAAGGTTGCCTTTTATTCTTTTGCGGAATTTGTCGAAGATATATTCCAGATTCGTGGTTTTACCGCCACGACCGGGTCCGTAATATACGAGCTTAACTTGAACTTCTTTTTTCTTAGGGTTGATTAATGCCAATGGTCATACCTCATCGTTGTCAGTATCCGTTATTCAGTTATTGTGGTGCCGCTACAGTATTTCTTTGATTTTCTTGGTAGCCTCAGTGACTTTGAGCCTTAAAAATCCAAGCGACACGTCTTTTCCAAAAATTGTGACGAGCAGCAGCTCGTCGTCAATTTTGCTGAAGTGGATACTTTCACTCTCGCCTTTATGAAATAGAAGCGAAAAGTCTTCTTCACCCACAATTTTTGCCATGGCACTAACAGCGCCGAAGTTACCTGCGGCCAGAGCTGCCAGAGAATAAATATCGTGTTCCAGATCACCATCATCCAGGTTGACGATAATATTACCGGCAAGATCAATCAGCAAGACGCACCTGACGCCTAGTTCAATCAACTCTTCTGACAGGATCCCTTCAATACTCTCGAACTGTTTTTTGTCTAGATCTACAGTGTAGTCCAACGATTTTCACCTTTCACATTGAGTAGTGGGGATGGAAAACGGGCGGTCGCAAGCGTCCCCGAGCCAGTGGCCGTCAGAACCGGCCTGGCATGATGGCGGGCGCTCCATTTTCCTGATCAAGTTTCCCCTGATGATTAATAATGTTATTCCCTAGCAGTGATAAAGTACGCTAGCCACCAGAAGGGAACGTCGATTTTAGCGTCACCCCTTCAGGTTCACTTGTCCCGGCGCTTCGGGAAAATTTTGGGTTTGTCCAAATATTCAGTGATTCTCATATCATATCCATATTGTGAGATCAATACTAAATAGAATCACACCTAAAATGCACGGTCGGCCCAACGGGGAGCGGCCGGGGTCCTGAATTTGCCGGCCGGTGGTCAAATCTTCCCGTTTGGCGGTTCGGCGCAAGGCTTGTAAGCGTGGATTAACCCGGCATGGGAAAGAATCCGAGAATGATTTCGACCCGGCGGTTTTTCTGACGTCCCCGGGCAGTGCGATTGGTTTCCACCGGGCGGTACTCACCAAACCCCATGGTGGCAATGCGGTCCGGTTCTATTTTACCGCGGCCCAGCATGTACTCGGCTACTGAGGCCGCCCGGGCGATGGACAGCCCGAGGTTGGAGCGGTAGCGCCCCCCAGTGAGCGGTACATTGTCGGTATGTCCGGCAATGATGATCTCTCCATCCGTGCCGTTCAGCGCGTCGGCGATTTTATCAAGAAGCGGTTTCATCTGCGGTTTGATTTGAGCCTTGCCGGAATCGAAAGTGCTTTCACCCATCAGGCTGATGGCGATCTGGTCGTCCCCGACGTTGATGTCGATGAGGCTCTGTATATCTTTGAAACGGCTTTCAACTACTTTCTGCAGTTCCTCGCCAATCTGCTTTTTTTCCTGGGTAACGATGAATTCCTGGCTTGGTCTGGGGGGGACAATGGCTTGATCGAAATCTTTTGCTATCATTTTCAATCCCTTGGGAGTGTCCAGCACTTTATCCTTGCGCTATACCCCAAAGGCCTTCTCAAGGGATCCGGCAACCTCTTTATATACCGCCTTGTCCATTTCGGAAAAACTTAACAGAAGGACAAAAAAGCACAGCAGCAGGCTCATGAGGTCGCCGAAGGTGACAACCCAATCAGGTGCGCCTTCCTCGACTACGACGGGGGGCTGGTCATTGTTACTCGCCATGCAGGGTTCCTATTCCTTTTTTTCGCCCACCTTGTCCCGGTCTTTGGGAGACAGATAGACCTTCAACGCTTCCTCAAGCACCATGGGGGAAATGCCCCGGCTGATGGCCACCGTTGCGTCGAGTATGATTTTCTTCTGATTGAGTTCTTCCTCGCTGCGCATCTGTAGTTTATCGGCTATGGGCATACAAACCAGGTTGGCGATAACCGCTCCATACAACGTTGTAAGCAGGGCGACAGCCATGGACGGCCCGATGCTGGAGGGGTCCGACATGTTGGCCAGCATCTGAACCAGCCCGATCAGGGTTCCAATCATACCGAACGCAGGCGCCGTGCCGCCCATTCCTTTGAATATGCGGCGACCCAGATCATGGCGCTGAACAGTCAACAGGATATCTTTGTTCAGCATGTCTTCAATGAGACCTTCGTCGTAACCATCGGAAAGATACCGCAGGGCCTTAGCCGAGAATTCGTCGACCGGGGCCTCTTTTTCCAGAGCGATAAGCCCTTCTTTTTTGGCTATCCGCGTAAATTTGATCATCTCTTCGATCACTTCATCGGCCGGCTGCAATTTCACCAAAAAGGCTTTCATTGCAACCTTCATTGAACTCAGGACATCTTTCATGGAAAATTTGATGAAATTCGTGGCAAAAGTTCCACCAAGCACAATAAGCAAGCCGGGAATGTTAATAAAAATAAGGGCACTTCCACCTATTATGATCGCAGAAACAACCAGTCCGGTTCCTCCCAGCAATCCGATAATTGTGGCGATATCCATGTCTATTTCCTCATCGACTCTTTGTAGACCATGACGGCGTTGCCGATATTTCCCAGTTCAGCGTATTTCATGATTTTATTGAGGGTGGCAAGCGTGACGACAGTGTCCAGCGGCATGAGTAGGGTGCCGGTTTTGTGACGAATGCTATCTGCCAAGACCATGCCTTCCACCAGGTTCTCGAGCGGCACCATCTTATGGTTGCGTTTCTTTTCCGCCCGCATATTTTCAACATTGATCTCCAACACCAGATCCACGATATCCGGATCGAGTTGATACCCTTTCTGCAGTACCAGTCGCTCGGGTACGTCTTCATAGGCGTACCCCCATTTGTGAATCAAGTTGTCATAGGCGGATGCCGCCGAGATGATTTTAACAGCCACGGGAATCTGGTCACCGGAAAGCCCATCTGGGAACCCCCGGCCGTTGACCTGCTCATGATGCTGCCGTACGATTTTGGACAGCGGCCGTAAAAACTCGATTTCCTGGAGTATGATTTCGCCCTGTAACGGATGCGTTCTATACAAAGCCATGTCGTCGCCCGGCAGTTCGGTTGTTTTTTTCAGCAGCATGTGATCGGGGAAGCCGACCATGCCGATATCGTGCAGGAGCCCACCGGCTTCGATAAGCGGATAGTCGGTTTCATCCACTTCGGGATGGCGCTGGGCCACATTCAGGGCAGTTTTGGCGACACGCCGGCAATGCCCGCCCAGATCCTCGTTGAATACCTCGATCAGGTTCGAAAACATTCGGATGGTTTGGAAATAATTTTTTTCAATGATTGCGTATTTATTGCGCAGCTCCCGCTCCAGGCCCACAATCCGTTCACCCGTCGCGATTCTCTCACGCAACTCATCGAAATCGAAAGGTTTGGTAATGTAATCATCTATCCCGCCGCGCAGTCCGGTCACGATATCCTGGTTGGTATTCTTGGCGCTGACGATGATAAGGTATTGGTAGCCGGGCAGGTCGGCATTGCGGATGCGCTGGCATAGTTCGAGTCCATCGAGACCGGGCATGGCCCAGTCGGTTAAGACCAGATCTAGATCGGTGGAACTGGCAATATCCCAGGCATCCAGACCGTTTTGGGCTACATGGACCTGGTGGCCCCAGGACTGGATGTGTTTTTCCAGCAGCCTGAGCGTCACCAGGTCATCATCGGCTATGAGAATATTCATCGTTTGGGTCCAAAAACCTGCACGTTCGTGCCGTACGTTGATTAAAGGTGTCGTTTCATTAAGCTATATCGGCAGAACCTCCCATTCCTTTAGTCGGATAGGGGTGATTTATGCGCAAACTAAATGCCCGACCCCAAATGCAGATATATTTTGGCGAAAGTGGAGTTTTTACGAAGGTTTCTGTCTAAAGGGAAGTTGTGGACAGAATCTATGCGAAAGGGTTGTTGTTCGGGCAGAAATATTCAAGCGACTGCCGTCCGACTGAACGCAGACCTGTCTACTTGGTATTTGGCTGAGGCCGTCGCTGATTGTATAGTGATGCTCCTCTCGTAGTGAGGGAGACATCATGAAGCCCCCTAAAGGGGGCTGATTTTGGTTTCTGGGTTTGAACTTCCCTTTAAGAGGCGCCGAGCATCGCAGGAAAGGGCGACCAGAGCGAAGTGCGTGTCTGAGCGAAGCGAGTTGTGCTGAGCGCGCCCTTTCCGAGAAGCACAGGGCAGCCCGCAGGGCCGCGTCTTATGGGCGTTTTCTTCTTGTCCGGCATAGCCGTTAGGCGACGCCTGATTGGTTCGTTTTCTTTCACGCGAAAGAAAATGAACAAATTGATGTATAATAACAGATCGTTTAAGTCTTTCTCGTTACTGCCATAGATGGCACATACTCCCCGGACCGGTAGAACCTCTCCGGGTCCTACACCAGAGTGGAGGGATTATATCGTGACTAAAGGCTGGGAATGCCGGGTACCGTTGGGCCGACCACGGCTGCAATTAACGAAACAAATTGATATACCAGTAGAAAATGGGTTCTCCGTAAAACAGATAGGTTACGGCTCCGAAGGCCAGGAAAGGACCAAAGGGGATTTTGAGCCTGAAGTTGGTAAATCGGCCGGCCGCAATCAATATCAGGCCGGCCACCGTACCCGAGGCAGATCCGGCGAAGATCGTGAACAAAACGCCCTGCCAGCCGGTAAGGCCCCCGATCATGGCCAGCAGCTTGATGTCACCGCCCCCCATACCCATCTTGCCGGTCAGTAACAGGTAGCTTTTGGCCACCAGATAGAGGCTGCCGCCGCCGGCCAGGATACCGAGCAGAGACTGTTGCCAAGTCACCCAGTCCACAATGAATGAGGACAGAAAACAGATGACGATGCCGGGCAAGGTGATTACGTCGAGTATCTTCTGATGGTCGATATCGATAAATGTCACCACCAGCATCGCGGCGATAAAAAGATAGGCGGCCAAAGCTTCCCAAGAGTATCCGAATTTAAGCAAGACCGCCAGGGCGGCCATTCCGGAAAGCAGCTCCACGATGGGATAACGCAGGGAGATGGGTGCCCGGCAACTGCGGCATTTTCCGGCCAGCAAAAGGTAACTGATCACCGGGATGTTGTCATACATCCGGATAGGTGTATCGCAGGTCGGGCAATGTGATGCAGGAAAGACGATCGATTGTTCGGGATTGGGCAGCCGGTAGATGCAGACATTCAAAAAGCTGCCGATGCACAGTCCGGCCAGAACAGCAAAAACGTCCAGGGCATTTATCATCATAGGGCTTTGGTTCCGATTGGGGTATGGTTCGACTTTTCCGGTTAAAATATTAGTTTCATAGAAATAAATCAATATAGATATTGTAAAAAGGAAAAGCGGTCTTATCTTTAGTGTTTGCAATAGGCATGGATATAACGGTTTCCCGGATTGGGAGGACCCTTCACTTTAATTTGTATCCTGATATACACCGCACCCGACGACGTGGCGCCGCCGGGAGCGAAATAGAGTTTGGAGAAAAGATGGGCGAGACAGACAAAGACGATTTGATAAGCATTATCGATGACGATGACTTTGATGAAGACTTGCCGACATCCATGCCGTTGATGCCGGTCAGGGACGTGGTGATCTTCACGGATATGCTGATGCCGTTGTTTGTGGGACGCGACAAATCGATTAACGCTGTAGAATCCGCTGTTGAAAAGGACAGCATCATGATGCTGTCGACCCAGAAAGATCCCGGGATCGAAAACCCGACGCCGGATGACATTTATTCCGTCGGCACCGTCGGGCGTATTCTACGGATGCTCAAGCTCCCCGATGGCCGGGTCAAGGCGCTCGTCCAGGGCGTGGCCAAGGCTAAAATCACGAAGTATGTTCGCAAGCGCCCTCTCTACAAGGTTGATGTGGAAATCATCCTGGAAGAACCGGCCGCGTCTATCGATGTCGAGACCGAGGCCCTGATGCGCAACGTGCGGGAACAATCTGAGAAAATTTTGGCCCTCAGGGGCGAACTCACCAACGAGATCGGCACCGTCCTCGAAAGTATCGAGGACCCCGGCAAACTGGCCGACCTGGTGGCCTCGAACCTGAAAATGCGTATCGAAGATGCCCAGGCATTGCTGGAAACCTTGGACCCGCTGGACCGACTGCGTAAAATAAACGACATCCTGTCCAAGGAAGTCGAACTCTCCTCGATGCAGGCCAAAATTCAATCCGATGTGCGCGACGAGATATCCAAGAGCCAGCGCGATTATTTTCTGCGCGAACAGGTGCGTGCCATTCATCGCGAATTGGGTGAGAGCGATGAGCGTGTTCAGGAAATCAAGGACTACCAATCCAAAATCAAAAAAGCCCGGATGCCGGTCAAGGTCCGCGAGGAAGCGGGCAAGCAACTAAAGCGGCTGGAACAGATGCATCCTGAATCGGCCGAATCTTCTGTGGTGCGGACCTATCTGGACTGGCTGGTGGAGCTGCCCTGGAGCAAATCTTCCAAAGGCGGCATCCATATTCAACGGGCCAAGGAAGTCCTGGACAAGGACCACTATGGGCTCGAGAAAATCAAGAACCGGATCCTTGAATATTTGAGTGTCAAAAAGCTCAACCCGAAAATGAAAGGGCCGATCCTCTGTTTTGTCGGCCCTCCCGGAGTGGGTAAGACCTCACTGGGCCAGGCCATTGCGCGGGCCATGAAGCGCAAATACGTCCGCATCTCGCTGGGCGGCATCCGGGACGAAGCGGAAATCCGCGGTCACCGGCGAACCTACATTGGGGCGCTGCCCGGCCGGATTATTCAAGGGTTGAAGCAAGGCGGCACCAATAACCCGATTTTCATGATGGACGAGATTGACAAACTCGGGGCCGATTTCAGGGGGGATCCCTCATCCGCTTTGCTGGAAGCCCTTGATCCCGAGCAGAATTCGGAATTCAGTGACCACTATCTCAACCTGCCGTTCGATTTGTCGGAAGTGATCTTTATCCTGACCGCAAACATGACCGATACGATTCCCTCGGCCTTGCTGGATCGCATGGAGGTAATTTCTCTTTCGGGCTACACCCAGGAAGAGAAGCAAAAGATTGCGACCACTTTTCTGATACCACGCCAGATTAAGGAAAACGGTCTGAAACCCAGAAATTTCGCCATCAGTCCGGGGGCGCTGCGCACGATTATCGACGAGTATACCCTCGAAGCGGGGCTTCGGAACCTGGAAAGAACCATCGGGAGGATCTGCTGCAAGATCGCCCGCAAGATTGCCGAGGGCAAAAAGGGAAAGTTCAACATTACCCGCCAGAATCTGCACAAATATCTGGGCCCCCCGGTTTTTATTCCGGAACTGGATAAAGAGGCCAGTCAGATCGGCCTGTCCACCGGTCTGGCCTGGACGCCTTCCGGGGGAGAGACCCTGTATATCGAGGCGGCCTTGATTGGGGGCAAGGGGGACCTGATCGTGACCGGACAACTCGGAGACGTGATGCAGGAGTCCGCCCGGGCGGCCCTGAGTTATACCCGGGCCAATTTGAAAAAATTTAAGATCAAAGAAAGTCTGCTTGAAAACGTTGATATCCACATCCATGTACCGGCCGGAGCTACCCCCAAAGATGGTTCGTCAGCCGGCATTGCCATTGCAGCGGCGCTGATATCGGTGCTGACCAACACGCCGGTCAATAAGGATGTGGCCATGACCGGGGAGATCACCTTGCGCGGTCGGGTTCTACCTATCGGCGGTTTGAAGGAAAAGACCCTGGGTGCGTTGCGGGCCGGTATTCGGACCGTGATCCTACCCGAGAAAAACAAGCGCGACCTGGTTAAAATTCCAGCCAATGTCAGGCGCAAGCTCCGTTTTGTCACCGTCAAGAATATGGATGAGGTGATTCCTCTGGCTCTGGAAATGGGTGAGCAGCGTGCCCGATCATCTAAAAAAAGAAAATGATAACAATAGATTGACGATCCTTGCCGTCGATACGGCCACCAGCACCTGCAGCGTGGCCCTGGCAGATCCCAGTGGCACCATCGCCGAGTTGAATTATTTCGGAAAACAGACCCATGCGAAGCATCTGGCCACCATGGTGGATGGCCTCCTGGCGCAGGCGGATATAACCCTCGCAGCGGTGGCGGCTTTCGCAGTGGATGCCGGGCCTGGTACCTTCACCGGGCTGCGCATCGGCATGGCAGCGGTCAAAGGTCTGGCCGCAGCAACGCGCAAACCGGCCGTGGGCGTATCCAGTCTGGATGCCCTTGCCAATCAGGTCACCGACGCGTCCGGACAGATCTGCTGCATGTTGGATGCCCGCCGCGGGGAGGTGTATGCCGCCCGCTATACTGTCCGGGATGGTGTGGTTGCGAAACTGACCCGGGAAGCGGTGTTGGCCCCACAGTTGGCGGTTGCCGCGCATGACGGGCCCTGTTTGTATATCGGCAGCGGTGCGGTGGTGTACCGGGATATGATTGCGGATCAAGCCGGTAAATACGCCCGCTTTGTTGCGGGAGATGAGAACCATATCAGGGCGGCGTCCATCGCCTGCCTGGGATTACAGAAACTGGCGGCCGGAGATACCGGTCGCGCGCTTGATCTGGTCCCCAACTATATTCGCCGTTCCGATGCTGAATACAATAAAATGCGGTAGCTATTGACATCCCCTAATCTTTTAAATATTTAAACAATCCGTCCGTCGCGGTTCAAAATGCCGGATGGATACAGGGAATGCAGCCATGGAAAATCCAATGCGATCAAAAGCCTTTGCGGTAGCCCGTCCGGGATTCATATTCCTGGGCGCAGCGTTCGTGTTGACTATAGCATTCGCCATAACCGGGATGGGGCTGCTTGCGTTTATAGGGGTTGTGACCATCGTTTTTATCACCTGGTTCTTCCGTAATCCGGAACGAACGGCACCGGATATAAAAGGTGCCGTGCTGGCCCCGGCGGACGGGAAGATCATCAAGGTGGAACCGGTGGCGAACACCCCGCATTACCCTGAAAAATGTAATAAAATCAGTATATTTATGTCGATTTTCAACGTGCATGTTAATCGGATTCCATTCAACGGCACGATAACCGGGATACGGTATAACCCCGGAAGATTTTTTTCGGCGAATTTGGACAAAGCATCATCGGACAATGAATACAACGCGGTCACGCTGACGACCGACAGGGGTAAACGGATCTGTTTTGTACAGATTGCCGGACTGATAGCCCGGCGCATCATTTGCGACCTCAAACCCGGCGAGCGGGTTGCCAAAGGGGACCGCTTCGGTATGATATGCTTCGGCTCGCGGCTGGATATCTACCTGCCCGAACGAACCCGGGTTCAGGTGGAGAACGGCCAGAAAGTCAGGGCCGGCACAACTGTACTCGGCATGATCGACTGAAAAGTTTGCCGGGGACGCTAAAATACGAAATCTATTGCCGGAGCAGGTTTTGATTGGCTGCTCCGTTGCTGTTTCTTGATGTTCTTACCAAGAAGTCAGTTGGAAGGAGAGTAAAGGGATTGGAAAGGACGCCAATTACCAAACAGGGGTATGAAAACCTCAAAAAAGAACTGGATCGCCTGAAAACGGTCGAGCGCCCTGAAAATATCAAGGCCATTGAGGAAGCCCGCGCCCATGGCGACTTGTCGGAAAATGCGGAGTTTGAAGCGGCCAAAGATCGCCAGGGATTTATCGAAGGCCGCATAAACGAGCTGACCTACAAGATTTCCAGTGCGGATGTCATCGACCCGAATGCCTTGCCCACAGACAAAGTTGTATTTGCCAGTCGTGTGGTGCTGGAAAATATTGACACGGAGGAGAGTGTCGAGTATCAGATAGTCGGCCCAGACGAATCGGACATCGAAAAAGGAATGATATCCGTTACATCACCACTGGGGAAGGCCATGCTGGGCAAAAAGCCGGGCGATGAAATTACCGTGCAGGCCCCCGGGGGAAAAAGAAATTACGAACTAATTGAAATTCTGTAATAAATAACATAAAAAAGTTTAAAAATTCGAAGGTTCAGAGGTTCAAGATTCTCACCTGGAACCGTGAACGGGAAACCTTGAACCTATCCATAAGGAGGACGCCCATGGCGCGAGTTACAGTTGAAGATTGCCTGAAAAAGATACCCAACCGGTTTATGCTGGTCAATATGGTATCCAAACGAGTACGCCAGATCCGCGAAGGATCGGATTATCTGGTAAACTCACCGAAAAACGAAGACATTGTCGTGTCACTGCGTGAAATTGCCGCCGGAAAAGTGACCGTTCAGCTGCCAGAGGAAGAAGATCAACCTTCAGAAGAATAGAGCGTTCGTCTATAAGGCGATCAACAGCGGTGTCGGCAAAGCCATCCACACCTATGACATGATTGCCGCTGGGGAAAAACTGGCAGTCGGTTTGTCGGGCGGCAAGGACAGCCTGGCGCTTTGCTGGATACTGAAAAACCGGCTCAAACATATCCCGGTGGAATACGATCTCACCGCCATCTACATTGATCCCGGTTTTGAAAACGGGTATGCAGACCAGTTGGCCGCGCACTGTGAAGATCTCGATATTGAGCTGATTGTCGAGCACACGGATCACGGTCTGGTAGCCCACAGTGCGGTGAACCGGGAGAATCCCTGTTTTTTATGTTCGCGGCTGCGACGCAAGCGGTTGTTTGAGCTGGCCGAGAGTATCGGGGCCCGCAAACTGGCCCTGGGACATCACAAGGATGACATCATTGAGACCCTGTTTCTCAATATGTTTTATGCGGGTGAAATCAGCACCATGGCGCCCCGACAAGAATTTTTCAAGGGGGCCATGACCATCATTCGGCCCCTGGCTTTTCTGGACGAGGATAAAATTCGTAACTTTTCGGAATTGATGGAGTTTCCGGTGTTTGAAAGTGCCTGTCCCTCGGCCAAACAGTCCAAGCGACACGCCGTCAAGGAAATGCTGAGGGAACTTTACCGCACCAACCGGAAAATCAGGGGCAATATCTTCAGGGCCTTGCACCATGTAAAACTGGATTACCTTCTTTGAGGTATTCAAAGCCATTCTTTAAAAGTATCCGATTCCCATGAAAGACACACAGAACCAGAGGGATTATCGCAATATTCCCATCGACAAGGTAGGCATCAAGAACCTGCGCTTTCCCATTACAGTCCTTGACCGGAAAAACATGGTTCAAAACACGGTTGCCACCATCAATATGTATGTGGATTTGCCCCATGAGTACAAAGGCACCCACATGAGCCGTTTCGTTGAGATCCTGCACCTGCTGCGCCCGGAAATATCGCTGCAGGGTATAGCCGATGTGCTCGCTCAGATGAAAAAACACCTCAATGCGGCCTCGGCGCATATCGAAGTTTCCTTTCCCTATTTTATCGAAAAAGCCGCCCCCATGTCCAAAGCACCGGGATTGATGGATTACACCTGCCGGATATCCGGTTCCAGCGGTCCCGACCACAAGGTCGATTTGGTCTCCGAGGTGGTGGTGCCCATCTCTTCGGTTTGTCCCTGCTCGAAGGAAATCAGTGATGCCGGGGCCCACAATCAGAGGGGCGAGGTGCACCTAAGCATCCGTTTTAAGAAATTCATCTGGATGGAGGACATGATCGAGCTGGTTGAATCGACTGCTTCCTGCGAGGTATTTTCCGTCCTCAAACGGGTGGACGAGAAGTGTGTCACGGAAAAGGGATACGAAAACCCGAAGTTTGTTGAAGATGTCGTCCGCGACATTGCCGAGAAATTAAATCAGGACGATAACATCACCTGGTTCTCGGTCAGTGCCGAGAATTTTGAATCCATCCACAACCACAGCGCCTATGCCCACATCATGAGTTCTAAGGGAAATGATTTTCCATTAGATAGTCCTCAAGCGCCCGTTTGACGCGTACCGCCGATCCTGCCGGCGAATTCATGATGATGGCGAAGCGGTAGTGTCCACCGGCGGGTCGTCGGAGGTAGCCAACCCGCGAACTGACCCCGGAAAGCGTCCCCGTTTTAAAATATTCAGTCCCTTGTCTGCGCAGCAGGGTGCGATAGGGCTCAAATTCCGTCAGCACCTGCAGCAGTGACCGGGCGGTCAGACGATTTCTGCGTGAAATACCCGACCCCTCCACGATGGTAAAATCGGTCAGCCCCAACGTTTGCCGGCCATAGGTACTCAGGAGACGAGCGGCCTTTTCCAGCGTGCCGGGGGCGCCGTATCGGGCTGCTCCGGCTGCAATCACCAGCTGATTGGCAATGAAATTATTGGAAAAGGCCATCATTTTCTGAATCAGATCGGTCAGTACCAGGGGTGAACGATAGACCAGCAAGCGGTCGTCGGTGGCCGGATTCACCGATCGTAGCCCGAGGCTTTCATTTGCCAACCCTTCACCACCGGTTAAAAAATAAGCCACCAGATGGGCAGCATAAAGCGCAATGGCCTCGTTGTCGTGAGACAGGACGATCCGGTCAGCGTGTCTATTGCTGTTGCGGCGAATCAACTTTTCCGCGAAGGGGAGCAGCGGAGTCTGCGGTTCCGCGCTGCGTATAGATCCGTTCACGATCCGGTAATCGACTGTATTGAAATTGACACAGAAAGCGCCGACCGGTGCATCGTAGGGTTGGATCGAAGGCGTGGTGCCGGGAATGATAATTGGCTTTTTGAAATAGGTGTCGTCCACATAGAGGCGTTGAATCTGCAGGTCGCGCTGCCGCGCGGCCCTGCGAACGGCAGCGACCATATCCGTAACGATTTCCGATATCAGCAGGGGGTCCCCGAAGCCTTTGATGGTGACGGCATTTTTCGGCCCGGCATACAGGTGCGTCTCGAACCTGTAATCCTGTCCCAGAATATCCATCACAGCCAGAGCACTCACCAGCTTGAGCGTTGACGCTGGTATGAGCTTTCTATTCGCATTTTTATGTAATAACAGGGAGTTGTCTGGACCGGCCAGGATGAGGGCATCTTGCGGTCCAATGAGCCGTAACACCTGGTCTTCCCCGGACGCCTGCAGGTCGGTGGGCAAGCAACTCAGGACCAGCGCCGTGAACACAAGCAGGCTACCGGTGATGCAACTGCATAATTTGGTCAGATCCAGATTCGGTAGTAAGCAGCTGCTCATCTTGAAGATCTCTCACCAAGGCGCATTACGGGATGTTATTTGTCCCGGCTGTCGACAATAATTGTCACCGGGCCGTCGTTTTCGATCGATACCGCCATACGGGCCCCGAAACGGCCGGTTTCCACTGGGATTTGGCGGGCTTGCACCTGCTGAATGAAATAGGTGTATAATTCATTGGCAGTTTCCGGTCCGGCCGCCCTGACAAAAGAGGGACGCCGCCCTTTACGGCAGTCGGCGAGCAGGGTAAATTGAGAGATAACCAGCATGCTGCCGTCGATATCACCGATGGACAGGTTCATCTTCCCACCGGTATCCTCAAACACGCGCAGATTGGATATCTTTTCAGCCAGATACTCGGCATCTGCCTGTTCGTCACCAGCGGCCACCCCCAGCAACACCACAAAACCCTGTCGGATAGCGCCGGTGGTTTTTCCATCGATGGAAACGTTTCCGCAACTGACCCGTTGAATAACGGCTTTCACAAACTAACTCCTTTTATTCCGCCATTAAAGCCTGGTTCCCAGGACCAAGCCTGTCCCGCTCACCGGTAGTCAGAGATAGTTGGCTATGCCATAAAAGCAATATCCTCGCGCAAAGGCGCAGAGGCGCAGAGAAACCCACATATTTAACCGGCTTCGCCGGATAAACCAACAGATCGCCGGTGTTGTGAGCATAAACTGGTTTTTCGCACGCTAGTGCGACGAAATTCTGGTTTTGCCTTTCTCTGAGGCTCTGCGCGATGCCAGGTGTTGCTTTTTGGTTTTAGCAAAGCCCCTTTGAGGGGCAACCCAAAGCCTGGTCCTCTGGGACAGGATCTTTTACTGGGATTTCCTGGTTTTCAAGGCGTCCAGGCCGGCAAAGGCGTCATTGAACGGTCCGGCCGGCCCGGGTTTCGTTTTGCGCGCGGTTGAGCCGGGCCGGGAACGGGTTTTGAGTTTCCGTTTTTTCCGAGACGGCGCTGCCTTTGGAGCCTTCATGGATAGCGAAATACGTGATCGCGCGGGATCCACCTCCAGGACCGTAACATTGACAATTTGCTGGACCTTGACCACTTCCGCCGGATCTTTCACAAAATGATCAGCCATTTGACTGATGTGCACCAGACCGTCCTGGTGCACCCCGATGTCGACAAAAGCACCGAAGGCGGTCACATTGGTCACGATCCCCGGCAGACGCATGCCCGTCTCGAGATCGTCAAGTGTATCAATTCCTTCGGCAAAAGCAAATAGTTCAAACTCCTGGCGCGGGTCACGGCCCGGTTTTTCCAGCTCGGCCAGGATATCCTTGAGAGTCGGCATGCCGATATCAGGCGTTATGTAGCGCCGGATGTCGAGTGCCTTGCGCAGATGCGCAGCGTTCATCAATGCCGCCGGTGTGCATCCCAGGTCGCCTGCCATCCGGTCTATGATGGGGTAGCTCTCCAGATGAACGGCGCTGGCATCCAGCGGGTTGCTGCCATCCTGAATCCTTAAAAAACCGGCGGCCTGCTGAAAGGCCTTCGGACCCAGGCGGGGCACCTCGCGTAGGTTGGTCTTATCGCGGAATGGTCCGTTTTCATTGCGAAAAGCGACGATATTACGGGCTATTTGCGGACCGATGCCGGACACGTAGGTGAGCAGCTGCACACTGGCCCGGTTCACATCGACACCAACGGCGTTGACGCAGCTCGCCACGGTTTCATCAAGGGCTTGTTTGAGGGCGTTCTGGTCCACGTCATGCTGATATTGCCCCACACCGATAGACTTGGGATCGATCTTGACCAGCTCCGCCAAGGGATCCATCAAGCGTCGGGCAATGGATATCGCTCCACGGACAGTCAGGTCGAGATTCGGGAATTCAGCTCGGGCGGCATCCGAAGCCGAATAGATGGACGCACCGCTTTCATTTACCATGATGATGGGGATGGACGTTTCCCAGGCAAGGTTTCTTAAAAAGGCTTCGGTCTCTTTCCCCGCTGTCCCGTTGCCGACTGCTACAGCTTCGATTGTAAAACGGGAGCACAGCCGGGGTATCTGCCGAGCGGCATCTGCGGCTTTATTGGCTGAGGTATGGGGATAGACTGTTTCGTGATGCAGAAGTTGTCCCTGTCGATCAAGGCAGACCAGTTTGCAGCCGGTCCGGAAACCCGGATCCAGCCCCATCACGCGCTTGGCCCCCAGGGGTGCCGCCAGCAGCAGCTGGCGCAGGTTATCGGTAAAGACCCAGATTGCTTTCCGGTCGGCCGCCTCCTTGGTCGCCAAGCGGATTTCGGTCTCCATCGATCGACCCAGCAGACGGCGATAGCTGTCGGTAACTGCCATCAGCACCTGGTCGGACGCGGCATTTTGGCCGGTCACAAAAAGGTCGGCCAGCAGGGCCAGAGCCTCGGCTTCCGGCGGGGCAACCGTGACATTTAATACCCCTTCTTTTTCCCCCCGGCGCATGGCCAGGATGCGGTGCGACGGTGCTTGCGCAACCGGCTCGCGGTAGTCGAAATAGTCCCGGTATTTGCCGCCGGTTTCCTCCTGCGCTTTGGCCACCGTGGAGATAAACTGACCGCGAACGTTGTACAAGGCGCGCAGCTGCTCACGGGCACGGGGGTCCTCATTGACCATTTCGGCAATAATATCCCGGGCCCCGGCCAGGGCATCCTCAACCGATGCCACACCTTGTTCCGGCTCTAAAAAGTCGGCTGCCGCCCGGTCGGGATCGACGTCCGTCTGCTGCAGCAATACATCCGCCAGGGGTACCAGCCCTTTTTCCCTGGCCTGGCTTGCCCGGGTGCGTCGTTTGGGTCGGAAAGGCAGATAGATATCCTCAACCTGGACCATGGACTCGGCCTTCAGGACTTGCTGTTCCCGCTCGGCCGTCAGGTGACCATTTTGATCCAGAGATTTCAATATGGCCTGCTTGCGGGCATCCAGTTCCGCCAATGATTTGAGACTGTCACGTATGGCGGTCAGGGCCACTTCATCCAGGCTCCCCGTAGCCTCCTTGCGATAGCGAGCGATAAAGGGAATCGTTGCGCCTTCGTCCAGCAACCCGGCGACCTTGCCAACCTGGCCGGTATTCAAGTTTAATTGATCCGCTATTAAGGCAAGGTGTTCCTGGGACATACCAACATCTCCTTCTGTTAATGCTGAGTGCTTTAGCGGCATTTTAGCCGGTGTTCCCCGGTTTGTGGCCGGGCGTGATTAGGCCAGGGAAAAGGAAGCGCGTAGGCAAGGCTTTCGAAACCGACCAGCCGACGCCGGGCGGCAATCTCAGGTAGGCAGGTGTTTCGCTACTTGTTGATGGATGCAATGATAGATCTCTTCATCGGAACCGAAAATGTCGACTACGGCTTTGTGATCGATCAAAGTCTCAATGACATAGGCGGTCACGTAGAGGCTGATGACGTTCGGGTGGGGCACCAGGGCCCTGAAAGGGGCATTTTTATAATCGATATCGAAGTCATCCGCATGGGAGAGGGTTTCCAGGCAACTGGTGATTTGCTCTTCAAGGGCGTTTTTACTCGTAGTTTCAACAAGTTCGCTTTCCACCAATTTTGAGCTGATATTGTTGGCCAGCGGCTCCAGGCAATCGCGAATACCACCCAAGGCCTTGCGGCGGGCATACTCCTTCTGGGATTCAATTTTGGACAGTATTTTTGATTCGCGGGAACTCGGTCTGAATACTTTTGCCATGATGGTAATCCTCTCAATAGAAACGGCCACATGTAAATGGTTTGGGTGCCATAATAAAAGCAAGTGTTACGTATTGCAAGCAAAATATGAATCCAGGGATGAAAAGAGAGACTGTATGTTGTATTCACTTGACTGTCAAGCACAATATATTGTATGCATATGCCAACCTCAATTTACAGGCGGTCACACCGGCAGGCATCCATGCACAGACGACAATTCTTTATGCGGTTGGCGATCTCGTTGGCAACGGGATTGGCGGTCACGGGTTCCTGGTCGGCGACTGCCCGTGCGGCTGCCAGGCTGGGCGGAGATAGGCCCAAAACGACAAGAATTGCTGTCATTATTGATGATATCGGTTTTAGCCGGACCCGTGCGCATCGCTTTCTACCCCTTGATATCCCGATTACTTTTTCAATTTTGCCCCATGTTAACCATACACGGGAACTCGCCGAATCGCTACATACCGCCGGGCATGAAATCATGTTGCATCAACCCATGGAACCGGTCGATAGAAGGTCCAATCCCGGCCCCGGAGCCCTTTATACGGCCTATCCGCGACAGGCAATTGTAGCTGAGATTGAACGGAACATTGATGCGGTCCCACATGTGACCGGCGTAAACAATCACATGGGCTCGAAATTCACCGCCGATCCCGCCAAGATGGAGCAGGCCCTGGGAGTGGTTAAATCAAGATCCCTGTTTTTCGTTGACAGCCTGACCACCCCTCGTTCAGCAGGTTTTGCAACGGCCAGCCGGCTTGGCATCGCAGCCGTACGAAGAAACATTTTCCTGGATAACTGCTTGACAACACAAAGCATCCTTTTACAATTGGCCAGATTGCAGCGTCGGGCTCTGCTGACCGGCAAAGCCATAGCCATCGGCCATCCCCACCCGGAAACGGTAGCTGCCCTGCGGATTTTCGACCGAAAGCTGAAAAAAGAGGGCGTGCAATTCGTTCCCATCTCCGATTTGTTATAGTGTTGCGTTTCACAAATAGGGTTAAAAAAATTGACCGTTCAATCTCAGATTCAGGGGATAAACTAAATTCGAAATACGAAGCACGAATTTCGAAACAAATCTTAAATTAAAATGTCTAAATGACCAAAACAGAAACTTGGTAGCTATAACAGTAGGTGTTGTTTGAATTTTTTGGTCATTCTGATTTGCTTTATTGTTTCGAATTTCGATATTCGGATTTCGAATTTTTAAGGAGCTCAAAATCGCCATTGCGGTAGTATTATTCTATAAAAAATCTATAGGGTACAACACTAGCCACCTGCAACATGCCGAAATCCGGCCCTACGCCATATACTGAATAACGGCTTGGATCGTCTTTTTCCCCCGCCAGCGATTCCAGCGCAGGGCAAATACTGCCAGGCGGGTATTTTCAGGGACCCGGGTGGTGTTGAAGTAGATTGCTTCCAGGGAATGTTGAACGTTGTCGGCTTGCTGGGAGAGCGTCAAGCGGGTATGGTGCCGGCCGACTGTTTTTTGGGCGGTTACCCGTACATTGCGGACCAAAAAAAGCGGTTCTGGATTCCCTTGCCCAAAAGGCGTCAAAGGCGCCAGCAACGCCATCAGGCCGGGTTGAATCTGGAATAGATGCAACTCGCAATCTACCCGGATGCGCTCAGGCGGTATACCCGGAGCGATCTGTTTCTCAACCGCTGCTTGAAAAAGTTTCTTAAATTTATTGATATTACTTTTTGTTACCGTGATGCCTGCCGCAGTAGAGTGGCCCCCGTAGCGCTCTAAGACGGGGGCGCAATCATTCAGGCAACTGATCATATCAACGCCGGGAATACCGCGGCCGGAGCCCTTGCCGGTCTCACCGGACAGGCTGATCAGGAAAACCGGGCGGTGGTACTGCCGGGCAAGTCGGGCGGCGGCAATGCCGGTTATACCGGGATGCCAGGCCTCATCGGCCAGGACGATGGCCGGTCGACTTTTCAAGTCCGGTGATTGGGTCAGTCTGTCTTCGATCGCCCGGCAGGTGGCTTGCTCAATTTCTCGCCGTCTGGTGTTCAGCCGATCCAGTGATTGGGCCAGGCGAGTGGCCGCAGCGTTGTCCCGGGCTCTGAGGAGCTCCACGGCCTCCGATGCATGGTTGAGACGTCCGGCCGCATTCAGGCGCGGTGCCAGGCGATAAGCGATGTCCTCGCTGTCAATATAGCCATTTTTAATGTGACTGGCTTCGATGAGGTGATTGAGCCCGGGGCGCGCACCGCTGTTGATGATTTCCAAGCCGACGGATGTCAAAACACGGTTTTCGGCGACCAGGGGAACCATATCGGCAACTGTACCCAACGCTACTAAATCACAGCATTTTTTCAGGTTCGGCTCCGGCTGTGAGCCAAAGTGCTGTCGCTCTCGCAATTCTTTGCGCAGCGCGATGATCAGGTAGAAAACAACCCCGACGCCGGACAGACTTTCCAGACCGGAAGGGCAGTCCGGCCGATTTGGATTGATCACCGCTACGGCATTGGGCAGGGGCTCGGTAACCGCATGGTGGTCCGTGACGATAACGTCAATGTCCGCTGCGGCAGCCGCCGCGACGGCTTTGCGGCTGGAGACCCCGCAGTCCACGGTAATAATCAGGCCCGTGTCCGGGGCCACGGCGCCCTGCCGGAGGTGACCGGGATTCAGACTGTAACCCTCGTTAACCCGATGGGGAATGTAATAGGAGACCTTGGCACCGACTTCCTCAAGAAACTCCGTCAGCAGGCAGGTGGCCGTCACCCCATCGACGTCATAATCTCCAACTACAAGAATTTTTTCCCTATTTTTAATTGCCTCACTGATGCGGTGAACTGCAGCGGCTATGTCGTTAAGGTCATGCGGAGCTCTCAGGTTGCCCAGAGACGGCTGCAAGAAGTCGATGGCTGACCGGTGATCCATGATATTCCGATTTACCAGGAGCGTGCTCAGAATGGGGTGGCACTGCAGCGCGTTGGTGAGTTTTTCAACATTACGGCGGTCGGGGTTCAGAATATCAAGATTGCGCTCCATGCAGGGCATATACCCCATCGAAGCCGCTTCCACAATGGAAAAGGGGCTGTCTTGAAAAAGCCGAGTTATCGGTTGAAAACGACGCCGATATGATTATAATACGCCCACGTGTTTGCCGATTCAGGGCCTAACGAGCGGAGTGCGATGAAGTCAGAAGAGCGACACTTCAGGGTGGACAAACAGCAGATCGGTTACCTCCGGTTTATACTGGAAGGGTATGAGGGCATCGCCTCGCTTACGACGGTCGATCCGGTGATGGGACAGATCCTCCTGAGGGTTCCGCCCGGTTGTGAGGGAGAGGTCGATATGCTGCTGGCCGATTTAGCCGAAGAGGTCTATCTGGAACCTGTTACTCGAACCTGAAAAGGGTCATAGATAGGGAAGTTTGAAGCAACTCATTGAAATGTCATTAAAAAAGTTACATATCCAGACTATCGGATGTCAGATGAATGTCTATGACTCCGATAAAATTGCCCAGGGCCTGGATCCCCTGGGCTACCGCCTAACGGATTCGCCGGACAAGGCGGACATGATTATCGTCAACACCTGCGCCATCCGGGAAAAAGCGGTTCAAAAGGTTTTTAGTTATCTGGGACGTGTTGCCGGTCTCAAACAGGCGCGGCCCAACCTGATCATCGGCGTGGGCGGCTGCGTGGCCCAGCAGGAAGGCGAGCGGGTCCTGAAAAGAGCCCCCTATGTCGATCTGGTTTTCGGGACCCATGCCATTGGACGCCTGCCTTCCCTGGTGGACAGAATCGAAAAAAAGCGGCAGCGGGTGGTCGATGTGGAAATGGGCACCCGTATCGAAGAGTCTGATGGGGCAGTGGTTCCGCGGGGTGAAACGGAGGTGTCCCGCTTTCTTACCATCATGCACGGCTGCGACAATTACTGTACCTATTGCGTGGTGCCGTATGTGCGCGGGCGGGAAAGCAGCCGTTGGCCGGACCATATTCTGGCCGAAATCCAGGATCTGGTGGACAACGGTGTCCGGGAAGTCACGCTCCTGGGCCAAAATGTAAACAGTTACGGCCAGAAAGAGGGGCTGCCTGATTTTACCGCTTTATTAGAGAAAATTAATGATATAGATGGCTTGAAAAGGATCCGGTTTACCACTTCGCATCCCAAGGATCTGTCGGCAAATCTCATCGCGGCTTTTGGCCGCCTGGATAAGCTGTGCCAGCATATCCATCTGCCGGTTCAGTCTGGAGCGGACACGATTCTGAAAAGAATGAACCGGAACTATACAAGCGCGCAGTATCTTGATAAAATAAACCAACTGCGCACGATTTGTCCCGATATAGCCATAACTTCGGATATCATCGTTGGTTTTCCGGGAGAGACCGAGCAAGATTTTGCCGCTACGCTCGACCTGATTGAAACCGTTGGATACGATGGACTGTTCGCATTCAAGTATTCCGACCGGCCCAATGCCCCCGCAACGCAGTTTTCAGAGAAGGTTGCTGAGCGCGACATGGACGAGCGGCTTCAAAAGGTTCTTGAATTACAGGAAACCATCACGCTTGCAAAGAACCGTTCCCTGGTCGGCCAAACCCAGGAGGTACTGGTAGAGTCGTACCGGCTGAAACCCGCAGGTGGAAATGGTGGAACTGGGTCCGGACAATGGACCGGTCGGACATCTACCAATAAAATTGTGCATATGCCTGCCGATGAAGCTCCACAGGGGCAGGCTGGCAATATCGGTCCGGGATCGTTGATCCCGGTCTTGATTAAAAAAGCGTTTGCCCACTCTTTGTGGGGCTTGCCGGATGGCTCAGGCGCCCGAACGGCTATTGGACCGAAAGGAGAAAGCTCCCATGCTGCATAAAATGAGCATTGCAGGGCTAGCCATGGATCCGGCTTCCAACACACCGATTATTCTACTTAAATCAGAAGATGATGATCAGGTGGTCCCCATCTGGATAGGCCTATTAGAGGCCACATCGATTGCGTCGGCCATGAAAAATATCAAGTTTGACCGACCCATGACCCACGACCTGTTTAAAAATTTTGCCGAAAGAATGAATATCGGCGTCTCCAGGATCGAAGTTTCGGACATCAAGGACAATACCTATTACGCCCTCATTCATTTTACCTCGCCGGAAGGCAATTTCACCATGGACGCCCGCCCGAGCGATGCCATTGCCATCGCCCTGCGCTACGATGCCCCCGTATTCGTCGACGACAAGGTGATCGCCAAGTCGCAGGACACGGCTCCCGACGCGGAGCTGGGAGATGAGAGTGAAGAAGGGAAAAAGTGGGCGGACTACCTAAAGAATCTTTCCCCGGATGATTTCGGCAAGTATAAGGTGTAGTAGGTAAAGAATCCTGGCCCTCTGGCCAGGATTTGGGCTGCCCTAAAAGGGGCTTCACCATCAAAACACAAGTCAAAACCATGCATCGCGCAGAGACGCAGAGGCGCAGAGAAAACCACAAATATTACCGGCTTCGCCGGTTAAAACATTAGGGCCTTGAAGTAGCTTTTCGCACGATAGTGCGACGAAATTCTGGTTTTGACTTTCTCTGCGCCTCTGCGTCTCTGCGCGAGAATAATGCTCTTTCGACACAGCCTAATATCTCTGATCCCCGTGAAACGGGACAGGCTTGGCCCTGAGGACCAGGTTTTTAAAGGATGAATGGAACGCGTTAGACGGGACGATTTGGGATCGAAATCGCTATCTGGATTCGATACCGATACCGATAGTGATTTAGGTTCCCTTTAGGCTGAATTCCTCAATACGTGAACTTCCCATTTTCATAAATGGTAACGCGCTTACCGGTATTTAAGTGGGCAACAACCTGTTTTTTCTCTGTATTTACCAGGTCCCAATGCAAAGCCGAATCATTGAAACCCAATTTTTCTTTTAATTTCTTCGTCAGTTTGGCGGCTTCACCGGCAAATGTGTCGGAATAAGATGACCCCAGGGCTACGTGACAGTTGCCTTGAGCACCCCCGTAATTCTCATCAAACAGCGTATTGGCCATAAAACGGCTTATTTTGGAAAAGCGCTTGTCAGTGAGTGAAAACTCGCCGATCTGACCCGCCCCTTTGTCCATGGACAGTTGCTTTTTCACAAAATCACGTCCTTTCTCCGCACGAATGCCGACAACTTTCCCCTTTTGAAACTCCAAGCGCACCCCCTTGACATAATTCCCACTTCTAAAAGAGGGTTGGTCGGCATAATATACACCTCGGGTACCGCGCCAATCGGGCGATACAAACAGTTCAAAACTGGGGATGTTATGACCGGACACACCGATCCAGCGGCGCTGCTGACCGGGAGTGATTTCGAGGTCAGTATGCTTGGACATGACATGATAATGCTTGACATCCATGCGACTCAGCCAGCGCTTGAGGCGCCCGGCATCCTTGAAGATTTGATTCCACTTGGCTATCGGATCGGTTTTATTTAGAAAACAGGCAGATATGATCTGCTGGCAATAGGCTTTCTGGGATAGTTTTGCATGCCGGGCCAGTTCCCGGGTGGGGAAGGTACACAATGTCCAGCTGAATTGGCCGGCCTCGTCGCGCCGGGTGAGAATGTCGCGCAGGTACTTGCGGGATACGGCGAATTTCCCAATTTTAGCCGGATCAATGTCACCCAGGTGCGTAATGGATTCCGGGGCATGCAGGTAGATACTGCCATTGAGGTTTTCGTAAAGCTCCCGGTCACCCGGCGGCTGAAACACCAGCTGCCGGGCATTGGAACGCTTGAAAAAGCTCTTTTCCATACCGGGACTGGGGTCCAAGCGTTGCAGCGGGTTCAGACCCATGTCCAGGAGGCGATCATAGAGGGCCTCGGCCAGCACGAGAGCGGGATGGTGGTATCGAATCAGGACAGTTTCATTCTTCTTGATGCGGCCTTTGCGGGAGATTTTGAGGCCCCACAGCAATACGTCGGCGTAGCGGTCTATCTGAGTTTTCGTAAACATTCGGTCCTCCCTAGAAGGCGCTTATTTTTCAATTAGATCATAGAGTTGTGTCTCTTAAGTTTCTCGTATAAGGAGACTGCTGGAAAAACGTTCAAAAGTTAAAAAATCCGGTTTCGGAATTTGTTAAGCCCATAAGATCGATATCAAGCGGTCCATATACATTTATCTTGTCTCTGGGATTCACACTAGTGGGAATGCCCCTCATCCTTTAAAAAAAGACGGTGATATTCCGATTCATTCAGATGGTTCTTCATGATGCGGGTCAACAGGTTAAAACACGTCTCGATTTCCTCAGCGCTCATGCGTTTGACCAGCTGTGTGACCAGCGTGTCGTCCGAGAACTTCTGTAGATAATAAATCAGTGTGTTTTCATCTGTTTCACGGTCGGCGCCAAATCCCACCAGGCCACTGTAATTTTCAACAAAATCATGGGAGTGCTTCGCCATGGGGTCCTCTCAAGGTATCAGTTATGTTCCTTTGACTTTTCAAATTCGATGTCAGGCCACTGCTTCATTTCGTAGTCGAGATTCCATTCGCTGCGTGCCAGAAAGGCCAGGTGCCCCTGGGCATCGGTCGCCAGGTTGTTTCCGCAGGCCTTTTCAAAGGCGGCCAGTAGCTTGGGATCTTGACAATTAACCCACCGGGCGACGTTCAGATCAACACCTTCATAACCGGCATCTACCCCGTATTCATCCTGCAACCTGGCCATGGTGATGTCAAACTGTAAAACGCCCACCGCGCCGAGAATGTAGGCATTGCTGCTGCGCGGGCGGAACACCTGGATGGCACCTTCTTCGGCCAATTGGGTGAGACCCTTTTGTAACTGTTTGGTTTTCATGGGATTGTTAAGTATGACCCGCCGAAAGTGCTCCGGGGCGAAACTGGGAACACCCGTAAATTTCAACGTCTCTTTTTCGCTGAACGTATCGCCGATCTTAATGGTGCCGCGGTTGTGGAGCCCGATGATATCACCCGGAAAGGCCTCCTCCACATGCGCACGGTCCTGGGCCATGAAGACCGTGGCGTTGGACAGGTTGATGGTTTTCCCGATCCGGTGGTGGACAACTTTCATGCCCCGGGTAAATTTCCCGGAACATATTCTCAAAAAGGCGATGCGATCCCGATGGGCTGGATCCATATTTGCCTGAATTTTAAAGACAAATCCAGAAAAGGGTGCTTCGTATGGAGAGACGGGACGACTGACCGCCGGCCGGTTGCCGGGAGGAGGTGCTATTTTGACAAAGGCCTCCAGCAATTCCTTGACCCCGAAGTTGTTTACGGCGCTGCCGAAAAAAACAGGTGTCTGGCTGGCCTTGCGGTAATCATCCAGATCAAAGGGGTTGGCGGCACCTTCCAACAACTCGATTTCCTCCCGGAACTCATCAGCCTGCTCTCCGGCCAGTTGCGCAAAGCGTTCATCGGCCAGGTCCGCAATCATGATTTCTTCCGCGTGTCGCTTTTCCTGGCCCGGTATGAAGAGCTTGAGTCTCTTGTCATAAAGGCTGTAAACCCCCTTGAACAGTTTTCCGGCGCCGATGGGCCAGGAGAGGGGCGCACATTCGATCTGCAGGCGATCTTCTATCTCGCTCAGCAGGTCCAACGGTGGCCGGCCGTCCCGATCGAGCTTGTTAATGAAGGTAATGATCGGGGTATTGCGCATCCGGCAGATCTCCATCAATTTTTCCGTCTGCGGTTCCACCCCCTTGGCACTGTCGATAACCATCAGGGCGCTGTCCACCGCGGTCAGCACCCGATAGGTATCTTCAGAGAAATCCTGGTGGCCGGGCGTGTCCAGCAGGTTGACGGCATATCCCTGGTAATTGAATTTCATGACCGAGGTCGTGACCGAAATACCCCTTTCTTTTTCGACGGCCATCCAATCACTGGTGGCATGGCGGGCAGCCTTGCGGGCTTTGACGGCACCGGCCAATTGAATGGCGCCGCCATATAAAAGCAATTTTTCCGTGAGCGTGGTCTTCCCGGCGTCGGGGTGGCTGATGATGCCAAAGGTCCGCCGCTGGTCTACTTCTTTCTGGTTAAAAACAATCATGGTCTGCTTCGTTATTTCTCCGTTCGATCAGATCTATTATGCGCCTGGTCCCTATCTGGCTGATATCATCGCAATCGGGATCAAAATCGATAGCCTGATGATAAGGTTCGCAGATCAGATTGCGATTCCGATACCGATCCGGATTTCGATAGCGATACAAAGAAATTTGACTATGAGCAACGCGCATGGGCCCGGTGATGATCCGACAGCGCAAAACATAAACCCCCGGCCAATATGCGGGGGCGGATTCAAAAACCTAGTTGGTAGCCGCTGATAACCGAAAAGGGGAAACCTGTCAACAGACGAATGGAATCGGGGGAGGGTATCGGCTGCTATCTCGGCCAGTGCGGGCAATGCAGAGTGCCGGGGTATCTTTGCAAAGGCTTAATGCGGTTTCCCATACTTTAGCCGAACGATGTCGACAATCCCGTCTCTTTTAAAGTGATTACGGTGATTTGTGTCCGGATCTTCAAGTATTTGTTTTAGATATGTTTTCTGGTTTTTGATGGCCTTGTGATAAAGGTTCGTGTGGATGTTCCACCGGGCCACGAGGTGACGTTGCATATAGTCATAGGCCCGGCCAAATGTGGTCTCAAGCCTTTGGGCCACAGTTTCGTAAAAGTCGACGGTCTGCTCGAGCAGGTGGCGCTCTCCAGAGTATCCCCCCACGCCGGCTTCCTTGAATTCACGATAAAGAAAGAGTAGCTTTTCAAGGTACGTGCGATCGGCCAATTGGGCCAATAAATCCGCAGCACTGAGCATCCGACCTAAAAATTCGCCGGTCGACGTTCCGAATTCTATCTCTTCAGGCTGCAAACTAAGATCGGTGTAGAGGATGATCGCCCGGCCATCGGAAATTTCTTTGGAATTCATTCCCAGTTCCGGGGCGAAATCTTCGAAAAAGGCAATGCTGCGACTCACATGGGTGGCTGTATATTTAGCACCGGTCCCTTCGAGATCATCCTCTTTCTGGATGTATCCGGCATCGTGGAACAGGGCGGTGATCAGGGCCAAAACAATCTGGCGCTGGTCCAGCAGTTGGCCTGCCAGGATAGCCCCATGGATCAGGCGGGTTATAGCCAGCGAGGTGTTGGTCGTGTGACACAGGTCATGGTATTCGGTGTTGCACGCACGGTATCCAGGAAAATCGCCCTCGTACAGACGCACGGTCTCGAGGAAGGCGAGACGGATGGTCGCAGTGTCTTTGAAGTCCGGATTGATGTGGTGAATGATGGCCAGGATTTCATCGAGCACCGCATCAGGTCGGGCCGCATCAACCAGATCGGAGAGCTTTCTTTCACGCATTGTGGTTTACAACCTGTTTATTCGGGTGAGCCCCTGATCTCGGGCAATTTTAATGGCCGCCAGGTACTCATGCGGCGTCAATCTGCGATCTAATCCCTCGGTTTGATGGGCTAGGCCGCATGGCCTGTATTGGGCATAATATTCACATAAGTATCCGGGGAAAGTTCCTCCGCGATAAATCGCGCTATTTCCCGGGTACCGGCTATATCCTCGGGTAAAACAAGGTGGCGAATGAGCAGACCCCGGCTCGCAACACCGGCCGAATTCGTTTGCAACGTACCGACTTGTCTGTACATTTCGGCAATCGCCTTGCGAGCCACCTCGGGATAATCCGGCGCGTTGCAAGTTTTTTCAGCAATGTCCGCGGACCAGAATTTAAAGTCCGGCATATAGATGTCAACCAGGCCGTCGAGCAACTTTAAGGTGCTGACCCGGTCGTAACCACTACAATTGTACACCAGCGGCAACCGCAGTCCTTTATCGCGGGCGATCTCCAAGGCGGCCATGATCTGAGGGACCACGTGGGTCGGCGTCACCAGATTGATATTGTGGCATCCCATGCGCTGGAGTTCCAGCATCATGCTGGCCAGTTCCCCGTCGCTTACCTCGCGGCCTTCACCCAGGTGACTGATTTCGAAGTTCTGGCAAAAATTACAGAGCAGGCTGCAATAGGAGAAGAAGATGGTACCGGATCCGTGGCTGCCGACAAGTTCGGGTTCTTCGCCGAAATGGGGATGAAAACTACAGACAATCGCCTGACGGCCGGTTTTACAGTGGCCGAGTTCATTCGCGAGGCGGTTGACACCGCATTTACGGGGGCAGATCGTACAGGTTTTCAGTTTGTCGACCAGTGTTTTCATCTGGACTGGTTTTTTGTGCCGCTCAAGGGTGGCACTAAGCTATACGACCTGGGGATGCCCGTCAAATAAAATAAGCAGAAAACATATCCCGTAGTTCTTCCAGGTAGTCGTCAATGGTATAAGTTAATGTTTTTGCGTGCATATCCAGCAAAATAAGTGCATTTACCGATGAATCGGTTTCGCTGGCGGCCCGGATACGGTCAGCCATGTAGTTGTTGACAATCTGCATATTGCGGTAGATGGATGCCAGCCCTTCCAGGCCCATTTCATAATCCTGATAGGCCTGTTTGCGAAAATACTGGGCCAGCAGATACATGGTGGTGGCCCGATATATGGTCTCCTCCGGTTGAGCCATGGGCAGGTGAAAGCGGGCCATGGGCTTGAAATAAGCACTGCGCGGGCAGCCGCTGGCAGCAATCAACAGGCCCATCAAGGAACTGATGCCTTGCTGGGCCGACGTCGGCTGAATAAGGTGCCGCTCCGAAGTGAAGATCTCCACGACGATTTCATCGAAAGACGCCCCCCCTTCAAAGCTGCGGACAACATCCACCACGCTCACTGCGGCCGGACAATAAGGGGCCGTGTCGTTATTCAACGGGCAGTTGGGGCATTGGTGGAATTCGAGGCGCGTCCATTCCGGCAGGTGGTTGTCTTCCGGACGGATGAGTTCGACCGTCTTGGGGTCCAGGTGCAGTTGAAACGATTCTTCCTTATTTTCGGAAAGCTTGAACCGGTATTCTATATCAATTGTTTCCAAATCAGATCCGTTTACCGTGATTGCAGAATTTGTTTAACGAGATTGCCGTCCGCCAGTTTACCGAAATGCTTCATAACCGGACCCATGGCCTGCATGGCGTTCTTGAACTGGGAAAAATCGATGTTGGCTTCGATCCAGGCTTTAATTTCATTTTCCGACGCCATGCGGGGCAGGTACTTTTCGAGCAGTTCGAGATAGGCGGAACTTTGCGAATCCTGATACTGCAATACGGTCTTTTCGGATTTCACCAGTTTGCGAATAATATCCAGGATGTCATCATCGGTGATTTCATCCGGTTTTTTCACACGGGTTGTCTTTTTCCCGCTTTCCAGCACAATCGGTACGGTTAGATTGGGGAATTCGGAAAGAATCTGGCGCAGGGTATCACGGGATGATGCATCCTTGCTGCGCAACGCCAGTTTCAGGTCGTCCCGGATTTTATCATGCAGTGACTGGTCACCGTCACTGCTCCAGCCGTACGCCTGCCTGGAATCGGTAGTCATCGATAATATCCTGTTATCATGTAATATACACTATTTATTTGCACCGATAAAGAATTCACCCATAGACATAGAAAAGCACAACCAGGCCACTGGAGTCAACTATATGCTGTCTTAAAAATGTCTTTTGGCCCAATCTTCAGCCTTCGCTGAAGCTATAGCAGATAAACTCTGTTTGAGCCTAGCTTGGCTTTCAAGCAAAATATATATTATAGACTGATCCTGCATAGCTTGTAAAGAGAAGCGGGAAGCTCGCTGAGCGCATGTCCTCCGTAGCAGCTTGTTACCAAGGATGGATAGATGGGACCGCAACCAGAATCCTATTTCTAAGCCAGTCTCCATACCGTCCGGTTACACCTTGCCGGCCGACTGGGCGGCCAATCTGGCGATGCCGAATTTCATGGGTAGCAGCAGGGCCAATCCGCAGACCAGAACCACCAGGGCAAAAGACACGATAATCCAGGTCCACTGAAAAGGGGTGATCGCCTGGTTGCGAATGCCGGCCATGAAGATTGAGTAGACCGGCCCGGCCTGCATAATGGTCACCAGGCCGATGAAACCGGCTGAGTAGATCATGAACATCAGGCCCCCGAAACCGGTTACGGTCTGGGCTGGATTTTCAGAGGCAAAATTGGGGTAGGCCGCCCCAAGACCGATACCCAGAGAGATGATCCCCGGGGTCATGATAAACAGGGTGATAACCGACAACACCATCATGAAGGGCGTCACGTTGAGCAGGATATTGGTGGCCACGATCAAAATCTCCGACAGGAGTATGAGCGGTGCCAGGTAAATGCAGAATTTTATCCAGAGCAGGGTGCTTATCTTTATGGGACTTGAACGGACAATCCAGAAAGAACTGCCCTCGATACTCACGCTGGGAAATGCGAAACGAGCGGTGATGGCCGTCAAGACAAAGGCGGCCAGGGCCATGTTGAGAAACGAAAACAGATTCTGAAGATAGATCGTTTTGACCGGGGATTTCTCCAGCGGCAGAGCGGAGAAATTGTAGAGGTAGATCACGATCAAGGCGGCAATTAAGAAAAGTTGCGACCATTGGGTTTGATCGCGCCAGAACGTTTTCAACTCCTTGATGACAAAGGCCCGGGCCGGACCCCGCAGGAATGAGAACACTCTGTAAAGCAATTGCCCCTGGGTTTCATACAGCCGGATCATGGCGGCCTGGGTTTTGGAAAAACCTCTGTAGTAGACGACCCGGGCAAACAGCAGTTGCATGAACAGGATAAACCCGGCAAAACTCCAGGCCAGGCCGTTGTGAAAAAGGACACTGCCCGTTTGACCGGTCAAAGCCGCTTTTAGACTGTCGAAAGCCCAGGTCGTGGGAAGCAGGGGGGACGCCGGAGTGCTCAATGATTGCAGGTAAGCCATGACGGAAGTAAACGCATCCGGGTCAACCAGGCGCTCGGGTCTGAGCATCCGAAAGGTTACGTAGAGCACAATCAGCACGACGATACCGAGAAATACGAATATACTGCGGACACGGCTGGCCGGCAGGATCATGACCGCCAGCATCACCAGCAGAGCGCTGAAGGCGGATGCGCTGATGCACAGTGGCATCAGGGTCAAGATAATATTGGCATAGAAAAGTAAACCAGCTTCGTACACAATGCCGTAGCTCAAAAACACCGGGATCGTATAGATGATGACCATCCAGGCACTATCAGCGGTGCTCTCTATCCAACGGGCCATGAAAATGGTCTCGGCGGAAACCGGCAAACTGTGGACCAGCATCAAATCCTTGCTGAGGTAGAGTTTGGAAAGGATCGTTAATATGGCGCTGAAAATCAAGAGTGAAAAAAACGTTAGAATGACCATGGACAACAGTTTGTAGGCCAGAATGTCGCCAAACCCCTTTACCCCCTGAAAATAGCTCAGAACCCGGTAAGTGATGGCAAAAATGCCAATCCAGAATATCGAGCCGATGGCGCCGAACAGAGCGAGTCGGCCCCGTTTTCCATTTTCTCCGCCGGAGTTGCGAAATGAGAGCAACCGGGGTTTTATCAATGCCAGCACTTTCTGCATAGATTGGGTTCCAGTAAACCGTTTAGAAAAACGATATCAGTTGTTTGCTTCCTCCAGTGCCTGTTCTTGAGTAAGTTCAAGGAAGGCCTGTTCCAGATTGGCCTGCCCGAGCCGGGCGGCACTTTGCAATTCCGCGATGGTTCCGGTGGCGATCAGTTTTCCGTTGTTGATGATGCCGATACGGTCACAGATCTCCTCAGCCAGCGACAGGGTGTGGGTTGACATGAAAACCGTCACGCCGGTTTCGGCCAGGCGGCGAAAAAGATTGCGAACCATTTTGATGCCTCGGGGATCCAGCCCCACCATGGGCTCATCAACGATCAGCAGGCGCGGGTCGTGCAGCAGGGCTGCGGACATGATAAGCCGCTGCTTCATACCGTGGGAATAGGCCTCGATCAGTTCATTGGCACGATCCCAGAGGCCGAATAAATTCAACAATTCTTTAGACTTGGAAAGGAATTCGTCATGATTGAGTTCAAAAAGGTCCGCCGTGAAGCGCAAAAACTCAGTGCCGGTCAGTTTTTCATATAAAAACGGTCGGTCCGGAATGAGACCGATTTTGCGTTTCACGCCGACCGGATCCGCGGCAATGTCGACCCCATCGATGATAACCTTGCCGGAGGTGGGCGCCAGCAGCCCCCCGATCATGCGGATGGTTGTTGTTTTACCGGCGCCATTGGGGCCGATAAATCCAAACAATTCACCATCGGGAACCTCCAGGTTGAGTGCCTCTACAGCGTGGGTCGGGCCATAACGTTTGGTGAGATCTACCAGTTTAATCATATTGAATATCAACTATTTCCAGGTTTACATTCCCAATAACCCCCATGAGATCAAGCTGACTGTCCGGTCCCCCGCGGGTCAGTCTGATATGGGTCACATCGGCGGGAAACTGGCCCATGAGGGCATCCACTGTAATCCACCGATCCAAATAGACAGCATTCCAGGCATGATAGTAGAAACGACCGTCCAGATAGACAAGGCCGGCCTCAATAGTCGCCGGTACGCCGGACGCCCGGGCCAGGGCGGCGAAGAGCACCGCATGTTCGTTACAGTCGCCCATCTTGTTCTCCAAGGTCTCCAGCGCATTGGGAACAGAAATGACGGGACGTTTTTCAATTTCGGTGAAAAGCCAATCTTTGATACGGACCACTTTGTCCCGCGCGGCTGAAGGTTGAGGGACCAGCGCGCGCGCCAGGGATACAATCCGAGGATGCTCGGACTGCACAAATGGTGATGCGGCCAGAAAGTCGCCGGGATCCAAGTCCGGAGCGAGGGTGTTCGCCGAGTGATCTTCCCGCACAATGGACAAGCTGTTTTCCACGAGGTGCTGGCGCCCACCCACTAGATCGGTCAGTTGGGCCAGCCCATCGACTTTGAAGACAATTTTTTTAATCTTTTCAGGGTGTTCAATATTTTGGCCCGCGTCGACGGATACCAATCGGGTAAGATCGCGGGTATGCGTGGCGATGTTTCGGAAAGCACGCCTGGCGTCGGACTTCTTCAATGTGATGCCCAGTGGTCCGGTTTCCTGTACGATTTCACCGGTGAGCGTAACCCAAGCCGTGTGTTTGGCCCCCATGAAATCGGTTTCCAACTTGCGTGTGGGGATGATTTCGTCCAATATCTTTAGCTTGTCCATGCCGGTGAAGGTAACCTTGATCGGACGCTGGCTCATGGATGCCGGGTCGAAAATATTGAAGGTCCGGGTTTCGCCAATCTTGATGTCAACGGCTGAAACGGCATCAAATAGACCGGCCGTCAAGTAGAGGGGCGTCTTGACGGGCATCTTGGATGGTTGGCCATTGACAACCAGTTCAATTTCGTTCGATCCGACCTTTCCGCTGGCCTTGAAATTGAACCGACTGGACTTCAGTTCAAAGTCAAATGCGGATAAGCTCATATCCTGGGCCATAACCCCCTTTGTAAGCAGGTTGATGTCCTGCACCATTCCCATGGTGTTGAGGCGCATGAAAGTGGTTTCCGAAATGCGGTAGCCACCATCCCGGGGGAGGACGCGACGATGAGAATAGCCAATTTTTTCAGATTCTTGGAAAATCTCCAACCAGGTATAGGTAGCGGGTGTTTTCCGGGTGATGGGCAGCGGGGCCGGCCGGTTTTCTTCAAAAAGACCAAGCCGGAACACCAGCAGGCCAAAAAACAAGAAAGTGCAGCAGATACCCGCCACCGTAGTCAGCCTGACTTTGCGTGTCCTCTGGGCCATAATGGCTTATTCAACCTCAATAAATTGATAGCGAATGCTGCCCTGGTTCAAACGCAGCATCGCCACGGAGGGTTCACTGCCGAATCGCGGTGAGGTCGGGCTGCCCGGATTGAGAAAAAGAATGCCGTTGGACCGCAGTGCCGCCGGCTGATGGGTGTGGCCGCTGACGACAACCTGAATCCCCGCGGCCGCCGGATCCAGGTCTAGGGCATTCAAATTGTGCAACATGTACAGATATACACCGCCCAATTCAATCAAGTCGCTCACCGGTAGAGGGTTCGCCCAGCTGCCGTAATCCATGTTACCGCGCACGGCCATGACCGGGGCCAGTTTTTCCAACTGCTCGAGCACTTCAGGGGTATCGAAGTCCCCGGCGTGAAGGATCACGTCCGCGCGAACAAGGGCATCACGCGCCCGCGCCCCCAGGCTGCCGTGGGTATCGGAGATTACGCCGATATCAAGTGTTTTGAGTTTTGTCAGATCAGGGAGCATGTGCAGTTATCATGGGTTGCGGTTCCAGGTCCCCGGTTCAAGGTGCCAACCTTTACCCCGGGTTCCGTGTACCAGAAGCTTATTTTTCAGTAAACATCATACCTAACCAGCCTGCCGTCAAGGCCTCCGTTTTTAATTGGTTTTTTCCAGGCCGGCTTTAGCCCTAAGTGTTTGACCATGTGGGGTTCACCGAAGTACACGTAGACCGTGGCACCACGACATCTTCGTTTGAGAAAATTTCCGAACACACGGTAGAGTTCGGCGACAGACGAACGGTTTTCCAACCGTATGCCATAGGGCGGATTACAAGCGACAAGGTGGCCAGGCAATCCCCCCCCTATTTCCTGGAAGCGACTGCGGCGCAGGGCGATGCGGTTTCCGAAGGGCAGGATCCGACTGTTGGCGCGCGCGGCAGCGACCGCTTCCTCAGATTGATCACTGCCGCTGATCAGCCCGGTTGGCAGGGGCGTAATCCGGCGCTCGGCGGCTGTCTTGGTACGCTGCCACAAGAGAGGGTTGTAATCGGGCAGGGTCTCAAATCCAAACCGTTTTCTGAGAAAACCCGCCGGGATGTTGCACTGCCGCATCAGGGCCTCCGCCAGAAGGGTGCCGGACCCGCACATGGGATCGTAAAGCGGGCGGGTTCCGTCCCACTGGCTGAAGTGCAATATGGCGGCCGCCACGGTTTCCTGTATGGGCGCGGCAACACTTTGCCGACGGTAGCCCCGTTTGTGCAGGGACCTTCCGGACGTGTCGATACTGATGGTTGCCTGCCGGTGGTCGCTGTGTACATTGATCCAAACATCCGGGTTGTGTTTATCGACATTGGGGCGCAGTTTTCGCTTGCGCTGAAAAAAATCCGCCACCGCATCTTTGAGTTTGAGAGCGCTATATCCGGTGTGCCGCAGCGGACTGTCTTTTGACCGGGTGGCATAAATCGCAAAGGTTTGATGGGGCTTGAGAAAGTCAGTCCACGGTAGGCCGGCCGCCTGTCGGTATAGGTCGTCTTCAGAATCGCAGGCAAAGTCGACCAGGGGCGCCAGAAACCGGCTGACCAGACGGCTTTCGTAATTGCACCGATACAGGGTCGCCTGATCAGCGTAAAAAACAACCCCCATGAATTGGGGATCAACCGCCTTGGCACCCAGGGTGCTCAATTCGGCTGATGCAGCCGCTACCAGACCGGGCGCGACCTGGGCAAAATATCGGTTTTCTTGCTGGTAAAGATAATTCATGCGGTTTCGGAAAAGGACTTTAGTTCTTCACACCGTTTGTACCCTAGCTCGATATTGGTTTTTATTTGCCCCTCCGGGACCTTTTTGCCCCGGTCTTGATTTTTTTCAAGAGGGCCTCTTTCTGGTCTGTTTTGCCCCGGGTTGCTTTCTCTACGTACACCTTCCGGCCGGTAAAGGGATCGCGGCCGGTGTAGTACATCAAAGTGGCAAAGGTGGACGGCGTGGGGGTGAATATCTGGACCTGTTCCGGATTCAATTTCAACTGGCGACGGGCAAACCCGCCGAGTTTGCGCATGTCTGCCAGGTTACAGCCGGGGTGCGCTGCGATGAAGTAATAGGTCAGGAACTGTCGTTTGCGCGCGCTGGCGGACAGGCGGTCGAAGCGCTGTTTGAATTCGACCAACCCGACATTGGAAGGTTTACCCATGAGCGCCAATATGTGGTCCGCCATATGCTCAGGGGCAATTTTTAGTTGACCGGAAACATGACGGTCCACCAGTGCCTGCAAATAGTGATTTCCGGCGGCCTTATCGGCGAGGATCAGGTCGTAACGGATCCCCGAGGCAACAAATACTTTTTTAATGCCGGGCAAAGCCGCCAGCTTTTTAAGCAAACGGGTCTGTGGTTCGTGATCGACCGGCATCTGCGGACAAATTTCCGGGAACAGGCAACGTTTATCCGGGCAGCATCCCTTTTTCAATTTCTTTTTGCACTCGTAACCGTACATGTTGGCGGTGGGGCCGCCCACATCCCGGATGACGCCGTTGAAGTCCGGCCGCGTGGATAGTTCGCGGGCTTCTTTCAAGATGGATGGCGCGCTGCGCCAGCGCACGGTCTGTCCCTGGTGAACGGCAATGGCGCAGAAATTACACTCTCCGTGGCATCCCCGGTGCGTCGTTATGGAAAAGCGGATGGTGTCCAGGGCCCGGACAGGTCCCTGACGGGCATAGAATGGATGCTGGTCATGCTCAAACTCCAGATCATAGAGCGCATCGAGCTCAGTCTGGGTCAGCACCGGGGCCGGTGGATTCTGGACAAGGTAGCGGGTATCCTGGCGTTGATACAGCCCTCGGGCAGTCAGAGGGTCGTTGTTGTCATAAAACGCGATGAACATCTGGGTAAAAAGGCCTTTGTCGGCCTTTACGGCGTCATGGGCGGGCAGTTCGATATATTCCGGCGGCGCGGTTTTTGAGATGTAGCAGATGCCGGGAATGTCGTCGGTCGACGCGCCGCGTTGCAGTCTCCGGGAAATGGCCAGGACCGCGGTTTCTCCCATGCCGTACACCAGCAGGTCTGCTCGGGCGTCGAAGAGGATCGACCGCCGCACGCTGTTGGACCAGTAGTCGTAATGGGAGATCCGACGCAGGCTGGCCTCGATGCCGCCCAGGACGATGGGGACCGTTTTTTTAAAATGCTTGCGAATCAGGTTGGCGTAACTGATCACGGCCCGATCAGGGCGCCGGTCGTTGGTTCCGCCGGGTGTAAAATCGTCGGATTTGCGTCGTTTTTGGACGGCCGTGTAATTGGCCACCAGGGAGTCCACGCTGCCTCCGGAGACGCCCCACCAGAGCAGTGGTTCACCCAGACGGGTGATATCGCCGGGGCCCTGGGTATCGGGCTGGGCAATTACGCCGACCCGGAAACCGTGAGAAACGAGAAATTTCCCGATCAAGGCCGTTCCCATATAGGGGCTGTCGATGTAACTGTCGCCTGATACCAGGATGATATCGAGCTGCTCCCAGCCTCGCTCGCGGCACTCCGCTCTGGTTGTGGGCAGAAACATGTCAAATGTCTTTTAACAGTTGGTTGCTGTCGGATTGTTGCAGGGTTTCATCGAATTTCTGCAAGCTTTGTGAAATGGCCTCGAGCTCGGGAGTGGTAGCTATCGGCAGGGAATTGACGCCTGTTTTTTCCAGTGCATCGACCACATAGGTCAATGAAAAATAGCCGATATCGGCGGCCGGCTGGTAAGCAAAATCGCCGGAATTATCAACGGGCACCCGGCTAATCACCTTGCTGGCAACCAGGGAATATAGGATATGTCTGACCAGGCGAATGGGCATTTTCTCACTGTGCGACAAGTCAACGGCCGACAGCGGCGGCCGGCCGGCAGCGAAGTTTTTTACAACCCGCTGGGCCACCAGCAAGGTGAGGACGCGACTGTAATGGGGGCTGATGTTTGAAAAATCGGGTTCGTGTTCAAAATCAGCCACATGCTGGCAGGCATACGATATTTCGGCCCCGAAGAGCACGATGAACCAACTGATCTGAAGCCAGATAAGAAACAGGGGCAGGGCGGCGAAGCTGCCGTAAATGGCATTGTACTGGGCCGTGCCCACCTGGAAGGCGATATAAAACCATTGGGCAAACTGGTACATGGTGCCGGCCACAATCCCGGCCGCGATGCCGGAGGTAAATTTAACCTGGGTGTTGGGCATCACCATATAGACGAACGTGAACAGGGCCCAGATGATACCGTAAGGGATCAGTTGCAACGCTTTGAAAATCAACCAGCTGACATGTCCCAGAAAAGAGATGCGGTATATGATTTCAGTCACTTGGGTGGTAATAAAAACCGTCACGCTGCTCGACATAATGATCAGTACCGGACCGATGAACAAGAGGGACAGATAGTCACTGAATTTACGTATCAGGGCACGGTTCTGGTTAACTTCCCATATCCGGTTAAAGGCGTCTTCGATGTGCGACAGGACTTTCAGGACCGTCCACAGCAGGACCACCACACCGATCCCGGCAATAAGCCCGCCCTGGGTATTCTCCAGAAAGGACTGGGCAAAGGCAATAACTTTAAGAACCACTTCCCGCTGGGCTTCGAAATCTTGCAAAAGTTTGCGTTCCAGCAGGCGCTCAAATCCGAATCCTTTGGCGATGCCGAAGGCCATGGCGGCGGCCGGTACCAGGGATAGCAGGGAATAGAAGGTCAGGGCGGAAGCTCTTAAAAAACACCCGTCCCTGGCAAACCCGCGCACGGAAAGAATGCCGATCCGCAGGATCTTGACAAGCAACGCCTGATAGCGCGGCAGGTCATCAATATTGATACGCCAGATGTCCGCATTGATGTAACGAACGATCTTTTGCAAGAGTTCCCTTACAGCCGACATCTCGTATCTCCTTGGGTTAGCGGCCGCAGCACTTCTTGTATTTTTTGCCCCTGCCGCAGGGACAGGGGGCATTGCGGCCGATTTTGGGCTCTGAACGCACAAAGGTTGCAGGGCGCGGCGCTTGGCCGTCAAAGAAATACCAGCAGCCGTCAACCTTTTTGAATTCCGCTATCTCGTGATGTTCGCGGTTTTCACCGGATTCCGCATACCGGGCGATAAACTCTACTGTACCAGCGTCGTCGTTCTCCCCGCCGGCGACGGTATCTATGATTTCCAGTCCCTGCCACTGCGCTTCTTCAGACCACTTGCGCATGGAATCGGCATCGTAAGTATCCTGCTTGGCGGGGTGGGTAGTGGCGATCAGGTATTCGATCGCTGTTTTGGTATACGCGGTATACCGCGACCGCATCAGGGCTTCTGCCGTGGGGGCCTTCTTTTCTGCTTTGATGAAAGGGCCGCAGCAGTTTGCGTAGCTACCCACAGCACCGCAGGGGCATTTTGGCATCCGTCGAACTCCTCTCCATCCGATCCGGTAACGTTTGGCCGGTCATCGCGATTCTCAGCGAAACCACTTGAATTTAATTATATATCCCAACTATACCATGATGTCGACAGAGAAATGCGAGCGGTTATCCAGGCGCTTCAAAGCATCTATTTTCCGTCTGGCGTTCAGGCCAGTTACAGAAAACGGGTTCTACTTGAACAACTTTTTCAAGCCATCCATAAACGTACCGGACGCGGGTGCCTTTTTTTTACGGGAGGATTTTGACGTTGCCTTCTTTTTCGGTGGGGCCTTTTGTTTTTGCAGGGCTATTGCCTTGGCGGTTGCGCACAGATCTTTTTGGCCTATATCCCCATCGACCAGCAGTGCGGCCAGACCGAAGGGGCCGAAAAGTGCAAAACCGCCAAATGCCTTGCCAAGGGTAAGGGCTGCGTGCTTGGCATAACGGCCAATTCAGGATTGGCCAGCGTTCCGCCCAGTTTAAAAGGCTTGGCCAGACTGCCCAGGCTCAAGCTTATCTTGCCGACGCCTTTGGCCCCGACGCCCTTTTGCGGAATGGGTTTGATGGAGATATCGATTTCTTCGGTTTTGAGGTTAATGGTACCTTTACCCATAGCCATCAAGGCACCGGTGTTCACCACCAGGACCCGGGAGGTGGCCATTCCGTCGACCGCGTCGAATCTGGTCACCAGGCAGTTGATCTCGGTCAGCTCTTCCGATTTGCCGCCGATATTCAACAACTGAAATAGGTCGGCCCGCAGGTCACCGCCCAGCACCCCTATAAGCCGATTGTCAAAACGGCCCTTACCCATGATCAGGCGAATATGCCCATTAATTCCGGCCATGAGTTGCTTCGGAGAACGGCCGCTGCCTGACAAGGCAGCATTGATATCGATCTTCCCCTCCAGGGCATTTGTAATGTCAAGCTCCTTGAGCATCCGTCCTGCGTTCAGATGGCGTACATCGAGATCGGCCCGCAGGATCCATTTGCGCTTGATTTCCCGCAAGGCTAAATTGGCCCGTAGTTTCCCGGAACCGACGGTAGCTGTAATTGGTTTGACTGTCAGCCGGCCATTTTTCAAGGCCAGGTTGAGCCTGAGGTCCTGCAGGGCTGATCTGGCCAGCAAGCAGCGTTTTATACGGACACCCACATCGGCATCGGCCTTTCGCATCCAACCCACCGGAAAAGGCTTGGAAGAAAATATCCTGCTTCTTGCCAGTTTGGCCCCCGCTGTTTTCTTCTTTTTAGCGGGACGCAGGTCGAGACGGTCGGAGGTCACGGTAACATTGAAATAGGGTTTACCGCCCTTCAATTTAGCCAGCACGAAACCCTGCAGATCATTCCGTCCGGTGTGCAGGTTCATTTGGCTTAATTTAAGGGCTTCATCCAGACTTCCGGAAAGACGGCCGGAGAGGCGGGCATCCGTTTTATAGGGGATGTCGATACCGGCAGCACCGGCTGTCCTAGAAATGTTCCGGCTGACGAGTTTGACGTCAAGGTTTATTCCGCGGGCCTTGAATACATCTAAAATGGTGCCATCCAGAGCCAATTTGGCACCCACGGTATTGACCGTAAGGTTCAGGGGCCAGGGTTTTTCCGCATCGAGCAAGCCCTCCAGAGAGCCCAGGGTACCTGTGGCGGACAGGGGCTGCTGGTTATACCTTGCGGTGAGGTCTATCCGGGAGGAGCCACCCGGACTGACGGACTTGAGTTTCAAGCGGTTGAGCTGCAGGTGGAGCGGCCGTCGCGCCAGACGGCCCTTGTACAATAGGCGGCTGTTGACGATGCGTATGTCCTTGAGAGCAATCTCCGGCAGGAAGAGGCGGTCACCCGAATCAGTTCGTGGTTCCGGCGACCGCTTACCCAAATCGGGCAGGTTCAGGGCACCTTTGCGATTCACCTCAACGAAAAATTCCGCATCGATCAAAGCAGCCCGGCGTACCTCAAGGATGCCTGAAAATAAAGGTAACAGGGCCAGTTGCATTTCAAATTGTTTGATTTGCAGCAGGTGCGGGCGTGAGCCCCACTGCGCATTCTGGAGGGCTATATTTTCGATGACCAGCGCAGGCGTCAGCCCGATGGAGACCTTTATATCCCCCGCAATGGACAGTTCCCGGCCGGTGGCGTCTTTGACGACGGCGATGATATCCGGTTTCAAACGATTGAAGTCGTAAGTGAGAACATAGATATAGATCCCTGCCAGACCGACCAGGAAGAGGAAGGCTAAAAAAAGCGGAATTTTCCATTTCAGTTTCATGCCGGCGATTGAATCCTCGCAAAGACATGCAGGTGAAAACTGATCTGATTGAACGCTCCCCGCAGCTCCGGTTCGCGGGATTTCCGCTGCGCTCCTGCAAACTGCTGGGAATCGTCGCCCGTTAGGAATTTTTCTATTTTAGATTCGCTCAGTGATGCTCCTTCCGCAGAGCGGAGACATCATGAAGCCCCCTCAAAAGGGGCCTGACTTTTGGTTTCTGGGTTTTAACTCCCCTTTAAGACGCGCCGAGCATCGCAGGAAAGGGCGATGAAGCGAAGTGCTTGTCTGAGCGCAGCGAGTTGTGCTGAGCGCGCCCTTTCCGAGAAGCGCAGGGCAGCCCGCAGGGCCGCGTTTTATGGGCTCTACAAGTCAAGAACTTCGGTAACAAAAAGTTCAAGGACATGGGTAA
>Ga0126333_1000003_pt1 | contig 125058 bp, 106 predicted proteins | sample InaspJWI54metaG_FD_94488 | JGI IMG/M metagenome (GOLD analysis project Ga0126333, IMG submission 94488) | Marine gutless worms symbiont microbial communities from Oahu, Hawaii - Inanidrilus sp. 2 OAHU.JWI-54 metaG | ecosystem: Host-associated > Annelida > Digestive system > Unclassified...
TTATGCGTATCGTCCAGCAGGCCGTGAGATCATCCAAGATTACTTGGAATAACATTACTTGGGATATGGACCCTATATCCGAGTACTTTATGCCAACTGGAGCTTTTTAGAGAACCGTAATTGAAAAATCATTTTCATACACTTGCACAATGTTGGTTAATTCATCTATGATGGCTTGGGCCCGGTCCTGGTCGCCCCCATAAATACTGCGGCAACCCTGCCAGTATAGTAGCTGGGACGGCAGATAGATCTCACCGTCTTTCAGGCTTCTATTGCTCAACTCGGGATCAGGGCTGCCGATTTTGTCCCAATCACCCACCAGATAATTGTGAATCGTTTCCATAAAAACATAGATGATGTAAATCTTGGCGTGGTCTTTCGGAATTTTTTCCCGGGCCGAGTCTATAATTTTCCGGCTCAAGCCAAAGGAGATCCCGGTAAAGGTAAACAAGGAACTTGCGGCCACACAGATCTTCAATCCCAGATCGAAGTTTGACAGCTTGTACCGGGTGACTTCTCGCCATATATAGATTGATTCAACAAAAAACCTTAGGGGATTGATGATGGCCAGGGCTTTGCTTTTTTTATAGAACAAGTCCAAGTTCTGCATTTCTGCGGTGGTTATTGTGTTTCTGAACTTCAGAAAAGGGCAGTACAGGGAAATCAGAATATGACAAAAGGCCGATAAAAACCGGAATGCCATGGAGAATCGGTTTTCCGGCAGTCTGCCCCAGTAGAAGCTGAGCGCTTTATCAAAATAGTCGACCGCTTCATCATATTGTCCCCGGTAATAGAATGCGAGCGCAATATTTTTTTGCAACATCGCCTGTTTGGCTGAATCTGCCGGACCATCCGATTCCTTGAGAAACAGGTTCAGGGCCTCCTGATAATAATGCAGCGCCTCTTTTGAAGCTGACGATTTCAAAGCCTCTGCACCTGCTTTGGTCAGGTAGTGCTCGGCGTTTTCATAGTCCTGTCCCCGGCTGTAATGTAACGCCAGCATGCCGTAGAATTCATGCAGCCGCTCTGTGAACAGACTTTCAATGGTCTTGGCAACGCGCAGATGCAGGGCTTTGCGCTTGCCATGCAAAATGGATCTATAGGCGGCCTCCTGGACCAGGGCATGCTTGAAAAGGAACTCCAATTCATCCAGCCGCATCCGTTCCATGATGATCTGAATCTTTTTAAGGTAGGACAAATGGCCGTCAATATCTTCTATGGCCGTAGCCACATTGGTCAGAATCCTGTAGAAAAAATTTTTCCCAATCACGGAAGCAATTTTTACCAGGTTTCGGGTTTCTTTCTCCAGACGATCTATTCTGGCGTCAAGAACATCGTTGATGGTGGGCGGCACTACCATCTCGGCAATCTTTTTGTTGATCTCGAATTTACCTTTCTTCGGGACGATAAACCCCTCATCCACAAGCGAAAGGACTATCTCTTCAATGAAAAACGGATTCCCGCCGGTACGTTTAATAATCTTATCTTTGAAAGTATAGTTCAGGTCTCCGATATTTAGTATATTACTTATCAGCTTTTCGCTCATGCTTTCATTCAGCGATTTCAGCATGATCTCAACGTGATACACAGAAAGCTTTTCTTTTAGGGCCGCGACGATCCTTTCCCCTGTTTCCGCGTGATCAGGCCTGAATAAATTGACGAAAAGGATGCTCTGAGATTCCGCCAGCCGGAATAAGGATTCCAAAAGTTCTATGGAGCTTGTATCCGCCCAGTGCAGGTCTTCCATCACGATCACAAGGGGGATAAGTTCAGACGCTTTGGATAGCAGGTCCCTGACATTTTTCAAAATCAGTTTTTCAAGGGCGCCGCCATCAATGCCGGCAACTCTTTCAGCGTAGCGGCCTAAAAGCTGCATGCCCATGAGGGTTGCCAGAAAAGGAACAATTTCATCCGCATCTTCCTTGCACACGTTCTGAACGGCAGATTCAAGTTTGCTTAAAGCACTGGCTTCGCTGTCATTTCCCCCGATCCGCGCCCAGTGCTTTAAAAGATCAATGATCGGATGGAAAGCCAGGTTCCGGCCTATGGATATCGCCTTACCTTCGAGAAGCATGACGCGCTTTAACGAACCCCGATTTTTTAACTCGGCAAAAAGCCTTGATTTGCCTATGCCGGCTTCGCCAATGATGTTTACAACCGAGCCATCGCCATCAATCGCTTTTGCCAACTGAAGCTCCAGCTTGTTCAGTTCTTTTTCCCGCCCAACCATCTCGGAATATATCCGGCGTTTCAAACCTATCCGTGGCCTTTTAGCATGCGTTTTAGAGCTTAAAACCTTATAGGCTTGAATTCGGTCCGCTATGCCCTTGAGCCTAATTGGCTTAAGGGCCTGAAAGGAAAAATTACCTTTTGACCGACGATAGGTGGCCGGACCGACAACGATGTCACCCGCCTTGGCGATGTGTTCCAGTCGTGAGGCCAGGTTGATAGCATCTCCGGTCAAACCATGCGTCCCTTTGGCTATATCTACTTCACCGGTCACAACCAGGCCCGTGTTAATGCCGGTGTGCATCGTTAGAGGATTGCCGATCTTTTTTTCAATTTGCGGACTATAGCCCTCAACAAAAGCATGTATTTCCCTGGCGGCCATTATCGCCCTGACGGGATCATCCTCATGCACTTTGGGCACACCAAAAATGACCATCACCGCATCGCCGACGAACCGCTCAATAAATCCATCATAATTGTGGATGATTTGCGTTATTTCTCCGAAAACATCGCTCATGATCTCTTTGACTTCCTCAGGATCGAGCCTTTCGGTCATGGCTGTGTATCCAGACAAGTCAGAAAACATGATGGTAACGTGCTTCCGCTCGCTGCTTATTATCCGTGGGGCTTTTTCTGTATCAGGGGTTTCAATTAAAGGATGGCCGCACTCTTTGCAAAACTTTGAATCTTCCGGAATCTCAAGTTGGCATTGCGGGCATTTCATTGAATGTCCCCTAATGTTTCCGGTAATTTCAATTGGTTTGAGAAAAAGTGGTAGGAAATTCTATCTTCTATATTACGAAAAGAGATTTAAGTCAATTCAGGTCCACGGGGGATTCGCGCTGCAGCAATCTGCGGATGATCTCACCTTGAGACCGGAAACCCGCATCCAGTTGTAAACCGATACCATCCCTGGATGAATGACGACCAATATAAACATTTCATCACCCTCAAGGCGCCCACAAAATCCCAGGCGGCCTGTTCGGCTAATGTTTTGCTTTTCTGGTATCTAGCCAGTGACTCTAAATGGGCAGGCACACCTTCTGGAAGCCTCACATCAGAAGTCTGTTGGTCGATGTGAAAACACTGTTTTTGGAGAAAGTGGTAGCCGCAAGGTGAAGCATAAACGCAAAAGGGGTTAGGCTATAAACCTAACCCCTTGTTTTTATTTGGTGCCGGAGGAGAGAATCGAACTCTCATGGGGTCGCCCCCGCGGGATTTTGAGTCCCGTGCGTCTACCAATTTCACCACTCCGGCGTAGGGTTTTGTATAGGGAGATTTCGGCTGGTTGTCAATATCAATCCGTGGCCAGGACCTTCCAAATGACATCTTCTGAAACAGCGCCGCTTCTGAGAATCACCGGGGCCTGTCCGGTAACATCCACCACGGTGGAACCGGCTCCCCCGGCGAGGTCACCCGCATCAAGCGTCATGTCCACAGAGCCGGTTATGGCCGCATCCAGGACGGCAATTCGACTGCAGCCCGGCCGCCCGGAAACATTGGCGCTGGTACCGGTAATCGGGCGGCCGACCGCGGCTACCAGCGCCCGGGCCACGGGATGGGCCGGCAGTCGGATGCCGATCTTAGCGCTTCCGGCTGTCAAAGCCGGAGGAACAGCCGGCGCTGCCGGGAACACCAGGGTCAAGCCACCCGGCCAGATTGCATCCATCAGGCGGGTAGCCGCCGGTGGTACAGTCGTGACCAGTTGCCTCAAATCGTCCGCATGCCGGATCAGGAGCAGGACTGGTTTATGGGGACTGCGCCCCTTGGCTGCAAAGATTTTATCCACCGCGTCCGGATTAAAGGCATCGGCCGCCAAGCCGTATAAGCCGCTGGTCGGAAAAACAACCAGGCCACCGGACGAAATGGCCCGGGCCGCCTGTAACAGCGGTTCCCGGGCCGGTTGCACTGGGTCGATTTGGATGCGTTTAGCGGTAGTTTTCAAGTTTAGCGCTTTTTTTGGCGACCTGGGCGGCCATTTCCGTCTTGAAGGCCGCCAGTTTTTGCTCCACGGCCGCATCGGAGCCAGCGATAATCTGGGCCGCAAAGATCCCCGCATTTTTTGCGCCTGATTTTCCCAGCGCCATGGTAGCGACCGGGATACCGGGCGGCATCTGCACGGTAGACAGCAGGGAATCCAGTCCCTGCAGGCAGGAGCTGTCAATGGGTACGCCGATCACCGGCAAGGTCGTATGCGCCGCCAGCACCCCGGCCAGATGGGCGGCATGACCGGCACCGGCAATGATGGTCTGCAGGCCCCTCTCACGGGCGGTCCCGGCGTAAGCAGCCGCCTTTTCAGGGCTGCGATGCGCGGAGGCAACCAGCATCTCAAAGGGAATGCCAAACTTTTTCAACATGCCCACAGTGCCCTCCATCACGCCGAGGTCACTGTCGCTGCCCATGACAATCCCGACCTTGGGCGGGGTCGCAAACCGGACAAGGGCCTTCTTGCCAATATCGCTCCGGTACTGCACTTTGGACCAGCTGATTTTTTTAACCGCCTTATAAGCCTTTTTAATGGCGTTCTCAACAGTATCGCCCAGGGCGGTGACCCCCAGGACGCGCCCACCGTTGGCCACGATCTTGTTGTTTTTCAGCGCGGTCCCCGCATGAAAGACCATGACGTCCTTCATTCGCGCAGCCGCCTTCAAGCCGGAAATGGGGTGTCCTTTCTTGTACGAACGTGGATAGCCACCGGCCGCCATGACCACGCACACCGTTACCCGTTCATCGATTTCAAGGGTCGCCTGGTCAAGGGTGCCGTCGATCACCGCCTCCATAACCGGTACCAGGTCGTTTTTCAGCCGCATCAACAGTGGTTGGGCTTCGGGATCGCCAAAGCGTCCATTGAATTCAAGCACCTTGATCTGATCACCAGCAATCATCAACCCGGCATACAGAACACCCTTGTAGGGACAGCCTTCGGCCGCCATGGCTTTCACCGTTGGAATCATGATTTCGTTCATGATCCGTTTGTGCATATAGGGGTCCACGATGGGCGCCGGTGAATAGGCCCCCATGCCGCCGGTGTTCGGCCCCTTGTCATTGTCATAAATTGGTTTGTGATCCTGAGAAGAGGGCAGCGGTATGACCGTTTTGCCGTCCGTGAAGGCTAAAAAGGAGGCCTCTTCGCCAACCAGGCACTCTTCCACGACGACCTTGCTGCCCGCGTCACCAAAGTCTTTTTTCACCATGATGCTCTTCAAGGCGGCGATGGCCTCCTTGACCGTCTGGCAAACGATGACGCCCTTGCCGGCTGCCAAGCCATCAGCTTTTACCACAATGGGCGCCCCCATTTTTTTAATGTATGCTTCTGCTTTTTTGTAACTGGTAAAGGCTTCCCCCCAGGCAGTGGGAATACCATATTTAAGCATGAGGTCCTTGGAAAAGGATTTGCTGTATTCAATTGCCGCAGCTTTCTGGGACGCACCGAAAACCCTGAGCCCGGCCGCCTCAAAGCGGTCGGTCAAACCCCGCGCGAGCGGATCTTCAGGGCCCACCGCCGTTAGGTCGATCTTCTTCTCCAGGGCGAAAGCCAGCAACCCGTCAATATCAGATGCACTGATCGGCACGCAGGTGACTTTTCTGCCGGTGATGCCGGCATTGCCCGGCGCACAGAAAACTTTCTTTACCTTCGGGCTTTGCGCAATCTTCCAGACCAGAGCATGCTCTCTACCACCCCCGCCAATTACCAGTATTTTCATAGATCCCCCCTGTTGCCGAAAAAGGTTAATATAAGAAAAGCGAATTACGCTGTTTGTAGATTTTTACGCTTGGCGTGTACCTCCAGGCTGAGTTCAACCAAGCGGTCCAGCAGGTCACTGAAGGAATACCCCGCGGCCTGGGCAGCCTGCGGAAACAAGCTTGTTCCGGTCATCCCCGGGATGGTGTTGGTTTCCAACAAGTACAAGTCCTCTCCGCTCAAAATCATGTCCGTCCGACTGTATCCCAGGCAGTGCAGGGCCAGGTGCGCGGTGCGGGCATATTCCTGTGCTTTGCGGGTGAGCCGGGCATCGATCCGGGCGGGGCAGATTTCCTTGGTGGCGCCGGCTTTATACTTGGCCTCATAGTCAAAGAATTCGTACCCGTTCCCGGGAATGATTTCTATCAGCGGCAAGGCCTCCGGATTGTCATTGCCCAAAACGCCGCCGGTAATTTCAATTCCGGCCATGAATTTTTCAATCAGCACCTCATAGTCGTAGCGAAAGGCTTTCTCGATCGCCGCATTCAAATCACCGGCGTTTTTCACGATAGTCATCCCGATGCTGGATCCGCTGGTGGCCGGCTTGATCACGACCGGCAACCCCAGTTCAGCCACGATATCATCACTGTTGAAAGCTTGCTCCTTTTGAATCACGACATCTGGCAACACCGGTAGACCGGCCAGGGTATAGAGCCTTTTTGACATGACTTTATGCATGGCCGTCGCGCTGCCCAGTACGCCGGCACCCTGGTAGGGTATATCCAGAAGATCCAGCAGACCCTGTACCGTGCCATCCTCGCCATATGGCCCGTGCAGTATGATCAGGGCCACATCCAGGCGATCCGCATCAACGACCAGCTTGCCCAGGTCGGTTTTGGGGTCGTAAGGCCGGATATCATACTTTTCCTGGTCCAGCGCTGCATACACCTGCTTACCACTGTTGAGGGAAACTTCGCGTTCCGATGAGATGCCACCGCTTATGAGGGCTAATGATAGTTTTTTCATGGCTTTTCCCGTTTGAGATTCTGGTCGAGAGCCCACCGTTAAGGCACGCCTCCGTCTCGTGCCCTAAACCCGGCCGGAGTTTTACGCAGGCTATATACCACCCACTGAGCTTATACGTTTTTATTGGATAGCGTATGTAAATTGAGCAACTGCCGCTTGGCCAGTTCAAACTCATCCTGAGTTATGAGATCGTTTTCCAGAAGTCGCGCAAGTTCAGAAAGTTCCCTGATCTTTACCGTTGCCGGGTCTTCAAGCTGCCGGGCAGGGTCGGCGGTTGGGGATTCAACCACCGGTGCGCTGCCCGGGGTGCCGACTTTCAAAGAGGCCATCCCGCCCATGAGGCTGATTTCAACCGGCCGGCCCTGAAAAGTGGACGAACGCAGCGTCTCCTTTAGCGAGCGCCCTTCGCGCTTCAACTTCCGGAAAAACAACCAGGCCGACAATGCTATTAGGGCAGTTCCGCCCAGGAATATCAGGGGCATGTACTGGACGACCCCCCGGAAAAACAACACCAGGAAACCAAGCATGATCACGAGCAGCACATGCAGAATAAGAACCACATAAGCCAGCATAACGCCCTTGAAAACGCCTTCGCTCTCGTTTTGTTTGGTTTCTATGGCCATAGCGGTCGGACCCGTAATAATGGGCTGGCGCCCATGTCAGGATTTGGATAGGCGGTCGATAATTCGCCCGGAATACTGGGGCTCTTCCATATTTATGGGAGTGCGGCGGAGGCAGTTCAGTTTGGTCACCAAATAGTTGAGTTTCTTGATGGCCTTGTATTTTTCTTTACTGTCCCGCATACCGCCAAGCAGATCTTCGGTCTTTAGTATCTGATTTTTCAGTTCTATTTCCGGGGGTGTACAATCCGCGTTTTTCAGCATCTTGTAAGCCATGCGCAAGTCCTCGGGAACGCCGCTGTCGTCTTCGTACTCGATCGGTTTCCCGGAACCTTCCAGGTTATCGAATTCTCCATTTCTCTGAGCAGCCTGTATGCGTTGCTCCACTAATTTTGCAAATCTGGATAACATGCGGTCCTCTTTGAAGAAAAGTATCCAACTGGCCTAAAATTGTCAATTATGCGCCCGGTGTCAACATTAAAAGTAAACGGGGCCGAAAAACCTGATAACCACCGGAACAACTTGGGTTCTGCCGGCAATCTCCACCCGTGAAACGGTTGACCTATTCGAAAGGCCGCGAACTGGAATATGAACCCACCGATTTCAAAGAACTGGTAAGGTCAGTGATTGAACTGATGCAGACCAAGGCCGGTGAGCGACAGATAACACTCGCATTCCAACCGGACAAGGCCATAGACGAAGTGGTGATCGACCCCAAGGGCATCTACCGCTGCGTGCTGAACCTGATTTCAAACGCACTGGATGCCGACGAGGAAGAAGGCAGTCGTGTGACGGTGACGTCCCGGCAGATCACGGGTGAAAGCATACAGGTCGACGTTGCCGACGAGGGCTGCGGCATGGATGCGAAAACCCTGGCTACCGTGTTTCAACCGTTTGTCAGCAGCAAGGGCTCCCAGGGGACCGGTCTGGGGCTTTCCATTACCAAGAAAATCATAGAGGAACATGGCGGCCGGATTGCGGTCGATTCCACCGAAGGCCAGGACAGCACGTTTTCAATCGTTCTTCCCAAAAAGGCGAACTGAAAAGCAGCCGGACGACACCTCGCCACACTGCCGGTGAGCAATTTTCCCTTTTATTTCTTGCCTCTATACAGGTCATTCCGCTAATCATTTCTTTCCAATATATACGTTGACCTTCTCAACATATTGTGGTAATGATTTTTAACTCCCCCATATATTGTACGTTTCCGTAACTTGCCACAGGAGGTGCAATGGAAACTCACCCCATCTCGCAGGGATTTAACCGCTCCTATTCCGACAGCATCGTTGACTACGGTAAAGCCAACGAAATCGTGTGTTGCTTTTACACACTCATCTTCAGGGTGGAGGCCCTGGAAGAAAAATATCCCGGCGGACACATGGCATTTCTCCTGGCGCATCAGGGCTGGAGTAACGAGCAACTTCTGGCGGTATTCCATATGGGACCGGCCCAGCAGAAAGTAAGGCAAGACATCGAACGCTACGGCTTAACGGAAAACCAGGACTGGATATATCTGGTAGAGGATGATGTCTCCTGGTCCTGGAACATGTTTAATTTCGAAACGGAAGCGTCCTGGCTCAAGGGTCGCTATAAAAAGGGAAACCTGTATGTGCGCTATCAGGAAGGTGTATTAGGGTAGATTTCCTGGGGTATCCGGCGAACGTGATGTTTCACTTTCGTAAGCAGAGCCCCAAACGCAGAAAAGGCTGCAATCTTATCAGATTGCAGCCTTTTTATGTTCATGGTGGCGATGCAGGGAATCGAACCCCGGACACTACGGATATGAGCCGTATGCTCTAACCATCTGAGCTACATCGCCGTGTGGGCCCAAATGGGGGCCGCCCATTTGGAAGACGCATTGCTAACAGGCAATGCAGTGCTTGTCAAGCCAAAAGATGCCGGCTGGAGACCGCTTTTAATTGGCCGGCATGGAACCGCTCACCTCGACCGTAAATTCCTCCAGGTTGTCCGGCAGTTTGTTAAAAATTACCATAAACGGCAGCATCTGCCCCGGGTTGATGCGTGATTTAGCCCGGGTACGCAAGCGTTTTTTTATCGTCTGCAGATCAAGACCAGCCAGATCCTGATCGGCCAGGACATTGCCGGCGAGCACAATCTGCGTCTGGATCAATTTCTTGCCCGGCGCAAAGAGCTTGCCCAGCATCCGGATGGACTGCCGCGGCTCTTCGTAGGCGCTTCTAACCTTGCCGTTGATCACGAACAGGCGGCCGGTTTTACTGTTTTCAATAAAGCGGCTGTTGATCCCGTGGGTGCTCATCTTGAGGTTGCCGGCTACGTCTTCGGGGCCGACTTTAATAAAGTCGCCAACATAGGGGATGTCCTTGAGGAATGGTTTAACGGGTTCCAGGAAAGGCACTTTGATATCGGCCATGTCGAGGCCCACAATCCCACCGACACCCAGTACCGCAATCAGCACCAGCCCCAGCAGCAGTTTGACCGGAGCGCTCAAACCACCCCTGCGCGGGGCTTTCACTTTCTTCTTTTTCTTTTTTTTCTTTTTTGCCTTCTTATCTTCCTTTTCCGCGACGGCCGCGGCAGCAGCTTCCTCTTCTGCTCCGCCTTCCAGGTCATCGAAATCCTCGGCACTCGGTGGCTCAATCTCAATGGTTCCAGCAAAATCCATTTCGACATCTTCCATTGAATCATCCGCCCCGAGGTCGTCGCCAAAATCCAGTTCCATGTCGTCGGGCTGGTCGTCAACAGCCTCCAATTCTAAATCGAGATCATCTTCCAAAGACATGTCGACATCGCCGTCATCGAGTTCGAAGTCCAGTTCATCGTCCGCAGCTGCGGGCACGGCTGCATCTTCACTCGTTTCCAGCATATCTTCTATGTCCGTCAGATCGAGGTCTTCGGTTACTTCAAGATCACTAATATCCAGGTCATCATCCGAGGAGGTGGCATCGTCGAAATCTAGTTCCAGATCGACATCTTCCGGTTCGGCCTCTTCGACCTCGATATCCTCATCCAGCATATCTTCCAAGTCGGAAAGATCCAGCTCATCAGATTCGGGGGCCTCGGCTGCTCCGGCCTTGGCGCCGTCTTGAGTATCCATCATTTCCTCGATATCAGAAAGATCGAGATCGTCACCGCCCTCGGCAGCGTCATCATCCCCCAGATCGAGGTCCAAATCCAGGTCGAGATCATCTTCACCACCCGCGGCAGAAACGGTTTCATCCTCGCCGAGATCGAGGTCCAGGTCCAGGTCCAGATCATCATCGGCGGATTCAGCAGCTACCGGCTCATCATCCCCCAGATCAAGGTCCAGATCGAGATCATCGGAATCACCGGCTTCTGCTGCAACATCATCTTCCCCCAGATCAAGGTCGAGGTCCAAGTCCAGGTCATCCGCGCTGTCCATGTCGGCAACGGCTTCCTCCTCACCCAGATCAAGGTCGAGATCCAGATCCAGGTCATCGGCGCTGTCCACGTCGGCAACAGCTTCCTCCTCACCCAGATCAAGATCCAAATCAAGTTCATCCTCGCCGGCAGCGGCGTCTTCAGCACCTAAATCTAAATCCAGATCCAGATCATTCCCTGTCTCAGCTGCGGCGGGCTCGTCGTCACCCAGATCCAAATCCAGATCCAGTTCATCATCCGCCCCGGCCGCGGCGGGTTCTTCATCGCCGAGATCCAGATCCAGATCCAGTTCATCACCTATCCCACCTGCGGCAGGCTCTTCATCGCCCAGGTCCAGGTCCAGATCCAATTCGTCTGCGAGGCCACCGGCCGGTTCGTCGGTCATGGTTTCATCTGCATCCAAATCAAGACCGAGATCCATTTCATCGTCGGCATCAGCCGCAGCCGGTTCATCCTCGTCTAAATCAAGATCCAGATCCAATTCATCTTCCAACCCCCCGCCTGACGTCGGGGCAGCTGGTGCGGCATCCACGTCCGGCTCACCGGCATCAGGATCGAGGACGAGGTCATTTTCGAAATCAAGGTCGTCAAGTTCAAGGTCATCATCGGCAGGGGCAGCTGTCTCCGGGGTTGCGGGGGGCGGCTCCGGTGCTGCGGGAGGTGGCTCCGGGGCTGCGGGAGGCGGCTCAGGGGCGGCTGCAGGATAGGCCGTAAAAATTGACTGGCAGGACGTGCAGCGCACCTGTGTGCCGGTCGCTTTTACGAGGCTTTGATCCAATTCGTAACTGGTGTTGCAATTCCCACAGGTGATAATCATAACATACCCTCTTCATTGAAATTTCAGATGATAGATTGCCGGCAGCTCCCGATAGGCTTCATCATAATCCAGGCCGTAACCGACCAGAAATCCCTTCTCAATCGTATGACAGGCGTAATCGACCTTTACCTTTGACTGTCGGCGTTCTAACTTATCAAGCAACGTGCATACCCGGACAGTCGCTGGTTTGAATGTTTTGAGATAGTTGACGATGTACGTGAGTGTCAGCCCACTGTCGACAATGTCTTCAACGATGAGGACATCCTTGCCCTCTATATCTATATCGATCTCTTTGGTAAGTTCGATCTTACCGCAAGAGGTCGTGCCCGATCCATAGCTGGCCGCGCGGACGAAATCGATTTCGACCGGTATGGTAAGCCTGCGTGCGAGATCGGCCATAAAGATAAAGGCCCCCTTCAAGACTCCCACAAGCACCAGCGTGCGGCCTTTGTAGGCAGCTGATATCTGTCGGGCTACCGAGGCGGTCGATTCCTCGATGTCCTCCCTTTTCAACACAGGTATCAATTCCGGCATAACAGATTACGGCCTGACCTAGCATGGCAATGCAAATTGAGCGACAGAAATTGCCTACTTAAACTCCCATGAAATACCATCTAACATGGTCTGTTGTCAATGATTTTGGTTCTTTACAAGCCCTCGGCCGCCAGTTCATCGATAAGTTTTTTCTGGGAGGGGGTGAGCGATTTGGGCATGCTGACCAGGATGGTCACATAGAGGTCGCCCTGTTCGCCACCGTTCATTCGCGGCAGGCCGTGCCCGGCCAGCCGCATCTTGGTCTTATGGCGGGTCCCGGGCGGAACTTTCAGGCTGAGGGCTTTGCCCTCAATGGTAGGTGCTGGGATGGTGGTACCTAAAATGGCATCGGTTAGTTTGATTTCCCGGTTCAGGTGTAGGTCGTTGCCTTCCACCGTAAACACCGAGTCTTCCAGTAAACTGGCTTTAATGTATAGGTCACCAGGTGCGCCACCGTAGGGGCTGGCCTCACCCTTACCGGCCAGGCGCAGTTTTTTTCCGGTTGTCATTCCCCGGGGAATTTTGACGGTAATTTTTTCAGTTTTTCCGGCGTGGGTGTAGGATATGGTCTTTTTGACCCCGGTTGCGATTTCCTGGAGCGTGAGGCCGATCTCGTATACCAGATCTGCGCCGCGTGGTGCGGCCTGCCGGCTGCGGCCGCCAAAGGGTGAGCCGCCCCCACCGAAGTTAAAGGAAAAACCGCCTTGGCCGCCTTTGCCCCCGAAACCAAACTCCTTGAATATGTCAGCGAAATCAAACCCACGGAAAATATCTTCCTGGGAATAGCGCTGCTGGAACCCGGCCGAGCCAAAGGTATCGTACTGCTGGCGTTTTTCATTGTCGCTGAGAACGGCATACGCCTCGCTTATGCGTTTAAACTTGGCCTCGGCTTGTTTGTCACCCTTGGTCTGATCAGGGTGGTATTTCAAGGCCAGTTTACGGTAGGCTTTTTTGATCTCGCTGTCGGAGGCGTTCTTGCCGACCCCCAGGACTTTATAGTAATCCGATTCAGCCATGCTGTTCCTTTCGCGCAATCCTAACCTATCAAATTGCTTTGTTTTTCCTACAGTTTAGCCGGGAAACTATCGCCTTTTAAAATAAGGGTGGCCCGGTTACGTGTCAAGCCGGCGCCGGCGTGCGGCCGCCTTCCCTTCCATGGCCCGCAAAGCGACCATCAATACCGAAATGGCGGCCGGTGTCATCCCGTCAATCCGCGTAGCCTGCCCCAGGGATATGGGCCGCACCTTACTCAATTTTTCCTTCAGTTCGTTGGAGAGCCCGTGCACCTGGGTAAAGTCATAATCCGGCGGAATTTTAATCCGCTCCAAGTCCTTGAACTTTTCAATCTCATTCAGCTGCCGCTGGATATAGCCTTCATATTTGATCTCGATTTCCGTCTGCAGAGCAACCGCCGGGTCGATCGGACCGTCCGCCGGTGCGATCTGGCGGACGGCATCATATCCGAGTTGGGCCCGCTTCACAAGCTGGCTGAGGTGAATGCCGCTCTTGATCGGATTGGTGCCCTGCTTCTCAAGGTATGCATTGACCGCGGCAGTCGGACGGACCACGGTACCCTGTATCCGTTTTATTTCGGAAGCGATCTGCTCTTTGCGCGCCTTTATGTCCCGGGCATGATCTTTGTCAACCAATCCCAGGCTGTGGCCGATCTCCATCAGCCGGATATCGGCATTGTCTTCCCTAAGCATGAGGCGGTATTCGGCACGCGAGGTAAACATTCGGTAAGGTTCCCCGGTCCCCCGGGTCACCAGGTCGTCCACCATAACCCCCATATAGGCCTGTGACCTGTCCAGGATGAAGGCCGGCCGCCTTTGGACCCTGCAGGCCGCGTTGATACCAGCCCAGAGGCCTTGGGCCGCCGCTTCCTCATAGCCGGACGTCCCGTTGATCTGACCGGCCAGAAATAGCCCGCCCAGCATCTTGGTTTCCAGGGTGGGGTGCAACTGGACCGGGTTCACGTAATCATACTCAATCGCGTAAGCCGGCCGCATGATCTGGGCCTCTTCAAGGCCTAGCACCGATCGGACCACTTGCAACTGTACATCCACAGGCAGGCTGTTGCCCAAGCCACTGGCATACACCTCCCGGGTGTCGACCCCTTCCGGTTCGAGTATAATCTGGTGCCGCTCCTTATCGGGAAACCGGACAATCTTGTCTTCAAAGGAGGGGCAGTAGCGGGCCGACACACCCTTGATGACCCCGCCATGCAGGGCGCTTTTGTGCAGGTTGTCCCGCACGATCTTGTGCACTTGAGGACTGGTATGCCCGATATAACTGGGCAGTTGGGGCATGGTGAGGGTTTCCGTAAAAACCGAAAACGGCCGCGGTTCGATTTCGGCGCCCTGGGCTTCGAATTTCGAGAAGTCGATGGTGTTGCGGTCTAGCCGCGGGGGTGTCCCGGTCTTCATTCGCCCCAGCGTAAAACCCAACTCAGCCAGATGGGCCGGCAGCCCGTAGGAGGCAAACTCACCGGCCCGACCGGCCTTGATAGAGGTGAACCCAATGTGGACCAAACCGCTTAAAAAGGTACCGGTGGCCAGCACCACGGCCTTAGCCTGGTATCCAAATCCGGTAGCGTCTGTTATCCCGACCACGCGATCATTTTCAACCACCAGTCGCTCCACCATAGCCTGCTTCAGATCCAGGTTGGTCTGTGCTTCGATGACGGCTTTCATCACCCGGTGGTAGCGGTTTTTATCGTTCTGCGTGCGGGAAGACTGGACCGCCGGTCCCTTGCGCGTATTGAGCACCCGGTACTGGATGGCGGTCTGATCGGTCACCCGGGCCATCTGCCCGCCGAGGGCGTCGATTTCGCGCACCAGCTGCCCTTTTGCCATGCCGCCTATGGAGGGGCTGCAGGGCATGGCGGCCACCTTGTCGAGATCGATTGCCAGCAGCAGGACACTGCACCCCATCCGTGCCGCCGCAAGGGCCGCTTCACAGCCGGCGTGGCCGGCACCCACCACGATGATGTCGTATTTCTTCGTATCTACTTTCATAACCAGATGGTTCTTGGTTCCCCGTTCCGTGTTCTGGGCTTCATCTTTGGCCATCAGCGTTTAGCTTTTGGCCATTAGCCTTCAGTCTTCTACCTTCCGCCTATCAACCTGCAGCCCTTTGGCCGCATCCATATTTACAATTTTTTCAGTGGAATGTATATAAGGACATCAACCTGTGAAGTCAACCAGCAACCCCAGCAGGGCCCTATGGAAAAGCGCTATCGGGATCTGAACACCTACTTTCGGGAATTGTTCGGGCACCGGGTTCATAAAATTACGATCGATGCCGGCATGACCTGTCCCAATAGGGACGGTACGCTATCCACCGGCGGCTGTATCTATTGCAATGCCAAAGGATCCGGTACCGGCGCGTTTGGGGCCGGCAAGTCTATCCGTGAACAACTGGAAAGCGCCAAGGAAAAGGTTGCCCGCCGTTTCAAGGCAAAGAAATTTATCGCTTATTTCCAGTCATTTACAAACACTTATGCCCCGATTGAGAGGTTGCGGGCCCTCTATGACGAAGCCCTGGCGGTCCCGGACGTCGCCGGGCTGTCCATCGGTACCCGGTCGGACTGCGTCAGCCCGGAAATATTAGACCTGCTGGCCGGCTATACGGACAAGAACCTGATTTGGATTGAATACGGTCTACAGTCTGCACACGACGTTACCTTGAATCTGATTAACCGGGGCCATGATACCGCCAGTTTTACCAGCGCGGTGACGGCCACGCAGAACCGGGGAATCAACATCTGCGCCCATGTTATCCTGGGACTGCCCGGAGAAACCCGGCACCAGATGCTGGAAACCGCCCGTTTCCTGGCCGACCTTGGCCTCCAGGGCGTCAAACTCCACCTGCTTTATGTCATCCGGAATACCGGACTTGAAGCCCTCTACAACACCGGCAACTACCAGTGCCTGGAGCAGCAGGAATATGTTGATCTGGTTTGTGATTTTTTAGAGCGGCTGCCAGCGGATATGGTAATCCAGCGATTAACCGGCGACCCGCACCCCCGCGAACTGGTGGCGCCCCGGTGGGCCCTGCAAAAAAGGGAGACCCTTGATATGATCAAAACCATCCTGGAAGAACGGGATACCTGGCAGGGACGGCTGCTGGGGGGATGAAAACAGGCTATTAGCTGTTGGCTTTTAGCAGTTGGCCGTTGGCAAAACCTTTTAAAACCCATTGGAATCACTTCCGATAAACCAAATCTGAAAAAGGGAAACCAGGCAGTGCCCGGCCATTTTAGGGCTAACAGCTAACTGCTAACAGCCATTTACTGCGACTTAAGTCTTTTCCCGAAATTCCCGCACAAGCGTCAGGATATTGTCCGTCTCTTTGGGTTCAAACCACTGTACATCTGGATCGGCCCGGAACCAGGTAAACTGTCGCTTGGCATACCGGCGGGTATCCCGCTTCAGGGTGGCCACCATTTCGCCCCAGTCCATCTGTCGCTGCAGATAGGCGGCCATATGGCGATACCCGATGGATTGCATGGCTTTCAGGTCTGGTGATAATCCCCTATCGAGCAACCCCCGAACTTCCGCCTCCAGACCTTCGTCGATCATCATATCCACGCGACGGTTAATGCGTTCATAGAGTCGGTCACGATCCATGGTCAATCCAATTTTCAGGCAATTGTATTTTTCCTCGGCAAACGCGTGTTCCGCCTGCAGGCGGCTCATGGTGTTGCCGGTAACGGCATGGACCTCGAGGGCCCGTATAACACGGTAGGAGTCGTTAGGATGTACCCGGGAGGCAGTCTCCGGATCCACTTTTTCCAGTTCACGGTAGAGGGCGGCCATTCCTTTGGTTTCGGCAGCGGCTTTGAGTTCCGCCCTGATTTGCGGATCGCCGACCTCAATCTCGAAAATTCCCCGGGTGAGGGCTTTGATGTAAAGTCCCGTTCCGCCGGCCACGACGGGCAAAACCCCGCGCCTATCCAGAGCGCTGATAATCCGGCCGGCCATGGCGGCGAACTTGGCCGCATCGAAATCCTCCGTCGGATCGACGACATCGACCAGGTGGTGGGGTACCCGGGCCTGTTCGGCCGCGGTTGGCTTCGCGGTGCCGATGGTCATATGCCGATAGATCTGCATGGAATCCGCGCCGATAATCTCGCCGTTTTCGGCGGTGGCAATCTCAATGGCGACGCTTGTTTTCCCGATTCCGGTGGGTCCGCAGATAATTACGAGGAAGGCTTTATTTGGATCAAAATTGGTTGACAAATGCTCAAAACCCATACTACTAAGCCGATTTGGTAGAAAAAGAATGGGGTGATGGCTTCCAGGGCGCCACGGCTGCCCGGAAATTGTTTGTTTCTACAATAACTACAAAATATTACAAACCCCCCACCACCCTGGCAGACAATGCCGGCTCCCTTCTGCTTGACCCCGCAAAGGGGCGGGGCTCTTGGGCATGTCTGCCAGCCTGCAAGCCGTGGATAGAATTAACAGGAGATCGTAAAGATGTCAAAAGATGTTGTCGGATCAGTAATGGTTGTCGGCGGCGGGATCACCGGCATGCAGTCGGCGTTGGATTTGGCCGATTCAGGGTACTATGTGTACCTGGTCGAAAAAGGGTCTTCCATTGGCGGGGTCATGTCCCAATTGGACAAGACGTTTCCCACCAATGACTGTGCCATGTGAATTATTTCACCGAAACTGGTCGAGGTCGGCCGGCATTTAAACATTGAGCTGAAAACCCTCAGTGAAATAGGTGAAATTAAAGGTGAGGCTGGCAATTTTGAAGTCGAACTCATCCGCCACCCCCGCTACATAGACGAAGAAAAATGTATCGCCTGTGGACTGTGCGCCGAAAAGTGCCCCAAGAAGGTCCCCGATACCTATAATATGGGCCTAGCCAAGCGCAAATCCGCTTACGTGGAATATGCCCAGGCCGTACCTTTGAAATACGCAATTGATGATCAGACCTGTATCTATTTCGTGAAAAACGGAAAGTGCGGGGCGTGCAAGAAACTCTGCCCCACGGACGCGGTGGATTTCGATCAAAAGGCCACCACCGAGACCCTGAACGTCGGTTCCGTGGTCCTCTCCCCCGGTTTCGAACCCTTCGACCCCACCGGATTCGACAATTACCTGTACACCAAGCTGCCCAATGTGGTCACCTCCATGGAATTCGAGCGGATGCTTTCGGCATCCGGTCCGTCTTTAGGGCATGTAACCCGTCCGTCCGACGGCCAGGACCCCAAAAAAATTGCTTGGCTCCAGTGCATCGGTTCCCGGGACATAAACCGGTGCGACAATGCTCATTGTTCCTCGGTCTGTTGCATGTACGCCATCAAGGAAGCGGTCATCGCCAAGGAGCACGACAGCGAATTGGAGTGTGCCATCTTCTTCATGGATATGCGGACCCCCGGCAAGGAGTTCGAACGTTTCTATGAAAGTGCCCGGGACAAAGTCGGGGTACGCTTTGAACGCAGCCGGATCCACACCATCGATCCGGTCGGGGACTCCGGCGACCTCCAAGTCCGATACGTCACTGAAGGTGGTGAATTGGAGACCGAGATCTTCGACATGGTCGTGCTCTCCATCGGACTGCAGACCTCACCGGAGACTGTGGCCCTGGCCAAGAAACTGGGCATCGAACTGACCGGCGGCAACTTTTGTAAAGCGCCCACGTTTGAACCGGTTACCACCAATCGGCCCGGGATTTTTGCCTCCGGCGCCTTCCAGGGCCCCAAGGATATTCCCCAGGCGGTCATCGAGGCTTCCGCGGCGGCCACGGCAGCCGGTGAAATCCTTGCCGAGGCGCGGGGAACCAACATCGTGCAGGCGGAAAAAGTGCCCGAAACCAATGTTGCCGGCGACAGGCCCAAGATTGGTGTGTTTGTCTGCCGTTGTGGCACCAACATTGCCGGGGTCGTGGATGTACCGGCTGTCGCGGAATACGCCGCGACGCTGCCTTACGTTGATTACACCGCCGACAACCTCTACTCCTGCTCCCAGGATTCACAGGAGACGATGGCCAAGATCATCAAGGAAGAGGGCCTCAACCGAGTGGTCGTAGCCGCTTGTACACCCAAAACCCATGAACCCCTGTTCATGGAAACCATGACCAGTGCCGGTCTGAACAAGTACCTGTTCGAAATGGCCAATATTCGTAACCACAATTCCTGGGTCCACAAAAACGACCCGGAACTGGCCACAGAAAAAGCCAAAGACCTGGTGCGCATGGCGGTTTCCAAGGTGGCCCTCATGCAGCCGCTCGAAGAGGCCCAACTGGATATCAATCAGACCGCCATGGTCATCGGCGGCGGCATCGCCGGCATGTCGGCGGCCCGAAGCCTGGCCCGCCAGGGCTATGAAACCCACATCATTGAAAAAGGTGCCCAGTTGGGCGGCCAGGCCAACAAGCTGTACAAAACCGTCATCGGCGAAGACATTCAGAAACAGCTGGCTGATCTGATCAGCGATGTCGAAGGCCAGGCAAACATCCAGGTCCACTTGAACACTGAGTTGAAAAATGTGGAAGGGTTTGTCGGCAACTTCAAGGCCACCTTAAAGAATGAGGCCGGTGACCAGGAACTGGAACATGGTGTGGCGATCATGGCCACCGGCGCCGGCGCCCTGGAGCCGAGTGAGTACGAATACGGCAACGATCCGCGCATCATCACCGCTCTGGATCTGGATAAAAAATTCATCACGGATGATCCGGCTCTGAAAGAACTCAAAACGGCCGTATTCATCCAGTGTGTCGGTTCCCGTGAGAAGGACCGGCCTTACTGCTCCCGGATCTGCTGCACCCATTCGGTAGACAACGCAGTGGAGCTGAAAAAACGCAATCCCGACATGGCGGTGTTCATCCTTTACCGCGATATCCGCACCTACGGTGAAAAGGAACAGGTCTATCGCGAGGCCCGTGAAGCCGGCGTGATCTTTATCCGTTACGCCCTGGACAACAAACCTCAGGTGCGCATCGCAGACGGCCGCCTGCTGGTCACGGCCACCGACCATGTGCTGGGCCGTCCGATGGAAATTGAAACGGACCTTTTGACCCTGGCGTCGGCGTTGATCCCCAACCGGGATGAAAGACTGGCCAACTTTTTCAAAGTGCCCTTGAACGACGACGGGTTCTTCGTGGAAAGACATGCCAAGCTGGGCCCCTCGGAATTCGCCACTGACGGCGTTTTCCTTTGCGGACTGGCCCACTATCCGAAACCCATCGACGAATCTATCGCCCAGGGACAGGCGGCGGCTTCCCGAGCAATCACGCTGCTGGCCCGCAAGAATATATTCACCAGCGGTACGGTTGCGGAATCGAACCCGCTGAACTGCAGTAGCTGCGGTGTTTGCGTCGCCATCTGCCCCTACAACGCACCGGCGTTTACCGCCGAAGGGCCCTGGGCCGGACGCGCCGAAATCAATCCGGTCCTGTGCAAAGGCTGCGGCCTCTGCGTGGCCTCCTGCCGCTCAGGCGCGCTGCACCTGAAAGGCTTTGACAACAACCAGATTTTTGCCCAGATTCTCTCAATTGATGAAGCTGTATAAAATGTTTCCGGGGCCTTTTTGGGCCTTAGAAAAACGCATAACCAGAGTTAAGGAGTAAGCAACCATGACCGAGTGGCAACCAAAGATCGTCAGTTTTCTCTGTAACTGGTGTAGCTACGGTGCGGCGGATCTGGCCGGTGTCGGCCGGATGGAATATCCACCCAACATCCGGGTCATCCGGATTCCCTGCACCGGACGCATGAGCCCGAAATTTTTCCTGGCCGCCCTGAACGAGGGCGCGGATGCTGTCTGGGTGTCCGGGTGACATCCCGGTGAATGCCATTACCTGGAAGGTAATTACTACGCCCGACGCAAATTCGCCCTTTTCACGAACCTTATAGAGCATATGGGAATCGAGCCCGGAAGGCTCCACTTCTCATGGGTTTCTTCCGCGGAATCGACCAAGTTTGTAGATGTGGTCAATGAAGTGACTGCAGCGGTCAAGGAGCTGGGCCCGAACACTCACCACTTAAAAGACAAGGCCAAGGTAGCTTAAATGTTAGGATATGCTGATAAGATGAAAGAGATATCCCGGCGGCTTCTCAAGGAGTGCAAGGTAGAAGTCTTGATCGGGTTCCGCCAGGGGTCTATGCCGATGATGAACGAACCGTGCTTCGTGAAAAGCGACGCGGATGTCGATCAGCTGGTATGGGACAGCAATTGCGGCATCAACCTGGCCACTTACCTGACCGACCGGCAGGAAGAAAAGATCGGGATCTTTGCCAAGGGCTGCGACAGCCGTAATATCGTCACCCACATCCTGGAAAACAAGATCAAACGCGAGCAGTTGATGATCATCGGAGTTCCCTGCCAGGGGATGATCGACCGGCGCAAAATCAATGCCCTGATCGACGGTGAAGTCACCGCCGTGACCGAAAATGAAAAAGGGGTACGGGTTCAGGGCACCGATTTTGACCAGACAATCACCAAGGATGAGCTGCTGCAGGACAACTGCCGCATTTGTCATCATCGCAATCCGGTCATCCACGATGAAATGCTGGCCGATCCGGTTCCCGAGACCCCGGACGTCGACCGTTATGCCGATGTGCGCGCTATCGAAGAGATGACGCCCGCTGAGAAGAAACAGCACTTCGATGATCTGCTGGCACCTTGCATCCGCTGCTATGCCTGTCGCAATGCTTGCCCGCTGTGCTACTGCCCCACCTGCTTTGTGGATGAAGCCAAACCGCAATGGGTGGGCAAGGGGCAGGAAATGGTCAATATCCGGACGTTCCATTTCCTGCGGGCCTACCACTGTGCCGGCCGTTGCACCGATTGCGGTGCCTGTGAGCGGGCCTGCCCGGTGGGCATTCCCATGCGCCAGTTCACCAAAAAGCTCGAAAAGGATGCCAAGGAGCTATTCGACTGGGAAGCCGGCATGTCGCCGGATACGCGACCGGCGCTGGATACTTATCAACCCGGCGACCCGGACGATTTCATCAAATAAGACGCGCTGCCCCCGGGCTGCACGGTAGAAGCTGGCAGCGGGTGTGGCTGCAAGCTATGAAACACCAAGGACAAAAGGCAAATTCTATGAAGGTCGTAAAAATTGAAAAAAATCGGTGGGAAACCGGGCTGGATGCCCTGTGCGACGCCTACCGGCTTTTCGGGCCGGTGAAAGCCAAAGAGGGGCATGAACTCAAGGAGCTCGCGCAAGGCGAATTCCCGGATTACAATATGCTCAACACCCGCCTTTCACCCAAAGCGATTGCCTTCCCGCAATCCGAGGATATCCTCGAATTTTCTCTGGATCCCAATGAGGAAGACCATCACATTATGAAAGAAGTGGTCGGTAATCTCACCCCCCGGGCTGTGATCGGCATGCGCCCGTGTGATGCCCGCGCCCTGGCCCTGCTCGATCTCAACTTCGACACGGAGGAATATAAAGACCCCTACTGGATCAGAGCATACGAGGCGACCACCTTCGTTGGCCTGGCATGTGACAATCCTTACACATCTTGCTTTTGCACCACGGCCGGTTGCGGTCCTTACCATGAGCAGGGGTTGGATGTGCTGCTGACGGACAATGGGGATCACTACCTGGGCAAAGCCCTGACCGACAAAGGCCAGGCTTTGCTGGATAGTGCCGGCTGGAACGAAACGGTAGATGGGGAAGGCGTGTTCGCGGATAAGCAAGCGGCCGCCGAGGCCAAAATCGTCAGTACCATCGAGACGGACAAGTTGCGCGATGCGGACACCCTGGCGCTCCATGGGGCCCCTTTTTGGGAGGATGTCTCTTTTGCCTGCATCAATTGCGGTACGTGCACCTTTCTATGCCCCACCTGCTGGTGTTTCGATATCCAGGACGAGGTGCACGGCAGATCCGGCAAACGGTTAAAAAACTGGGACAGTTGCATGTTTCCGCTCTTCACGCTGCACACCACGGGGCACAATCCCCGGGGCACCAAGCTGCAGCGGACCCGGCAGCGTTTTATGCATAAACTTAAATATTTTGTCGATAAATACGAGACGGGAACCATGTGCGTCGGCTGCGGCCGCTGCGGCCGCCAGTGCCCGGTAAATATCGATATTCGTAAGGTCTGTGACCTGATGAACAGCCACGCGGCCATAGACAGCTGTGTGACCGAGGGATAAAAAGGGGAGGTTAAAGACGTGCAGAATCCATATTTACCATACCCGGTTCGCATTGATGAGGTGGAAGTCGCCACCGAAGATAAGAGCCTTAAGACATTCAAATTCGTCTTTCTGAATGAGGGGGACGAGGAAAAGTTTGCCTATGAGGCCGGACAGTTCGCCGAGCTGTCCGTACCCGGTGTGGGAGAAATCCCCATCGGCATCGCCTCTTCTCCAGTGGAAAAAGGGTTTGTTACATTCACGATCTTCAAAGCCGGGGTGGTGACCACGCATATGCACTCAATGCAAGCCGGTGATATCATGGGCATTCGCGGCCCTTTGGGCAACTGGTATCCTTGGGATATGTTGGAGGGCAAGAATATCCTCATCGTTGGCGGCGGTTTCGCTTTCACCACCCTGCGTTCCTCGATCGTCTACATGCTGGACCCCGCCAATCGAGGGCGTTTTGGCAACATAGACGTTATATACGGGGCGCGTACGCCGGGCATGTTGCTGTACAAGGACGAATTGATCGAATGGGAAAAACGCAGTGACATCAACGTGCATCTCACCATCGATGCACCGGTCAAAGGATGGGACTACAATGTCGGCTTCGTACCGCCGGTTACCGAAGAAAAAGCGCCCGAGGCAGACAAGGACACCTTTGCTATTGTCTGCGGCCCACCCGTCATGATCAAATTCACCTTGCCGGTTCTGGAAAAACTGGGTTACACCGACGATCAGATTATCATGTCCCTTGAAAATCGAATGAAATGCGGATTCGGCATGTGCGGGCGCTGTGGGATCGGCAAAGAGCTGGTCTGCAAGGACGGTCCGGTTTTTACCCTGGGCGAGCTGAACAAAACCCCTAGAGAGCATTAAGGCGGCCCCTGTTTAACAAATTGTTAATATTATATAAATAGATATTCATTGCAAAATGAAAACATTGGTATTATTTTCATATTGACATCGGATACTCAATCGGTTAGAAGTTCCTTTTCAATACAAAAATAACGGCGGAATGCCATAGGTAACAAAAATATTAATTAAGGAGGAATGCTAAATGGCAACAGTAGAATTTGGTGGAGAAAGCTTTGGCGTAGACGAAGACGGGTTTATCGACGATTACGCATCCTGGAGTGAAAACTGGGTGCAGTTTGTAAAAGGCGAAGAAGGCATCGACGAGCTGAATGACGAACACCGTCTGGTAATCAACACTCTGCGCGAATACTATGAGAAAAATGGGATCGCCCCGATGGTTCGGGTACTTTCCAAGGTTACCAAGTTCAAACTGAAACACATCTACGAGCTGTTCCCGTCAGGTCCCGGCAAGGGAGCCTGCAAGATGGCTGGTCTGCCCAAACCGACCGGCTGTGTATAATCCCCTACCGGTGATTGGGTACACAAACATCTGATCAAAAAGGCCCTGCTAAAGAGCAGGGCCTTTTTTATTGGTATCTGAATCATGTCACCCTGAGCGGGGCGAAGGTTCCCTCCCCCCTGTAAAAATTGGGCCTAATTGCCAGGGATTCTTCGTCGTTTCACTCCTCAGAATGACAGATAAATCTGTTAGGGTTTTCACGAAAACGGTTCTGAGAGGTGCAATATGATGATCAGCGTCAAAACCAGTTCCCGGACCGAGTTTGTTGACATCACCACCGAGGTTCAAAAGGCCGCCCGGGAGTCGGGTCTGCAGTCCGGACTTTGCATGGTCTATGTCCCCCACACGACCGCGGCGGTCACCATCAATGAAAGTGCCGACCCCAGCGTAAAGCGGGACATTCTCATGGTTCTCAACCAAATGGTCCCTTGGAAAGCGGACTACCGCCACCTGGAGGGCAACTCCCCGGCGCATGTTAAGTCAACACTTGTCGGCGCCTCGGAACTGATCATGGTCGAAAATGGACGTCTGGTGCTGGGTACCTGGCAGGGCATCTTCTTCTGCGAGTTCGACGGCCCCCGGACCCGCAAGGTACATCTAAAATTCATGCAGGAATAGTGTCAGCAGTCATGGAACATCTGAACGCAACCGACAAAAAGATTCTCAATCGCATACAATCCGATTTTCCTATTACCAGGAATCCATTTGAAACCATCGCCACTGAGCTCGGCCTGTCCGAGGACGATGTCTTGGGCAGCCTCACCAGGCTGAAAGAAAAAGGCATCATCAGGCGGATTGGCGGCAATTTCGTGCCCGAAAAGCTCGGCTTCGTCAGCACGCTGTGCGCAGCCCGGGTACCGGCCGATCGCATCGATCAGTTTGCCGAGACCGTCAACCGCTACCCGGGTGTCACCCACAACTACCTTAGGGAGAATGAGTTCAATGTTTGGTTTACCTTTATCGCCCCGTCCAGGGAGGAGATAGAAGCAAACCTGGCGGATATTGCAAAGGCAACCGGAGTTGCTGAAATCCTGAATCTACCGGCCACGCGGGTGTTCAAGATCAAGGCGCAGTTCAATTTGAAATAGGATGAAGGTCGCAGGTATCGGGTAGCGGGTATAAGTTATAAGGTGGAAGGTTGAAGTCTGGAGGCTGAAGAATTTTACATGGAGACCCTGCGTATTGCAGCGGCGGTGGTGAACGCCCCGATCGGTGAAATCGAACACAACCTGGTCCAGGTATCCCACTGGACCCGGGTTGCTGCTGACCAAGGTGTTCGCTTGATCTGTTTTCCTGAGATGAACCTGACCGGATACGTCCATACCGACATGGCCGCGGCTTGGGCCGAATCCATCCCGGGACCCACAACCGATGCCTTGAAGAAGCTTTCCCAGGAGACCGGTGTGACTATCCTGGCTGGAATGGCTGAAATAGACAACGACGGGCGGCTGTTCATCGTCCATCTGGCCACCAGCTCCCGAGGCGGGATTGCCGTGTACCGCAAATTGCACCTGGCGCCCCCCGAACAGCCGATCTTTACCCCCGGTGATCAGGTATCCCTTTTCAAAGTAGCGTCCATGACCTGTGGTATCCAGCTCTGCTACGACGCCCATTTCCCGGAACTAACGACCCGCATGGCCCTTGATGGGGCAGATATCGTTTTTGTACCGCACGCTTCCCCCAGCCGCCGCCAGACTGCCCAGGACAAACATCGATCCTGGATGCGGCATCTCACGGCGCGGTCCTACGACAATGGTCTATTCATTGTGGCCTGCAACCAGACCGGCCGTAATGGTAACGGACTGGAATTCCCTGGGAATGCCGTCGTGATCGATCCATCCGGCAACATCCTCGCCAAAAAACTGGATGATAAGGAGGGGCTACTGGTGGTCGACCTGGATGGGAGCGCCCTGGAGCATGCTCGCGGGCACCGGATGCGGTATTTTTTGCCGAATAGAAGGTCGGACATTTATTAGAGACTATTTCGAATTGCGAATTCTGGTGGGGGACTATTTCCAGGTGCTCCTCCCCCTCTTTACTGCGCGGCCATTGTATGATAGGCCCTCTATATTTCATTCACCGCGAAGGCCGACAGACGGTGACAAGACACCCTCTCGGGCCGAAATCTAATCGCGCTATTGGTGGTTTTTGGGGATAACGTTCCCGGGTTGAAATGATCGGAGTCCTTTGAAGAAACTAAAATGCCAACCGTAGTGTTGGTCTGAACTGTAGATGTATTGATTCCCAGTATAATTTCATAATGAAGGAGGTTAAAGATGGCGAATAGCGACGCAACCGAAAAACAGCCCCTCTGGTTGAGTATCGAGGAAAAGATTCTGGCGCTCGATTCACTTGATCTCGCGGGTGACAACCTAGAAGCCGCGGTCCAGAAGATTGCCGGAGAGCTCGATGATGACGGCTACAAAGTCTCAAGTCTGGGAGGCAATATGCTGGAACTGCGCTTTGCCTTGGATAAAGCCGTACAGGTCGGCCACCCGATGTTGAAGGATCTGAATGGGGCCGTCGGCGCCTATACGCTTGAGGACGTTGAGGACGCCTACGGAGCCACGGACAAACTCCTCGGCGACTTGGGCGCGACCTGGCCGAAAATGACCAAGGCCGCCAATCGTGTGGACGTCATCGCGATGGTCGAAGCAGCCCGACTCGATCTGATGGTAGCCAAAGCCAAGGACATGCCCGATGATCAGGGCATTCGGATGCTCATCGGCGATAATGTGGCTTTCGATATCATTTCGGCACGGATGGAAATCACCGCGGAAGAAGTAGAAGAAGTCAACAAGGCCATCGAGGCGGAGAAGGCCGAGGAGGCCAGAATACTCGGGTTGCTCGAGAAGGTTGCGGACAAATCCGATGACGAAAAAGTCCGGCACCTGTTCGCCAACGACGTTGCCGAACCGTTGATCATCTCGGTCGCCAAGATCGGCCAAGATGCCATAGATGCCGTTAAAAAGGCTATGGAAGAAGAACTAAAGGAAAAAGAACGGCTGGCAGCCGAAGCAGCCGCCAAGAAAAAAGCCGAAGCCGAAGGGCCCTCTCTGGAAGACATTACGCCGGAAGATATGCTGGATCACATCGAAGCAATTCGGGAGATCATGGAGTTCAGCGACCAGGAGAAGGAAATCCGGGTCATGTGCGAGCAAAGCAGCATCCCCAAGGCCCTGGTCGACATTGCCGTTACTGAGCCGGCAAAGTTGGACGAACTTGAAAAACAGGCCGAGGGGTAAAATAGGTCCCTCAGTTTTGATGATGTCTTTAATTCTGACGCGTCATCAGTGATTAAAACAGGCTTGGAAGCATTGCTTCTAAGCCTGTTTTCTTTTCAGCCAGAAGTCAAATGAACGTCCGGGAACAAATATGTCAATTCCGATCGAAGGTTCGGACAAAGGATTCGACACGATGTGGGTCTCATTACCCGGGATAAACACGGCGTCATTCTCGCCAAGTTCCTGCTCATCATCGTCCGTGGTAATGACCAACTTACCTTTCAGTACAATGAGCACCTGGGCATTGGGGTGGTCATGGCGTGGAGAGGCATGCCCAGGTGGTTTGACGAAATGCTCGATCGAGATTTCGTCCTGGCTGCACAGGCTCACCCGTTTCCAGTCTTTTTCCGGTTCGTAGTTTTCGGCACTGTCGAATTGAATGACGTTCATCTTTTTCCTCCTGTCACTGACGCCCTGTTCAGGGCATGCAAGGGTCCTTGCGCTTTATAAATCCGTCCGCGAGTGCTTTACGCAATGCCCTGGCGGCCCCGTCCCATAGGTAAATCTTAATTGGTGGTTTGGACTGGATCTCAGCCGCGGGGCTTACGGCTTCCGTCTCCAACATTTTTATGAAGGCCGCGTGTGGGACCCATATCCAGAAAGCGCGTTCAACATTGGTGCACTCACGTTGGGCAGCGATTTCGGCGACATCACGAAAAGGAACCTCAGTTACATAGCTGTAGTAATTGCCCGACCGGCTCGGACCTTTCAGTAGGAAGCGTTCAATTGCATTCAGGTCATATACGCAATTTGTTTCCTCGTAAAACTCACGCCTGGCAGTCTTTGCCGCCGACTCATTACCCTCCGGTCGGCCCCCGAATGCTCCCCAGGCCTTACGCTTTCTATCAGGATCATAGGCAAGCAGATAAAGGGCGCCATTCTCCGAACATGTGTAGGGTATAATGCCGGCCGCAACCCCCTTGATAGTATCTGCATTAGCTGTAGCAGCAGGCAGCAGCAGCATAGATAATAAAAAGATTGTCTTCACCGGTTTTCGCTCCTGACGCCGCCTCTAGCGTGCTGGCGCAGCTGTCGGTCTGAATCATTGCAGATTGCCATTTTCTTGCGAACAAGACCGGTCTCCGCTTGCAGACCTGTTGGCGGAAAGGGAATCAGCGTTTGCCGGAAACTGATTTTGAATTGATTATGGAACGCTTCAGAAGATACGCCTTCCGCTGCAGAGCATAAAACGGAAGCAGGCCTTCACCTTTAGCTACAGAATCATAGAGGTCGACATCTTTTTCATGCTTCATCCCGACTTTTTCCAATACCGAACGGGAAGCCTTGTTCCCATTATCCGTAACGGCATAGACGCGGGAAATATCCGGCTTTGAATATATCCAGTCCAGGCTTGCAATCGCCGCTTCGGTTGCCACGCCTCTACCCCACATGGATCTCCCGACTGCATAGGCCATTTCAGGCCCGGCAGCCTCTATCTGCCCAGCGATAAATCCGCAGTAGCCGAGAAAATCCCCTCTCCTGCCGAGTTCAGCATCTGAGCTACAGACTGCCCAAACGCCGAAGCCCAGTTTCTTCCAAGGGGAAATGAATTCCTTTAAATATTCTGAGGCAACTATTCGTTGCCCCAATGCCGTAGAGACCTCGTCAGCCCCTGGCAGCCAGTGCATGACATCCCTATCCGCCATGACCGTTGCAACCAGTGCATCCCGATCGGATTTCGCAAGCGGCCTGAGCGTGAGGCGTTTTGTTCTTAGAATTGGCATCGCTTTAGACAGAGCATCAGTTTAAATGCTCAGGGGCCCAACTAATGATATTCCTGCAATTTGGGAACAGGTGGTCATATACGGCCAATTTTTCACCAAAAAGACATTTTTGCGACAGCTGCTAAATCCTGTTCACATCAAATGCCTGGCTCCAGCTCTCCACCAGTTTAGCGGTCCTGTTTCTCAGGCGCTGCGAAATGACCTCGGACAACCGTTCCATGAAAACGAATCCGACTTGCGGGTTTTGGGTAAAGGTCGATTTGAGTTCATCCGCCGGCAGTGAAATTATCCTGGCAGGCTGAGAGCAGGTGGCATCCGAGGTGTATAACCGCGGGGCAATAAAAGCCGACCACCCAAAGATTTCGCCCGGGTCTATCGATTCGACAATGATGACACTTTCAATCGTTTCGATTCTGGTCTGGAGGGCTTCTTCATATTGGATGTCTGCTTTCAGAATTTTATCCTTAACCGTAATACCCAACTCAACTTCTCCATCTAAGACCCCATATAAATCCGAGGCGTTTTCACCGTCCTTGAAAATTGTCTGACCGGCACCAAACTCTAAAATTTTCCCAAATTGAGCTATTTCCATTAGATTTTCCGTGGGTATATCTGAAAAAATTGAGAACTCATCTAGTAAATTCTTTTCTATCATAATACCCTCCTTGAACATGAGATAATTTGGTAAGGACCTCATTCAGGCGTTAGTATTTATATAACGTCGAAATAATCTATTATTATAAACCGCTTGGCTTCAGCTGTGCGGGTACCACAGCCGCTACGAATCATAGTGAGGTTAATCGCATTTGAGATAGGCTCTAAATTGGCCTTTTGGGAGCCGCCGGCCAGCCGCCGGCAAATTTAATGATAGTGCCGGTATGAAAGGAACCCTTCATATTGGCCAGATAGCTGACCAACTCGCCGATCTCCTCGGGTTCGCCCAGTCTGCCGGCCGGGACAACGTCTTTAATGAAATCTCGCCCTACTGGATTTTCGATGAACTTCGCCTTGGGAAAGTAGGCTTCACTATACAGGTAATTGGGAGCAATCGCATTTACCGGGATTCCGAAAGGGGCTAACTCGAGGCTTAGCGATTTTACCAGGGCATTCGCTCCGTCTCTCGCAATGTCCGGGATAGCGCCTCCCGGCAGTGGCAGTTCGGTACGACAAGAGGTGACCATGATGACATTGCCCCGGCCCTGCTTTTTAAGCCTTGGGATGGCCGCCTGCATCAACCTAAAAGGATAAACCACGACATTTTCAATAGTGGCATTTAAATCTTCAACATCGGCCTCCTCAATCGGGACATGAATTGCCGGAAAGGTATCGTTGCTGACAAGGACATCAACCGTTTTATGCCTTTCCCATACGTTCGCAATGAGTTTCTCAGGCTCCTCAAGCCCTATGGGAGTAGTTCCGGGATTATCCTCCTTATAGGCCTCCTGGCTCGTGTCATCCTTAAAGGCAGGATCTTGAGCCACGACTTCATATCCGCCCTCTAAAAGGGCCTTGACCGCTGGTGGGCCGACATAATCCAAGACGTTTGTAACCAGGGCGACTTTTTTGTTCACCGTATACTCCAAGTAATCAGGTCTGCGACCTTAGCCAGTTTAAAATATTAGGCAATATATCTCTAAACCCCATACTCTGAAGTGCTGATAAAAAACTGCTATATCGAAGCGTTACACTATTTCAAGAAATTATGGAGTTGCTTTTCAAACGGCCGTTAAAGTTTCGGATCGATTTCAGGCGGAATGATTTCATGGTTTGGGAGAACGATCACCTCAACGGTCTTATAATCCGCTGTTCTCAGTGTTATGGCGCACATATACTCTATCAAATCATCCCCAGATCTAAAACGAAAGGTTACGCTTTCTATTTCCCACTTTTTCTCACCAAACGGAGCATTATCATCCGACCATTGTTTGGCAAGTTGCATGGCCTTAACAATTTGAATTTTGCCCGCTCTTAGGTCCGACCGATCCCAGTTTAACTTTCCTTTATGCTCCTTGCTTTGGAAAGAGGTTAAATATCTATTGCCGGGCATGGAGCTAAATTGTTTATGCCACCAGCCCTGGTCTGTCTGTTGCGGCACAATTTCGTTCACATCCTTTAGGGTGTAATCCATCGTCTTAGAAAATGCACGTGCGGTGAAAAATAACAATACAACCAGTAGGATAAGCATTGATCTTTTCATGTTATAATTTCCTCTTGATGTGAGAATCGCATCGTCGGTCCGAGGCTGCCAAACGTTGTGGCGGGTCAGTTGGATTGAGTTGGGCCGAGCCTTTTTATCATTAACACATTATCATCGTATTCCGAATACCCAAATTCTTTTTCCTGTTCTTGTTTGTTCATGATTTTTACACATTCAAAGCCTGCCTTAAGGAAAGCGGCCAGCACCCGCTTATTCCGCTTTGAAGGTAATATAAAAAAATCAGTAATCCCGAAATGGGCATATATGTAGGCTGAAAGGGTATTCAGGGCATCGCTTCCGTACCCGTGACCACAATATTGTTCCGCTTTCATCCATATATCCAGCACAAGGCTGTTCTTTTCAATATCAAGAAGATCATATCCTATTGTGCCCACATCCCCGCCATCGGTGGTGATAATGAAGACCCTTCCTTTTCCGTCACCAGCCGCACTGAAAAAAGATAGGGGGTATTCATCACAGAATTCAGGCCAGGTAGGTATTGGGTATTCAGGATATTTTGGAGGCCCTATTACCGAAGAGGTTAGGTTGGATCTACAAAGCCAATTATATATTCTTATGCGGTCGGATTCTTGGGCGGGTATTAACTTGATTGTATGTCCGACAATATCCATTCTTCCCAAATATGATACCTTTTCAGTCTATTCGTACTGATTGTAATAAAATGCACATGTTTTGTGCGCACCGGGTCTCAAACGCCATGTCAGCCTACAACCCTTTTTGGGCCTGCAGTTGCCGGGCGAATTCCTTATAGTCCTGTTTCACGCTATCCGGTATTTCCAGCCAATCACAATTTCGAATGGCGCCTTCCAAGGCATATAGGTAGGCGGCATTAAAATCACCATAAGAATCACCAACAGGATACATTCTGGCAAATGCCTTTTTGGCCCCTAATTGTCGCAATTTATCGGGTGAATCAATTCCAGCTTCAAGTAGCTTTGCCGCCAACTTGGGGCCAACGTTGCGAAGTTGTTTTGCAAAAGCTTTGATTGCTTTTTCCATTGAGTTTTCTACTCGCAAATGCACGCGCAGGCTGCCAAAATAAACATGTAGCGGGCATTTGGTTCCGGTTGAGTGCGCATTCGATCAACCTTTTCAGTACATTGAATTTCCATTTTTTGATTCATCCGGCACGGCCTGGATTGAATCCCAATGCTCAACGATCTTTCCGTTATCATCGAAACGGAAAAAATCCATGGTCACGTACTCCTCTTCACCCGGCCAGGTCTGGTGCGTATGCAGTGCCACCAAGTCTCCCTCGGCTATGGCTCTTACAAACTCAATGGTTTTACCGGGGTAGTCCCGGGCCATTTCTTCAAAATAGTCGATGAACGCCTGCTTGCCGTCCCCTACCATTGGGTTGTGTTGAATGTACTTAGCCCCAACGTACAGCTCGACGGCCTTGATGGGATCCCCCAGGTAAGCTGTTCGATAGAACGCGATCGCATTTTGTTTGTTCGCCTGCAGATCATGTTTCATTTTAGTTCTCCATCGAGATACGGTGTTATCGTTTGGCCGCCTTAAGGCTGATATCACCCGATAGCGGGCCGGCAAGCACACCTGCAAAGATCGGAGCGTATTCACGCGCTATGACATTCCGGGCGGATATCGCTCTTCTATCAGACATATAGGCCTTTACGAAGTCCGAATACCTATCTGCGCCAGTCCATTCACCAAACGCGCTTTATTTTGCAGTACGCTTTCTATTGGGGTCCGATTTGATATGTCAACTCCAGAAAGATTATACCGGGCGGCCGCGTGATAGTGCTGAAAAACATTTCTCTGCGGTTATTCAATTCTGTTTTTCTTCTTCCAGAGTTACGACAACTTTCCCTGTAAAGCACCCTTTTCCGAAATACCGGAAGGCATCCGCAGTTTTCTCCAGAGGAAAGCAATTGTCTATGACCGGCTTTAGGGTACCCCTTTCAAATAGGGCTACCAAATACCGCAGATCCTTGTTTGCTTTGTAGCCTACCAAGTGCATTTTACGTTTGCCGGCCAGCTTTTTGAGCAACAGAAGCTGGAGGATGCGTGCGGTTTGGCCTCCGACGGTTACATAGCGTCCACCTGGATTTAAGGCTCGCTTATAATCAAAAATAGAACGGTTTGTTTTAACATCAAAAATCAAATCATAGGTGCGGCCATTTTTCGTAACATCTTATTTTGTATAATCAATCACATGGTCAGCCCCGAGGGTGCGCATCATTTCTAACTTTTCGGTGCGATCCACGGCTGTTAAGTCAACAGCGTACGATTTTGCTAATTGGATAGCCAACGTACCCGTACTGCCCCCGCCGCCATTCAGCAAAACTCTTTGCCCGGATTCCATCTTTCCAAAATCAATGAGACCTTGCACAGCAAGGTTGCCGCCATGGGACAAGCAGGCCGCCTCCGCGAATGTCATCCTCGCGGGTTTACGGATCAAGTCGTTTTCACAAGCACAGACATACTCAGCAAACGCACCCCAGCCACCTTCGGCCAGGTCGCCGAACACGTCATCGCCGACCTGAAAATGTTTTACGCTGTTCCCTATTGCCGAGACCTTACCGGCGATGTCACACCCATGGATCAACTCATTTTTGGGTTTAAAGAAACCACCGAAAATGCGGTACTCGAACGGCTTGCCGGTTAACATATCCCAGTCCCATGCATTCAAAGACACGGCGCGAACCTTTACCAAAACTTCATTGTCGGCTGGGATTGGTTTTGGGACAACTGCGAGTCGAAGGACATCGGGTGACCCATACACCTGGTAGACAATTGCTTTCATTACAACTCTATTGAGATTACCACAGCATGGTAACAGTTTATAGTTCCTGTTTCAGAAGCATTCGGTGAGATTGAGACGCGTACAAGTTAAGTTGAATAGGGCGCGTCGTTACGTATCGGGGTTTCCAGCGATTTGTTACGGCTGATAAGCGTTCAGCCTTTCCTTAAGGCCGCCGGTGTGCAGTTCGAAAAGGTTATTATCAAAGTCATAGAAATATAAAGATTGTCCTTCTCCCGGGACTCTTGCCCTGGGAGCAGCAATCGTCGCACCTAAACCGGTTATCCGCTTCCCGATAGCGGCGATATCTTTCTCTTCCACTTTGAAGGCAATGTGCCGGTAGGACCTTTCGGACTGGTCACCTTCCATGGCAACAAGCCATATGCCGGTTAGGATGAAATACTTTTCTCTGGAGAGGGAGAAGTTTCTCGGCTTACTGTCATATACTTCTTCAGCACCTAATCCCTCGCAAAACAATCGGGCTGTCTTTTCAAGGTCTGCAATGATGATGGTAATGTGACTTACGCCCTTTATCATCTTCATAAGCTATAACGGGAGTTTCAGCGCTTGCCTACAGTGCGGAAACACTGCAGGCAAGCGCTTGATATCGATTCTTTGAACGCGTTCAATCAGAAACCTCCCGATCCGGCAGAATTTTGATTAACAATCTGCCTTTTGCGTGTTCCTCACAAAGGATTCAGGAACCAACCATTACGCGCTGTATAGATTGGTAACGCTGTCCGGTAAGTTTCCATTTAACAACATCAGTGAACGGCAAGGCATAAACTCGCGACCTAGTTTTTTCTGTCGGGCCTCAAAGGTATCCAGAACCTCGGCCCGGAAATCACTACCCAGGGCCAGGAGGCTGTCTTGATCTATTCCGGTATCGACCCCAATCTCATGAAACATGCTCACCATGTCTTCGGTGGAAATCAGACCGTGGTTAAAGTGGTCACTATAGTAATCGCCTTCACGCCCTTCAATCACCACGCCATCAACCGTGTTGGCCGGTTGTCCGCCAATTCCCGACATACAGGATTCAAACCGGATAATTCCGGCTTTCAGGGCGGCAGCTGCGTTCCTGAGAGCGGATGCCATATTTTTAGTGTGAAAGTGAGCGATATAAAGCTTGGGATCGGCATAATCCCGCCCGTCCGGTCCTGTGCCCATCTCGTTGGGGTCAAGGACGCGACTGAAAAACTCATAGGATTTATGATAATCCGTAACGGAGCCATCATGGTCGGCAAGTTCTATGTCGTCAGCCCCGCAATCCAGATACCTTTTAACAAAGGAGATAGCAATATCCTGTTTCTCATCCATGCCGTATTGTTTGTTGAATGTTTCAAAAGGACTGCCCCAGATGGTACTGACGGTGCCGTTTACGACCATACCACGGCTATGGGCGGCCTGTATGGTCTGCTCGGTCATTGCGAAGTACTGATCATGCGTCTTCCCCGAATTGGCTTTTTGATGTTCGGGACAGGTAGATGTCATTTGCAGTATCCGGTCCGGACCGTGCCCGGCATCAAAGTCCTTGAAGGCCCGATCGGCACCACTTTCGTGGATGGTAACCGCGGTAAGCTCCACATCGCCGCCGTTGCGTTTCATCATTTCACCAATTGTCTTGCCGTCCGGTGCCTTGGTCTCACTGTTCAGCAGACGCTTAAGTACTTCCGTGGCATCCGGAAAGAAGGGTACAAATTTAGGGTGGCCATAGTTGGTGGCTTCCATGCGTTTGAAGCCCGCCAGGATCAAGCCTTCCAGATATTTGACCTTGGTGTCGGTATCAACGACGGTTTCCAGCGATTGCAAGCCGTCCCTGATACTGATATCGCTGAGTTCTACTTTTTTACCTGTAAATTGCTCTTTTGAAATGTAAACATCTGACATTGCTTTCTCCTTTGTGGTGATAATTATTCAGACAGTTACGACCATGATATTTCTACGCTCGACCTGCTGAATAAGGGTTTTTTCATCTTATGACCAAACGGGTATCATTAGCTGATTATGATGCTGCTTATGCGGTTAAATGCGATTTAGTTATGTTGAGGTTTTCCTCAACTCAGCAAGGCTGTTCGAATATACACGAAACTACCATATTATCGATCCGTTATCTCATCTCCACAATATGTACTGATTCGCCTGGCGCAACTTTTGTCGGCTTTTACACATGCTATGTTGCCAGCCTGTTTATGGTACTTTTAGTTAGCCTCAATTTCGGTCGCCAGTTTTGCTCATTTCAGTAGGCACTCTCTCCGTGGTTGACTTAACACATCGAAATATAAATGTAAATATTTGCATACCGTACGGTCGGTAGATACGGAATGCCCGTGGTATTCTGCAAACCACAGTAAGTCGTGGGCTGCTGGCCAGGCGTCAGTCAGTTGCCTTTAGGGCTTGGCAAGTGTGACCAGAAGCTTGCTGCCGTTATGGGTAACCTTCAAGCCGAAACCGGGCAGGGTGTCTGCCAGGGGACGCCCAAAAAGGAAATCGAGCAGGGCTGGATCAGGGCGACCTTTTTCAGTTATCAAGGCCCGCAAATGCGAATCGTGGCTGACCATCTTCAACAGACTGGCGACGGATCGGTCCGTTCCCTCCTTCAATCCGGCGGCCAACTCGGCCAGATCACCATAATTGCACATTCTTTCGTGCTCTTCCACAAGATCCCACAATTCGGGGATTGATTCCAACAAATTTTTGCGTGTCAAGCGCCCTTGCTCGTAGATTGCTTCGATGGCGGCCGTGTCGCGGCAATTTAAAACCCGGCATTCAAGTGGCCGATCGGTATAAATGCCACAGCCCTTGGATTCAGCCTCGTAGTAACAACAGGTCCAGGCGTTTCCGGTACCTTTGATTTTTATCAACTCGGCCGTCACCGGCTGCAAGGTGCCCTTCACGTTGTCACGCGCCATCTCCCCCTTGCGTATCGTGTAAAGATCCTTCAGGGGAAGTTTACCGCTTTGCACCAAATCGAGGTCCTCCTGGTGGAGGGCCGGACCGCCGGACTCGCAACAGGTCCCGCAGCGTTGACATTCCAACTCACTATTCATCAGTACCCTGTTTTACTGACACCTTGCAGAGAAAAGAGCATTCTATACATGAAATTCATTAGGCAGTGAAATTCGAAATACGAAGCACGAAATGCGAAACAATAAAAGGCAAATCCCAATGAAGGAAAAAAGCAAACATACCAATTATAACAGGTGGAAATAATTCGTTTCTGTCATTTGGTTATTCGAATTTTGAATTTGTTTCGATTTTCGATATTCGAATTTCGTATTTTCATACTATTTTTTAGAGAAGTCCCTCAAAGAAGTCATTCCCCTTGTCGTCTACTAGTATAAATGCCGGAAAGTCCTTCACGGTGATCATGAAAATGGCCTCCATGCCCAGCTCCGGGTATTCCAGCACTTCTACCTTGGTGATGCATTCCTTGCCGAGTCGGGCTGCCGGGCCGCCGATGGAACCCAGGTAGAAACCACCGTATTTTTTGCAGGCATTCGTTACCTGCTGGGAGCGGTTGCCCTTGGCCAGCATGACCATGCTACCACCCTGCTCCTGAAAGATCGGCACATAGGGATCCATGCGCGCGGCGGTAGTCGGCCCGAAGGAGCCGGAAGCACGCCCTTCGGGCGTCTTGGCCGGACCGGCATAATAGATGATGTGGTTTTTGATGTAATCGGGCAACCCCTCCCCGCTGTCCAGGCGCTCTTTGAGCTTGGCGTGGGCTATATCCCGACCCACGATGATTTTACCGGTCAGCGCGAGCGGCGTGGCTACGGTATACTGGGTCAGGATCTTGCGGATCTCGTCCATGGGCTGGTTCAGGTCGATCTGGACCGGCTCCTGCCCGGTCACATCCACTTCCGGCAGGTACTTGGCCGGATCGGTTTCCAATTGTTCCAGGAAAATGCCCTGGCTGGTAATTTTTGCTTTTATGTTGCGGTCGGCACTGCAGCTTACGCCAATGCCGATGGGGCAGGAAGCCCCGTGCCGCGGTAGACGGATCACCCGTGTTTCCAGGCAGAAATACTTGCCGCCGAACTGGGCGCCGATTCCCAGTTTCTGCGAAATCTCCAGCATTTTGGCTTCCATTTCCAGATCACGGAAAGCCCGTCCGTTTTCACTGCCGGAAGTAGGCAGGTTGTCCAGGTAGCCGGCCGATGCCAGTTTCACAGTCTTGAGCGTCATTTCCGCCGAGGTCCCCCCTACCACGAATGCCAAGTGGTAGGGCGGACAGGCCGCCGTCCCCAAGCTCTTCATCTTGGCTTCCATGAAGGCATGGAGGCTGTCCGGGTTCAGCACGGCCTTGGTCTCTTGGAACAGGTAGCTCTTGTTGGCCGACCCGCCCCCTTTGGCAATGAACAGGAACTTGTAGGCGTCCCCCTCCGTGGCATAAAGCTCGATCTGGGCCGGCAGATTGGAGCCGGTGTTCTTTTCTGTGAACATGGAGAGAGGCGCGTTTTGCGAATATCGCAGGTTGTTGCGGGTATAGGCATTGTAGACGCCCTTGCTGAGCATCTCTTCGTTGGAGAAATCCGCCCAGACCTGCTGCCCTTTCTTGCCCATGATGATGGCCGTGCCGGTATCCTGGCACAGGGGGAATTCCATGTCACCCGCGATCACGGCGTTTTTAATCATCTCCAGGGCCACCAGTCGATCGTTTTCAGAAGCTTCCGGATCCTTGAATATCTCTTGCAGCAGGTCCAAGTGCGATGACCTCAGCATATGGGAGACGTCTTTAAAGGCCTGTTCCGCCAGCAATTCGAGCGCTTCGGGCTCCACCATGAGCACTTTTTTACCGGTGACGGTGGTCTCGGATACATGTTGATCCGTTAACAGGCGATATTGGGTTTCGTCTTCACCGTAAGAAAATAAGGGTTCGTAAGTAAACTCGGTCATGGGATTCTCCTTTAAACAACCTTGCCGTATGTTAATACCATTCGCGTTATGGTTCCAGGTCCCCCGTTCAACGTTCCAGGTTAACACCTTTCAGCCGCTGAACCCTGAACCATTGAACCATAAAAAGTGGACTTTAAAAGCATATGCGCCACAGTGTCAAGCGGTTTAGCCTGTCAACGGTGTTGAAAAGATCGGGGCTGCGCGGACTATGCCTGGCTCAGAAAAGCATATGTGACCCTTTCATGGCGTATACGCCCGGAGGGGAGTGGATTGGGGTTTGGGTGCTGAAGTCAAAATAAAAGCCGGTTGACATCTCATGTCCAATAGCTGCGTTGGGCTAAATGAAATCCATGGTAATTGGACTCGCTAACGCGATCGATATCGAGCGCTGCCCCCAACTTCGAAACCCGATCCCGATTTCGATTTCGATTGGGGTGCCGCTTGGACATGTGTCTCAACTTCCAGCTTTCCGCCGCGTGTAGAAAACGTTATCGCGCCATCAATATCCGTCCGGTAGACCCGACAACCGATTTTTTCAAGTCGTCTGAGCACGGTGTTTGACGGGAACCTGAAGCGGTTTTTCCATCCAGCTGATATAACTGCCACTTCAGGAGTCACGGCGTCTAAAAACACGGCGCTGCTTGAAGTGCGGCTGCCATGATGAGGTACGAAGAGAATACTGCTATGCAGCCGGTCTCCCGCCAGGCGCACCAATTCGCCTTCGGCCGGCCGCATGATATCACCGGCAAACAGGAAAGCGACTTCACCCAGGGCCACCCGCAGGACGAGGGAATTATTGTTGGTCACCCGCCAGGTTTCCGTTCGGCTGCGGTCTTTAAAGTCCTGCGGCGGGTAAAGACGGGTAACCCGGGCGCCGCCGATATAAACCTCCACAGGCAGGTCCGCATACGCCGACATTGCAATTTTTTGCGTTTTAACAATCTGCATGAAACGGCGATAGCCGCTTGTCGGCGCACTTTCTCCGTTGGTCCAGATTTCCCCGACGCTAAAACGGTCGGCAATATACAGCAGCCCGTTTAAATGGTCGCTGTTGGGATGGGTCAATACCAGGGTATCCACCGTCATTATCTTGCGGGCCCAAAGTAAGGGTGCCACCACTCGGGCCCCAATATCGAAGAGGGAATTGTCGGTATAGCCACCCCCGTCGATCAGCATGGTTCGGCCGCCCGGAAATTCCAGGAGGGCCGCACTACCCTGGCGCACATCAATGCAGGTCACCCTCAGATCCCGGTGCCAGAAGCGATATTGCAGCCAATAAAACACATCCCCAATCAGGAGTAAGCTTATCACCACAACCCCCAGCCGGACACAGCCTAAAAAACGACCCGGCGGCACTGGATCGTTCTCTTTCAATCCGCTGCCTGGACAGCCGCAATTGAGTTTCACCCATTGCAAACCCAGGATCAACAGGCAAAGCACACAGCCCACTTCGAACCAGTTGAGCGTGACCGTATGCATAGATATCCACTTGAGGCGAATCAGGATATCCGCCAGATCCAGCGACCGGCCCAGTACAAATCCGGCGGTCTGCAGCAGCTTGCCGGCCAAAAGAGGTGCAAGGGGCAGCAGGATGCTGGCAGTCAACGCCAGAGGAACGGTGATAAATCCGACCAGCGGGATATAAATAAAGTTGGTCAACAGTCCAATGCAGGAGACCTGGTTGAAATAATGCATGGTCAACGGCAAGGTTCCCAGGATGGCAAAAAGAGAGACCCAGAGAAACGTTGTTGCGGTCGCACCCAACCTGGCAGGCAGCCGCCCGTTTTCTGCCGGCTCCAGAGGACGCAACCACTTGCCGGGCAGGCAGGCCAAGCCGTACAGGATGAAAAATACGGCCGTGAAAGACAACTGAAAGGATACGGAAAACAATGCGGGTGGATCAATAATCAGAATGATGAGAGCGGCCGCCGCCAGGGTATTGAAAACATCCTGTTGACGATCCAGGATGAGGGTAAGCAGATAGACGCTTACCATGATGACGGCCTGCTGGGTCGAGGGAGAAAAGCCTGCAATCAGACCGTAGGCCATAACCGGGACAAAACTCAGCAAGGCGGCGACCTGTCGCGCGCGCCCCCTGTTAACCAGATAAGCCGTGCGCCGGGCCAGCCAGTATAAGCAAGCGAAAGAAACGGTGGCTATAATCCCAATGTGCAACCCGGATATCGCCAGAAGATGCCCTATGCCCAGGCGATTGAACTGCTGCCGCAAAGGCGGGGTAACGCCGCTGCGATCACCGGTTACCAGAGCAGTCGTAATATGGCCCTCACGACCGGGAAGGGTTATGGTGATCCAAGAGGAGAGCGACGCCCGGACCTGAACCAAACGGGTCCACATGGTCGGGATAGGATCTTTGGCCAGTAGCTTTATCCGGTGCGCCGGCACCCAGGCCGAAACCCAAACCCTTTTTAACCGGAGATACCGGCGATAATCGAACGCCCCGGGATTGTTGAAATTGCGAATGCCTTTTACCCGCGTCCGGAACTGGAGCCGGTCCCCGCAGGCAATCCCGGGCAGCATGCCGAACGTCGACACGCGCAAGTTACCATTCGACCTTTTGCCGTTGAAGGTCTCCACGACGAGCAAGAACCGGGTGCGCCTCCCGAATCGTTGGGGCAGGTCACTGACCCGTCCGGTGATGACGCCGGCCGGCCCGTCCGCCTGTTGCTGAATATGGCTGGGCGGGAAACAGGGCGCCGCCCAGGGTTGTATGGACAGGTAACCGAGAATCAGCAGTGCACATGCGGCCGCAAGCCAGGTGCGCATAACGCCGGGGGCCTTCAACCACAAGAAGACCGCGGTACCTGCAGCAGCAAGCAGCAGCGGCACCAGATGCCCGGGAAACTGTTCGCCCAGTATCAACCCGGCCGCCAGCACCAGGCAGAAAAAGGCCGCCGGCCGCTCCAGGGGCAGAGATCTATTAATGGATTTCAAGATGGTCTAACCACAAAAAGGTGAAAGGTTGGCCTGACCGCGCTCAAGTGGGAGCCGGGGTCGCACGCATCCGGAAATGCTGGTAGTAAAATGGCCGGTATACCTTGGGGAAGGTGCTTGAATCGGGCCGTGGCAGGTTTAGTCTACATTTGCCCTAACATCTATCTGCGTGTTGGCGCGGCGAGAGCCGTGCCGATAAAAATTTGCGATTGTTGCAAAAATCGGAGTTTGGAGATCATTCCTTGACGCGCTTGATTGCCGCACCCAGCTTGAAAAACTTCTCTTCCAGGGCTTCATAGCCCCTGTCCAGGTGATAAATCCGACTGATCTCCGTGGTTCCATCGGCCACCAGGCCGGCCAGCACCAGCGACGCGCTGGCCCGCAGGTCCGTGGCCATGACCGGCGCCCCGGACAGCCTGTCAACCCCGCGTACCATAGCGGCATTGCCGTTGATGGTTATATCGGCGCCCATCCGTTTCAACTCACTGACGTGGATGAACCGGTTTTCGAAGATGGTTTCTGAGATGAGGCTTTGGCCCTGGGCCAGGGTCATCAGGACCATGAACTGGGCCTGCATGTCGGTCGGGAAACCTGGAAAGGGTTGGGTCTTGATATCAACGCCGGTCGGGCGGCCGGCGCTGCTCACCTGGATCGACCGGCTGCCCACACTCACTTCGGCGCCTGCCAGGCGCAATTTATTGATGGAGGCACCCAGGTGCTCCGGTTCACAGTTTTCCACTCGGATGTCACCACCGGTCAGTGCGGCGGCCACCATGAAGGTGCCAGCCTCGATCCGATCGGGTATGATCTGGGCCTTGGCCGGCGCCAGAGCCGCGACCCCGTTGATGGTGATCACGGAAGACCCGGCGCCCTGGACATCGGCGCCCATGGCATTGAGGACATCGGCCAGGGCAGTAATCTCCGGTTCACGGGCGGCATTGCGCAAGATCGTCTGACCTTCAGCCAGGCAGGCCGCCATCATGAGATTTTCCGTACCGCCGACGGTTGCCACGTCAAAGTATATCTCCGCGCCACGCAGCTGTTTTGCGTGAGCTTCCACATACCCGTGTTTCAATTCGATGGTCGCCCCCAGCCTTTCCATGCCTTTCAGGTGCAGGTTGATGGGGCGCGCCCCGATGGCGCACCCACCGGGAAGTGATACGCGGGCTTTCTTCAGGCGCGCCAGCAAGGGACCCAACACCAGGATTGAGGCCCGCATTTTACGGACCAGGTCGTAGGGGGCTTCATATGAATCAAGGCCGCCGGCATCGATGCACACCCGTCCGCCCCGGCGCGAAACCCTGGCACCCAGATGCATCAGCAGGTCGATGGTGCTTTGAATATCCCTTAACTGGGGCACGTGCTCGTATTCACTCATTCCGTTCGTCAGCAGCGACGACACCAATATCGGCAAAGCGGCATTCTTGGAACCGCTGACCGCAATGCTGCCCTGGAGGGGCCGACCACCTTCTATGAGAATTTTATCCATGCTCTCTTCTTATCTTGCTCTTACTAGTAATCTCACTCTCCGGTATCCCGCCACGGGCGGACTGACGCTCTTCATCCACGATTATGATGAAGCGCAGGCTTAAGATCAAGCATAAAAAACGCTCCTCCCACGATAATTAGAGAGGAGCGTTGGCAGCTTTAAACGAAACCGGGCGGATTAGTGATGATGCCCGTCATCTTTGCCAGTGAGTGTATCCAGTGCGGCCTTGATGATGCAATAGGTCATGCCTACACCTAAAATGGTCAGCGCATACCAAAGTCCGCCCATAAATACTATGTGGGACATGTCCCAGATCCATTCGAAATTAAAAGGAAACATGCGTCATCCTCCGTAGTGTTTTAGGCTTCTGCCGGAACCGGTTCAGCACCGGCATCATCACTTGCTTCGTCATCGTCGCCTGCGGCTTTCACCTCCGGGGCCGCCTCTTCATCCTCGATGGGATTGAGTTCAGCTTCATCCGGGAATACCGGCAGATAGCGATATGACAGGGAAACCAGGATAACCCCGTAAGCTACTGGTAAAATTGTGGTCGCAACCTCCTGCCAGCTCGGCCAATACGTGGCAAATCCTTCAAATGACATAATCGGTACGGCCATGACCTGAAGTACCATAACCCAGCGGTTAATGGATACACCAATACAGGCCAGGATGATCGCCACCGTCAATAGTACCGGATTCTTGCGGCTGGCCGGCGTAATCAGCAATATGGCCGGCACAAATCCGCACACCACAATTTCTGCGAATAAGATCCAGTAACCGTAGTTCGAGCCGGGGTTGTTCGTAAAGAAATCGGCTATATTGACCTGGCTCGCCCAGTAGGCTGTATCGGCTGTTTTAGCGATGCAATAGGTAATCATCATCCAGCCGGAAATCTTCGCCAGAAGCTCAACGGCACTTTGTTTCACCAGCTTCTTGCCGGTGATCCATTCAATTATTTTCGTACACAGCAGGGTAAAACTGGGTCCGAAGGCCGCCGCCGACCATGTGAAAAGAAAGAACGTCCACGGCCATATGAAAATATGCTCTCGAAAGGCAAAAGGTTTTCCGAAAAGAACACCAGCCACACCACCCAGGGAACCCTGGTGAAAGAAACTCAGGAAGGCGCCGGTGGCGGCGAAGACTGCCATGATCTCATGCATGTTGTGGGTCAGGTTGTGAACAAAAGGAATTTTGTCCAACTGCCGGTTCTCGAGAATCAGCGGTATATACTCGATGGTGAGAACCCCGAAATAGCAGCTCAAACAGAAAGCCACCTCTGTCAACATCGAGTGCACATTGGCGTGCCAGAAAATAAACCAGGCGCGCAGGGGCTGGCCGACGTCAATGGCCAGGATCAGCTGGGCACTGCTGTAGCAGATAAACCCGATCAGCACGGCATAGTTTATGATGTGCTTGAGTTCGTCCTTGCCGAATATATATTTACACAGGCCTGTGAAAAAGGCCCCGCCACCCAAGGCGATCACCGCCAGGTCGGCCCAGATCCACAATGCGAACCCATAGGAATCATTCATGTTGGTCTGGTTGAGCCCCTTGAACCAGCATAGTAGCAAAGCATACACGCCCCAGAGCAGGATAACGGTCCAAACGCCGAGCCACAATCCAAACTGCGGAACGGGACAGCGTTTAACGCCTTTGGGTATTAATGCAGAATCCATAAGTTCTGTGCTCCTAAAAAAGTCTGTTGCGGTTATAGAGAACGCCGGTTATCCGGACGAATTTTAATGATGCGCTGCGGCGCGTTTTCCCTCTTTTTTCCCGAAGTAGTGATAAAGCTGTTTCCGGACCCAATCGCGGGTGGACATATAATAGACCTTGGGATTGGTGCCCAGCTCCTCCAGAATACGGAAGCAGTCTGGATTCTGCGGCCGTCCGGCGTGCTGATGGTCCGGCTGCGCTATCTTGGTGACCTCGTGGTCGGGATCAAAGAGGTCACCGAATACAATGGCCCCGGCCGGGCAGGCCTGGGTACAGGAGGTCTGGTACTCATCTTCTTCCAGCTCCCGGCGCCCCTCCAGGTGCGCTTTTTCCAGCGCCAGCTGGCGGCGGTGATAGCAGAAACTGCATTTTTCAACGATACCACGCATACGGACGGAAACATTGGGGCTGAAAGATTTTTCCATACCGTCGGGCCAGACCGGATCCCACCAGTTGAAATACCGGGCATGGTAGGGGCAGGCACCCATGCAGTACCGGCAACCAAAACAGCGGGTGTAGATCTGGCTGACAACACCGGTCTCGATGCTGTAATCCGTGGCCGTGGCGGGGCAGACGGATACGCAGGGTGAGTGCCCACCGTGCCCTTCGCAGTGCATACAGGGTCTGGGCAGGTAGCAGATATCGGCGTCGGGATAGGCGGCCTTGTTGCTCAGCTTGTAGATTCGCATCCAGGTAAGGCTGAGCAGTTTATCGGTTTCATCCGTTCTGAACGGAACATTGTTTTCCTGCATGCAGGCCACCATGCAGCTCCCGCAGCCGGTACACTTGTCAAGGTCGATCACCATGCCGTACTTCTTGGCTCTGCTCTGTCCCTTTTCGGTCGAATTAGAATTACTGTGTCCTTGTGACATAAGAACCCCTTACTAAAATGATTAGGCTTTACTCAGCTTTGCCCTGATACCCCAGGCAGCGTCCAGGCCGGAAGCAGGATCTTCAACCGGTCCGATGAGTGCATTAGTATTGATACCCTTGTCGGCCAGGTATTCATCATAAGCGGTATGCCCGAGTCCCCTGGGTATCGCGATGACCCCCGGCCGAATGCCGTCATAAAGGTGTACCTTTACCCGACCGCGTCCGCGGGGTGTTTCGATGATTGCGGCATCTCCGGCCCGCAGGCCGGTTTTCTTCGCGGTAGAGGGATTGATTTCTACCAGGGAGTCATTCCCCAGCAGAACCGTTTCCTCGACGGTTTTCATCATGAAGGGTGGATCGCCGATATAGCCGCTGGACAGGCGCAGGCTGTCATAAGGCATGAACACCAGCGGGTAGGTATCCTCGTCGCCCTCCAAAGCCACCATACCGGCATCCAAACCGTGAAAGTTAAGGGCGGTCAGGTCGGTCGCCAGGGCCGAGCCTTCATTCACGACGTAGCCCTGTTCCTGGAGAGTATCCCAGTAGTCGCCCAGCAGTTCCTGCAGGCAGGCCTCGTAGTTCTCCCAACCAAATGCTGCGGCCACCGAACCGCCGACGGCACCGGCCAGTGAAATGATGACATCACCGGTGTGGCGTGTGTTGAACTGGGGCTCCACCACCGGTTGAGCCAGCAGTACCATTTTTTCCGGGTAGCCGGTGGGAGACGGTACATCTTCCAAGCGTTCCAGGTATTGATGGTTCGGAAGAATGAGATCAGCAAAGGCCGCTGTCTCGTCCATGTAGGAAGAAAAGCTCACGATGAAAGGAATCTTGGCGAAGGCCTGCTTGACGCTTTCGGTATCCGGCAGTGAATAGAGCGGATTGGCCTTGGAAACAAACAGGGCCTGCAGCGGGTAGCTGTCATCGAGCAACGCCGACACCATGCGGCTCGGCAGGTACGGACTGTCTTTGTAGGCGCCGTTGGCAGCACCGTCCACCCGGGGACCTGCTGCACCTGCGGCGGCCGTGAAATCCGGCCAGGCGACCGTGTCGCTGCCGTCCACCAGCTGGACGCCGCCTTTTCTATTGATATTGCCGGCAAGGATGTTAAGTGTATGCACCGCCATGGCTTCACCGACACTGCCCGGCGTCGTGCCCCGGCCCTTGCCGTAGAGGGCCAGCGGGTTGTCCGCCCGGGCAAAAGCCCCGGCCAGACTGATGATGATATCCTCGTCCAAACCCGTCACGTCGGCCACCTTCGTGGGGTAGTAACCCGCTAGGGCTTTTTTCAGGGTGCCGAATCCCTTGCCGAGTTCCGGATGGGGATGCTTTTTGAGTATCAGGTGAGCCAGGCCTAAAGCCAGCGTGGCCTCGGTGCCCGGTTTGATGGGCAGCCATTGATCGGCCTTGGCGGCGGTGATGGATTTGCGCGCCTCGGCCTGGACAAATTTTGCCCCGGCCGCCTTCCAGGCACTGTTGGCTTTGATCATCCGGACCGGAGCACCCCAGCCCTGGATAATGCCGGATCCAAAACTGATCACAAAATCAGCATTTTCTACATCGAAGCCGGTCGTAGCAGCCAAACCATGCATTTTCTTGACGGCCAGTGCATACGCGTCTTCGCTGGCCGGCATTTTAATTAAATTCGGTGAACCATACGCCTGGAGAAACCGCTTCAGCAGACCGGGGACGGTACCGCGATCCGTATCGGCGATGCAAGCCACGCCTTTGGTTTTGTCGGCCGCTGCGATTTCATTCAACTTCTGGGCAACTTCTTCTATCGCTGCGTCCCAGGAGATTTTTTCCCATTGGCCGGCGCCGCGGGCACCGACTCTTTTCATCGGCTGTTTGACCCGGGTCGGCCCATAGAGGAGTTGGAGACCGGAAAGACCGAGCAGACAGATACCGCCGTCATTGACCGGGTGACCGCTCTGGCCCTCGATTTTGATAGCCCGGTCGTCTACTTTCCGTACCGAAATGCCGCATCCTCCCGGACAGAGGTCGCAGACCGAATCGGCATAGGAGACCTCGCCATTGGGCGGTACCGGTGTCCAGGGCCACATCTGGGTCCAGATCGAACTGTCATCAATCAGCTTCCAGGGGATGGGGGTCAGAGCCGTCCCTGCTGTTCCGCCGACTACAAACGACAAGAAACTTCTTCTGTCAATTTTCATGAATTCTACCCCTTACGTATATCGTGTACGCCCGGTGTGTAATTCCCAGCGGGCACAATCGCCAATTACTTGTGGCAGACAAAACAAGCGCCTCTTTGGGTCTGGACGCTCGTGCCTATACCTTTGTGGGTCGTACCCGGAAACGCCGTGGCCGCTATTTCTCCAAAATGATGGCTAATCTCGGTGGACATACCACCCTGTGCGCCGGGATCGAATTTCGTATTCTGGTGGCATTCGGCACAGTCGTCCATCTTCATGCGGTCCCAGCTGTTCTTTTTGAGGCCGGCCATATTATAACCCCAAATGTTGCGGCTGTAGCCGGTAAGCCGGTTTTCCTCGTAAATCGGCGAGTGCTCGGATTCACCGATATGCCCATGGCAGGTCACGCAATCGTTTTTGGCCATCAGCACGTGGGCCGCGTGGGAAAAATAGACGCAGGGCGGCTGTTTGGAATAAACCAGCCAGGGCACTTCACGCTCCTTCTCTACATACTCGGCTACGAATTTGGCCTCCTCCTCAGTCTCTCCCAGCACACCATCGTGGCATTCCACGCAGGAGGCCAGCTTGGGGATACCGGAGAAAGATCCGTCCTCCCGGAAGTAGTGACAGCTCTGGCAACCGTCATCAACCTCTTCGACATGCAGGGCATGGTTGAAATTAATAGGTTGCCGTTTTGGGGAGTAGAGAACCTTTGGAAAAATTACCCACCCGATAATGAGGCTAACCACCAGGCCGGCAATGAAAAACAGGATAATCGGCCCTCCGGCGCCATCATCCGCCCCATTGGTTGAGTCCTCTGAAACTGCTTGAGCTTTTTCATCGATTTTACTCATGGAAACTCCGTAAAACTGCGGTTTGTGGTTTCAATTGCCGGCGCAAAGGGAGTCTTTAAGGCAATCCCCCTAGCGCTGACCCTGACAACGCAAAACAGGTCCCTGTGTGCCGGTTCGCCCGAGCCGGCAGATGGGTGCCTGCATTTCCCTGAAAGCACTGAAAATGCGCCTTCAGATGGAAAAATAATTTGGGCTTGTGTACATTGGAAGCACGTTTTTGTCAAGCGAAATCATTTCTCGGAAGGCGGCTTGAACGTCCTCCCAAAACCCTTCCAACGCGTCGGGATGTGACATCCAACCATTTGAATATAAACAATTTTTAAATAGCTGTGGAAGACTTTACTACGCGGACGCCTGCCCGGTCCGACAGTGGATCCGGGCTTGTAAAGAGACTTTCGGTTTCAATCGCTTTCAGCTTGCTCCGTAGCTGTGCAGTCCCGGTAGAAGATTGACGCCAAAGTAGGTGAAGAGAACGGCAAAAAATCCCACGATGGAAAGATAGGCGATGCGGCGGCCATGCCAACCCCGCATGAGCTTGGCATGTAGCAAGGTCGCGTAGACAAACCAGGTGATCAGAGACCAGGTTTCCTTCGGGTCCCATCCCCAGTACCGGCCCCAGGCGGAGTTGGCCCAGACGGCCCCGGTGATGATTCCAGCGGAAAGGAAGAGAAAACCGAACATGACGAGCTGATAATTCAATTCATCAAGAATACGGGGGACGGGAAACCGGGCCAACAAGGGACCGGGCTCTCCGTTATCACGCTGGCGGATCAGGTACATGATACTGACACCGAACGCGATGGCAAACGCGGCGTAACCTACAAAACAAAGGACGACGTGGGCGATCAGCCAGTTGCTCTTCAGGGCGGGTATCAGGGGCTGGATGCGGTCACTGATATCCGGCGACAAGGAGGCATAGGCAATGGCCAGGAAAGCCAGGGGGGCACAAAACACGCCGATGATACGACTCTTATAGCGCCACTCGATAACTAGATATATAATGCCAATAACCAGCGAGAAGAACGTCAGGGATTCATAGAGATTGGAGAGCGGCGCGTGACCGATGCCCAGCTCGTACGACTCCCGCCATCTCAACAACAGGCCGAAAAGGTTACCGGCCACCGCCAGCAGGGTCGTCGCGGTGGCCAACTTGCCCGGCAGTTCCTTTTTAAAGATCCAGGCCGCCAGATATAAAAAGGCGGCGGCGCCATAAATGAACGTAACGATGGATAAAATTTGGGAGTTGTTCATGTTTGATCCTCTACATAATCTTGCACGCTCCGGCTAGGGCCTGTTTCTCATTTTCTCCTGATCCAATCTCGGCGTTATGCTTACGGCCGCCCTGCCTGTTGGGCGTAGCTACCAGAGCGAAGACTGGGCCTTGTACCAAGATCCTAATTTAGAAACGGCCTTTAATATCATCTGCCGGTCTGATTACGAGTTCTCTGTCAGTTGCTGGGCCAAGCGCTCAATACGGTTGTCCATCCCAAGTTTGTTCTTATTGGCCGTCCCGGAAAAACTGAGCCGGGTTTTCCCGGCAGCGTCCTCCGCCTCCACCAGGATCTGCTGGTGGGACATAAAAAAGGTGATGAAGCAGCCGGCCAGCATCAGGATGAAACCAGTGTAAACCACCCAGACGCCGGGGTCCCGGGTCACCTGTAGACCGGTAAAATATTTTTCTTCCTGCCCCACAATGGAAATAAAAACGTCGCCTTTGCGCATGCGGTCAAAACTCGGGAAACGCACGGGTAGCAAGATCTGCTGGGGTTCGGCATCTTTGACTGTCAGGGTTGCCACATAAGCCGTCCCGATATTGTGCCCCCTGAAGGTAGCCTGGCGGTTTAAACCCTGCAGGGTGAGCTTGCCGAGGTTCTCGGGGATCGCAACCGTTTGGCCAGGCTGCATGTTTTCCATGTAATTCATACCCGTCTCTTTGCTGGTGAAACCGATAGTAACCCTGTCGGACGGAATCTGGCCGTAGCTGGATTGAAAAATGTTGATCCCCCGGAATCGGATCGGATCATTGACGATGATGCTCTTGGTGTAGACCGGGTTTCCGTTTTCAAGCAAGGTCAAATCGGACCGGAATTCTTTCGGAGCCCCGTTTTCATAAAAACTCACATCGAAATCGTCGCAGCGAATGCTGAAATCAAGTTTATAGGCCTGGTTGGAATTCCTTAAGCGGATGGTATCGACCGTCTCGCCTTCGGCAATGTTCACGCTGCCCTCGAACCCGTAAAGCGAGCCGATAATACTGCCCAGCAGCAGGAGCACGATACTTGTGTGTACCACGTAAACACCCAGCCGGGTCCAGCGCCGCTTCTCGGCAAAGATGAGGAACCCCTTATCCGTCTTTTCGACCTGCAGCTTCCCAAAACTCCGGGCAATGAGTTTCTCGACGGCCGGTTGCAAATCGTCCGGACCGCCCCGCTGCTCCACCGTCTGCCGGTTGGACAATTTCCGGAATCGTGCGGCTTTAATACCTTTCCGTGAACCGCGCACAATTTTCCAGACGGTCGGAAACCGGTCGATAGAACAGACAATGATATTCACGGTCAGGGCCAGCAGCAGCAGCAGGAACCACCAGGCATGGTACATGTCAAACAGGCCCAGGACACTGAAAAATCTGAAACCGAACTCACCGAATGCCTGTATATAATCGGAAGGGCTTTGATTTTGAGGTATCAAAGTACCCAGGATTGAAGTACCCGCCAGGGTCAAAAGCACGACTACAGTCAGCTGTACCGACGAGAAAAACTTCCAAAATTTATTTATTATATCCAGAACTTACCCCCTAGTAACGCCGGTTTGACGCATGTTGTGACAGAGAGTCATACCAAAAGCCATCCGGTTGGGCAACTGCTTTAATGATATCTATTATCATTAGCATTTGCTGCCTATAAGCCAAAACAGCCTGCTATCAGGGACCGACTTTGGACGTCACCAGGATAGTTGCTGCCCGGTCATTGACCAAGTACGTTCGGGCAGCCGTTTCCACCTCCGCCACGGTTATACCGGCATAATCAGTCAGGATATCCAGACTCCATTGCAACTGCTCCGGGTGGGCTTTTGAACCGGCCATGACGGTGTTAAGCCAATAGGCGTTGCGGCGCCGGGCATCGCGTATCCCGCTCAACGTTGGGTCCAACGCCCGTTTCAATTCGTCCGCAGTGATACCGGACGTGGCAACCGTTCGCATAATCTTACGAACCTCGTCGCGGATGAAAGCGACCTTATCCGGCGCCACCTGCACATAGGTCAGAAAGACCCCATATCCGGGATAGGCGCGACTGGGCCGGTTGAATGCCGCCGTCGTATAGGCGGCCCCCAGTTTTTCCCGGATACCCACCCGCAAGCGTTCGCTAACGATTTCACTCAGGACCGACAACCGCCGGGTGCGTTTTATATCCCACACATCCGCAGTGGGATAGGCCACTATGGTCAGACCTTTGGGTAACCGTGTCTGGACTTTGAGTGTCAGTACCTGACCAGTTGAAAAGGTCGGCGGCTGGCGACCGGCAGTGTCAGCAGCAGGTGCCCTGGACGGAAGGTTACCGAAATAGCGGGCCAACAGGGCGCGGGTCGCCGGTATATCGAAGTCCCCGACCACCGACACCTCCAACGGACCCTGAGCAAGGGCCGGCATCAGCCAGGTCTTAATATCCGCCAGGGTGATTTTCTGAATCTGGTCCCTGGCCGGCAGGCCAAATCGATCGTCGCCGCCGGATAGAAATCGCAGACCTGCCAGAGTCAGGGCCCCGTTGACCGATTTCTCCAGCGACAGGTAGCGCTGGTTGAACTTTTCCAGACTGTATTGGAAGGCATCTGCCCGGAAGCCCGGGTCGGTCAGGTGGGCAAAGAGCAGTTGCACCAATGTCTCGATTTCCGCCTGCGCACATCGGCCCCTGAAATAGAAACTGTCCTCGGCCACTTTAAAATCCACCGACAGATTTTTGCCTGCCAGGGCCCTTTCCAAGGCATCCTTGTCCAAGGCCCCGAGGGCGCTTTCGTTTACCACGGATTCGGTCAGTGGGCCCAATCCAGGCCGGTTTTCCGGTTCATGCGACCGCCCGCGGCCGAAATCCACCCGGATAGCGACCTGGTCCGCCTCGAAGTCGGTCTGTTTCAAATTCAGGCGCACGCCATTGGCAAGGTCGACCTGCAATATACCCAGGTCGGTAACTGCACGGGCCTGCATTATTTGCCCCGGCCCGGCAGGCGCTGCCAGGTAGGGAAACTGAACCAGGGCTGCTTGTACCGGTTCCGCCACCGCGCTGGCCCGGCTACGGTCGTAAATATCCAGAATCAATTGCTCCGGCTTCATACCGGCATCGCTCAGATCGGCATTCCCGGTGACCAGTATCAGGCGATGGTCTGTAGCCCAGCTGTCTCTAAAGGTCGCATTGACCTGTTTTAGGTTAGTACTCGCCAGCATGGGGGCCAGCAATGCCAGTTCCTGGGCCGGGGATAGGATGACGCGCTCGGCATTTATTTTACGGATCAGGTGCCGGGACAGGGCCGGGCTCTGGCGGGTGGCGGCCTTTTTAACCGCATGTTCTAGCTCCGCTAAGATGTCCTTTCTGACCCGGTCGAGTTCTACGGCGGTGAATCCGTATACCAGGGCCTGGCGCAAGAGCTTTTCAAGGGCTACCAGGGTTTTCTCCCAATTCGCGGGGCTGCAATCCGCCGAAAGCTCGGTATAGCGTATTCGGTTGAGGAACAACCCGACCCCCGCGCGGCCTTCGGTATAAGGCGTCCCCGGTTTACCGATCCGGGCATCCAACCGGTTGCTCAGAATTCGCCGGCCGATTTCCTCCAGTAGTCGTCTCTGCCGATAGGCCCGATTGTCTTTGAAGGGTGTACTGGACCGCAGGGTTTCGATACGCACGCTGGTTTTATCCGCCTCCTTCTCAAAATGGTAGAAGCTCTTATCTCCCCGGTGGGCCAGGGAGCCGAAATCAGGTGCCAGCCGACGGTTGCCCCGGGCCTGGGTCGCCCTAAATTGATCGGCGATCATCTTTTCTACCTGTTTGGTCTGGATGTCGCCGACTATCACGATCATCATTTTTTCCGGGCGATACCAGGCGTCATAGTATCCTTTCAGGCTTGCACGGTCGGCGTTCTCGATGGAAGCCTGGGTCCCGATGGGCATTCGCAAAGGAACCAGGGTGTTCGGTAGCTCGAATTTGGCGGTGGCCACCCAGGTCCGATAGGCCGCCGAATCGCGGGTGCGTTTTTCCGCCAGGATGATGCCCCGCTCACGTTCCACTTCGGTTTCCAGCAGCAGGGCGCCCTGGGCGTAATCGTTCAGCACCAGCAACCCTTCCGCAATGCTGTCAGCTGAGTTGTCCGCGAGCAGGATGTCATAGACAGTTTCCCGGAACCCGGTACGGGCATTGGCATCGGGACCAAATTGCATGCCGATGCGTTGAAAGTACTTGACCAGTTCCCCCGGCTGGAAATTCGTTGATCCGTTAAACAGCATGTGTTCCAGAAAGTGGGCGGTCCCCTCCTCTCCATTGTTTTCATGCAGCGAACCGGCTTGAACATTGAGATGCATGCTGACCCGTCCGGCCGGTTCTTTGTTTTCCATAACAACATACCTGAACCCGTTGGGCAACTGTCCGAACAGAACCGCCGGGTCAGGATCCAGATCGCTGGCCAGGTGGACCCATGGCAGGGAACTGAAATCGGCAGATCGGGCCGGTTGAGCCGGCATTTCCGGTGATGCGGTGCAGCCACCCATAATTACCGCAGAAAACAACAGGGCCCCAATAGCCAGATACGTGCCCATCTTTACATTTACTTGGATTGACTTGTTTCGGTACATCCTGGAAACCTTCATGTAGAAAAATAAAAAAGTCTCCGGCCGCCGAACTTCAATGCCAGCGACCGAAGACTTTGGGAAATGACCACCACGGAGCAGTGTTGGGATGAATAACTGCCCTCAGGCAAAAGCCATATTACGCTTTCTGGTAAACGCCGCGCGATACGGACTTAATTTTGCCCCTCTTTGAAAGCTTGTAAAGGGCATTGCTAAGTTGCCTTGAATCCAGGCCGGTTTTTTTCTTGAGATCGGCAATGGATACGCCCGCCTTACTTTTACCCACGACAGCCATAACCTTTGTCAGAACTGTTCCGGCTTTAGCGCCGGCGGCTTTTTTCTTGGCGACCTTCTTCTTAGCCACTTTTTTCTTGGCGACCTTTTTCTTGGCCACTTTTCGCTTGGTTACCTTTTTCTTGGCAGCAGCAGCTTTCTTCTTGGCGGCGGCGGCTTTCTTCTTGGCGGCGGCGGCTTTCTTCTTGGCCGCAGCAGCGGCTTTCTTCTTGGCAGCGGCGGCCTTCTTCTTTGCAGCGGCCGCAGCCTTCTTCGCTTCAGCTTGTATTTTCTTTTTAAGGGATTCAGCCTGGCGGGTAAGTTGTTTCAGGGCCTTTGTAATGTTGTTAACCTGCTCCTTCAATTTCGTCATTTTTGTTCCTCCGTGTTTTGGGGTAACAATTCAGAAACCATGTCTTTGTTTAGCAGTAGATAAAAAAGGCTCTTATTTGAAGTAGTATATATCTAATAAAGTCATTGTCAAATAAAATATTCAATGAACACAAATAAATAGTACTCCTTGAGGTGGTGGGCACGTTGGTCGGATGTGTATAGCGGTAGAAATCGTTGAAACTGTAGGTGACCCGGCCATCTGGTAGCCATAGTGAAGTAATGCCGAATCCGATATAAGGCAGCCGGATTCCGGGCTACCCACAGAGGAGAAGTAAACCCAATCCGGTTGGCTGTGTGGGGCTTGGGCCGCACATGGGTGGCAACGGTATTGCAGACCGCCCGAGCCGGGCGCCATGACCATTGCCGCTGGTGGCAGGCAATTAAAAGTCTTCTCAATTTATTCTTTTAGGAAAAACCACCAGACAAAGAGGCCCAGGACAACAAAAGCCAGAACCATCTCGGCATAGGCCCGGTAATTGACTGCCTTGCGCCCGACACCATGCTTATCGACCGGGCCAACGCGCCTTTTACAATCGGGGCAACGCGTCGCCTCGATGGGAATATGTACGCCGCACTCGGGGCATCTTTTGGTTTTTGAATTGGAAGCCAGGCTTTCCATAACGTTGTCTTTCCTATTTTATTGTTGGTTTTTGTAACGGTCTTCGATCAAAATTTCACTGTTCGCCCGCAGGTTCGTTACCAGCGCTGAAAACAGGTCACGCTTTTTCTGCCCCAGCAGCGAGGTCTGAATGGTTTTCTTTTCTTGGGCGAACCCGGTGCTATCCGGTAATTTGCGATCTTTGTACCTGATGACATAAACACCTTTTTCACTTTTCAAGGGTGCCGCGGGCAAAGGTTTGTCTGGCGACAACTCAAAAGCGGCGGTGGCAATCTGGGAAACCTGACCGATATGCGGTATTTCGGCATTCTTCTTGAAAAAGCCGGTTTCACCGGTTTCAATCGCGCTCTGGGCCGCTGACTGCTCCCAGTTGCCGGACGGGCTTTGCATCTCTTCTAAAAATTCGGTGGCTGCGCGCATTGCCAGTTTATCCCGCTCCTGCCGCTGCCAGTCGTTATCGACCCGCTCGCGAACAGCGGCCAGTACAGGTATGGCGGCGGGTTTCTTTGCAACTACCTTGATCAGATAGAACCCCTGGCCGGCATCAACAATGTCGCTGATCTCACCTTCGGGCAGACTGAAGGCAGCCTGTGCAAAGGCAGGACCATTGACGAAATCCTGCTGCGGTCCACTTCGGTCGAAGAATCCTGAGGTCACCACAGTTAATCCCTCCGCGGCAGCACCAGTCGAAAGGGAATTGTCTTCATAGGAAGATTCAAAGACACGGTCCGCCTGTTCGTAGGCCAAGTTCTTGGTGGCGGCATCTTTCAAGCGATTACTGATTTGGTCGCTCACCTGGTCAGGTGTTTGGACCTGGGGAGCCTTGATTTGCTCCACTTTGATGACATGCCAGCCGAAACGGGTGCGGACCGGGTCGCTGATCTCGCCGGCCTGCATGGCAAAGGCTTTATCGGCAAACGGCGCCACCATATCCGTTTTCTGAAAGAAGCCGAGGTCACCGCCATTGGCCCCGCTCGGGCCTTGCGAATACTCTTTGGCCAGTTCGGCAAAATCCCCGCCATCCTGTGCCAGTCGGGCGACTTTCGCTGCCTGTTCACGCGCTTTTTCGACATCGACCGCGGCAGCCGCTTGATCGACTTTAATCAGCACATGCCGTGCACGGACCTGTTGCGGAACCCGGAACTCATCCGGGTGAGAATCATAGTACTCCAGAATGTCCTCCTGGGTAACCGTAACTTCGCGCGTGTGTGAGGCCGGATCGAAAAAGACATATTCCGCCTTAACCAGTGGCGCCGTCCGGTAGATTTCCTGGTTTGCATCGAAATAGGCCTGGGCCTGGCTATCATCAGGTCCGGTGACCGGGTATTTGGCCGGTGCAAACAGGGCATAGTCTATATTCACTTCACTATTGCGCCAGTCATACCACTCACGGGCCTCGAGGTCGGAAACTTTGGCGTTTTGGGTCACGAACCTTCTGACCTTGTCGATCAGCATTGATTTTTCCTGGGTGGCTTCAAAAGACTCAGGCGACATCCGGTTGTTGCTCAGTACCGCCTCATAGCGCCGGCGGTTGAACACGCCGTCCACTTGAAACCCGGGATACCCCGCAATCGCAGCCACCAGTTCCTGTTTGGTTACATCAAAATTAAGTCGCCGGGCCTCCTTTAAAAGCAGCTTCTGGTCAATAACCTGATTCATGGCTTGCGCATCAACATTGAGCATTTTTAGAAGATCTTCAGACAGATTGTTTCCGAACTGCCGACGCATTTGATCCATGAGTTGGTTATAGGCAAACCGGTAGGTCTCCACGGTGATCGGTTCACCATCTACAGTGGCTACCCGGTTGATCTTCTGAGCAGTCCAGCTGCCCACTCCCCAGAAGGTAAATACAATGATGATGACCCCCAGGATGAATTTGATCATCCAGGTTCCGGCTTTCTTGCGCATCAGGTCGAGCATGGGGACTCCTTAAATTGTCCTGTCCTTAACCCCGGCGATCGCACTGGCACCGGGCGGGTAAAGACGACTTGCAATACGCTGTCTCAAGGACGACTGGTTCGGGCATGGCTGTCAGGCGCCGACTGCTTGGCCCAATTTCGGCCCTGGGCATCAAATTTAACGCTTCGTAATGCTGGCGTATTCCTCCGGATCGAAGCACCCGCCTTGCCTTCCGGGCGTAGCTCACAAAGCAACGCCCGAACCCGGGACCAAAACCCGCCAGTTGAGGCAGCTTCCTATACTATCGGCAGTTTTACTAAACGGTTGAATTTATTCTTTGACAACCAATTTGTCAATACCTCTGGAATTATCGTCCCGGGATGGAGGCAAATACATTGCCGCAGCCGTCACCGGCATCCGTCACGGCCGGTGGAATCGTTTTTCGCGGAACAAAAAAGCGAAATGAAAGGGATCCCCGGCGGCTGTCTGACCGGCTCCCGGAGTGTCTATTTTTAGGAAAGAAAACCGCAACTTTTCGTTGACACCTGGCAGTATATCTGTTAGGTGCCCCTTACTTATTGGGGCTGTAGCTCAGATGGGAGAGCGCATGACTGGCAGTCATGAGGTCAGGGGTTCGATCCCCCTCAGCTCCACCAAAAAAGCCTAGGGGGTGGTCGCCATGACTACCCCCTTTTTGTTTAGCGGTGGCTGATGCCGGCCACCTTGGGGGCATCTTTTCAAACCCCAGATTGTGTTATATCGGTCGATATGGTAGATCCGAGTACAGAAAGTCTGACAGACGCGTTGATCAATCAGGTTCTGGACATTCTAGGAGGGCTGTTATGACCCCAGCTTCTCAAAAAGCGGTACCGCAGCAAGCGGTAATCCTTTTCTCCGACATCATCCACTCATCTGTTTTTTCGGACACCCTTGGTCTGGTTGATTATGACATGTTTTTGGAAGAATTCCAGAAAACTATGTTCGATGCGAAAAAACGGGTGCATGAACTCACCCGAACGGACGAGGGCCAGATGGAATTCGATGTTCGTGGAGATGAAGCCTGTGCCATACTCTATGCCGATGATACCGGCCATAATCTGTATACGGCCCTGATGCTCGCATCTTACATGAAATCACTCTGGTTCCAGTCGTCGTTCAATATCAAGCGGGTGTCGGAAGCCAAGATTGCTTCGGATATTGCGATAGGCATCCATACCGGCAAAGTAATTGTCCGCTCCCGGGTATCCAAAAAGATGGCACCCAAGCCGGAAGGCTATGCCATAAACCTGGCCAAACGGATTGAAGGCTTGTCCCGGGAGGGTTCCCATACGAAAATGATGATTTCCAACGATGTTCGCATCCTGCTGAAACAGTTTAACATCGATGTTGAAATAAGCGGCCGGATCACGAAACAGTTTCGGGGTATATTGTACCCGACCCATGTATACGAAATCGTAAATTTGCCGGTGAACTTCTACCGCGCCGATGCCTACAATGCAAAGATGCCCAGAGTATAGTATTCGCCGCCGGTTCGGTGTCGGACTGCTAAGACCGGGGAACCTGATCCTGATGGGCATTTGTGCCGTAGCGGCAGCCTGTCTGTGGACGGCCGTCGGCGTAAGCGCCCAGACGGCCCGGTCAGCTAAGACCCAGGAAATGACGATCAGTCTCTATTTCGCCGATCCAGCCCGTTTTGCCTTGCAGGCCGAGCAGCGCCAGATTCTCCGGCCGGAAACCCCGACTGACCTTGGCAAACTGATTGTCCGGGAATTGACAACCGGCCCGCAGAAGCAGGGTCTGAGGCGCACCCTTCCGGCGGGCAATGTCCTGCGGACATTTTTCATCGGCGGTGACCGAACGGCCTATGTTGATTTCAACAATACGATGTGGCAAAAGCATCCCGGCGGTATTCAAGCGGACACATTGGCAATATACTCAATCGTGAACTCATTGGTTCTCAATTTGGCGGAAATAGAAGCGGTTCAATTCCTGAATCTCGGCCGGGAGCCGCTACCGACGGCCGGACATCTGGACCTGCGCTACCCCCTAAAAGCGAATATTCTCCTGATAAGATGAAATCAAAAGACAAGATCAAAAAAATTAGAAACATAGGTATCATGGCGCATATCGACGCCGGCAAGACGACGGTTACCGAGAGGATTTTGTACTATTCGGGCCGCTCGCACAGGCTCGGTGAGGTCCACAATGGCGAAGCGGTAATGGATTGGATGCCCGACGAGCAGGAACGCGGCATCACGATAACGTCGGCCGTTACGACCTGCCAATGGAACAATCGCGAAATCCAGATTATCGATACCCCGGGGCATGTGGATTTTACCATCGAAGTGGAGCGTTCCTTGCGGGTCTTGGATGGAGCCATCGGCGTTTTCTGCGCCGTGGGCGGGGTGGAACCACAGTCCGAAACGGTCTGGCGACAAGCGGACAAATACAGAGTACCGAAAATTGCCTTCATCAACAAACTTGACCGTATCGGCGCCGATTTTTTCGGGACCATCGAAATGATGAAAGAGCGCCTCAACGCATCACCGCTGATCCTACAGCTACCGGTAGGCAGCGAGGACGAGTTTGCAGGGGTCATCGATCTTATCGGTATGCAGCAGATCCGCTGGCATGACGACACCCTGGGCGCGACCTTTTCTTTAGAAGATATTCCATCTGAATTGCGAGACCAGGCCCGCGAGTACCATGAACTGTTAATCGAAACGCTGGCCGAAACGGATGACGCGATTATGGAGGCCTACCTCGCCGAGGAAGAGATCAGCCCCAAAATGCTCATGGCCGCCATTCGCAAAGCCACCATCGACCTCGAGCTGGTCCCCATCTTATGCGGCAGTGCCTTAAAGAACAGAGGTGTGCAACCCCTGTTGGATGCCATCATCGACTATCTGCCGAGCCCTCTGGATGTGCCGCCCATTCAAGGAGAGCATCCCGAGACCGGGGAAGCCGTGGCCTGTCCGCCCTCAGACCAAGCACCCCTGGCAGCGCTTATTTTCAAAGTGTCCATGATAGAAGGCCGCAAACTCAGTTTTGTAAGAGTCTACAGCGGCCGCCTGAAAGCCAAGGGAGATGTGTTTAATCCGGCGCGTCAAACCAAAGAGAAGCTGGCTCGGATACTGCGCATGCATGCGAATAAAAAAGAGCGCGTGGATGAAGCCGGGGCCGGCAGTATAGTCGGGGTGGTCGGTTTGAAAGACTCGACTACCGGGGAGACCCTCTGTACGGTTGAAAAGCCTCTATTGCTGGAGAAGATCGATGTTTATGAACCGGTGATCTCGGTTGCCGTCGAACCCAAAACCAGCGCCGACCAGGATAAACTCGACCAGGTATTGGAAAAATTCACGGCTGAAGATCCCACGCTGCGGTTGAAAAAAGACCCGGATACCGGGCAGACCATCTTATCCGGTATGGGCGAGCTACACCTGGAAGTAATCATCAGCCGCATGCTGCGTGAATTCAAAACCAGCGTTAATGTCGGGCGTCCCCAGGTGGTTTACCGGGAGACCATCGAAAACGAAGCCACGGCCCGGGCAACCTTTGACAAGGAAGTGGCCGGCCAGCGTCATTTCGGTGAAGTCGAACTGCAGCTCGCACCCCTGCCGCGCGGATCGGAAAACCGTTTCGAATCCACGGTGGCGGAAGAGATCATTCCGAAATTGTATCTACCGGCTATCGAAAAAGGTGTGCTGGAGGCCCTGGAAAGCGGTTCCCTGATGGGTTACCCGGTGGTGGATGTCGCGGCAACCCTGACCGGCGGGTCGTTCAAGGAATCGCAGGGATCGGAACTGGCGTACACAGTCAGTGCTTCCATGGCCTTGAAGGAAGCATTGGCCAAAGCCGAGCCTTTCCTGCTTGATCCAATCATGCAGGTGGAGATCTTTGTACCGGAAACGTTCATGGGCGATGTGATTGGGGATATCAATGCACGCGGTGGAAAAATTGAATCCATGGAGCATAAAACCGGTATCCAGATCATCAAAGCGACAGTACCGCTGGCCCAGATGTTCGGTTACTCTACCGCCCTGCGCTCAGCCACCCAGGGCCGCGGCACCTTCTCCATGCAGTTTTCGCATTTTGACCGCAGCTAGATGTCTATCGGCGGTATGTGCTCAAGCAACTGGCCCAACCAGCCTCATTGCTTCTTCTGACCGGGTTTGACCGGTTTGATTTTGCTGAGCAGATCCTCGATACGGTCTTTGTTCACAGGATCGGTTTCCGCCTCGCTGGCCCGCTGAAGGTGAAACCGGGCGGTTTCCCGCTCGCCTTTTTGCAGGTAGTAAAGGGCCAAATAATAGTGCGCTTTACCCAGTTGCCCCAGTTTCCCGTGGGCATTGCCGAGAAAATAAGTAAGCCGGGGGTAACGCGGCGCCAAATCATACAATTCTTCCAGGTAACCTACCGCTTCCTTATACATGCCCAACTGCTGATAGGTGCGCCCCAGGTAAAACAAACCATCTGCAAATTCAGGGAAAATCTTGACGGCCGCTTCGAGATTATTCAGAGCCTGCCGGTAACGCCCCTCGAAGTATTGGGTTTGTCCTAATTCTCCCAGAAGGTAAGGGTCAAATGGCCTGATCCGCAGTGCTGCTTGGAGGTGTTCGCTGGCCTGGTCGTATTTACCGCTGCGGGCCAGCACCAGGCCGTACCCGTAATGGGCGATGGCCTGTTCGGGGTGTTCGTCCACCCGGCGCTGCAACGTTTTGAGGGCCAGCTGCCGATCGGTGTACAGCGCCAGGATCCGGGTGTGGGCCACTTCGAACCCGCGCGGGTTACCCACTTGTTTAGAGCGCAGGTCGCTCTGGTGGTTTGCCATCCAGCCGTCGATGTACAATATCCGATCTTCGGTAGCGGGGTGGGTCCTGAGGTAGGTGGGCACTTGTTTGGTACCGAACCACTCCCGGGTGCGTATTTTCTTGAGGATCTTTAACAGACCGCGGCCGCTGAATCCGGCCGCTGCAATGGAATGCAGCCCCTTTTCATCCGCTTCCAGTTCGTTTTCGCGGCTATAGGCCAATTCCGCGGTTTGGCCGGCCGCCAGGGAGCCGTAAGTTAGGGCCTGAGCGCCGGTCGACGACCCGGCGGCCCCGAGCAGCACACCCGCCACGATACCGGCCAGAGCGGCATAATTGATTTTTTTCTGGCGGGCCAACTTTTGAGATATGTGGCGACTGGTCACGTGGGCGATTTCGTGCCCCAGAATACCGGCCAGTTCATCTTCGGATTCCATGGCGGCAATTAGACCACTGTGGATGAAAATGTGCCCGCCCGGCCCTGCTAAAGCGTTGTAAACATCCGATCTTATCACCCGAAATCGAAACTTCAGCTGCTGGGGCGGAAAATAGGAAAGTACCCGTTGGCCCACCGACTCAACGTACCCGGCAATGAATTGATCGTCGATCACCTCCATGTGGGTTTCCACGTAGCGGGCAAACTCCCGGCCAAATTCTTCTTCCTTTGAATAGGTCAGGGCACCGAGTTCGGGGGGTAGTACCAAGCTTACCATCAGCGCCATCAAGGTCACGCGTACAATCATTTTTGAAGCTAACCCTTGCATATCTCCGTCAATCCTACAGTCGGTCTTCCCATCATACCGTATTGAATACGGCGGTGGCCATCACAGCTGAGAGCCGGGGTTCACACATGGGCGAACCCCATGTCAGGCAAGCCGTCTCCGGGAGAACGTCCTGCTTTAAAAATCCCTCCATATATGATAGGAGTTCGTGATTATGGCACACATCATCTGCATTGCCAACCAGAAAGGTGGCGTTGGGAAGACCACCACGGCCATCAATCTTGCCGCGGCCCTGGCTGTCTCCGAGAAATCCACGCTGCTCGTTGACTGTGACCCACAGGGCAACGCGACCACCGGTGTCGGCATCGACAAATCTACGGTCGACCTCAACCTGTATCACGGCATGATCGGGGCTGCACCCGCCGGTGCCTTGATCACCGACACGGAAATACCGACGCTAAAAGCCATCCCGGCTCTGGTCGAACTAATCGGTTTTGAAGTCGAGATGATGGCGTCCAGCGGCCGGGAAGCGGTCCTAAAAAACCTACTGGCTGATGTAACCGACGATTTTGAATACATTATCATCGACTCTCCACCGTCGCTGAGCCTGCTGACGGTGAACGCCATGACGGCTGCCAAGCACCTTTTGATCCCCCTGCAGTGTGAATTCTATGCGCTCGAAGGCATCGGCCAGCTCATGCAGACCATGAAACTGATAAAAACCGGTCTGAACCCCGATCTCGAGGTGGGTGGTATCTTACTGACGATGTTCGACAAACGGACCAATCTGTCGTACCAGGTGGCCGATGAAGCTGAAAAGCATTTCAACGATCTTGTCTTCAACACCATGGTTCCTCGCAATGTGCGGCTCAGCGAAGCGCCCAGCTTCGGAAAACCGATTTTGCTCTATGATGCCACTTCCGCCGGTGCCACCAGCTATTTTGAACTCGCTCGCGAAATAATGGATCGGTAAATTCTCGACAGGCTGAATTAAAGGAGCGCGATGCAGAAACAAAACCTTGCCAAAAAGAAAGCCGCCGCACCGAAAAAGCGCCAAAAGCAGGCCCTCGGCCGGGGACTCGCAGCCCTGATTCCGACCACCGCCCCCAAAACCGGGACTGACGCCGACAAAGGGTTCATTGAATGCGACATAGATCTGGTAAGCCCCAACCGCTACCAGCCTAGGACCCAGTTTGCCCCCGATGAACTGGAAGAGCTCTGTGAATCGATCAAAACCCAGGGAATCATCCAACCGCTTATAGTGCGCAAGGACACCAACGGCTATGAACTGGTGGCTGGGGAACGCCGCCTGCGGGCAGCCAAGATGGCCGGTCTTGATAAGGTGCCGGTCATGATCAAGAACCTTACCGACGCACAGATGCTGGAAATGTCCATCGTCGAAAACATCCAGCGGGAAGACTTCAACCCCATCGAAGAGGCTGACGCCTACCATCGCCTGATAACCGAATTCAACCTCACCCAGGACCAGGCTGCCGAGAGAGTCGGCAAAAGCCGCAGCGCCGTCGCCAATTTTCTGCGACTACGCCAGCTCCCGGAGGAAATCAAAGCCAGCATTACCAGCAGCACGGTCAGCATGGGACATGCCCGTGCCCTGTTGGGCATCGAAAACAGGGCCGGCCAGCTATCCGCCTGGCGGGAAGTGGTGGCTAAAAAGCTCTCCGTGCGCCAGACCGAAAAGCTGATCAAACGATTGAAGAAAAAGTCCCCCACGCCTGCCGCCAAGCCAGCGGATTCCGAACAATTCTATTTTACCGGCCTGGAAGAGGATCTCTCCCGCCATTTCGGCACCCGGGTCCGGATTAAACGCAAACAGCAAAAGGGCAGTGTCGAGATTGAGTTCTACAGCAACGACGACCTTGACCGCTTGCTGGATTTGCTCAAACGCTAATCCGGTTTGCCGATCCATATCATCATTGATGGCTACAATCTCATTCGCCAGTCGGCGGATTTGAACCGGCTGGACAGTTTGGATCTCCAGACCGGACGAGAAGCGCTGCTGGACCTGCTGGCCGGCTACAAACGTATAAAAGCCCACAAGATAACCGTAATATTCGACGGCACCCGGGCACCGGGATTCACCCCGGATCGGGACCGGTACAAGGGCATTGCCGTGGTCTTTTCGCGACGCGGTGAAACCGCCGACCAGGTTATAAAGCGGATGGCCGCCCGGGAAAAAGAGGGTGCTCTGGTGGTCAGCTCCGACCGGGAGGTGACCGACTTTGCCCAGTCCAGCGGTGCCGCAATCATTGACTCGCCCGCGTTTGAGCAAAAATTGCAGCTGGCCGGGTATCTGGATGCCAAGGGAATGGAGACCGAGCCTGACTCCGGCTGGAAACCTACCACCCGCAAGAAAGGCCCTCGCCGCCGACTGTCGAAAAAGGCCCGGCGGAGCAAAGCCAAGATCCGGAAATTGTAAAGTGGCTGTTTTTATTGACCCTCTCAGACTGATCTGATAGTCACCCGTAAGACAGGTAGTGAGGCAGATGGTGCTTCGGCTGAAGCAAAATCTTCGTTTGCTTGCATGGCTAAGGACTCAAGATGGCATCTGTGCTTCGGGAGAGTAGTTTCGTCATATAGGCATACCTACAGCCTTTAGCCCTGAGCCCACACAACCTTTGGCATCTTTCAACGGCGCATCCGAATACCATTGGCCGTTGGCTGATGGTCAGGATGTCGAGACCTTTTAAAAATGAAAAGAATCTGCGTCATAGATGGTCAGGGGGGCGGCATCGGCAGTGCGATTATAAAACGCTTGACTGCGGCCCTTGGCGGCAGGGTTGAAATCGTCGCCTTGGGAACAAACGCGATCGCCACCGCTCAGATGCTGAAAGCCCGCGCAAACCGGGGCGCCTCCGGGGAAAATGCCATTGTCTGTACGGTACCAACGGCGGACATCATTATCGGCCCGGTGAGTATTATTATGACCAATGCCATGATGGGCGAATTGACACCGGCCATGGCCCGGGCGGTCGCGACCAGCCCGGCCCGCAAACTGCTGCTCCCGCTTTCACAGGAAAACGTCGAGATCGTGGGTCTGGCCCAGGCACCCCTGCCGCACCTCATCGATGCCCTGATAGATGAAAACCTAAAAACTATTCTTGAGTGAGGATAACCATGTGTGAAGCCAATGCCTACCTTGTTGAAGGTGAAGACAAAACCCTCGTCATGGAATCCGTCGATTCAGTAGAACCGGAAGACGACGGCCTGAAATTGATGAATATCTTCGGCGAACAGAAATTTATCAAAGCGAAGATTCACTCCCTTGCCCTGGTGGATCATAACATCTACCTCAGCCCGCTCGGGGACCTGTAAAGGGCCCCCTGCTGCTTGCGGCAAATGAAAATCATCATTGCCAAAACTGCGGGTTTCTGCATGGGGGTCCGCCGGGCCGTCGATATGGTTCTCGAGGCGCCCGGCAGCCAGCCGGAACCGATCAACACCTATGGTCCCCTGATACACAACCCCCAGGTTCTTGATCTGCTTAAAGAAAAGGGTATCAACAGCCTCGATGCAATTCCCCGGAAAGGTACCGGCACTACCCTGATCCGGGCGCATGGCGTGCCCCCGGAAGCTCAGATGAGTCTGGAAGACGCCGGGTTCAAAGTTATCAATGCCACCTGCCCGCGCGTGATTCGAGTCCAAACCATTATTCGCAAGCACACTGAGAAAGGGTATGCATCCATCATTATTGGAGACCGTGATCATCCTGAAGTTATCGGTTTGAAAGGCTATGCCGGCAGCCAAGGGCATGTGGTCAACAACCTGGCTGAACTGGCCGCCCTGCCTCCTTTCGAGCAGGCCATCATCGTCGCCCAGACAACGCAGAACATAGAATTTTACGATACCGTCAAACAGTGGGCCGCTTCCGAGCGACCCCATTACAAAGTCTATGACACAATCTGCGATTCCACGAGTAAACGCCAGGCGGAGATAACGGAACTGGCCGCTCAAGTGGATGCCATTATCGTAGTCGGCGGACACAACAGCGGCAACACGGTCCGCCTGGCGGAAATCGCCCGACAGACCGGTAAACCGACCTATCATATCGAGACGGAAGAAGAACTGGATCTCAATGCGCTGGCCAGCGCGGAAACCATCGGGATCACGGCCGGTGCGTCTACCCCGAACTGGATCATCCGCAAGATATGCCGGGTCCTGGAACTCATTCCCGTGAGCCGGCTTTCCGGCTGGAAACTGGCTTTATTCAATTTCCAGCAGGCCCTTTTATTGACCAACATCTACGTGGCGTTCGGCGCCGGCTGCCTGTGTTATGCCTGTACGCGTCTTCTGGGCGCGCCCCAGAATTTTCCCCATGTCTTGATCGCGTTTTTGTATGTCCTCTCGATGCATATCATCAACAACCTCACTGGGAAAAAATCCGATCACTACAATGACCCGCTACGTGCCCGGTTCTACGAAAGCAGCCGCCACTTGTTGGGGATGCTCGCTTTTTTAGCCGGGGGCGTCGGGCTGGCCACGGCTTATTCGCTCGGACAGGTACCGTTTGCGGTCCTGCTAGCCATGAGTGTCACCGGCCTTTCATACAACCTGAACCTGGTGCCCTCCAGCTTCAAGCAGATACGCTACCGCCGGATCAAGGACATCCCGGGCTCCAAAACTGTCCTGATTGCCGTCGCCTGGGGGGTGGTTACTGCCATTTTGCCTGCCCTGCGCCACTCGGATGAGGTATCCGCTCTGGCTACCGCAGCGGTTTTTATCTGGTCTACCTGCATGGTGTTTGTCCGGACGGCCTTCTTCGACCTACTGGACATCCAAGGGGACCGTATTGTCGGCAAAGAGACAATTCCGGTCGCCTTCGGTGAAAAACAGACCAGGGTGCTGCTGAAAGCGATGCTGATAGCCGGCGCGGGTACACTGGCCGTCGCGGGCTTGTTCCACATTGTTCCGGGGTTCGGATATTTACTTTCTCTCTGTCCGCTACTCTTCCTGCCGGCGGCGATTGCCCACCAGCAGGGTCGCATCATGCCCGGCATCCGGCTTGAATTCATCGCCGAATCTCTTTTTGTATTAACCGGCGTGCTGGCGTTTTTGTTTTCCCTGGCCGGCTAAGTGGTCGGCCGACTTCGGTGATGGAACGTTTTGAGCACTTTTTTTGTCAACCCACATTCAGTGGTTACCTTAAGCAGACAACGACTATCGCGCAGCCGGGCGATGGTACACCGCAATTGAGGGATAAATCGGATGGCGGCATTCGATTCACACATCATTCTGGTCACGTTCATACTGGCAACCGCTCTGGTCCTGTTGATATCCGAAAAGGTGGCGGTCGATAAAACTGCCATCGGAATCATGGTGGTTTTGGCACTGACGAACATATTGACCCCCACGGAAACAGTGGCCGGGTTTGCAAACCCGGCCGTTATAACCGTGGCCGCCATGTTTTTGTTAAGTCGGGGTTTGATTCGGACCGGGGCAGTCGATTTCGTGACCGCGACGGTTATGCGCTTGTCCCGAGGGAAACAGGTCTACGCCACCATCCTCATATTCATAACCGTGGCCGCAGCCTCGGCCTTCATCAATAATACCCCCGTGGTGGTCCTGTTTATTCCCATCGTGATGGCCCTGAGCTGCGAGTACAGCTTTTCCCCTTCCAAGCTGCTAATCCCCCTGTCCTATGTCTCCATCCTGGCAGGCACCTGCACGCTGATCGGCACGTCGACCAATATTATTGTCAGTGACCTGGCCGCCGCCTCCGGCTACGGGCAACTTACCATGTTCGAGCTGGGCCAGATCGGTGTCCCCATTGCCGTGGTGGGCATTATCTTTCTCCTGGTTGTCGCCCCATTGCTCATGCCAGCCCGCACCGGACCGGTGTGTGAACTAGATCACGGCAAAGACAAACGCTACATCGCCGAACTCATTGTCCCGGCCCAAAGCCCCCTGATCGCGGCAGACAATATCGCCAACGCTGCTGAAGCGGGGTATGGTTTGAGTGTAATCGAAGTATTTCGCAATGGCCGTATACTTTATCCGGACCGAAGCCCCCTTTCCGTTCAGGCGGCGGATATCCTACTGGTCAAGGGATCGGCGGAAGATCTGCTGGGCTGCTTGAAAAAAGAGGTCCTCGTATTGGCCCATGGGGAAGAGAACATGACCTTTGGCGGCGGCCTGAAGGATGACCTGATCATCGAATTGATCGTGCCGCCCGTATCCCGGCTACTACGGGCCCCGCTCCTCTCCACCGTGTTGCAACACGATCCGGATATCCGCATTATTGCCATTAGAAGCCGTCGCAGCCACTACTCTTACCGCAAAATCCAGAAGGTCCGGCTCAAGATTGGGGACGTCATTTTGATTCGCTGCCCGCGCGAGAAGTTGGCCACCATCCGTAACTCGACGGATTTCGTGATTCTGGAAGATATTCACCATGCCATGATCGATAAGGAGAAAGCCGGCATTGCCGCCAGCATCTTTGCCGGGGTGGTGACGGCTGCCAGCCTGGGGCTGGCCGATATCATGATCTGTTCACTGGCCGGGGTGCTGGCCATGGCCGTCACCCATTGTTTCAGCCTTAAGGATGCCTACCGGACCCTGCAATCCGAAGTGCTGCTTTTGATCGTCGGTACAATTGCTCTGGGCCTGGCCATGCAGAAAACAGGCGCCACGGAGCTTTACGCCCACCTTTTTTTGAATCTCTTTCAGGGACTGGACCCGGAGTATATCCTGGTGGGCATCATCACCCTCACCAGTATTTGCACCCACCTTTTAAGCAACAATGCCACTGCCGTACTGCTGCTGCCCATTGCCATTTCGACCGCCGTGGCCCTGGGTGTGAACCCCAAGCCTTTTATCGTCGGCGTCTGCTTCGGCGCCAGCGCGTGCTACGCCACCCCCATCGGTTACCAGACCAACTTGCTGGTTTACAGTCCGGGTGGGTACCGCTTCTCCGATTACGTCAAACTAGGCTTGCCGCTTAACCTGCTGGTGATCGGCCTGGCGGCGTTGCTGATTCCTCGCGTCTGGCCGTTTTAATACTACGGCTATCCCCGCGATATAACGTTAGTCCGTATTTTGAACTTTAGCGACTCCCGGCTGGTGAAAAAAATGCCGGAATTTGGAATAGGGGTAGGAAAAACCGATCGCGGCGGTTACGAATTTTTTACGGTCGTTGCACGCCAGATCATACTGGTAGGAGGCACCCATGTGGGTGTCCTGGTAGTGAAGGCCCACCTCTTTCTGCAGCAGCCGTTCCCCCCGGTTGAAGTAGGCGGGCCAGTCGTAGTGATAGACAACCGACTTACCGGCTGCCGGATCATATTCCTGGCTCAACATAATCTCTTCCTGGTAGCGCAGCAGATCCTCCATTTCACCGGTGATGTCTACTTCATGCTTGGCCAGAAAGACCCTCACGAGCCGGTAAAATTCCCGCCTGTGATCCGCAATCCACAACCAGATATAGGTCCACAGCTGCCAACCCTTGCGTTCCGGGTTGAAAGACGCCAGGAATTTGGCAATGTCCGGTTGGGTCAGGGCTCGATTAATCTGGGGCATGTCCGGGTCTGCATAGAAGTCATGGATCAGACGCTTGATCCGGGGAACCGCCTGGAGAGCGGGTTCCTCCACCGAAAGCATCCAGTCAAACAGGGCGGTATAAAAATCGTGATAGGTCAACTTACCGGTCCTGTGCAGATAAATCGCCAGAAAGCGGGTATAGCCTCCATTGTGCAGAGCCTGGGCCATCTCAGAAAAGACAAAGCAGTCCTCCCAATCGGTCAACGGCATGGTGTTGGTGGCAAACACCAGCTCTACATACTCAGTCTGGCACCCGGCATCAGCGATCCGCATGGGTTTCCGCCTGGTTTGCAGGCCATACTTTTCCCGCATGGCCGGCTGGGCCAGGGGGGCATTGGGCAGCAGTACCAATTCAAAGGTCCGAAAATCGTCGTGCATTTCAATTTCAAACAGGGTGCAGATCCCTTTGATGAAAGATTCACGGGTTTCGCGCGGCAGCCCCAGGATCAGTTCGGTATAGGTGGGAATACGATAGGCCTGGTATTTTTCTTTGGCGGATTTGTACTCCGCCAGACTGACCTTGGGACGCTTGATGGCCTCCAGCACGGTCATATCAACGCTTTGCATGGACAGTGTCGTGCCCCACAGCATGTCATGTTCGAACAGCAGGCGTGAAATTTCAAAGACGGTATGGTTTGATTTCTTCGCGAACTGGATGCGGACCCGCTGGGGGTAGCCGTATTTTTCCTTGCAGGCTGCCAGCATCCGGGCAATGTCAAGATCGCGCTCGAACAGTCCGAAATTGGAATCGGTAATGTAAATATCTTCAATCTGGTGGCTTCCGAAATAGTCAACCTCCGCCTGGACACGATCCATCTGGTGCAACCGGACTTTATTGGTCGTGCGGACGCCCCAGTCGCAGAAACAGCAGGAAAAGGGGCAGCCTCGGTTGGTTTCCCACAGCGCGATCTTATTCGCTTTATCGGCGGAAGTGAAAAACGGCGTAAAGAGTCCCTCCAGATAGGGACTGGGAACCGGCAGGTTCTTGGGCAGCTTTTCGCTTTCCGCGGTCTGGACGGTTCTGCCGTCGTGCCGGTAGCTGATCCCGGGCACCTGCCCCAGTTCCGGCTTGGCCTGCAGCAATTCTTCCAGCAGGTGGCGCACCGGAATTTCGCCCTCACCGTGCACCAGAATGTCTATCGCTGGATATTTTTCCAGATAGCCGGTGCTGTCATGGGGAATATGGGGACCGCCGCAGACAACCCGGCACTGCGGATACCGGATCTTTATCTGCCGCGCAACCTCTATCTGCTGGTTGAAGTTCCAGGCGTAGCAAGACATGAACAATAAATCCGGCTCCGTGATCTTGGCCACCAGTCTGGTGACGGGCTCTATCCGGCAGAAAGGCTCCTGCCAGGCATAGTTCTCCCGGACCGCAGGCGACAGCTCGGCATAAACGCGCAAAAGCCCGTAAGCATAGGGTACGAACTGAATCATGTTTAACGCGAGAAAATAGATTTTGCGCATCTGCGCTGCTTCCTTGTTGCGGTTCTCAGTTTTCGAGCGGTTCCTGTTCCGGCTTCTGATCGAAGGTGGGTTCGGTGCCGGCCAGGATTCGCTTCAAGTTCTCACGGTGACGGACAAATATCAACCCGGTCATCACCAGGCAGCCGGTTGCATAGACGGCACTGCCGGTAAACACGCCGACTGCGGGTACCAGCACAACCGCACCGAATAGGGACCCGACCGATACCCGCCGGATGAATTTTACGCTGAGGACAAATACAAGCAGAAATATAAGCACGGCCGGCGGAGAAATCACCAGGCAACCGCCTAGGGCCGTTGCTACCCCCTTGCCGCCGGTTTTAAACCCCAGGTACACCGGATACAGGTGGCCGGCAAAGGCGCCGACGGCCACACAGATTGTTATGGTTTCGGATAGTTGACGCGGTTCCCCGCGCAGCAGGGCCATCGCCAGCAGCACCGGCAGGGCACCTTTCAGGATATCCCCGGCCAGGGTTAGAAAACCGAGCAGTTTGCCGGCCAGGCGGCGGACATTGGTGGCGCCGATATTGCCGCTGCCCGCATTGCGAATATCGATTGAGGTAAACAGTCGGGTCAATACCAGCCCGAAAGGAATGGAGCCCAGAAGATAGGCCAGGATTACCAGTATACTGCCACCGAAGATTAGCATTGCATCACCGTATTGGGAGTCATTTGGAACGGAACTTTTGTCTCATCCCGGCATATGGTATGCTGGGGTATGGAACCCATCATCGTCCCCATAGAAGACGTCCTCGACCTGCATCTGTTTCGACCCGCCGAAATGCCGGACCTGCTGGACAACTATTTCCAGGAGTGTATCCAAGCCAATATTTTCACCGTCCGGGTTATTCATGGCAAAGGCAAGGGCATCCTCAAGAAAGGCGTGCTGGCGTTGCTCGAAAAACACCCGCTGGTGCGCTCCTTCTCCGCCGCCCCACCCGAAGCAGGCGGCTGGGGTGCCACGCTGGTCACCCTAAAGCAAAAACCGGACTCACCCGCCTGAAACCGGACTTTCCAAAGCTGACTGGCAACCAGCGGTCCGAGCCATATCCCGGGTCACCCGTTTTAATATTTCTGCGCGCGGGTATAATCGCCCCTGGCCGATTCCGGGGCAGTGTTGTGCTTCGCGGGCCCAGCGACTTTCCGCCCTCAGAATCTTGAACCAGAAAGGATAGGCCCGGCAATGCCCGGGCCTTACAGGGTAGATGCGGCACCCCTGGTCGTAGAAACGGCACCGGCCGTCGGCATATTCGCCGATGCTCAGCGCGCCCCGCCACTTTACAAGATAATCTCGCTGGAACTGCTGGTGAGGTATATCTAAATAGGCAACGATGCGATCAATCTCGTCAGCAGACACCCGAATGATTCCCGGTGCACCCGCACAGCAGGTACCGCACTGGCGGCAGGTAAACTGCGGACCGGAATCAAAAAAATAGGACCTGGACGACAGGGACGCCATACCTATCTACTCCTTTGCGGCCGGAACCGGAGCATGCGGCTGTAACGGCGCCCGTCGGGAAACGCGGGTAATTTTGGGGCGATAGGCTTCTGTTTTTTCCATGCTGCCGGCCTTCATTTTCGCCAGGCAGATGGCCGCAAAAAAGAATATAAAAGCGGTGACGGCGGCAATGATGGAAGGGTCGCGGTCCAGCAAGGGGGCCAGCACCAAATTGCCCGTAAACGCCCCGGCTAGAAGTGCCATTATCGGAACCATGTACAATAAAAATAGTGCTTTTAGTAGTGATCCGGTTTCAAATGAAATCACGACCTCATCGCCCACCCGTGCATCCTGGCGGTTGATCACCTGCACACTGTTGCGCTCTTTACCAACCGCATGGCAAGAACCCCGGGACGCACAGCCTTCACAAGCCGCGGATGGCTTGGCCTCCACCCAGGTGCCTTCCTCGCTGACAACCGTTACCGTTGCATGTTCCGTAGCCAATTTTACTCCTGTGGTACCGGTCCACCGTCAACCGCCCTGCCAGGTGGCGTGTTCACGCACAAACAGAAAAGCCCATTTTCGCTTGCCGGCCCGGTGCCTAGTGTGTGCTAAGAACAACCGCGGCCGGCAGGAAAACGGGCCCTGATGTGTAAACCGCGATATGCGGCTGTAACCATATGGACCGCACTTGCTGACAATAGGCGGCCCTACCCGGCGGCCGCCGCCTGTTCAGCTGGAATCCGGGCTTGAATTTCGGTTCCAGCCTCTCTCTTATAACAGATCAATCCGCACTGCAGGCAGCGTCCGGATTCCGCGGCAGCCGTCTCCCGGGCGAACCCCAGTTCCTGTTCCCCGATTTTTTCCATTTCCGGCCCACTGCTCAGCGGCATGATCTGGCGCGGTGCGGATACAACCTTCTCAACCGCAAACACGTTCTGAATGTCGGCTTCCGACTGTACCACGTCGGGTGCCAGTTCCGGTCCCAGATCGTACATGACCTGGTGGACCGAAGCCGCCGCCCGGCGGCCGGCACCGATAGCCTTGATGGCCGCACTGAAATCGGTCAGCTCGTCCCCGTCCGCCAACAGGCCGGTTTCATCCTTGTAAGCCGGTTTCTTGTAGGGACAGATGCCTTCCCACGCCAAAGGACCAGCGGATGTGTCTCCGGCAGCAGACTCAGTGTCGGTCTCACTTAAGGAAACGACTTTTCGGAAAATCAGTTCCGGCAAACGGCCGCTGGCCAGAAACAGCGTTCCGGCCGTCAGGGACTGCGGTGCCTCCTGAGCGGTGGTCTGATACTCAACCTGCTCAAGGTTGCGCCCCGTACCCTGCAGTCGGGTGAGCGCACCCTCGAAAACGAGCTGAATACCTTCTCGGGCGGCCAATTCCCTTTTTTCAGCGCTCACCGCAATATCGGCCGCGCTTTCCCTAAAGAGGACGGTGATGTTGGCAGCCCCCATCTGGCGACAGACAACGGCCGCATCAATGACATCGGCCGATCCGCCGTAAATGACCACATCGTCCTGCAATGCCACGGCCCCGGTTTTATGTTGGCTTTCATTGAGCAGGTCGATCAGCAGGTAGGTGCCCGGTATACTCTGCTCGGTTTTACCACCGCCGGTCCTGAGCAGTTTGCTGTCCCATCCACCGGCAGCGAGAAAAACGGCTTCGTAACCTTCGCGCAGCAAGTCATCCAGGGTGAAGTCCTTGCCCAGGGTCTGGCCGGTCTTGGCCGCAACGCCCAGTTCAAGCACCCCCTGGATGTCCCAATCCAGGATATCCATGGAGAGGCGATAGCGGGAAATGGCGCTGCGCAGTAAACCGCCGAGGTGGTCGGTGGCTTCATATACGGTCGGGGCATGTCCCAGGCGAGCCGTGAAAAAAGCCACCGAAAGTCCCTGGACGCCGCCCCCCACGACCGCTACCTTGCGGCCGGTGGCCGGGGCACAAAAGGGCTGAACCCGTTCACCGCTCTTGCGCTCATAATCGGCGGCATACCGCTTGAGGAAATTGATCGCCACCGGTTCATCTACGTACTTGCGCCGGCATTCCTCTTCGCAGGGCCGTGGACAGATGCGTCCGATCACCGTCGGGAAAGGATTGCGTTCTTTGATCACCTGCACGGACCGGCGGTAATCCCCCAGAGAGATCTGCCGGATGTACTCACAAATGTTGATACCAGCCGGGCAGGCCCGCTGGCAAGGAGTGGTACAATCATCGGTCGTATATTCGCGCAGTATTCTGCGAGTCACGGAAGAGAGTTTGATGATATGCTTCGGGCATACCCGCTCACAGGTACCGCAGCCGGTGCACAGCTTCTCATTGACCACCGGCAGGCCCTCCGGGCCCATGACAATGGCGTTGAAGGGGCAGGCCACGGCGCAAGTGCCCAGGCCCAGGCATCCAATGGTGCACACTTTCATGCCGCCGCTCAGCAGGGCGGCACCCCGGCAATCAGAGATCCCGTCGTAATTGAATTTGGTATCCGCCTCGGCAACACCGTAGGTACAATCCGGCAGTGCAATATCGGGCTCCTTGGCCTCGATGGCTACACCCAGGATAGCGGCAATGGCTTCGGCCGTGTCCGGGCCGGCCGCCACGCATGAATTGGGGGCCGCTTGCCCCTTGACGATGGCCTCGGCATTGGCAGTGCAGCCCGGCAGCCCGCAACCGCCGCAATTGGCACCGGGCAGCGCATCATCAACAGCCAGGATTTGAGGGTCCACGTAAACGTAGAAAACCTTTGAAGCCAGGGCTAGGCAAATACCGACCGCAACCCCGAGTCCACCCAAAATGAAAACCGCTTGTAGCATGTTCAATTCTCCAGTTAAAAAATCTCTGATTGTTAGAAGCTATCTTAAATAACGGATTATGACTTTTAAAATATTGCGTCAAACTTACATTTTTCGAAACAGGTCATGCATTTAATGCACTTTTCTTTATCGATGCGGGCCGGCTGCTTCTTCTCCCAGGCAATGGCCTCGGTCGGGCAGGCCTTGAAGCACAGGCCGCACTTCTTACAGGCATCTTCATCAACCCAAAACTCCAACAGCTCGATGCAGCGCTTGGCCGGACAGCGCCTTTCGTTAATATGCGCGTCAAACTCCTCCCGGAAGTAGCGCAGGGTGGAGAGCACCGGGTTGGGAGCCGTCTGTCCGAGACCGCACAATGCGGTGCTGCGAATGACATCGGACAGGGATTCCAGGGCATCGATATCACTCGTGGTGCCGTGACCGTCGCAAATCTTCTCCAGGATCTGCAGCAGCCGGCGCGTACCTTCCCGACAGGGGGTGCACTTGCCGCAGGATTCATCCTGGATGAATTCCATGAAGAAGCGCGCCATGTCCACCATACAGGTGTTCTCGTCCATCACGATGACCCCGCCGGATCCCATGATGGCGCCGACCTTGGCAATCTCTTCGTAGTCTACCGGCGTATCGATGTATTCTTCCGGCACGCATCCGCCGGAGGGCCCGCCCAGTTGAACCGCCTTGAATTTCTTCTTGCCCGGAATGCCGCCGCCGACATCGTAAATGATGTTACGCAACGTGGTCCCCATGGGGACTTCCAGCAGTCCGATATTGTTGACATCCCCGGACAGGGCGAACACTTTGGTGCCTTTACTTGTCTCAGTACCCACATCGGCGTACCACTGGCCGCCGTTCAAGATGATCTGGGGAATGTTGGCCAGGGTTTCCACATTGTTCAAGATGGTAGGTTTTTCCCAAAGGCCCTTGTGAGCGGGAAACGGCGGCCGTGGTCGTGGCATTCCCCGGCGACCCTCGATCGAGCGCATGAGGGCGGTTTCTTCACCGCACACAAAAGCGCCGGCCCCCTGGTAAATCTCAACTGAAAAATCGAATCCGGAACCCAGGATGTCGGTTCCCAGCAGGCCACAGGCCGTGGCCTGGTCGATGGCAATCTGCAGCCGTTTGATGGCCAGGGGATATTCGGTCCGAGCGTAGACATACCCCATGTGGGCATTGATGGCCCGGGCTGCGATAATCATGCCTTCGATCACGGCGTGTGGATCGGCTTCCAGGATACTGCGGTCCATGAACGCCCCCGGGTCGCCCTCATCCGCGTTGCACAACACGTATTTCACCTTTCCGGGACTGGCCTTCGCAAAGGCCCATTTCATACCGGTGGGAAACCCGGCCCCGCCCCGGCCACGCATGCCGGAAATCTTGACCTGTTCAACAATATCGTCCGGCGCTATGTCCAGCAGGGCCTTGGCCACACCCTGATAACCGTCCCGTCCGATATAGTCGTCAATGGATTCGGGATCGATAATGCCCTTGTTGCGCAACGCACGGGGCATCTGGTTCGCAAAAAAGGGAATGTCGTCCTGTATGGGAATGCGCTTTTTGGTGACCGGGTTCTTGTAGAGCAGCTTTTTCACCTGATTGTTGTTGATCAGGTGTTCTTCAACAAGTTCCGGTACATCCTCCGATTTGATCTTCTGGTAAAAAACCCCATCCGGCTGAATGACCATAAGGGGCCCCATGGCGCAGAACCCGTTGCAACCGGTTTCGATCACCTGGGCCTTTTCCTGCAGCCCCTTGGCCGCCAGTTCATTTTCAAGAGTCTCTTTAAGCGCAATGCTACCCGTGGCATGACACCCGGTACCGCCGCATATCAAAAGCTTTTTGACGGTTGTGTCGGTCAGCCGCTGCTTTTCCCGGGCCTGTTTCTCTGCAAGTGTTTCCCTGGTCAATCTCTGCATCAGATCTCCTCATTCCGGAAGCTGTCCCCGCGTTGGCCGGGGTCCCAATCAACTCGTCTGCTGCGAATCACCATGATCCATCCATCCCGCGCAAACCGTTCATATAAAGCCGCCCGCAAGCAACAAAGAGAGAATACTTCGTGGTCATAACGGGGAGGGAATAGGATTTGGCCAGTTCCAGCACACTGGCACTGGGCTCTTTCCCTCGGACGAAGACAATCACGGTCACACCGGCAATTTTGGCAGTCCGCAGCACCTTTTCGGTGGTCAAACCCGTCAGCAGGGCGCTGCCTTCAGCTACCGCCGAGAGGACATCGTCCATCAAGTCCGCCCCGCCGCCGGCCGCCACCGTTTTGGAGAGGTGCTCTTCGCCCGTTAAGACGGCGGCTTTCAGTATCTCCTGGATTTCAGATAGTTTCATGAGAAACCGTCGCTTTCATAACCCGTGGGGGCAATCAAGCGAATCCCTCCGGGTTATCGTTTACTCGTACTTGTCCAATATATCGATTATCTTTTCTGCGCTGATATCTCCATGGGTATCGCTGCCGATAACCATCACCGGCGCCAGGCCGCAGGCGCCCAGACAGCGCACGCCTTCCAGGGAAAACCGGCGGTCTTCGGAGGTTTCCCCCTCTGCTACCTGGTATGTATTGGTTATACGTGCCATCACCTCTTTGACCCCTTTTACGTAGCAGGCCGTTCCCAGGCACATCCGCACTGTGTGGCGGCCTTTGGGTTTCATTGAAAAGAGGGAATAGAAGGAGGCGATCCCGAAGACCTCACTGACCGGAAGATTCATGTTCACGCTGATGTAGTCAATCAGTTCGATCGGCAGGTAGCCGACAATGTCCTGGCATTCGCGTAAAACGGTAATAATGGAACCAGGTTTGCCTCGGTTGGCTGCAATCACCGCATCAATGGCCGTCCACATGCTCTCTTCAATATCCGGATGTTCCCGTCTAGCTTTGATACCCATTGTTAACCACCTGTTATTAATATCAAATAGAGATCAGAACCACTAAAATTCTATAAAAACATAACGTGGTAGTTTTTCACACAAATGCACCCTTGTCAATGGGTTCATGCCCCCTGCCGGACCAAAATTCCTTAAAATATTTTTTTTGCCAAGCAGGGGTTATTTCTGATAAAATCAGGTCAATTATAACCCAACAGATCCAGCCGAAAAATGACCGCAAAACCCATGAATGGTGACCGCGCAGCCGTAACGAAATCGGTTGAATATCTAAAAGACCGGATAGGTGTCCAACCAACCATCGGCTTTTTTTCGGGAACCGGTCTCAATGCAGCCGTTTCTTTCTTCGACCCGGTCATTACGTTGGACTACCGCCAAATCCCCAACTTTCCACAAACTACTGTGACCAGTCACGGCGGGCAGATGCTTTGCGGACAGGTCCACGGAAAGAACATAGTGGCTTTGAATGGCCGCTTTCACCTCTATGAAGGGTACCGGCCTCAGGAAGTTGTGTTTCCGGTCCGGGTCCTACGGGCACTGGGGGTCGAAACGCTCATCCTGACCAATGCGGCCGGAGGCATTGCCCCTTTCCTGACCAGCGGGGATATTATGGTGATTGCCGACCACATCAACCTGACGGGGGAAAACCCGCTGGTCGGTCCCAACGAAAACGATTGGGGCCTGCGCTTTCCGGCTATGACCGCCGCATACGACCCCGAACTGGGCCGGTTGGCGATGGATGCAGGCGCAGGACTGGGTGTTAGCTTGAAATCAGGCGTGTATGCTGGATTGAAAGGTCCCAGTCTGGAAACACCATCTGAAATCAGGTTCTTAAGGACAATCGGCGCCGATGCGGTGGGATTCTCGACAGTACAAGAGGTGATCGCCGCCGTGCACGCGGGAATGCGCGTTTTGGGACTTTCGATCATTACCAACATAAATAATCCCGACCAGCCCGAACCCGCCACTCTGGAAGAAGTTCTCCATGTTGCCGGAATGATCACGCCCCGTCTCATCGAGGTTGTGGACCACGTTATTTCCAACCTGGAGTCGGCGGCATGATCCCGGGTCAACTCCCCAGCCACATGTCGGCCGTTGTGTTCGATGCCGGTCTGAAATTCATACCGGCATATCCGGTACCGGTGCCGCCCCCGGGGTGGTCATTAATCCGAACCCTGGCAGCCGGCATCTGCCGAACCGATTTAGAAATCGTCAAGGGCTACATGGGGTTTTCCGGTATTCTCGGCCACGAGTTCGTGGGAGAGGTGTGCGCATGTGACCAGTCGGATTGGATCGGCCGGCGGGTCACCGGTGAAATCAATGCTGCCTGTGGCTATTGCCGGTTTTGCAGAGAGGGAATGGGACGGCACTGCCCCGAGCGATCCGTACTGGGCATCCTGAACCTGGACGGCTGTATGGCCGGGTATTGCATGCTGCCTACAGCCAATCTGCACCCGATACCCAAGGGGATGTCCACGGAACGGGCCGTTTTTATCGAACCGCTCTCCGCGGCCTGCGAGATCCTCGATCAAGTTCGGCTGGATGGAACCGAAAAGATAGCCGTGCTCGGTGACGGCCGTCTGGGCATTCTATGCGCCTGGGTCCTGGCTTCCGCTGCGGGCGATGTCACCCTGGTTGGCCGCCATCCCACAAAGCTGCGGGCCGCTCGCTGGCGCAGCCTGCAGACCACCACTCGACTTTCCGATGCCACCGGGGCCGACCTGGTGGTGGAGGCCACCGGGAAACCCCGGGGGATGCTGGATGCCATGAAGATCTGCAGGCCGCGGGGCATTATTGTGCTAAAATCCACCCTGGCTTCCCAGGGCGAGTTGAATCTGGCCCCGGTGGTCATCAATGAAATTACCGTTATCGGCTCGCGCTGCGGGCTTTTCAAGGCAGGCATCTCCCAACTAGAGCAACATCCGGACTTGCCGATCGATAGACTGATTACCGCGACCTATCCCCTGGAAAGTGCCTTGGAGGCCTTTGAAAGGGCCTGCTCATCCGACGTTCTCAAAATTCTGCTGGAGACTAGGTGAAACCATGACCCGCGACCACTATGATCTGATCATCCACAACGGCACAGCCGTAACCGTTAATGAACGCTTCGATGTTATCGAAGAGGCCCTGATTGGTGTTCAAAATGGCACCATTGCCACCATTACGGCACGGCGGGAGGACGCCGCCCTGCCAAATGCCGCGGCCGCCATCGACGCTAAGGGTGGTATTATCATGCCCGGCCTGGTAAACACCCACACCCACCTGCCGATGACCCTGTTTCGCGGCCTGGCGGATGATCTACCGCTCGACGTCTGGCTGAACGAGCATATGTTTCCAGTGGAGAGCCAATTTATCACCCCGGAAAACGTAAAATGGGGAACGCGGCTGGCCTGCCTGGAGATGCTCCTTTCCGGCACGACGACCTGCTGCGGCGGATACTTTCATGAGGACAGCGTCGCTGCCGCCGTGGCCGAGGCAGGCCTGAGGGGCGTTCTCGCCCAAGGCGTGATTGATTTTCCGGCCCCCGGTGTGCCGGACCCGGCCATGAACGTAAACCATGCCGACACATATGTGGATCAATGGCAGGGGCGGGAAGCAAACATCACCCCCTCCATCTTCTGCCACTCTCCCTATACGTGCAGCGGGGACACGCTAAAGGCAGCCAAGGCGGCTGCCCGCGAGAGAGACATCCTCTTACAAATTCATGTGGCCGAGACCGAGGCGGAACGCAGTGCCAGCCTGAAAGAACACGGGCTCACACCGGTGCAATATCTGGAGGGTCTCGGAATCCTGGATGAAAACACTCTGGTGGTACACGCTGTCTGGACCGATGCGCAAGATATCGACATCATGCGGACGCGCCAGGTGAAGATATCCCATAATGCCGAAAGCAATATGAAACTGGCCGCGGGGATTGCACCGGTGCCGGATTTTATCGCCGCCGGCATAACGGTGGGCCTGGGAACCGATGGTTGTGCATCCAACAATGATCTGGATCTGTTCACCGAAATGGATGCCGCCGCCAAAATTCACAAGGCGGTCACCCGGGATCCGACAACGCTGGATGCGGCCACGGTCTTGAAAATGGCCACCCGGGATGGGGCCCGGGCCATCGGGCTGGGGAATGTGATCGGCAGTCTCGAACCCGGCAAACAGGCCGATCTCATCGTGGTAGACACCGCCAGCCCGCACCTGGTACCGTTATATGCGCCCCACTCACACATCGTCTACACCATGCGCGGCGCCGATGTGACCACGGTTGTCGTCGGTGGGAAGGTGCTGGTAGAGAATCGTGAACCGGTTACGCTCGACCAAGAAAGAATTATGGCCCGGGTAGGGGAAATTGCAGAACAAATAAAAGTGAAGTGATGCGCCTCCCGCATGGCAGGGGGCATCCGGGGCCCCCTCAAAGGGGGCTTACGATTTAAATGGTTTTCAACATCGCCTTTAAGATGCGACCCACCATTGAAAAATCAGATGGCGGGAAGTCCAGCTCCGCAGGGCAGCCCGCAGGGCCGCGTCTTATGGGCTTTCTTTTGGTTCGTTTTCTTTCAGGCGAAAGAAAATGAACGAAATGTTTCAAAAGATTATATGCCTTGCAGGCTCTGCTGGAGCAACGATTTGAACCGCTTGTTTCTCACCGGATCGGTAGAACCTCTCCGTGCCCTCCACCAGAGGCGGATGGTTTAGATCGAAACTAAATATGAACCCCTACTCCCCCTCAAACTCTGTAAGGGTAAAAATGGGATATTGCGCGATCTTCTCCTTGCCGTTCAGGTCGGGGAGTTCAACAATAAAAGCGCACTCCAGAATCTCTCCGCCCAAGGATTCGACCAACTGGGTAGCCGCATAGACCGTTCCGCCGGTAGCGATCAGGTCGTCTACGATCAAACATTTTTCCCCCTTGGTAATGCCATTTTCACTGATCTCGACCGTAGCGGTCCCGTATTCCAGGGCGTAGTCCTGGCTGATGGTCTCGGGGGGCAGCTTGCCTTTTTTGCGAATAGGCACAAAGCCAACGTTGAGCTGGTAGGCCAGCACCGCTCCAAATATGAAACCCCGGGCATCAATCCCCACCACTTTGTCGATCTCCATATCTTTGTAACGCTCGTAGAACTGGTCACAGGTTTCCCGGAAAGCAGCCGGATCCTGCATCAGGGTCGTAATATCTCTAAACATTACACCTTCAATGGGCCAGTGGGGTACGGTACGGATTGTGTCTTTGATGTTCACTTCAGCGCTCCTTATTTAATTTTAGGGATCACGTTGATCAGTAAATTCTTGACCTTGCTGGCATTCTCATTGAATACGGCCAGGATCTCCTCCCAGGTCACCGCCGCCTCATCCTCCTTCCAGCAATCGTAATCGGTCGACATGGCCACCACAGCATACGGAATGGCGGCCTCAGTGGCCAGAGCCGCCTCGGTGGCCACCGACATATTGATGACATCTCCGCCCAAGGTTCGGAACATATGCGACTCCGCCTTGGTTGAAAACCGGGGACCCTCGATCGTCACCATGGTGCCCCCGTTGTGCACCCGGTAGGCCAATTCCCCGGCGGTTTCACATAGCACCTTGCGCAAATCAGCATTGAACGGTTCGGCCATGGCCGTGTGACCGGCGCCATTTTCAAATGAATCGAAAAAGGTTGCCTGACGGTGCTTGGTGAAATCAATAAACTGGTCTACGATCACGAAATCGCCGCGCTCTATGCGGGTCCGCAGGCTTCCGCAGGCGCTCGTGGCCAGGATGTGCGACACCCCCTGGTCCTTGAGGGCCTGAATGTTGGCGCGGTAGTTTACCTGGGTGGGGCTGAATTGATGCCGGCGGCCGTGCCGGGCCAGTATGACGACCTCGACCTGGCCGAGCTTTCCCAGGGTCAATGGTGAAGACGGGCTGCCAAACGCGGTTTCCGCGTCTATTTCCCGGGGATCCTTTAGAAGGCGGGGGTCGTCCAGGCCGGAACCGCCAATAATTCCAATCTTGGGCATGTGATGGGCTCCCTTTTCCTGAAATTTTGAGTTAAACTACTTAAAATCAGATAATGTGCATATCGAACTTTCAGTCGTTTGTAAATCATCGGCTCTATCCGCCCCAACTTTGCTGGCAATGAAGACATTTTTGAGATATCCTCCAGTTTGCCTCCGCCGATATCATACTTATAGTCTCACAATAGCAATTGAACCCCTTACACATCAGACCGACCCTAGCCTTGGGCCGGAAGGCACGGGTCAGGAGCTGACGATCTATTAAAATCATAACTTTCCAGGAGGTGGGAAATGAGCAGCGATCTTCTATTTTCAACATTTCAGCTTAAACAACATACTTTGAAAAATCGCATCGGGGTTGCCCCCATGACGCGGATGTCCTCCCAGCAGGATTCAGTCCCGCGGCAGGACGTCCTGGATTTTCTGGTCCGGCGCGCCGAAAACGGTGCCGCCGTAGTCTACACGGAAGCGATTGTGACCGACTATGAAAGCGCCCAGGGATATCCCGGACAGGCCAGAATCCTCACCCAAAGACAGGTAGACACTTGGCGACCGGTTGTTGACAAGATCAAAGCCGGCGGCGCCCTGGCTATTATGCAGATCTTTCACTGCGGTCGCATGGGATGGCCGGAAGTCAATCCAGCCGGCCGCATCATCGCCCCCAGTGCGGTGCCCCCGGCCCAGGATAATCCCCTCACCGGCGAACCCTATCCTGTGCCGGATGAAATGAGTTTGTTTGACATCGATCAGGTCATCAACGGATTCGTGCGGACTGCCCAGGGTGCGGTGGAGGCCGGTTTTGACGGTATCGAGATCCATGGCGCCCATGGGTATCTGATCAACCAGTTTCTCTCGGCCTATTCAAACCGGCGGACAGACGGATACGGCGGCAGCCCGGAAAACCGCTACCGGTTTGCCCATGAAGTGATCCAGGCGGTCGATACGGTGATTCCGGAAGATACCCTCCTGCTATTCCGGATTTCCAATTGGGGGGTGGCCGATATGGAGGTGTCCCTGTTTGCCGACCAGAAAGAATACCAGGCGATCATCGCGCTGCTCGCAAAAGAGCCCCTGGATGCAATCTCCGTGTCCACATATCGATTTGGCGATGAGGCTTTCGGCAGTGGCAAAAACATGGCCGCCCTGACCCGGGAGGTCACCTCTTTGCCGCTTTTTATCTGCGGCCAGATCCATGACCGGGCCAGTGCGGAGGCGGCCCTGGAAGACGCCGATCTGGTTTTGAGTGCCAAGTCCATCTTGCTGAATCCAAATTGGGTAGCAGACGTCAAAGACGGCAAGTCACTGCCGTTGCACAGTTCCGAGGATGCAAACGTAGCTTACACAGAAGAGCCACTACCTTAAAAACCAAAACGCCCGATCCGCCTTTGTGGCGGGATCGGGCGTTGTCCACTTATTCGAGTCCCTGCTTGAGTGCCCCCCGGTTGCCTTAAATCATGACTACTCTTCCGGCTTGATGGGGCTATTGACCTCATCGCCTTCTACCGGATCACTTAGAAGTCCATCCTGGTCTTCCACGATAATCCGGTAGCGATAGGTCGTCTCCGGCCGGAGGGCGGAGTCTTTGTAGCTCAGCTGGGACGGCCCCAGGGCCTTGAGTTTAGACCAGCCACCTCCGTTCTTACTCAGGTACAACTGGTAAGCTTTGACATCCGGTTCCGGGTTCTGCTCCCATTTTACCAGGATGTGATCTGCGCCGGCTGCCGTCGTGAGTCCCTTGACCTTAACCGGGCGGAATTTGGTGGTGGCTTTGACCACCGGCGAAACCGCCCCGTCCGCTTTGAATAGATTGTAGCTTTCTATGGCGTAATAGTACGTGGTGCCGTCCGCCAGTTTGTTGAAACCGGGGCCTTTATCATGATAGGCATTCTTGGCCTGACCGCGCACATAACCGATTTTTTTCAGGCGATCGGGATCGGTACCGCTGTAGATATTATACCCGCCCACATCTTTGTCTTCTACCGGCTCCCAGGTCAGCTCGACCGATTTGACCATGTTGCCGCGCGCATTCAGGTTGGCAGGGTACGGCGGCAGGTCCTTGGTCTTGGCCTTGATGACGTTGGAGGGCCCGGTTTCGCCCTTCTGGCTGTCATAGGCGGTCAGGTGATACTGGTACACCTTGCCGTCAATGAGCTTGCCTTTTTTGTCGACATAGCTGGTCTTATCCGGCCGGCTGTTATAGCCGATACGCTCCCATTCGTCACTGCTGTTCTTACGGTAGATGCGGTAACCGCTCACGCTTTCCATGGACTGCCAGGAAAAGCGGTTTTCCCGAAGCATGTTGTCCTTTTCAAGCTCGAGGATTGGCCGCTTGACAGTGGCTATTTTCAGCGGTTCGGACAGGGAACTCTCGATTTTCTTTTTGTCCACGCTGGACAGGCCGTACACATAGGTCTTCCCGTCCTCGAGATTCTTCTGGTCTTCAACTTCAAAGGCTATATTGGCACCTGAAGCCCGTTTGGCCTTGACGGTCTGCATCAATTGCCAGTCGCCGACCGGTCCAGTCTTCCGATACAGGTTGTAGGCTACAATCTTGAACTTGCCCTGATTGTTCTTCAGGGACGGCACGAATTTGATGCGGGTTCGCTGGATAAAGCCTTCTGCGCCCATAACCAGCGGCGGATGGGGCTGCTCGACACCCGCGCCCAGGGCCTTGGCCGTCAGGTCGCTTTTGACTTCGCGTCCCGTGCCATCCAGGATGCCCACCTTGTAATGGTAGACCAACCCTTTGTTGACGGTGCTGTCCATATAGCGGGGCTGATCGGTCTTGCCCAAGAACTGGTAGGGCCCTGATAGATTGGAAGCCCGGTACACATGGTAACCGACCGATGGTTGCGTAGGATCGGCGGCCCAGGTAACTTCCACCTGTTTGCCGGTTGCCACCGCTCTGAGGTCACTGATGGAAAGTTCTTCCGGGGCCAAACCCGATGCTTCCAGCGTAATCGCGTACTGGTCACGATTTACGATGGTGTCGGTCAGGTCCTGGGCAAAATCGGGAACTTTGGCGGCAATGGCTTCCCGGCTGGCAAACTTGCGCTTCCAGGTTTTCATAACATCTTGCTTCTGGACATCCATGAGCTTCAACTCAGCCCGAATGGAAGGACCCTTCTTGGTAACCTGACCGAACAAGATGAAATTGATGCCCAGCACCTTCCCAGCCTCGGCCACCACAGCCGGGTCGTTGCTCTGGACCAGACCGGCGTCGAACAGGGCATCCTCCATGGCCCGACGTGGCATGATCTCGATTTTCTTCTCCTGCTCCAATGTCTGAATCAGGACCCCAAGAATCTCGCCGTTGTACCCCATTGCTTCCATATTCGTCGGCGTCAGGTTGAAAATCGCCAGGGAGTCCTGACCTTGGCCGGCCGCCGGCGCGGCGGCCAGTACCAGGCCCAGGAAGACCAGTACCGGCAGTTTCATTCGCCTGAAGGGACTTCGCATGTTACTCCTCGAGATTCAGTCTGTGCTGAAGGAAGATATCATAGAGATTGTCAAGCGCAGATCTAGTCAGCGGCGATCCTTCGATCCGTTTCAACTTCTCGTCAAAGATCGCGTTTACGAAATTCTCGGCCGCACTCAGGGTATCCCGGCGACGGAGAAAGTTCTCACCCTTCTTGAAATAGGTTTGCTCAAGATTCTGCAAGGACCGCAAGGCCTCCTTGCCGAGTTCCGCGACGACCTGATCGGTCATTTTCTGCAACAGCTCCGTATCGGTAGGCATCTCCAGCGGATCGAATTTCACGTTGGCCTCGGCCAGACCGGCGCTGGACTCGTCTTCGGCCACCTCTTTCCGTTCGATGGTTTTAACCTGGATATTCTCGCCGGTGGCCACATCGACAATCCGAAAAGAGAGCTGCACAAATCCGATCTTTTTGTGATTGGAAACCCGATAGTCCTTTTCGGCAATTTCGGGTTGCATAATCTTGGCGGGCGGAGCCGCAGCCAGCTGTTCCGGTGTCGGTTTGGGATTTCGGGCGACCCAATTCAGATACTCGATATTATCGGTAATTTTGGTGCCCACCTGGTAACGCACCGTCTTGGTGCCTTCCCCGGAGGTAGAATCCACCTTAAATAGCAGCACGCTGCCCATGATGGCGACGTCGATGCCGTATACCCGGCCCATCTCCTTGGCTGAATTGGCGGAGACGACGCCGATCTGGCCGAGTTTCATCTCTTCCAGGATCGACTTGAGGTTTTCCCTTTCCAAGATCTTGATGTCACCGCTGGCATTTTTAAATAGGTAGGTAATCAGGTTGTTGGCAACGATAACCCCCGCATCCGCGTTATCCGAGGGGCTGTTGAAGTCGAATACGGCGATCGACTTTTTGACCCGCGCCTTGATCTTGTCTTCCATGGCCTGAGACAGGTAGAAGATGTCCGGGTAGTTGCGGTTGATCTCCCGCAGCTTCATATACCAGTACCAGGCGCTGCCGAACTGTTCTTTCTCGGTAAACTGGCTGGCCACTAGCGCCGCCCGGGCGGAGAGGTCCTTGCGCAGGCTGCTCAATTGGTAATTGTTGGGATCGGTGGCGTACTTGACAGCTAGTTTGTAGGAATCGAAGGCTTTTAAGAGCCATCCAGTATCCATCAACTGGCGGGCATCTTGGATGTAGTACTGCCCGGCCTTGGCATATACCTGCTTTACCAGCATCTTCAGCTTTTTATTGCCGGGCTGGTATTCAAGGGCCTTGTTATAAGAGAATACGGCCGTGTCCCACTCTTTCTTGGTAATGGCCGCACCGCCCTTCTTGATAAAATAGTTCATGTTGTCCCGCTGGTTGGCCACGGCCTCCATCTTGCGGGCCCCTGTGTGATCGGGTTTCAGCGACAAGGCCTTGCGCAGCAGGGATTTGGCCCCCTTGTAGTCATCTTTCTCGAAAAGCTCCTTGGCTTCGGCGTAATAGGCTTCCGATCCCTGGGAAGCGGTCTGGGTCATCAGCTGATAGGAATTTTCATAGTTGGGAAACCGGGCCTGAATCTGCTGAAAGTTGAAATAGGCTTTGACCCATTCCTCACTCTCCATGAAATCCTTGGCCTGGGAGTACAATTTTTCAACTTCACCAACAAGACTGCTTTCCGCTCCGTTGACTTTAGCGGCAAAGCCTTGAACCACCGGGCTGGCGGCATCGACTTTTTCCGCCTTGGCCAGGGTAGCCTTGGCTCTGTTGATGTTGGACATGGTGCGGGAATCGGCGTAACCAAGTTCCTTGGTACCCGCATCTACATATTGTTTGACGAGGATGGCTTTAATCTCGGCCAGGGACTGTTTGTATTCCTTGTTGTTGGGCTCTTGGGCGATGGCTTCTTCGATGTAAGCGATCGCGTCTTCATACTTACCAGCCTGGCTAAGCTGCATCCCTGTGTCATACTGCTTCTTGCCGGCGGTACAGGCGGCAATGAAGGCTGCCATGATAATCATCAGCCCGGCGTAATAGAGTACCCTGTTTTTCATGTTGTCCTCCCAAATTGAAACGGCTTCGATTTAAAGCATTAAATTATGGTGCACACTGATAGTTATTCTTTTTTGTTGGCGGTAATGACGATCCGGTTCCCCTGGATGCTTTCCAGGGTAGAGTCGAAATACTTGCGGCGAAAATATTCCATCTGCAGTTCGGTGACCAAATGCTCCGGCCAGCCGTTGTACTGGATGCTAAATTCGGCTTTTTCCTTTTTGAAACTGAGCAACTGCACATCGACCATGCCGCTGGCATCGGATTTCAAAATGGCGCCGACCTCTTCGGCTTCGGCGTGGGAGGTAATATTCTGGACCACCAGGTCAATCTGCCGTTGGCTGTAAAGCTCCTTTTCCCAGGTCTTGGTCAGTTGCCGCCGAAGCGTCTTCCAGACGCTGTCCACGCATTGTTTGGCGCCTTTATCGAGCACTTTGAGCTTGTTGGACCCGGGCAAGGATTTTACAGCACTGGCCGTGGCCAGGATTTCCCCCTGACCGGGCCTGAGTACATCGGTGCGCAGGCTGATTTCATGCAATGTAAGGTTTACGCCCTGGTAGGTGGACTGACTGCTGGCAATTTCCAGCCCGAGCCTAAGGATCAGCCCCATTCCGGATGTATCGGCCGCTGCGGCATCGAACACGCGAAACCCCTCTGATTTCAAGCGGCGTCCCAGGCGGCTGGCTGTTTTACGGGCCACGGGCACATAGGCTTTATCGAGATCGGAATCCACTAGGATGCTGACCCGGGGATTCTTTTGCCAGCCCAGGATTTTTTTAAATCGGTCGAGGTCATTTACCAGGGCGGCAATTTCCACCTCCGCGCTGATCTCCACCTCATAGGTACCCAGGTCGGTTTTCTGTTCGCTGACTATTTCCATGTTTTTCAGGTAGCCCGTGGCATGGCTGAAAACCTGGTCACGACTCACTTGAAAATTCTCTATGACCGTTCTTGATTCGATGCGGGTTCCCACAGCCTGCTCGATGGCTGCTCTTTTGGCCTCATCCAGCGCTTTTTCCCGGGCAATGGCCACCCGGCCTTCCTCGAAAAAACTGACCCCTGTTGCAGTAACCTTCTCTCCGGCCGAAACGAGAACCGGCAGCACCAGTAACAAGCATAACAGCGTAGCAACTCTTTTCATTGGCATCCCCATCGTTGATGATTGCCCGGGCAAGAAGGCAGGCAACTATTTTGGAAAGCAGACTATTTCAAATAATCCCGTATTTTATATCAGACCCGTGATGACATCCGTATAGAATAAAGTTTCGGCCTGTTGGTGTCAAGATTGAAACGCGCCGGATTGGGACCGGCAAACCCTTTGCGCTATGTTTTCCGGCCAGCTCCTGACAGGCCAACAAATCTCAATGGAATATATATACAGGCAGTTATAGTATGCGCCGCGCACCACCCGTAATCTGCATACCCGTTACGCCCGCTGGGCCGGAGCCTCCGGTGCGGGGCGCATCCCCACAGGCTGCCTCAGGTGGCCGGTTTATCCTCATCTGCGGAAGCATCGGCCAGGTCGCCTTTGGCCGCTTTTGCAACCGTCGCATAGATGGACCGAAAGGTATCATGAAAACCGGTGGGCGAGACACGCCCGGTCTCAATGAACTTAACGACTATTTCCTTGGTTGCCCGCAGAATCTGTTCGTCAATAGACCCCATCAGCTGACCTCCATAGAGATTTTTACAATGAAATTGGAACGTTAACAGGTATACCCTCTTATGTCAATACCAGTGGCCCGATTCGGCGGGAAAAGACCGGCACCGGGAATTGATCGTTTGACAGATGCCCGATATTTCTCTATGAACAGGAAGTTTTCGATACCATTCATTTAATCGTTACCCTGGGGAGAGCGGGTCCGGATGGAGAGAATACAGATGGCGGGTGTACGTTTTGGGGCAGGCATTCTGATGGCTGGCATGCTGGTCGTGTTTATGCTGGCCGGTTGCGCTAGATTTGATGACCGCAATCCGCGCCCACCCAAATTGACTTTGCCGGAATTTTCAGACGGCGGTCTGGTCAATAAGGTGGCCCTTTCCCTGTTCGACAATCGCACCCAACTGCGCTTCGAAGAGGTGGAACAGTCATTCTACAAGCCTTTCAATCAACTGATAAAAGACGGGTGCCAGGACCTGCTCCTTTCCACCCCGTATGACCCCAACTTCCCGGAGGCCCTGGTAGATGCCACGCTAGTACCCGAGCGGGGCGCTCTCAATAATATGGTCATTGCCCAAACTGGCCGGCTGCTGGGACTGGGTGCCGTGATTACTGGCCGGCTGGCCAATATCAGTGGCTTTGAAAGGGAAAAGGGGTTCTGGCTGTTCAAGGAAAACCAGCACTATGAGCGGATCATGATCCAGGTGGATATGTACGCCATGGAGACTGGTGCCAAAATTTTGAGCGAAGCTTATTCGCAGGAAGTCGAAATCAGCGACGCTGAATATCAGGCCCTGGTTGAGGGCTCCGTGGAGAATTCGCCCGAGGCTATAGAAGCGTTCCAGGAAATCGCGGAGGATATCGCGGAGGATGTATGTGACATTCTCGACGATATGCCCTGGATCGGGTTTGTCACCCGGGTTGAAAAGAACATCGTGACCCTCTCATCCGGGGCCGATGCAGGACTCGTACCGGGCCGTCGCCTCGAGCTTTTCAGTAGTGATCGGATTTTCCAAACCCCCAAGGGCACCCGCTTTTTCGTACCGGGCACCAGAACGGGTGAAATCGAAATCACAGCCGTTGAAGCCGGCAGCTCCAGGGCAACTCTGCTGCCGGATTCAAAGGCCGGACCCGGCTATACGGTCCGTATTCGCTAACCTACCCGGTAGACCGCAATTGGAGCCTGCAGACCCTTGACCCGTACGGGATCGAGCGCAACAATAGCAATATCCATCGCCCCATCCCGGCGCGCCGGTTTTTGCGCCTGTATTTTCAGATAGGTCTTTTCACTGATCAAGATCTCCCCCAGAGCGGCCAGGGCCTGCAGCCGCGCAGCGATATTGACGGCCATGCCAACCGACGTAAATTCCTTTTTACGGATAGACCCCAACAATCCCGAAAAAACAGTTCCCGTGGAAATCCCGATGCCGATTTTCAACCGCAAACCGTTTTTTTGCCGTAATTTGCGATCAATCCCGGCGGCTGTTTTCTGCATCACCTCGGCGGCGGCCACCGCCCGCAGCGGATCGTCCTGCCGGGGTCCCAGCGAGCCGAACACGATCATGATGCCGTCTCCGAGATGCTTATCAACGATTCCGCCGTGCTCGTAAGCAATCTCACCCATAGGTGTAAAATAGCTGTCATTCAAAAAACCGGCCAGATAATCGGGTGACACGGTCTGCGTCATGCCGGTAAACCCCCGGATATCGGCAAACAGGACAGTCACCTCGTGAAAGGCAGGTGCCAGGGCAGTCGGGGAACTCTGCAGTTCATTGTAAACCTGTTCGGTTACGAACTGGCGCAGATGCTTTTTCACGGAGATGCCCCGGATATTGGCCCGCAGAGATTTGTTGTCGAACGGCTTGGTCAAAAAGCCGTCAATACCCTGGTTGGTCGCGGCGATGGCGGCTTCCATTGTAGCGTAACCGGTCAAAATGATCCGGGTCATTTCCGGATTGATCCGGCCAATCGCTCCCAGTGTTTCCAACCCGTCGATCCCCGGCATCCGGTAGTCCGATACGACCGTCTTTATTTCTGGGCTATACTGCTGGGCAATGGCAATTCCGTTTTCACCGTTCTCGGCGATATACAGTTGGTAGGGCTCTCTTTTCAGGGCCCGGGCAACCGACCGACGGACGCCTTCCTCGTCATCAATAAACAACAAACCATTCATTTCCACCTCCTGGGGTAAGCTGTTCTCCGGGGGGAGCTTTCAAAGTGCAGAAGGTCGGGCGACCAAGGAGCACAAATTAAATGAATCAATCTTGATTACCGGTCTTGCTTGCGGGGTGAGAAGCGGATAGGAGAGACCGGTTGGATGTCAGGGCGCCTCATCGGCCAGGGATTGCTGGTAGTGGCGAATGATATCAACCGCCTGCTGCTCGGTGGAAATCTTCTTGATGGCTTCCCGAAAGTGGCTGGCGTGTCGCAGGCCCTTCACAAACCAGCCCAGGCGGCTGCGCATCATGTAACACGCGTGGTTTTCACCGAAGTACTGCACCGAGGCGCGCAGGTACCGTAGCATACCTTCGAAGCGTTGTTCAAGCCCCGGCGGGATATAGTTTTCCCGTTTTTCAAGCAGAGCCCGGACACCGGCGAAGATCCAGGGGTTGCCGATGGCTGCGCGACCGATCATGACGGCATCGCAGCCGGTCTGGGCAAACATGTCCAACGCATCTTGCGGGGTTTGGATATCACCGTTGCCGAAGACCGGTATGCCTGCCTGCTGTTTAACGGCCGCAATGATGCGCCAATCGGCACAGCCCCGAAACCCCTGGGCGGCAGTGCGCGGATGGACGGCCAGGGCGTCAACCCCGCTATCTTCGGCAATTCGGGCAATCTCCAGAGCCTGTTTTCCGGTCTTATCCCAGCCGGACCGGATCTTGATCGTGACCGGGATATCCACCGCCCGGCGGACAGCCCGAAGTATATCCCGCGCCCGGTCCGGCGTTTTCATCAAGGCCGAACCGGATCCGGTTTTTAAGACTTTGCGGACCGAACACCCGAAGTTAATGTCGAGAATGTCGGCCCCGGCCTCCGCCACAATCCGGGCGGCTTCAGCCATGATAGCGGGATCCGAACCGAAAATCTGTACGGACAGGGGTTTCTCCCGGGGCGTGCTGTCCATCAGGCGGTGGGTTTTGGCGGACTGGTGAACCAGCCCATTGGAGCTGATCATTTCCGAACAGACCAATCCGCACCCGGCCTCCTTGGCCAGCAGGCGTAACGGCAGATTGGTAATGCCGGCCAGGGGCGCCAGGATCGTGGGGTTGTCAACTTTTACGGCACCGATGTACATGCAGATTTAGTTCCTTTGCGGCGACCGGTCCATGGCCGGGTTGGCATAGCAAAATAGACAGTTATGCCCGCAGGGATGCCGGGCATAGGACCCGATATCCCGCGACACCTGGCACCCGCAACCGGCTGTCACCCGCTGGCCGGCATCCCGTTTACGGCTTATTTCGCCCCCAAACAGGGTCATTAAAAGATCCGCGGAAATACAACTGCCCTGCTCAACGCCTGCTTCAGCCGGCAGCGCCGCCAACACCTCTTTTTCACAGCAGGTCTGCAGACGGATAGCCAGGGGTTTCAAGGTCCGCAGCAGGGCCAGGCAGCAAGCGACCTTCTCCTCCAGCTGAAGGTCGCGAAAACGAAATCCGGGGATGGCCGCAGTCCTTTTCTTGATTTTGGCATAATCATCAACAAAACTGGTAACACACCGCTTGATGCCCAGGTCCCCGACTGCGGCGGCAATACGCTCAAAATCCTGTAAATTATCGCTACGATCGTCCGGGTCGCGAATATAAAAACAGATAGGGTCAAACCGCCAGTTAATGACCTCGGGACCAAAGCGCCGGCACAAAGCCGCCAATTGAGCGAGCCGATTCGAAAGGGGGGGGATTTGCGGCTCTAGCAGGGAATTCTCGGAATTCACGGTAAAATTGAAGAACAGCTGATACCCCCGCTCTGCCAAGTCCTCCCCATACCGGCCATCTAAAAAAGGTCCGAAATCCTTGGACCAGAAAACAATGCTGTGTACGCGGGCCGCCCCCGCTGGCACCCTGGAAATTTTCCGATTGTACGGATTCACGACCTCAAACCGGCCTTGCCGAATGCCGTCCATAAACCAGGGCATGAAAAAAGCCGGAATGTCGGTCCGCCGGGAAGCGGACAGTATGATTTTATTGCTCGCACCCATTTTCCGAATCAGAAATCGAAAAGCATAAATCTACCCCATCTTGTGGCATATGCCAATACTATCCTTATATGTGGTAGATGTTGTCCCCTGGCCGGGTGAAATCCTTTATGCCCGGACCGGGTTTAATCCTTCTTCAAATCGGTGAACGAAATGACTTTACCGTCCTTTTTTTCGTTGCCTTTATCCTCTTTATGGGCCGCTTCTTCCAGCTCGGGCTCAACTGGAGCCACCACCTTTTCCAGACGCATCTGCTTGCCGTTCATGGTAAAGGTCTCACCGTCGATATAGACGTCTTTCAGGATCCAGGTCACCGTCTGTAAAGGAACCTGCAACATCAAAAGGGTGACGTGGTACCAGTCCGGTTTGACATCCGGCACGATACGCTCCACGCGCGCAAAGACCAGCGGGTTGTCCTCAAAATAGATCAATACCAGATCATTTTCAGTGGTCATAGGTCTTCCTTTCGCGTTTTCAATCCAGGGCCGGCCGAAGAATCGCGGCCAGCGGGAATTAACTATTGACCCGGTAACCGGTTCATAGTTTATGCTTGCAGAATTCACAACACCTAATAGCAAAGAAACCGCCAAAGGATGTCACGCGCCGGCAACGACCATGGAGATTTATTATGACGACGTTTAAAATCCACCCAATCGTAATGGGGACCAAAGTCTTCGACAAGGGCATGATGACCTATCAGCATGATTACGGGAAACCCTACACGATTCCGATTTACAGCTGGTATTTGGAAGGCGGCGATACTGCCATCCTGGTGGATACAGGCGAGATGAGCCCCGTCATATCGACCGACCGCGAGAAGGCGATCGGTGGAAAAATTTATAAATTCGAAGCGGGGCTGGCCCGTTGGGGACTCGCCCCGGAGGATATCGGCGTCATCATCCATACCCACCTGCACAACGACCACTGCGAGAACGATTATAAATGCCCCCATGCGGACATCTATGTCCACACCCTCGAACTGGAAAGCATCCACGCTCCTCACCCGCTGGACTACAGATACCTGGAAGATTATATCGAAGACGTGGAAGAAAACGGCCAGATAAAACCGGTGCAACAAGACGGTGAAATTGTACCCGGCATCAGGGTCATGCACACCCCCGCACACACCCGCGGCGGGCTGACGGTCCTGGTGGACACCGCTGGCGGCACCGCGGCTATCACCGGCTTTTGCGTGATCCAGGAAAATTTTACCCCACCGATAGAGATCCGCGCCATGGAGATGGAGGTCATCCCACCGGGTACGGCGATAAACCCCCAGCAGGCCTACGACATCATGCTGCAGGTGAAATCTGCAGCCGACATCCTACTGCCGCTGCATGAACCGCAATTTGCCGGGATAGATACCATCCCCACTTAGAGGCAATTTTGTAAAGAATCCTGACCCATAGGATCAGGCTTTGGTTTGACCCTTTAAGGGGCGTGCAACCAAGAAACGCTTTGCCCGCATGGCCGGATTCAGGCTGCAGACTGTAGGTGTTTAGGCCGTAGGAAGGTCCGTTAAGGGCACCATTCAGGATGCCCCCTTTGGCAATACCATAATAATATAGACGGTTTAAGAGTGAGTGGGTTAAAGGTTTGCTTAACAGCTAAAGGCCTACCGCCTAAACACCTTGAAAGACACTTAGAAGATAGGCTTTAGTTGCTGCCCTCCGGTAAGACCACAGTGTTTGATGCCACCCTGTTGCGGCCGGCCTCCTTGGCCCGGTAGAGAGCCTGATCGGCACTGGTAAGCAAAAGCTCCGGAAGGTGACCCACCGACGGCCGTGCGCAGGCAACCCCTAAACTAAGCGTAACGACTGGGGCAGCCCCTGAATCGCGGTGCTCAATCTGCAGCTCCATCACGGCCCGGCGGATGTTTTCGGCCACACAGACCACCCCCTCCAGATCGGTATTCGGCAATATCACGGCAAACTCCTCCCCGCCGTATCGGGCCACGAAATCCGCGGGACGACGGACAGAAGCTTCCAGGGCCCCGGCGACGGCCTTTAGACAGTCGTCCCCCTCCTGATGCCCATAGGCATCGTTGTACTTTTTAAAAAAATCAACATCGCAGATAATCAGCGCGAGTTCGCCCTTCTCGCGGGTAGCCCGGCGCCATTCGTTTTCCAAGCGCTCGTCCAGGGAACGGCGGTTGGCGATATCGGTAAGGCCATCCAGCGTGGCCAGTCGCTGCAGTTCATCATTGGCGGCTTGCAGGGCGCTCTCGGCTTCTTTGCGGTCGGTAATATCCCGGAAATTTTCCAGGACCCCGACCAGTTCGTTCTGAAGACCGTAAAATGGCGTCGCCGTCAATGTGTATGGCGTGGATTTTCCTCGCGTAAACATTTCAACATCGGTGCGGACCGGAAGCTTGCGGCGTTTGATGCGCTTGACGGTACACTCCTGGTTGTCGCAGCAGTTGCCGGCCAGCACATCGTAGCACTTGCGCCCCACGATTTCTTCCTTGGGCAGTCCCAGCATGTCGCGCATGGTGTCATTGGCCCGGAGAACGTTGCGATTCAGGTCCAGGATCCACATGCCGTCCAGAGAGGTATTGAAAATCTGGTTCAGTTCGATATTGGCCACTTCTGCTTCCACGGCCATCTGGTTGGCATTGGCCACGGCGATCTCCAGGCTTTCATGGGAGTCATCCAACTGCTGGCGAACCTTGGCCTGTTGCTCCTCCTGGATGCGCCTTTCGGTGATATCCCGGACGAATCCGTGAAAACCGACCGGCTCCAATTGAATCGATTTGACCACCGCAGCGGTCATTTTCACAAAAGTGGTACGGCCGTCTTTTCTGACAAAATTGATTTCGACGTATTGGCTGGCGGTGTCGTTTTCGAGGATATCCTGGAACATCTGTCTGACGGCGGCCAAATTTTCAGGAGCCACCAACTCACTGCTGTTCAGTGCCTTGAGTTCAGCAGAGGGATACCCGGACATTTTTACAATTGCCTGGTTGAAAAAAACGAAATTTCCGGTAAGATCGATTTCGTAATAACCGTCCTCATGCTGCTCGATAATATGACTGAGCTTTCTGCCGCTCGCTTTCCGTTCCCTGGACGCTTCGGGGCTGGTCATTTTTCCTCTCACTCTCTGAAAATTACCCGGCCGATCCGGAATCCCGACCGCTTGGATACCGGGGCTACTCCTTTCGAAAACGATTGTGCGCAGAGTCTATCAAACACCCCTGGTAAGGTCAACTTTCGCGCCGCAACCTTCGGCTTATCCGGCAAACTCTTGCGGGAGGTTTCTTTTATCAGCATGCTGGTCGACCTTTAATCAATGTTCAGGTCGTTGGCCCACCTAAACGGACATCCGGAGGTGTACAAAAAGTGGCCGCAGTGAATTATTATTCATAACAAATTTATAGCATTTTTTTTGACCCGCAAGCAAGACTGAAATTCGCAAAAAACGCATAACATTCTTTTATTATGAGTTTTTTTATAACTTTTATAAAAAACAGAGTTTATGTTTTTCACTTGACAGATGGGACCCGGCCCTGTTAAGTGAATGAATGCTCATTCATTTAGGGGAGGAAATACCAACTTTAGGAGGTTATTATGGTTAGAAAGATTAGAACAGCTGCGGTAATCGGTTCCGGGGTCATGGGTGGCGGCATTGCCGCGCTCCTGGCCGGCGCCGGGGTCAAAACCCTATTGCTGGACATCGTGCCGTTCGATTTAAAAGATGACGAAAAAGATGACCCGGTCACCCGCAATCGCATCGCCCAGGCCGGCCTGGACACGGTTAAAATGTCGCGGCCATCACTGCTGATGCAGCAAAAGGATTTGGACCTGATTACCATCGGCAACCTCGAGGATGATTTCGATTTACTTGCCGATTGCGACTGGATCGTGGAAGTGGTCGTAGAGAACTTGAAAATCAAGCAGGATCTTTTCAAACGTATCGAACCAGTCCGCAAGCCCGGCTCCATTGTTTCTTCCAACACATCCGGGATCCCGCTCAAGGCCATGTCCGCGGACCTCAACGAGGAATTTCGGCAGCATTTTCTGGGTACCCATTTTTTCAACCCTGTCCGCTACATGAAACTGCTGGAAATCATTCCCGGCGAGCAGACCTTGCCGGAAATATTAGATTTCATGGCTGACTTCGGGGAGCGGGTACTGGGCAAAGGGATTGTCTGGGCCAAAGACACCCCCAATTTCGTCGGCAACCGGATCGGGGTGCAAGGCATCGTCAAAGCCATGCAGCTGATGCTGGAAGACGACCTGACCATCCCGGAAGTGGACGCCCTATTCGGGCCGGCCATGGGGCGTCCCAAAACCGCCATGTTCAAGACCTCCGACCTGGTCGGACTCGACACGCTTGGCCACGTGGCCAGCAACACCTACGACCTGGTGGTGGAAGATGAGGCCCGGGAAAGTTTTAAAATGCCCGCCTTCGTCACGGAGATGATCGAAAAAGGGCTGCTGGGCAAGAAAGCCCAGTCCGGCTTTTACAAGACCGATCTGACCCCGGAATGGAAAAAAATCCGCAAGGTCATCGATCCGGCTACCCTCGAATACGCGGAATACGATAAACCGGACCTGCCCTGCCTGGCCGCCGCCAAGGCCGCCAAAAGCCTGCCTGAAAAAATGCAGGCCGTCGTATATGGCGACGACCGGGGGGCCAAGTTCGCCTGGAAAACCGTAGCCCACAACCTGATCTATGCCGCCAACCGCATCCCGGAGATTTCCGACACCATCGTTGAAATCGACAACGCCATGAAATGGGGCTTCAACTTCGAAATGGGTCCCTTCGAAACCTGGGACGCTATCGGGCTGGAAAAGTCGGTTGCCAAAATGGAAGCTGACGGACTGGCGGTGCCGGAACATATCAAGGCCATGCTCGCTGCCGGCCATACCTCATTTTACAAGAACGAGGGCGGCAACGTTGCTTACTACGATTTTGCCAGCACCAGCTATAAAGATATCGTCGTAAGCGACAACATCATTTCACTGGCCGGCCTCAAGGCCGCCGACAAAGTTGTCAAGACCTGCAGCTCAGCGACCCTCGTGGATATCGGCGATAACGTATTCTGCCTGGAATTCCACACCAAGATGAACGCCATTAACGGAGAAATCGTCGAATTCATGGCGGAAGGGATCGACTACGTGGACGCCAATGGGGCCGGGCTGGTGATCGGCAACCAGGCCGGCGGCATGCCGGGCGCTTTTTCTGCCGGTGGCGACCTGGCCTTTATGGCCGGGTTGGCCAAGGAAGGCAAGTACGCCGAAATCGACGCCTTCCTCAAAAAGGCCCAGGACGGCATGCAGAAAACCCGCTATGCCAGCTTCCCGGTTGTGGCGGCCCCCTACGGAATGACCCTGGGCGGCGGTTGCGAAGTCTGTCTGGGATGTGCCGACAAAATCGTGGCCCATGCCGACCTTTACATGGGTTTGGTGGAAATCGGCGTCGGCCTCTTGCCCGGTGGCGGTGGCTGCCTTAACCTGTGGAAGAAGATGACCGCCGACATCCCGGAACCGGTCACCGATGTCGACCTGGCCAAGTATTTCATTCCCACCTTCATGGCAATTGGTATGGCCAAAGTGTCCATGTCCGCCGCCGAAGCCCGTGCCAATGGTTTCCTGGGACCCAAGGACCGCATCATTTTCAACCGGGACTACCTCGTGGGTGAGGCCAAGAAGGAAGTTCTCAAGATGGTCGATGAAGGTTACGCACCCCCGGTGAAACGCAAAATCAAGGCTTTCGGAGCCGCGGCCCAGGGCATGATCAACGCGGAGCTGTTCAACATGCAGTCCGCCCAGTACGTCAGTGAATACGACGTTTTCCTGGCTAAACGGATCGCTTATGTCATCAGCGGCGGCGATATCCGCACCAACAGCCTCATCAATGAAGAGGTTATTCTCAATCTCGAAAGAGAGGCCTTCGTCGATTTCTGGAAAGAAGAAAAAACCGTGGCCCGGGTGGAGCACATGCTGACAACCGGCAAACCCCTGAGAAACTAGTTTCGCGAACATCTGCTAGCAAGGAGAAATAACCATGAGAGATGCATATATCGTAACATCCGTCAGAACCCCCGGTTGCCGCAGAGGCAAAGGGGCGTTTAAGGACACCCGCCCCGAGGATCTGCTAACGCACATAATGAACGCGGCGGTAGAAAAAACCACGAATCTCGAAAAGGGGGACGTGGATGACATCATGATCGGCTGTTCTTTCCCGGAAGCGGAACAGGGATTGAATATCGGCCGCCTGGCCAACCAGATTGCCGGCTTCCCGATTTCGGTCTCGGGCGCAACCGTAAACCGCTTCTGCTCCTCCGGTTTGGAGGCCATCTCCCTGGCCGCGCTGCGGGTCATGGCCGGCTGGTCGGACATCACCATCGGCGGCGGCGGCGAGTCGATGACGTATGTCCCCATGGGCGGCAACCTGCCGCGCCCTCATCCTGAGCATGCCCGGGTCCAGGCCGACCTCTACGCCTCCATGGGGATTACGGCCGAAAACGTGGCCAACCGCTACGACGTTTCCCGCGAAGATCAGGACGAATTCGCCTGCCAGTCCCACATGAAAGCCGTCAAGGCCCAGAAGGAAGGGCTCTTCACGGAAATCGTGCCGACCCCGGCGGCCAAGTACGTACTGCAGGAGAACGGAACCTATAAGAAAGAAACCTTCCTGCAGGATTTCGACGACGGCGTCCGGCCGACCACCACGGTGGAGGGCCTGGCCAAACTGCGGCCGGTCTTCGCAGCCAACGGTTCGGTCACGGCGGGCAACTCTTCCCAGACCACGGACGGCGCCGCGGCCACAGTCATCATGAGTGCAGAGATGGTGAAGAAGCTGGGCGTGAAGCCCATTGCCAAGCTCAAATGCTACACGACAATCGGCTGCGAGCCGGATGAAATGGGTGTCGGCCCGGCCGTGGCCATCCCCAAGGTCCTTGACCTGGCCGGCCTGAGCACGCAGGATATCGGCCTGTGGGAAATCAATGAGGCCTTTGCCTCCCAGGCCCTGTACAGCGTGCGTAAGATCGGTATCGAGGACCAGATGGACAACATCAACATCAACGGCGGCGCCATTGCCCTGGGCCACCCCCTGGGCTGCACCGGCGCCAAGCTGTGTGCCACTCTGCTGGCCAACATGCAGCGCCTCGGCGTAAAATACGGCGTCGAATCCATGTGCATCGGCGGCGGCATGGGCGCAGCCGCAGTATTTGAACTCTGCGACTAACGTCCCCGCTCAGCAATGCCAAAGAGGCCGTCTCCATGGGAAGCGGCCTCTTTTACTTTAGCGGCAACGCATACCCCCTTTAAATTACGAACAGGCCCTAAGTGAGAAACTGGATAACGGCAGCTATAATCCATCACGGGGCATACGTCGGCGGTAGTACGTTGAATGCCCCCAACAGGATTGACAATCGCTTTGGCCGCGTTAAGGTAAGACATATACGCTGAAAATGGTTCTCATGCAGCCAGAAGACGTTGTGCGGTCGACTGTTACCCTGGTTCCTCCGCAGGACGTGGAATAACGCTTCCCGTTCAAAGATTCAGCCTGGCCCGAAGTTACATCAGCACACAACTGCCTCCCAAAAAAAGAAGAAATATACCCGGAAATAATAATCCCTGGTTATTTCCATCTAATTCCTGTGGTTACCACCGGCTATTCGCAACGACCCACTAGAACTCCGGCCGGTTTTCAAAAATAAACGCTGCAATGAGACCGGATTCAGGGTGCTTGGATTGTCCTGCAATGAAATAGGAAATTTACATCCATGACTGGTGCGTACTTACCACCAGATTCATGCGTGCAGGCGAACAGGCCCATTTTCGATTGACTCGTCACAACCTTTAATCAAGGTCTGAAATATACAAACGTTTCAACAAGGAGAAATACCATGGAAACCAATCCTGTCTGCTGGTTTGAAATCTATGTCGAAGACATGGATCGTGCAAAGAATTTTTATGAATCCGTCTTTCAAGTCAAATTGGAAAAGATGGACTTTCCCGAAGTGGATTTCTGGACGTTTCCAATGGAAGAGGGGCGCCCCGGCGTACCGGGTGCCCTGGTCCACATGGAAGGCGCCCCGGTCGGAGGGAACAGCACCCTGGTCTATTTTAGTTGCGCCGATTGTGCGGTCGAGCAGGCTCGGGTGGCTGACTTTGGCGGATCGGTTGAAAAGGGCAAGCTGTCCATTGGTGAACACGGGTTTATCGCCCTGGTTCAGGATACCGAAGGGAACTTGATCGGCTTACATTCTATGGAGTAACGGTGTTAGAACGATGCTCCTTCAAGCCTGCGCCGGAAAACGTCTATCATTGACCTCGCTGCCAAGAAAGACTGCTTGAAGGCAGGTTTTTGGAAACACTTACCTTTGCGTGTCTACTACCAGATGCACGACTTCATCCGGCAGCTTTAGATCGATGACCCGCTCTAATGGAACAAGGCTGTCGTTTACCTGGAGCTCGCTATTTTCAATTGCTAACTCCAAAGCGATCTCTTTCAGGAAGGCTTCAATCCTGGGGCCCTCTACATATACGCCGGCGGCTAATAGAGTGGGCCCCAATTCGCGGGCGACCATATTGAGCAATTTCAAGGTGATCCAGCCGCGTGCAGGCTCGCGGCACTCCTCGCCCTGTGCGCATGAAATGCCGCTTCTGAAACCGGCCAGGGTTCCGCCCTTGCGCATGGTGGCGCCAACCAGTCCCGGCATGGCGGCGGAGAGGGTGACCACGGCGCCCTCGTTTACGACGGCTTTCTCGGGTGCATCCACCGCCTTGAAGTTCAAGAAAATAGTTTGAATCCGGTTCTCCAAGTAGTCCTCGGAAACGCCCAGCTGCCCGCATATCAATTCTTCCAGGGTGCCGCCGATTTGAACCGACAGCGAAACACCGCCCGTGAAAAGACGCAGGAATCTGCCGAGTTTTTCCGGGGCCACACATATCCGGAGCACCGTTTGCAGCCTGGATGGTCGGTACGTTTCCATAAAACCCTTTAAAACCTGAAAGGGGGGCGCCGGGCGCCCCCCTTCTGGTTACTTGTAATTCCGGTGTCCGTTTACCAGTTCATTACCTCATCAAGGTCTTTGTCTTCAACCGCAAAGGTCACATTGTGCGGCGGCAGGGCTTCCTTTTTGAAGTAATCGGGCAGGCGATCGTCCTTGCTGGTGAATCCGGCGCGGGCATTAAAATCGCGCTCGGTCTCTAAAATCGTTTTGCCCAGGGCGGTCACATCATCCGCAGTCAGGCTGGCTCCCGAGAATCCATTGATGATATCAATCAGGGCCTGGAATGTATCTTCCTGGTCGAGGATGGCAAATGCGATGAACAGGCACATGCCGGTTGCGTCAATTGCAGCCGTAGCGATCTGCAAATTGCGGGAAAGCTCGACCTGCCCCTCTGGTTTCAGTGGGTCGACACTGCCGCCCACCCCCAGAATGTTGGTGGCCACCGCATACCCGGCGGTGTGGTCGGCGCCCATTGTCGACGTGGCATAGGTTACCCCGATGCCCTGGACGGCCCGCGGGTCATAGGCCGGCATGGCCTGGCCCTTGACGACGGGTACCCTTTCAACACCGAAGACTTGTCCGGTCACGGCCGAGCCGTTGCCCAGCACGCGCCCTAAAGGCGTCCCTTTACCGACTTCCTTTACCAGGTTAATGGCGCCTTCGGAATCTCCGAATTCCACGATTCCGGCCTCCATGGCGACACCGATGGTGGCGCCCATCTCGATTGTATCCAGGCCGAAATCATCATCCATTCTGTCAAGGACCGCAATGCAGTCAAGATCATCGATGCCGCAATTCGGTCCATGGGCCCAGACGGTTTCATACTCAGGCTGTTTGGTTAAATAATTGCCGTCCTTGTCCCGGAACGTTCCTGAACAGCGAATCACACAGCCACGGTGACAGCCGTGGGTGGCCGCACCTTCGCCGCCCCGGGTGTTCTCCAACTCGGCCAGGGCTTCGCCGCTGACATTCGCAGCCCCTTCAAACTGGCCGGATTGAAAATTATGGGTCGGCAGGCCGCCGGCCTCATTGATGACGCCGGTCAACACATTGGTCCCAAATGCGGGCAGCCCCTCACCGGTAACCGGGTGTTTGCGCAGCCCCTCGACAAAAGCCTTATTGGCTGCCTTGAACTTATCGGGATCGGCCGCTTTCCGCATTCCCATGCCTTCATCGTCAAGAACGATGACTTTCAGTCCTTTGCTGCCCATCACCGCGCCAGTGCCGCCGCGTCCGCAATGCCTCGTAGGCCGCACTTCCATATCGGTAATGGCCACCGACGCAGCTGCCATCTTCATCTCTCCGGCCTGGCCGATCGAAACGCAGCATACCTTGTCGCCAAATTCAGCTTTCATTTTGTCGACCAGGTCATAGTTGCCAAGCATCTTCAGACTGTTGTCGGCGGCAATGCTGACACCGTCCTTATTCACAGATACTTTGTAAAGGTTATCGTCGGTTGCCTTGCCTTCCACGATGATGGCCGCATAGCCAAGCCGGGCCAGAACCTGGGCAGCCTGTCCGCCAGCATTTGATTCCTTGATACCGCCGGTCAGCGGGCTTTTGCAGCCGACGGAAATCCGACCGGACATAGACGCCGCCGAGCCGCTGAGCAGACCGGGGGCAATCACCAGTTTGTTGTCGGCACTCAGGGGATGACAGGTCGGGGGCACTTCCTTGGCAACGACGGTTGAGGTCATGCCGCGGCCACCCAAACCGGCATACGCGCCTAACTCTTCCACCTTCGCTGCGGGACCGCCCTGAGCGCCCATATCGATTCTTAGAATTTTGTCCATAGGATAGGCCTCCTTTGTACCTGGTTAGATTGTTACTGGATAATTCTGGCGGGGGTAGGATGAAGAAACGCATCCCAACCCGCAAGATGATAGCGTACTGGATACGTCTGTTTATTGTTATTCGTAATCATTGGTCATGTCAAGGAAAACCAAGCCCGACACCGGGGCGCGTATTTTTTTCACCCATCTGAGTCTTACTATGGTATAGTTTATCAAAATCTACAACCTGTTGCGACTGTACGAGTACGTCTCACCGCACCTGTCAGCAATCTGACGCTCTGAAACTTCGCTGCGACTGGCTAAGCTAAACTTACCCTTCATTTTCGGGCAGTTACTCTAAAAGCCCGCTTCAGTGGCATAATATATGCAGATTATCAAGTTGCCACTCAATTCATTGCTCAACCTGTAAGTACGATAAAAAAACGAGACCATCAGGAAGATAAGCAGCAACCCACAATCCATATGGGGGACACCATGGCCACTAAAAAAGTCAGCCCACTCCAACACCACATGGCGGAAGTAAAAAAGGGCAATCGCCGGTTCGAAAATGCCTTCCAGGGAGTTGCCCGCATGATTTTACAAAATGAAATCGACAAAGTGGTGGTTAACGGAAAAACTACTTATGATTTCAAGATTTTCCGCACCGGCAAAAAACATATCATCGGCATGTATGACGAGCTCAACAGCTTTGTATCATATGTAAAAGATGCTGCCGAGGGGGGCTCCTCCAAAGAAATGGCCTACGTCCTGGTGGGCGAACCGGGGAATGGTAAAACCTTTTTCGTCGAATATCTTTGTACCAAATACAGGGGCTTTTTAAGCCGTGATACGAACCGCAAATACACATTTCGGTTTACCGGCCTGGACAAACTCGGAAATTACGGACGGATCGGCGCGATTGAATCCCAGACATTCGAAGACCCGGTCATCCTGGCGATGAACCTCATGGAAACCGAGGATCAGAACCGGACCAATCTCGGCAAACTGTTTGGTTTCGACGATGAGGAAATAGACACCCTTTATGAAAATTACCGCCCGCTGGGAGCCTGCAGCGGTTATATTCTCAACGACCTGATCACCTTCACCAACGGCAACCAAGACAAACTGCTGGACCATATCGAGATCGTCCCGGTTCCCCTCACCGAAAGCCTCGGCACGGTCACCGGCAAATACCCGGCCAAGGATAAAATTACCTCATCGGCCGTGGATCTGTTGGGCGAGGAGTCGATCCAGCGCCTGCTGCATATCACCGACACCAACAATCCTTACCGGTTCGACCTGCGCCGGGGAGCCCTGGCCCGGGTGGCGGGCGGAGGGATACACTTCAGCGATGAAATCTATAAGAATAAAAAGGACCTGGTCCAGGTATACCTGGGCGTTATCCAGAATCGCACGGTCGAAATCGACGGGTTCAAATGGCCGATCGACACCCTGATTGTCGCCACCAGCAACAACGCCGAATTCAACCGCTTTTTGGCTGAAAAAGAGGAAGCCCCGATTGTGGACCGCTGCCGTATCAGCTATGTCTCCCACAACACCAACTACAAGCTGCAGGAGGAACTTACGGATTACGCTATCGGCAACGAGGCCAAAACGACCTTGGACAATGAAAACCTGCACCAGGACCCCAACTTGAACTATGCCTCTTCGGTGGCCTCCATCCTCACCCGTCTGCCGCGTTCTGAAAAGCTGACCCCGGTGGAGACCATGAAGCTGGCAGCCGGCGAGGTAGCCGGCGAGAAGAGCATCAAAACCCTGGCCGAGGTGATCGACACCCTGAACCAGGACCCGGATATCACCCGCCGCTTTGGCCAGAAAGGGCTCGGACAACGCAATTTGGGCCGTTCCATTCAGCTGCTGCTGGAAAGTTCCGGCACCAACGAAGGCCGCTGCATGTTTGCCTATGACATTTACCAGGCGCTGGAACGGGTCATCCTGGACTATGTCACCGACGCCAACGACCGGGCCAAGTACCTGGAAGACCTGAAAACCGCCAAGGGACTCTACCGGGAACGGATCATGACCGAAATGTTCAATGCCTATATGGATGAACCCCTGGCCATTCGCAAAGATGTCATGAACTACGTGAACATGATCATCGGGATCGACGCCGAAAACCTGGGACCGGACAAGATGTGGAAATACAAAGATCCCCAGAGCGGTAAACTCAAAGCCCTCAAGGTGGATGAACGCTATATCAACAGCGTTGAAGACCGGTTGGGTCTCAAGACCGCCGAGCAGAAGGAATCCTTCCGCACCTCGATCCGCAAGATATACGGACAGAAGATATCGGTGGACCCCAACTATGACTTCATGGACAACCTCGAACTGGTCAAGGCCGTCACCGACGTGCGGCTCAAATCCGATATTGCCGGGGCCGGCAGCCTGATCGGCGCCTTGGCCAACCGCACCAATGAGGAGAACCAGAAACTATACGACCGCATGATCGACACCATGCTCAACAAGCTGAATTACTGCAATACCTGCGCAGAAAAGACGATTGAATACTTCTGTACGCAGGAAGATGAAAAATAGAAAACCAAGTCACCTCGACCCGGAAAGCAATCCGTAACGACACCCAAAGGGCGTGTTAGAGGGATACCATGGATGCGAAACTTGAAAAATATTACCGGGACCTCAAAAAACGCGGACTGACTCACGAGCAGGAAGAAAAGATCCTGGCGGAGTTGAACGACGACAGCCGTCATCGGATTCCGGTCCGCCGGGCAGCCTCCGATGATACCGAACCCCCCATCAAGGATGTATACGACTGGAACGACCTGGCCACGTTGCAGGCCATTCCCGACCCCGCCCCCTCCTACACCTTGCAGTTAAGATCCATCGATGAGCTCCTGGAGCGGGACAAACGCCGCGAAGAAGATGGTTTTCCCCGCAAAATCCGGGTAGGTAAGATGATAAAACCCGGCCGCGGCGGTAAGGACAAGGTGGTGGTCGTGCCGACCACCGTTGAAGAAAAGTTTATCCATGATCCGAATTTCAGACCGGAAGAAGAGGAAGAGGAAGCAGCCGGCGGCTCCGGCGAAGGCGAAGAGGGCGAGGTGATCGGGGAGCAGCCGGTCCGTGAGGATGAAGGCAGCGGCAGCGGACCCGGCCAGGGCGAAGGCGAGGCGCATGAGATGGAATCCAGCGCCTATGACCTGGGCAAGATTCTCACCGAACAGTTTCAACTGCCCAACCTGAAGGACAAGGGCAAAAAGCGCGCCCTGAGCCGGTACACCTATGACCTCACCGATCGCCATCGCGGCTTTGGGCAGATTCTCGACAAAAAAGCGACCCTGCGCCAGATCCTGGAAACCAACATCGGACTGGGCCGCGTTCCGGACGTCGGGGCCATCGATCCAACCGATTTTTTGATCGCGCCCAATGATAAGATCTACCGGGTTCTGTCAAAGGAGATGGACTATGAATCCCAGGCCATGATTTTCTTCCTCAGAGACTATTCCGGTTCCATGTCCGGCAAACCGACCGAGGCGGTTGTGTCCCAACATGTCCTGATTTACAGCTGGCTGCTGTACCAGTATGACCGCCAGGTCGAGACCCGGTTTATACTTCATGACACCGAGGCCACCGAGGTTCCTGATTTCTATACCTACTACAACTCACGGGTGGCCGGGGGCACCAAGGTAGCGGCTGCTTTTCACATGGTCAACGACATCGTGGAGAAGGAGAGCCTGGCCCAGGATTATAATATCTATGTGTTTCACGGCACAGACGGTGACGACTGGGATACGGACGGGAAGGAAACAATACCGGAAATTGAAAAGATGCTGCGCTATGCCAACCGCGTGGGGGTCACCATCGCCCAGCGGGCAACCGGTGCCAGCAATGGTACTGAAGTCGAGAAATACCTGAAAACATCTACCCTTCTGGAAAAGCAGGCCAACCTTATCCGCCTGGACGTCATGCAGGCCGATGCCGATGAGCCCAGGCTGATTGAAGGGATAAAACGCCTGATTTCCGAAGATTGATCTAAAAGCGAGTTTAGCCTTTACAGCGAGAACCGCCATGGAGCTTATCGACCAGCATACCAAAGAAATTATGGAAGGCTGCAAGGCCCGCGCCCGGGACGCCGGTCTCAGTTTCGAAGATGAGACCCTGGAATACATCGTCACCAACCGCGATCTGCTGGAGCTCTCGCCCAAGGTCATGATTCCGACCCTCTACGACTACTGGGTGCATGACGTCGAAGTGCTCAAAGAGAAAGGTAAATACGAGCTTTATCCGGGAAACCCCTACGAAACCGTCATCAATACCCGCCCCGCGATTTCGTATTACAACGACAACAACCCCGACTGGCTGAATGTGATGATATTCTACCATGTCATCGCGCATATAGACTTTTTTCAAAATAACCTCTACTTCCGGCACACCTGGGACTACGACTTTACCGGCCAGGCCTTATCGGACAAACGGATGATTGCCAACCTGCGGGCCGAAAAGGGGCACTGGGTGGATTACGTGATTGAGTTCTCGCGGGGGATCGACAACCTGGCCGGGTACCACACGCTACTGTCGGGAATTCATCATCCCCCCACGCTGGACGGTTCTGCTAAACTCAACTTTTACTTCGATATCTTTCTCCAGGATCATCTAAAAGTAAATATCGGAAAGTACATCAAGGAGATTGAAAGATATAACGAGTACCAGGAAAAATATGGCGACGTGGGCGAAAAAACATTCTTCGGCGAAGTGGAGAAAAAACATCCCGAGTTGAAAGCCCTTTTCGAAAAGCACCTGCGGGATCAGCCGGAACACAACCCGGACATTTACCGGTACCTGCTCAAGCATTCTGCCAAGCTCGCCAAGGAGAAGAACAGTTGGATGCGTCTGGTCATGCAGGTTGTCTGCAACACATCCCTGTTTTTTCAACCCCAGATCAGGACCAAGATCATGAACGAGGGCTGGGCCAGCTACTGGCATGAAACCCTGTTTTTAAAGGACGACCGCATCAAGGGGCATGAGGTGGAATTTGCCAAGGTGAATGCGGGCGTAACTGCCCTGCCCCGTGTCGGCCTGAATCCCTACGCCCTGGGAATGCGCCTTTTTTATTATATCGAGGAGATGGTCGACAAAGGCAAAAACACCTTTACCTTTCAAAGCCTGAGAGATACCCTCGCCCGCGAAACCTATGATCAGGACACCCAACAAGGCCACGATTTCATTTTTGCCCTGCGGGAAAACTATTGTGACTTCACCTTCGTGAATGATTTTCTCGACCAGGATTTCATCGATCTGCACAAGCTCTTCGTGGCCGGCAAGCGCCTGAACAAGCGCAAGATGGTATACGAATACTATGTGAAAAGCCGGAAAGCCAAAGACTATCGCGACATGGTCTTTGGATCCCTGTACCACCCGCCGCGTATTAATGTGGAGCCGGAATTCACAACCGAAAAAAAGCTGTACCTGAAGCATGTGTTCGAGGGCAAGCCGCTCGTTCGCGATTACATTGCCAATACCATGCTTGGTATCGAATTTCTGTGGGGCGGGCCGGTCATGCTCGAAACCAATGAGCCGGTTGCCACCCCCAAGACGGAATCCAAGGTGTTTGTGGTCGGCCCGTCCGGTCAGCCCAAGGAAGAGACAAAACGACCACCTTTCAAATGGCAGCGGGTCCTTTACACCATGGAAAATCGCAAATTAACCCGCAAACTACTGTAGGAACGGCTGGAAAACTTATGGATGCGACCAATGGAAAAATTGAGCAGACGATGGATTTTCTGGACCAGAGTCTCAGCAGCCATCCGAACCGCGAATCGATCAGCTTCGCTGCTTTCTTGACGGAGTTGACCGCCAACCCGCCCGGGGTCATTCGTAATGTGTTTCAAATGTTCAACGACATGGTCCGGGAGTACGTGGGGGAAGGCCAGGACGAATACCCGGATGATCCGGAATCCATCAGTTACGTAAATTATGACTGTACGCAACTCTTTGTGGAAGGTTCCGATCACCCCTTCTTTGCCGACCGCCTGTTCGCCAATCGCCTTATCAGCCGGGTGGATGCCATGCGCCGGGGTTCCCAGCAAAACAAGATTTATGTGTTTAAAGGACCACACGGCTGCGGCAAGAGTACCTTTCTGAACAACCTATTAAGAAAATTCGAAGAATATGCCAACACCCTGGAAGGTCAGCGCTACGAGACGCTCTGGCGCATAGACCGGGAACTGGTCAAGACCCGGTCGGAACTGTCGACCTTGTCAGTATTCGAAAAATTACTCGAAATGCAGAAGGAAACCGACGCCAATCAGTTCCGCAAGATTCAGGCCATGACCGATCCCAGTGGAGACACCGGGCATATTGAAGTGGCATGCCCCAGTCACGACCATCCCCTGCTAATGGTTCCCAAAGACCTGCGCCGCCCCTTCTTTGACGAACTCTTTGAAAACGACGAGTTCAAGTGGAAGCTGTTCACCGACAAAGAGTATGAATGGGTTTTCAAAGATGTCCCCTGCACCATCTGCACCTCCCTCTACCAGGCTCTCTTGGACCATCTGGGTTCGCCGCTGAAAGTATTCCGGTCTATCTACGCTCGTCCTTTTCAATTCAACCGCCGCCTGGGAGAAGGTATCAGTGTCTTCAATCCCGGCGACAAACCCCTGGTCAAACCGGTTCTGACCAATGAGATGCTCCAGACGCGGATCAACCGCATCTTCCGGGACAGCAACCAAGTCATTTATATTTTCTCCCGCTATGCCAAAACAAACAACGGCATCTATGCCTTGATGGACATCAAGTCCCATAACACCGAGCGTTTTATCGAATTGCACAATATCATCAGCGAAGGCGTTCACAAGATTGAAGACATCGAAGAAAATGTGAACTCGCTCTTCTTCGCCCTGATGAATCCGGAAGACACCCGGAACATAGAAGATTTCCCCTCGTTCTCCGACCGCATCGAATATATTAAGATCGCTTACGTACTGGACATCAACACCGAGGTCGAAATTTACCGCAACATATTCGGCAAACACATCGAGGACAGTTTCCTCCCGCGGGTGTTGCACAACTTCGCCCGCATCATCATCTCCTCCCGGATGAATCCCAAATCAGTCGCCATGCTCGATTGGATCAAGGAACCTAAAAGTTACAGCAAATTTTGTGATGAAAACCTGCAGTTGCTGAAAATGGAAATCTACACGGGCCATATACCACCATGGCTCAGCGAGGAAGACCGCAAGAACCTAACATTTAAACGGCGCAAAAATATTATCGGCGAATCAGAAACCGAGGGTGAAAAGGGCTTTTCCGGCCGTGACTCCATCAAAATATTCAACGATTTTTACTCGGCTTACGCCAAAGAAGAAAAACTGATCAATATGGCGTCTCTGTGCCAGTTCTTTGAAAAAATCAATGCAGAATATGAAAACCCGATACCGGAAGGTTTCCTGGACTCGCTGCTGCGCATGTATAACTATACCGTCCTGCAGCAGGTCAAGGCGGCGTTGTACTACTACAATGAGGAAAAAATATCTCGGGATATCCAGAACTACATGTTCGCCACTAATTTTGAGATCGGGGCAGTGGAAAGATGCAGCTACACCGGCGAAAAACTCGAAATCACCGAGACCTTTTTAGAGGGCATTGAAACCAAACTCCTGGATCCGTCCGCCGACAAGACCAAGCAGCTCTCCTTTCGCCGGGACGTCCAGAAGGAATACACAACCACGACGCTGACCCAGGAAATTATGGTTGAAGAAAAGCCGATCACCGAAACAACCCTTTACGCCGACCTTTACGAAAGATACGTTTTCAACCTCAAGGAAAAAGTCCTGGACCCGCTGTTGAAAAACGAAAATTTCCGGCGTGCCATTAAGGATTTCGAAACTGACAAATTCAAGGCCTACGACAAGAAGATCAAAAACGATGTGCAGTACTTAATCAAAAATCTCATCGAGAAATTCGGTTATACGCAGCAAGGGGCGCGGGAGGTGTGTCTATACGTAATCGACCAAAATGTCTCTTAGTGTCCGGTTACAGGCGGCATCTTTTGGCCCAGAGCGGCGTTTTCACAATTTAGTAATCTTCGACATAGCGTCTGCTATGCCTACGGTTCCAATATTGTTCAAGCCTTGCTCTGAACCAAAATCTACCGCCTGTAACCGGACACTCGCATTTTCTGTATCGTAATCTAAAGCACATATCCAAAAAAAGCACCTGCCACGTCAATCTGTGAACAGGTGCTTTTTTGTTGAGTTAGTGTATTTCTGAGTCTACCCGTTTTTGCGTGCGAACTCTTGCATGAAGCTGATCAGGGCGTCTATGGCCTCCAGAGTGGTGGCGTTGTAGATGGATGCCCGGCAGCCGCCGACCGACCGGTGGCCTTTCAGGCCGCCCAGCCCCTCTTTGAGGGCCTCGGCCACGAAGGCCTGCTCCAGGTCCTCGTTGGGCAGGCGGAAGGTGACGTTCATCAGACTGCGGCTGTCTTTATCGGCGGTCCCGTTGTAAAAGTCGCTCCCGTCGAACAGGGAATAGAGCCGACCGGCCTTTTCGATGTTACGCGCTTCCATCTTTTCCAGTCCGCCCACAGTCTCTTCGAGCCACTTCATGATGAGCTGCACGGTATAGATGGCAAAACAGGGCGGCGTGTTGAACATGGAATTCTTGGCGGCAAAGGTGGTGTACCGCAGCATGGTCGGAATCGTATCCGGTACCAGGTCCAACATGTCCTTGCGGATAATGACCATGCAGACCCCGGCCGGGCCGATATTTTTCTGAGCCCCGGCGTAGATCATGCCGAAACGATCGACGTCGAGCGGGCGGCTCATCATGTCCGAGGACATATCACTCACGATCGGCACGCTCCCGGTATCGGGAAAGGCTGCCCACTGGGTGCCTTTAATCGTGTTGTTGGATGTGATGTGGACATAGGTCGCTCCCGGGGTAAAGGCGATATCCTTGGGGATATAGGCAAAATTCCGGTCTTCGGAGGAGGCCACGACCTTTATTTCGCGTCCCTGTATCTCGGCTTCCTTGATGGCCTTGGTAGACCAGGTACCCGTATTGACGTAGTCGGCCGTACCCCCGCCGGCCAGAAAATTCATGGGAATCATGCAAAACTGCAGGCTGGCTCCGCCTTGGATGAAAAGCACCTCGAAATCATCGCCGAGCCCGAGTAGGCGCTTGGTGCGCGCCACGGCATCGTTGATGACATCGTCAAACCACTTGGAACGGTGGCTCACTTCCGTGACCGACATGCCCGAACCGGCAAAGTCGAGAAAGGATGCCTGGATTTCCTCTAAAACCGGCAGCGGCAAGGCCGCCGGGCCTGCATTGAAATTGTAAATACGGTTGGCTGTCATGGTGTAAATCTCCGTGCTGGGTAAAAATGCGTGTGTATCTATCTCCCTTGAAAAAATGAACGAAGGTTCATAATTTTCAGATTCACCGCGGCTTGTCAACCCGAATATTTGCAGCCCGGAATCTGGCCGGCAAGACCGAATATAGGGCCAACCGTAAGGCTTTAAAAACAATTCCCAACCCGTTGCCGTTGACAAATGGCGGTGCGGACCTTAATAGTGATTGCGTGAGGTTGGCTCGATATCAAACCCTAAAAATCCAATACAGTGCCAAAGGACCGCCGCGATGAGAATATACACCTACCCCTCCAAGGATGCGCGCCGCCGTGTACAGCAGATTGCCGAACGGGATCTCGGATTCAAAAAAAAGGACCTGCTGGCCGTGACCCGTATTCTGGAAGATGTCCGGAAAAACGGCGACGCCGCGGTCATCCGCTACGCCCGTAAATTTGACGCTCCCAAAATGACCACCAAAGGTTTGCAGGCCACCGATACCGAAACAAAGGCGGCCGCCAAGCAGGTGGATCGGACGTTTGTGCGTGCGTTGAACAAAGCCGTCAGGCAAATCGAATCTTTTCATCGCCAGCAGTTGCCTAAATCCTGGATAGACACCCGACGGGACGGAACCCTCCTGGGCCAGGTGGTTCATCCTGTAGGCGTGGCCGGCGTTTACGTCCCCGGTGCCAAGGGCGGCACCACCCCCCTGGTGTCATCGGTTCTCATGGGGGCCATCCCGGCTCGGATAGCCGGTGTTGATCAGATCGTCATGGCGACGCCCTCCCGTAAGGATGGGTCTATCGACCCGCATTTACTGGTGGCAGCCAAAAAGGTAGGTATTGACGCGGTTTACAAGATCGGCAGTGCCTGGGCCATCGGCGCCCTGGCCTATGGTACCCGGAGCATCCCCCGGGCGGATGTCATCGTCGGTCCCGGCAACATGTACGTCACGCTGGCCAAGAAGATCGTATCCGGCACAGTGGGCATCGACATGATTGCCGGCCCGAGCGAAATATTAATCATTGCCGACGACACGGCCGATCCGGTGCATGTTGCCGCGGATATGCTCAGTCAGGCCGAGCATGACGTCCTGGCCTCATCTGTTTTATTGACCACTTCAAAAGATATCGCCAAAGCCACCGCGCAGCAGGTTGAAATGCAGTTGTCCCAATTGTCCCGGCAGGATATTGCCCGGGCATCCATTCAACAGTTCGGCACCATTGTGGTCGTACCGGATATCAAGACCGCCATCGACATTGCCAATGACTTCGCCCCTGAACATCTGGAATTGATCGTAAAGGAACCTTTCAACCTGGTAGGCAGTTTGAAAAACGCGGGCGCTGTCTTCTTGGGGCCCTATACACCCGAACCGGTGGGTGATTACATCGCCGGCCCCAATCACGTGTTGCCCACGGCCGGCACGGCCCGCTTTTCATCGGCGCTTTCCGTGGAGACCTTTATCAAGAAAACCAGCTTGATTCATTACAGCCCTGAGGCCTTCCAAAAAGATGCCGCAGACATTATGCGCCTGGCTGACATCGAAGGCCTAGACGCGCATGCCAATGCCATAAAAGTCCGTTTGAAAAAATAGACCAGTTGGGTCATTGACAACCTGTAACTCATTCTTCGGATTGCATGAAAGCTCAAGCTCAAGGCAAACGACGGTTATGCCGATTGCCAAAAATTTGTTCCGCTATTGTGTCTCTCTGAGCGCAGTGAAGAGTCCTCCACATGCCAAGGTGACCTTTTACCGTAAGGGATTCTTCGTCGTTTCACTCCTCAGAATGACAGGCTAAATTAATCGGAACACTTTTTTGGCAATTGCTATAAAGCCGCGGGAATACATATAGTATTTCGAAGCATCGCTTTTCGCTGCCAACGACGAGATTGGTGTAAAGGGCTTTTGAGATGGTTTCTTGTTTTTCAGCCCAGGTTGGCGGACAACGCCAGCAGATATTGCCCTGTATAGTACAGCGGCAAACCGATGAGCCGGTTTACGTATTTTTTCCTCACAAAACGGTTGCGGGCCACAAAAAGGTCGGACAGGTAGAAAAGTAGCGCTCCAGTTAGTATCAGCCACCGGCCCCGGTAGGCGACACTAGCACTGTTAAAAACCGCCAACGCCCCGATCAACATCAGGGAAATTACACCGATATAAACAATCACCGGCCCCAGCATAGTGCCCAGATGCGGTTTGAGCCATACAAACACGGCCGTACTGACGAGCACGACCACCAGCGTACTCACTTGGAACCAGGCACTGATTGGAACCAGAGACAAAAAACCGCCGACATAGAGAAGATGCCCCAGCAGAAAAGAGATCAGGCCCACCAGAAACATGGGTTTCTGGGGCAGTGCGAGAAACACGTCACCGCCGAGACAAAAAACCAAACCCGCCAGCAGCCAATAGTAGTAGCCTGGGACCGGATGCGCCTGGACAACAGCCAGCAGGATGAAACCAACCGAAGCCAACGGCTTGGTCATGAGTTTGCCCTTCAGGCTATCCTTTTTTTCAGCAAGCAGCAGTCCCAGCAATAGCAGCCCGCCCGCAACCATGATAACAATATTTAACATGCCTCCCCCTTATGTCGCCGCCACCAGGCGTCTAAAGTGGTCTCCCCCATACGCAACGCGAATACCCCCGACCAGAGGCCATCTTAAATTTTTCATCTTGTCGGGCGTATTGTCAGGGTTTGGCCGGTTCCCGAACCTGCGTTTCATCCAGCCAGTCCATGACCCCTTGCCTGAAATCTTCCGTTTCAGCCCCGTGCGCTCCTTGCGGATCAAACCGGTATCGGTAATGCCAGGCCAGCAGGACCTCCAGTTTGTCCAGCGCGGCTCTTTTATCAGGTAGAGCCCGGCCTACCCGGGCGATAAAGTCGGTAAACGGTTCCGGAATCCCCCGGCTGAATCCCCAGCTCTGAATACGTGACTGCACCAGATAAAAAGGGGAATCATCCCCGGGCACCTTTTCGGTCACCTCAAAACCACCGGCCGCCGATCTGTCCTTTTTTTTCCGTATGCGGCGCAGGTACACCCCCGCGAGGACCACCAGAAATGCCAGGAAAGGCCAGAGCAGGTAGCGCTCCAAGTCGCCGACCGGGTCTTTGTTCGTCTCGAGCCAAATTGTAAAACGGTAGTGCACCCAGGCCCACAGATCCGCAGCCGGCTGCCAGAATCCGGCCCGGGCCGACTCGAATTCCGCCCAGGTTGAGGGGGTTGTATCAAGGGTTACCCAGCGGCCGTCGATATGGGCCTGGGCCCAGGCATGGGCATGCCGGGACCTGACCACCAGGTCCCGACTCCACGGATCCATTTCCTGGACCGAATAGCCGCTCACATACCGGGCCGGGATACCCAGGGCTCTCAAGATGAAGACCGTGGCTGTCCCGAAATATTCGCAATGTCCGGCCCGGGTTTGGGTCAGGAAGGTAGCAATTGGTGTTTTGCTCTCGGCGCGCCCGGACAGGTCAAGTGTATATCCGAAATCCGTCGCGAACTTCTTTTTAATCATCCGGGCCGCAGCCGGCGGCGATTGCCCGGACAAACCCCATGTGGCAATTACCTCGCCGACCGCTTTTTGCTCGGCCATCGGTATCTGCAGATCATCTTTATCCGGAAGCCCGTCGTTTGATTTTCCGGGCGTATAGCAAACCGCGTAGTTCATCAGTTCGGGGCCGCCGTCCACGCGCACGACCCCAAGGCGGTTGCGGGTGGCTTTTGCCGCCGGCAAATCATTTAAGCGTGTCGCCCCGATCGGCAACGGCAGGCTCCCGCGCCCGTTTTTTAATTGACCGGTCACATAGATCGTTCGATCGCAGGTCCGATTCTCCGCTAACTGCCAGGTACGTCCGTCACTGCCCTGTTTCAGGGCCTGTTTGAACGGTGCCTGGCGAGCATACCAGACGGCATTACGATACGTGTTGAAGGCCGCCCCGCGTAAAAGCAGCGGTACCGCCACCCCGGGCGTGCGTTTGACCCGGTAAAGAATCCGATTGGACTGTTTGAGAACGCCGATTTCTCCCATGGCGGTGGTACTACGAAATGGGTCACGCTCCGCGCGGATGGAATCCATAAACCACTCCATGCCCTTGTCCTCTATCAATAATTGCAGGCGGTGCAGCCCGATATGCCCGACATAGCCGGCACATATGGCCGCCAACAGGACCGCGCCCCAGACGTAGCGCGCAAACCGGTCCGCCCGCCCCCCCCACAGGGCCGCCCCGGTCAGCAGGGCCAGGACGGCATAGAAGGTCTGATTGGAAATGTTGGCCGTACTGGCGCCCAGAATGCAGAGGGCCAAGTAGGGGTAACTGAAATTCACAAAAGGCCCCGAAGGCCGCCCGTCGGGATATTTCCGGCGGATAACCATGAAAAAACCGCTCACATTGAGCCGATCCGTGGTGTGGTACCCCTGGATCAGCGCCAGGGGGAAAAACGCCACCGGCAGCCACTGCACCGTCATAAAAATCGCCCGCGCCGAGCGGTGGGCCGCAAAGAAATACACCGCCATCAGCAGGCAGACCAGGGCACACAGGTCGGATACCCGGTTGAGATTCTTCTGAGTAAATGTGTGGCGTGCGGAAATCACACGGGGGCTTTCCAGCGCCAGGGCCAGCAGGGCCGCAACCATCACCTGGTTGCTTTGCCAGCCCCAAAACCCGATAGCCGCGGCGAGCAGCAAGGGGGGTGTTTTCATATTTGCCCCAGGCCTTCCAGGATATGGCCGGCTTGCAGCCGGTACACATCCTTTAACGTCGTCTCGAATTCAGGTGCCGTGTCAGCTTCACCAGTTACGACCAGCGCCATAACCGGCACCCCGATCGACTGCAGCCGTTCCACAAAGGCCTTGCGCTGCGCATCCCATTCCAGCAGGATACAGATGCAACTGCTCAGGGTCGGCGACTTTTCGAGGACCATGGCCGGCAGTTCTGAAAAGGACTTCTCCCGACAGGTACGCACCGATGCCAGGATTTCCAGCATGCGATCGATATGGTCCACACCCCGTCCGGAGGTGAAACAATAGGACTGCAGTCCCACGAACATCAAATCCAGCAGGGATTCCCGGGTATCCGCCGCACAGGCAAACGATGCGGCCAATGAAACCGCATCCTCAAAGGCCCGGCTGGTGTCGGCCGCCAGGAACGTATCCAGCACCAGGGCGTGCCGCACGAAGAATTCGTCCTGGTACTCCTTCACGATGGGTTTGCCGACTTTGGCCCAGCTTTTCCAGTGAATGCGCCGCAGGGGATCACCCGGTCGATATTCCCGCAGGCCGATAAATTCACCGGAATCACCAATCGAAGAAGCCAGGGCCACACCCCCGGACTGGTATTTACGGGTGCCGGCCAGACTGAGATCGGGCACCTGGTAGCGCCGGGGCAGGACGAGCAACGATTGTTCCACCGGCAGCGGTACGATGGCCCGGAAAAGCCCCAGGGGATCCGGACAGGCCACCTGGAGGGTCCTGAAATAAAGGCGCCCCCGCCGGCGAGGTGTAATTTCCAGGCGCACTTCGACATGACTGCCAGACTCAAGCTGCGGCAGAGGCGCCCGGGTAAATTTCCCGCGTCGGGCATACCGGGAGAAAAACCCACGGCTCGCTTTCCCAGGACTGCCATTGCTGCCCCCCCCGCCTTTTCCAGTCTCCAGTGCATCCTGGCCGGGCAGAAATTGAATCTCGAAGTAATCTTCGATAACCTCCAGGCCTCTTTGCAGGGACCGGGACTGATTTTTTACCGTAATGCGGTACTGCAGGGTCGTCCCCGCGGTACAAAATCGCGGCAGCATACGGGCTGCCGTTACCCGGACATTGAAAAAGAAGGCCCAGGCCGCAGAAGCGGTCAGTAGGCAGGTTGAAAACGTGAAGATCTAATAGGCCATGCTCTGCTTGGTATCAATACCAACCACGGCCGAAATCACGATCGTCGCCAGCATCAGTTTACCGGCCGGTGTGAACCGTCGGAGAATCCAGGATTCGATTCCCCCCAGCAACCGATAGAACTTGCGAATGGTCTGGCGTCGATAATCAGTCATCAGTCAAATGATACCTGCCTGTAATATTAATGCTCCTCACGCATAGCGGGATGCATCCAGCGGCCCTCTCAAAAGGGGCTTACGGTCTAAATGGTTTTAAACTTCCCCTTTAAGAGGCGCCGAGCATCGCAGGAAAGGGCGACCATAATTTAGCTTGGGGCGAAGTGCTTGTCTGAGCGATAGCGAGTTGCGCTGAGCGCGCCCTTTCCGAGAAGCGCAGGGCAGCCCGCAGGGCCGCGTCTTATGGGCGTTTTCTTTCACGCGAAAGAAAATGAACCAACTATTTCAAAAGATTATATGCCTTACAGGCTCTGCAGGAACGACGATTTGAACCGCTGGTTTCTCACCGGATCGGTCGAACCTCTCCGTGGCCTCTGCCAGTGGCGGAGTGATTAGATCGAAACTAAAAGTGTAAAACACGCTCCTCCCAATATCCTGGAGTAGTGTGTTTGTTGAAAAACACCAAGGGCCATACTTGCTGGTTTGGTTACTGGCGCATAGCCCAGCATTATTAGGCCGGAACAGGGATGGTTCCCAGAATCTCCTCCATCACATCCCGTGTCGTGCGGCCTGCAAACCGGGCCTGGGCATCCAGGACCAGCCGATGGGCCACGACTGGAACAGCGATTTCACGGATATGCTCCGGAATGACAAATTCCTGGCCATCCATCAGCGCCAAAGCCTTGGCGGTTTTCATGAGGGCCAAAGAAGCGCGGGGACTGGCCCCCAGCGCCACACCCTGGGCGACCCGGGTAGCCTTGATAATGTCTACAATGTAGCGTTTGAGCTCATCGCTGATGCGGATATCGGTCACTCTGGCTTTTAGGCTCAGCACTTCATCGCGGGTCACGCAGGGCCCGATGGTTTCCAACGGGTGCTGTTTGACCTGATCGGCCAAAATGGCAACCTCTTCTTCCGCGGACACATACCCGAGGTTGAACTGGAGGGCGAAACGGTCCATCTGGGCCTCGGGCAAGGGGTAGGTGCCGCTCGACTCGATGGGATTCTGGGTGGCAATCACGAAAAACAGGTCTTCCAGGAGACGTACCTTGCCGTCCACGCTGACCTGGTTTTCGGCCATGGCCTCCAGTAAAGCCGACTGGGTCCGGGGCGACGCCCGGTTGATCTCGTCCGCCAGGAGAATATTGCTGAAGATCGGTCCTTCGTGAAAGTGAAACTGCTTGTCTTTCTCGTCGAAAATGGACACCCCGAGGATGTCGGACGGCAGCAGGTCCGGTGTGAACTGGATGCGCCGGAAACGCACATCGATAGATCGGGTCAGGGCCTTGGCCAGGGTGGTCTTACCGGTGCCGGGGGTATCTTCCAGTAAGATGTGGCCACCGCTGAAAAAGGCAGCCATAAGTTTGCGCAGAGCCGCAGGTTGTCCACGCATTACCTTCCCGATGTTGGCCGCTATCCGTTCAACTGTTTCTGCCGCTGCCGTGGCCTCGTTTTCAGCCATGGATCACCTCTTGCGCCGTATGTGGATGTTCCCATTCAGGTAGTTGGGGCCTATTTTCCGAAGGACGAGCATTCAGGCGTAGACAAGTTCTTTCAGCCGTTTGATATGTGCTTTTTCTTCCGCAACGATGCGCTCGACCTGGAACCGGGTGTCCAGGTTATCAATCATCGGGGTGATCATCTCGTAAAAGAGTATGCTGTCTTTCTCAAAGCCGATGTAAATATTGAGCAACTCGTCAATACTCCCAACCTGAGAAAAATCCACCGTTTCCAAGGAAAGACTGCTCCCACCTATCAAGTCTTTTAGGAATGTGGCATCCAGTTCTTCCCCAAAGTGGCTTTTCGCGCGAACATCCAGTTCATCCAGCAGCCCGGTAAAGAATTTGGCGTGCTCTTGCTCTTCATCCGCCATCCACTCCAGAGAGGTAACCAGCGTCTCGTCGGAAAGTTCAGCGGCCGCCTTGCGGTATTCATGCTCGCCGTTCTTCTCCATGCGAATGGCTATTTCAAGGATCTCTCTTTCTGAAAACACAGCCGCCTCCTATTGTCTGAGGACCCCTACCCTTCGTGTGGTCATTTTGAGGCCCCGTATGTGGTTGTTTGGTCCGGGGAATATTTTAGATCCACCTGCAATTTAAAGATATACGGTTCTCTAAAAAGCTCCAGTTGGCATAAAGTACTCGGATATAGGGTCCATATCCCAAGTAATGTTATTCCAAGTAATCTTGGATGATCTCACGGCCTGCTGGACGATACGCATAAA